>Ga0194120_10010022_pt1 | contig 11838 bp, 10 predicted proteins | sample TA2MahCa65mmetaG_FD_148642 | JGI IMG/M metagenome (GOLD analysis project Ga0194120, IMG submission 148642) | Freshwater microbial communities from Lake Tanganyika, Tanzania - TA2015019 Mahale Deep Cast 65m | ecosystem: Environmental > Aquatic > Freshwater > Lake | place: Tanzania: Lake... | reverse complement strand
CGTCATTTTCGTCAAACACCTCGAAACCAATCGTGTGCCCGAGCGACTGAAAGCCGGTCTGCATGCCGCCGTCGCCGCTGGCCACCACGCTGACACGCAACAGCGTGCGCACCTGCTCGTCGGCGGCTAGCACCCCGTCGCTATTGGCGATGAGAATTCGCTTGCGCGAATCGCCGTAACCGGCCGACACCTGCACGATTGCCTTGTGCACCGCTCGCGCAGCCGTATCGACGCGCTGCAGAATCGCCACCTTCTCGCGTTTGGTGACCTCATCGGGCCACTTCTCGATCGTGTTCACCGGATGACGCAACACGGTGCCGAGAGCCACGGTGTTCACGCCGCCACCGCCGCGTGATGCTGCCGCTGCTGCAGCCTCGGCGGCAGCCAGCAAACCCTTTTCGCTCAGGTCGCTCGTATGCGCAAAGCCCGTGGTGTCTCCCTTGACGACGCGGATGCCCGCGCCACGGTCGCGACCGCTCGACACCTGTTCGATCTTTCCGTCGTCGAGCCCGGCTGATGTCGAACGCTTGTCCTCCACGAAAACTTCGGAAAACTCCGCACCCGTAGAGCGACCCTTGACAAGCACTCGTGACAACACATCTGGTGCGACGAGCAGCGATTCTGTGTTTGGCATGGCGAGAGCCTACTGACGACCGCTTACGCGATACGCAACGCTGCACATCGGTAGCCTCTTCGCGTGTCGCAGACCGTGAGCGAGCGCACGCACCGCACACTGTGGTGGAAAGAAGCACTCATCGTCGCGACTTTCTACGGCATCTACACCCTGGTGCGCAATCAGTTCGGTTCAGCTCTTGTGTCGGGCAGCCAGATACCGGTCGAAGCGTTCCTCAATGCGATGCGGGTCATTCGTATCGAGCGGGCCATCGGTCTCTACCACGAGGAGACGATTCAGGACTGGTTTCTGCCCCATGTCGGCGTCATCAAGTTCTTCAACGTGTACTACGGCACGGCGCACTTCTTCGTGACACTTGCCGTCTTCGTCGCACTCTTCGTTCTGCGCCCCGCGGTGTTTGGTCTGTGGCGCAATTGTCTGGCGGCGATGACGGCGCTGGCCATCATCGGGTTTGCATTCTTCCCATTGATGCCCCCACGTCTGCTCGATGCGCCGTGCCCACCTGGTGGATTCGGCGCCGCGTGCGTCGGGCACGAGTTGCGCAACTACAACGATGCGGAAAATTTCGGATTCGTCGACACCATCAAGGAATTCGGTGGTCCGTGGGCGTTCGACCGCGGTCCGGGCGCCACGCTCTCGAACCAATATGCAGCGATGCCTTCGTTGCACATCGGCTGGGCAACTTGGTGTGTCTTTGCCCTGTTTCCACTTGCGCGGCGCCGATGGATGCGAATCACGCTCCTGATGTATCCGCTGCTCACACTTGCCAGCATCGTGATCACTGGCAACCACTTCTGGCTTGATGGAGTCGGGGGTGTTGTCATCTTCGTCGCTGGCTACTGGATTGGCGCCCGAATTCACCAGTGGAACGCCCGGCGCCTCGATACCCGTCAGGGCTAGCGTTCTAGACGCCATGGCGTTAGCTGATATCCGCCAGCCGAGCGACCTGCGCGGACTGAGCCCCTCACAACTCGACGAACTTGCCGCCGAAATTCGCGACTTCATCGTCGCTGCAGTCGCCGAGACAGGCGGGCATCTGGGTTCCAACCTCGGGGCCGTCGAACTCACGCTGGCCCTGCACCGCGTATTCGAGTCGCCGCGGGATGCAATCCTGTGGGACACCGGCCACCAGGCCTACGTGCACAAGATCGTCACGGGTCGCCGCGGCGGCTTCTCACAGTTGCGGCAAGCGGGTGGCATCTCTGGCTACCCGAGCCGCGAAGAAAGCATCCACGACTTCATCGAAAACAGCCACGCCTCGACCGTGCTCTCGTACGCCCACGGCATGGCGGTGGCGCGCGACGCTGGGCAACTCGCCGATCGGCGACATGTGGTGGCGGTCATCGGCGATGGCTCGCTCACGGGCGGCATGGCTTACGAAGCGCTGAACAACCTCGGCCACTCCAAGAGTCGGGTCATCATCGTGCTGAACGACAACGGTCGCTCGTATGCACCGACGGTGTCAAACCTCACGCACCAACCGCATCCGTTGGAAGAAACCACCGACATGCCGCGACCGCGCGACCGCTTCAGCCGACGATTGGCGCGCGCACTCACCAACGTGCGACTCAACCCTGTGTATGTGCAACGTCAACGACGATTGGAGAAGTGGCTGCACGACTTGCCAGTTGTCGGACCGCAAGCCGAACGCGGCCTCGAGGCAATCAAGGCCGGCATCCGCGAATACCTACAACCGACGGCATTCTTTGAAGCGCTCGGTGTGCGCTACGTGGGGCCCGTCGACGGCCACGACCTCGCCGAACTGGAGCATGCGTTGTCGGCCGCGGCCGCCCGCTCGGAAGAAGGCCCAATCGTGGTACACGTCCTCACCCAGAAAGGTCGCGGGTACCCGCCGGCAGAAGACGACGACGAGAAGCATTTGCACGACGCCCCAGTGTTCGACCCAGTGAATGGTCCGCCCAAAGCGGTGCCGACCGGTTACACCCAGGCGTTTGCTGACGCACTCATCAAAGAGGCGCAGAGCGACAAACGCATCGTCGCCATCACCGCAGCGATGCCCGGCCCGACGGGCCTCATCGCGTTCGACTCGCACTTCCCTGATCGTTACTTCGATGTGGGTATCGCCGAACAACACGCCGTCACCTTCGCCGCCGGTCTCGCCATGGGTGGCATGCGCCCGGTCGTGGCGATCTACTCGACGTTCTTGAACCGCGCGTGGGATCAACTCGTCTACGACGTCGCCCTGCACCGCTTGCCGGTGATCTTCTGTCTCGATCGCGCCGGTGTGACCGGCGATGACGGCCCGAGCCACCACGGCATCTACGACATGGCGCTACTTTCCAAGGTGCCGGGCATGCGCGTGCTGGCGCCGTCGAGCGCGCAAGACCTCCAGCAGATGTTGCACGATGCGATTTCACTCGCCGACACCGGCCCGGTCGTCATTCGATATCCGAAAGGCAACGCCAGACAGGTGGGCGAACACGACGTGGGCAATGGCCTCAATGCGCGACGCATGACGAGTGACCCGGGCAAGGGGCTGTGCATTCTCGCCGTCGGCAAGATGGTGGCAGCCGCAGAACAAGCCGTCGCCGCACTCGCACGTGACAACATCAGTGCGACGCTCTGGGACGTTCGGAGCTGTGTTCCGGCAGACGACAACATGATTCGCGACGCAGCTGCGCACCCCCGCGTGCTCACGCTGGAAGACGGCATCCGCGACGGTGGTATCGGCTTCTTGCTTGCTGATGCCATCACCTCGGCGGTGCCCGATGCTCCGCCCGTCATCAAAGTGCTCGGCTTGCCGACGCGGTTCATTCCGCATGCCAAGCCCGATGCGATACTCGCCAAACTGGGCCTCGATGCGGCAGGCGTCGAGCGCGCGGCCCGCGCGATGTTGTCCGCACAGTGACGACGAAGCCGACCGCGGCCAACGACAAGCTGGCCGACGATCTAGCGCTCGCACTACAAGCCGCAGATATTGCTGACGGCGTGTCGTTGCCCGGTTTCGTGTCGCGCGGCTTCCGCGTCGAACGCAAGGCCGACAAGAGCGAGGTCACGGAACTTGATCGCAGTACCGAGTCGGCGATCACCGCACTCTTGCGTGCACAGCGACCGGACTACTCCGTGTACGGCGAAGAACATGGCGTTGTCGGGCCATCCAACGCGAGGTATCAGTGGGTGATCGACCCGATCGATGGCACGAGCAATTTCGTGCGCGGCGTGCCCGTGTGGGCCACATTGATCGCACTCGTCGAAGATGGCGTGCCCGTGCTCGGCGTGGTGTCGGCACCCGCCCTGCAGCGCCGCTGGTGGGCGGCACGCGGCCTCGGTGCCCTCGGCAGCATGGCGAACGCTGCGCCACGAGAGTTGTGGGTCAGCGCGACGAGTGAATTGCGCAAGGCGAGCGCCAGCATCACCGTGACCGAGTCGTGGCATGCCGCCGGCAAGACCTCCCACCTCGATCGACTGCAGCGCGGCGTGGCTCGCCTGCGCAACTACGGCGACTTCTGGCAACACATGCTGGTGGCCGAAGGTGCGGTCGACTTCGCCATCGATGCCATCGGGCTCGGACCCTACGACATCGCGGCAATCACCACCATCGTCACCGAAGCAGGTGGGGCCTGGTCGAACCGCCACGGCGCGGCCGATTGGCGATCTGACTCACTCGTAACGAGCAACGATTCGTTGCATAACATCGTGCTGCAGGAGTTGAACGCAGACCGATGAACTCACGCCGCACCGTCATCACCAATGCTCGGCTCGTGGACGGCACGGGCTCGCCCGAACGTCACGCCGATATCACGTTTGAAGACGGCATCATCACCGAGGTGGGTACATCAGGCAGTGCGCACTGCAACGGTTCGCGCGTCATCGATGCTGACGGCATGCTCGTGACACCCGGTTGGGTGGATGTGCACACGCACTACGACGCACAGGCAACATGGGATCCGTTTCTTACGCCGAGCGGGTGGCACGGCGTGACCACTGCGGTCATGGGCAACTGCGGTGTCGGTTTCGCACCGGCTGCACCCGAGCGCCACGAATGGCTCATCGAATTGATGGAAGGTGTCGAAGACATCCCTGGCTCGGCGATGGTGGAAGGCATCGAGTGGGAGTGGACGTCGTTTCCGGAGTATCTTGACGCGCTCGAGCGCAAGCCGCGGGTGATGGACCTCGGCACCCAGATTGGCCACGGTGCATTGCGCGCGTTCGTGATGGGTGATCGCGGTGCCAACAACGAAGATGCCAACGCCGACGACATTGCCCAGATGGCGCGCATCACCCACGAGGCGTTGCGTGCCGGCGCACTCGGGTTCTCCACCTCGCGCACCGCGCTGCACAAGAGCAAGAACGGTGAGTACGTTCCCGGCACCAGCGCCCAACCCGACGAACTGCTCGGCATCGCTGAAGCCGTCGCCCGTGCCGGTCATGGCATCTTCCAGATGGCGGCGGAGCATTGGCGACGACCCGACAGCGAATGGCAGTGGATGCGCGATGTCGCCGGCAAGACGGGCGTTCGCTTCAGCATCAACTTGAACCAGCCGGCCGACGAACCCGAACTCTGGCGCGAGACCCTGTCGTTGATGGAAGCCGCGCAACGCGACGGCATGAACATCGAAGCCCAGGTCGCGGGGCGCAGTATCGGCTTGATCATGTGCCTGCAGGGCACGGTGAACCCGCTCATGATGCACTCGGCATACAACGAAGTCGCGGCACTGCCGTTCGGCGCCCGTGTCGCTGCGCTGCGCGAGGCCGAGCGGTATGCGCGACTGCTCGTCGAGCGTCCGGCACACCGCTTCTACGAGCAGTTCGTCGGCGACAACTTCCACATCATGTTCCCGATCACCGGGGGCAACATCAACTACGAACCAACGTTCGACGAATCAATCGCGGGAATCGCGCAGCGCACCGGCGCATCACCGCATGCGATCATGATTGATCAGTTGTTGAGCAACGACGGGCAAGGAATGATCTACCGTCCGTTCCTCAACTACGCCTACGGCGACCTCTCGATGACGCACGAATTGCTGCAGCACCCACTCACCCGCAACGGCTTGAGCGATGCCGGTGCGCATTGCGGCGTGATTTGCGACGGTGGCATGCCCACCTTCCTGCTCACCCACTGGGTGCGCGATCGCGCTCGCGGCCCGCGACTCCCCCTCGAGCAGGTTGTCGCTCGCCAAACACGCAAAACCGCCGAGTTGCACGGACTGCTCGACCGTGGCGTGATCGCACCGGGAATGCGCGCCGATGTGAACATCATCGACTTTGACCGTTTGTCTTTCGAGGTGCCGCGCGTCGTGCACGACCTACCCGCACAGGGACGTCGTCTCGCCCAGCGCGCGAGCGGTTATGTGGCCACGTTCTGCGCGGGAGTGCAAACCGTCGACCACGACGAGTTCACCGGCGAACTGCCGGGCAAACTCCTACGCGGCCCGCAGCACGCTTAGCAGCGACGCACCAGGAGTTGCACCCGCAGTTGCGCGCGATGAGCGAGTTGTAGTCGGCGTTACATCATCCCCATGCCGCCGCCGGGCATTCCGCCGCCCGCCGGTGCCGCACCAGCCTTCTCGGGCTTGTCGGCCACGAGACACTCGGTGGTGATGACGAGGGCCGCGATCGACGCTGCGTTCTGCAGCGCTGCGCGCGTGACCTTCGCCGGGTCGATGATGCCGGCCTTCACGAGGTCGGTCATCTCGCCGGTTGCGGCGTTGAGACCCGTGTTGCCCTTGGCGGCTTCCACTTGCTGCACCGCGACTGCGCCTTCCATGCCGGCGTTGTCGGCGATGTGACGGGCCGGTGAAGTGAGCGAGTCATAGACGCTGCGGGCGCCGGTGGCCTCGTCGCCGGTGAGCGACTCGACAACCTTCAACACCGCGGGTCGTGCGCGCACGAGAGCGGTGCCGCCGCCGGCGACCACGCCTTCCTCGATCGCCGCCCGAGTCGCCGAGACGGCGTCCTCGATGCGGTGCTTCTTTTCCTTGAGCTCCACTTCGGTGGCTGCGCCGACCTTGATGACGGCAACGCCGCCAGCGAGTTTGGCGAGACGCTCTTGCAGCTTCTCGCGATCCCAGTCGCTATCGGTGTTGTCGATTTCGGTCTTGATCTGGTTGATGCGACCGTTGACTTCAGCCTTGTCGCCGTGACCGTCGACGATGGTGGTGTTGTCCTTGTCGATGATGACGCGCTTGGCACGACCCAAGAGGTCGAGGCCGGCGTTCTCCAACTTCAAGCCCACTTCCTCGCTGATGACCTGGCCACCGGTGAGGATCGCCATGTCCTGCAGCATCGCCTTGCGACGATCGCCGAAGCCCGGCGCCTTGACGGCGGTGGAGTTGAAGGTTCCACGGATCTTGTTGACCACGAGCGTGGCGAGTGCTTCACCCTCCACGTCTTCGGCGACGATCAAGAGCGGCTTGCCGGTCTTCATCACACCTTCGAGCAGGGGCAGCATCGACTGCACCGTCGAGATCTTGGCCGAGTGGAAGAGGATGTACGGCTCTTCGAGCACGGCTTCCTGACGGTCCTGATCGGTCACGAAGTATGGCGACAGGTAACCCTTGTCGAACTGCATACCTTCGGTGAACTCGAGTTCGATGCCGAAGGTGTTCGACTCTTCGACCGTCACGACGCCGTCTTTGCCGACCTTGTCGATCGCGTCGGCGATGACCTTGCCGATTGCGGCATCGGCGGCCGAGATGGTCGCGACGTTGGCGATATCACCCTTGTCGTCGACTTCCTTCGACTGCGACTTGAGCGACTCGACGGCCGCAGCAACGGCCTTCTCGATGCCGCGCTTCAGACCCATCGGGTTGGCGCCGGCCGCGACGTTGCGCATGCCGTGGCTGACCATGGCTTGGGCAAGCACGGTTGCGGTGGTGGTGCCGTCACCAGCGACGTCGTTCGTCTTGGTGGCGACTTCCTTCACCAACTGGGCACCCATGTTCTCGAACGGATCTTCGAGCTCGACTTCCTTCGCAATCGACACACCGTCGTTGGTGATGGTCGGCGCGCCGAACTTCTTGTCGAGCACGACATTGCGGCCCTTGGGTCCGAGCGTCACTTTCACTGCGTCGGCGAGTTTGTTGACGCCGGCTTCCAGCGCGCGGCGCGCTTCTTCGTCGAATTTGAGCAACTTTGCCATATTTGTGGTTCTTCCTTTGTGTGGTTACTTCGAAACGATCGCGAGCACGTCGCGGCTGGTGAGGATGAGCAGATCGTCGCCCTTGTGGGTGACTTCGGTGCCGCCGTACTTGCTGTACAGCACGGTGTCGCCGACCTTGATATCGAGCGCGAAGTACTTGCCTTCGGAGTCGCTCCAGCGGCCGGGGCCGACGGCGAGCACGGTGCCCTGCTGCGGCTTTTCCTTGGCAGTGTCGGGGATGACGAGACCCGAGGCGGTGGTCTGCTCGGCCTCCGAGGGCTTGACCACGACTCGGTCATCGAGTGGCTTCAGGTTCATGTTTCTTCCTTTTCGTGCGGGTCTCCCGGGCGGGAGACGGGCTGGTTTTCACCCCGAGGAGGCCGTTAGCACTCTCCCAAGGCGAGTGCTAATGCTAGGGGTGGGGCTGGCTGGGCAACAACCCGAACGGCGCCAGTAGGCGCTCGACGAGAGGCGCCGGCAAGCCCACCACCGTCGTGAGCTGCCCGGTCACCTCACGCACGAACTGGGCGGCTTCCCCCTGCACCGCGTAGGCCCCCGCCTTGTCGAGTGACTCCCCTGTGGCGAGGTAACGCTCGAGTGCGTCGTCGTCAGTCGGATGCATTGCGACGGTGGCGGTGTCGAGGGCCACATCGTGAGGGGCATCGGTCGGCGCAGCGGAGGCACGGCCGACCGGCTGCGTTCCACCGAGCGTTCCGCGGGCAACACACACGGCGGTGTGCACGAGGTGTGTGCGACCCGACAAGCGTCGCAGCATGGCTCGGGCTTCGTTGACTTCACGCGGTGTGCCGAAGATTTCGCCGTCGACATCGACGGTCGTGTCGGCACCGAGCACGACCGCATCGGTTGGGTGTCGCGCAGCGACGTGCAGACACTTGGCGACCGCCAAACGTCGCACGTGGTCGCGCGGCGATTCTCCGGTGAGCGGCGTCTCGTCAACATCGGCAGAGTCGACCACGAACGGGATGCCCAACTGTCGGAGGATGTCGGCACGACGCGGTGACCGCGACGCGAGAACCAGCGAGGTCATCCGCCGCTCATCGTGGTGAGCAGCGCGTCATCGGGCACTCGCAAATCGTCGAGATGGTCGAGGTAGCCGTGCGGCAGAACCACGTTGATCGGGCCATTGGTGTGCCCGCGCGGCAATCGTTCTCCCCCCGCCACAAGCGAGAGCGACCGGTCGAGCGATGCCGCGAGTTGGCGTACTTCGTCGAGGGTTGACACTTCGGCGAACTGCCGCCGCACGTCGGGGCCGACCGGGTAACCGGTCAAATACCAGCCGCAGTGTTTGCGAAATTCGCGGATGCCCTTCGTGTCGTCGTTGCGACCATTCGCCCGATGATGTTGCATCAGCGACTCGGCATGTTCGACCATCACATCCAGCACCTCACCGAGCACCGGGGTTGCGCGCACCGACCGTCCGTTGAATGCGTCGATGAGATCGCGGAACAACCACGGCTTGCCGAGACAACCCCGACCGATGACCACACCGTCACAACCCGTCTCGGTGATCATGCGTAGCGCGTCATCCGCACACCAAATGTCACCATTGCCGAGCACCGGCACGCCGTCGACCGCCTGCTTCAACGCGGCAATGGCTTCCCACCGCGCGCTCGGCGCGTAGTGCTGCTGCGCGGTGCGCGCATGCAGTGCGATCATCACCGCACCGGTATCACGACAGATCTTTCCGGTGTCGATGTAGGTGAGCAGATCATCGCTGATGCCCATGCGGAACTTGCACGTGATCGGGATGCCGTAGCGAGTGCCGGCGCGCACGGCCGCACGCACGATCTCGGCGAGCAGATTCTTCTTCAACGGCACGGCTGCCCCGCCACCCTTGCGCGTCACCTTTGCCGCCGGGCAGCCAAAGTTCAGGTCGATGTGGTCGACCAGGTCTTCGCTACCGAGGATGTCGACGGCCTTCTCCACGATCGTCGGGTCACTGCCGTACAACTGCAGGCTGCGGAACCGTTCGTCGGCGCCGAACGACACCATCGAGCGTGTGCGCAAATTTCCGTAGACGAGCGCGGCAGCCATGATCATCTCGTTCACGTACACGAGCCCCGGGCCGAATCGGCGGCACAGTGAACGGAACGGTGCGTTGGTGACACCGGCCATCGGGGCGAGCACGACGGGTGGCCACACTTCGATGCCACGACCCGCGGTTCCGTCGGTGTGACTGCCACGCAGCGCGAGTGGCTTCATCGCTGAGCCGTGTTGCCCGCTCATCGCTGACCGGTTCCCAACTTCAGGTTTGGGTTGGCGCCTGCATCCAGCGTCGACGACTCCCCACGCGCGAGGCGGTACCACCCCGCGCTCGCGATCATGGCCGCATTGTCGGTGCACATCTCGCGCGATGGCAGCACCACGGCAAGCCCCTCTGTCGCACCTGCCGCGGCAAGTTCCCGCCGGAGCAACGAGTTGGCTGCCACCCCGCCGCCGAGCGCGATGGTTCGCGCACCAACATCACGGGCTGCACGACGGGCCTTGTGCACGAGCACATCCACCACCGCGCGCTGAAACGAAGCGGCGACATCATCGGTCGCCACCTGCGGGTTGGCGCGCACATGGTTGATCACGGCAGTTTTGAGACCACTGAACGACACATCAAGACCATCATTCAGCATCGCCCGCGGAAAGTTGATCGCGCGTTCATTGCCACGCAGCGCAGCCTTGTCAATCGCGGGCCCACCGGGGAACGGCAGCCCGAGAAATCGCGCCGCCTTGTCGAACGCCTCACCGGCTGCGTCGTCGATGGTCTGGCCGATCACGCGATACGAGTGCGTGTCGCGCATTTCCACGAGCAGTGTGTGGCCACCCGACACGAGCACGAACAACAGCGGGAACTCAGCCCGCGGTTCATCGAGCAACGCCGCGTACAGATGCGCCTCGAGATGGTTGACGCCGACGAACGGCACGTCGAGCGCGAGTGCCGTGGTCTTGGCCGCCGAAACTCCAACAAGTAGCGCGCCGACGAGACCTGGTCCGACGGTGGCGGCCACCGCATCGACACGCGAATAGTCGATGCGCGCCCGCTCGAGTGCCTCGGCCGTCACGTGCGGAAGCGACTCGAGGTGTGCGCGACTGGCGATCTCCGGCACGACGCCCCCGAAACGCGAGTGCTCATCGAGTTGACTCGAGACCACCGATGACAAGACGTCGGTGCCACCCATCACGACCGCGACGGCAGTTTCGTCGCAACTCGTCTCGATGCCGAGCACGATCGTCGAGGCGTCGATTGTGGCTGCGTCAACCCTCGCCGTCTCAACCGTGGTCGTATTGACTGTCGCCGTCACGAGTCGGCTCCCCGTTCAGCCTCGATGCGCTGTAATCGTCGCTCAAATTCTTCGCCTTGGATGTCCGTACACCACATGACGATCGCATCGTCGCGATTTTCGTAATACTTGGCCCGCACGCCGACGGGTGCAAAACCAAAGCGGCCATACAACGACTGTGCCGACACGTTCGACTCGCGCACCTCGAGCGTGAGCGACGCCATGCCGGCGCGGCGTGCCTCCCACGCCAGATCGAGCATCAATTCGGTGGCGATACCACGACGACGCATCGCCATGTCAACAGCCACATTGGTGATGTGCGCGGCGCCGTCCATGTAGATCATGCCGCCGTAGCCGACGAGTCGCCCGCTGAGTTTCGCCACGAGATAGTGCCGTGATCCACGGGCCTGCATCGCCAACTCATCCTGAAAGACGCCGATCGTCCACGGTTGCGGATACGCGGTGTGCTCGATCTGCATGACCGCCTCAAGGTGTGACCGACGCATCGTTTCAATCGTCAACTCCGCCGTTTCGGTGTCGTCGTCAGGCTGCGATTGCTGACTCCGCGCCCGCAAGAATTTGCCGAGAATGCTCATGAGGCACTCCGCGTCGGCCAGTTGATTTCCGCATCCGCTTCGCGCAGGTACATTGCCGGCACCGACGGTGCGCTGCCATCGGCCAGCGACTCGGCCGCCACTTCTTCGCGCAACAATCGGGCGTGAGCCAGCGCCGCGACATGCTTGGCGTGGGGGTGCGCGGTCAATGTGGCGCCGAACGACACCGACCATGCCTGTGGGCCAAGTTCG
>Ga0194120_10010018_pt1 | contig 11846 bp, 10 predicted proteins | sample TA2MahCa65mmetaG_FD_148642 | JGI IMG/M metagenome (GOLD analysis project Ga0194120, IMG submission 148642) | Freshwater microbial communities from Lake Tanganyika, Tanzania - TA2015019 Mahale Deep Cast 65m | ecosystem: Environmental > Aquatic > Freshwater > Lake | place: Tanzania: Lake... | reverse complement strand
TTGGTTAGAGCATCTGACTGTTAATCAGAGGGTCGTTGGTTCAAGTCCAACAGGGGGAGCTGAAAATTAAGCAGTTATGAGTTTTGCCTCGTAGCTGCTTTTTTATTTCGAAGCAATTTCGAAGCAATATTAACATGGCATTCATTACAGTTAATAGCTGGTCCATTTGATATGTGATGCATAAATCAAGGGCCCTACTTACCAAGCGAATTTGCCCTATACAATCTATTTAGCATAAAGTATCTTCAATAGTCATTTTATCATTTTAGTATGGCAAAACAAAATATATCAATTAGAAAACTAGTCGATAAAGTAACGGATGGCGAGTTAACGCTTCCGGAAACGCAATGGCGCATTGGTCAAGTGAAGGAAAGAGGTAGTAGATAGATTTTAACCTAATATGATTAGCAAGTCATATTTATATAATTCTCAGTGTCTGAAATATGGGAGAGGGTCATCTGCCGACAACTGAAGCCGAATGATGAACTAATGTACAAGTTTTATTCTACTGCTCAATAGCGTTTTGTGAAGCTGGATATGCAGCGGAATAGTGAACAAAAAGCTGATGCTGCGTTCCTTCCGCAGCCATAACGCCAAACCGCATGTTGCCTACAGTTTAGTCCATCCGGGCATATTTTGGGTCAATTAGTAATAGTCCATTTTCGTTGTCAATTGTAAATTGTTTGAATTTTTGCATGAATGATTGACCTAATAATAGTGGCGTTATAGAAGTCCCCACACTCGCTTTAACGTTGTTTACAACAATTTGTCCGATTTGCAACTTTCGCAACATAATAGAAAGTTGCTTTACCGTAGAACCATCGGCAATTTTATAATATTCATAACCAAGAATGTCGGCTTTTGATATTTTTCCTTGCTTCACTAAAGTCGTAAAAATATCGTTGGATATAAGAACATCGGTAGCTCCACTATCGAATATAAAATCAATAGTAAGAGCTTCATTTAATTGAACTGGAATTTTATATACACCACCTTTTTTTATCAACCTAATTTTTGTGTCAATGAGTTCATTAAGATGAGATGTCGATGGGATTAAAATCAAGTCCTCTGGATAGCAATTTTTACGATAGGCGTTTATGTAAGAAAAAATATTCCTTTTGGCAGAAGTTCTAAAATCTTGTTTTAGTGTTTTATCTGCCTCAATCTTGGCTAAAATAGCATAAACGTTACACCATGCAGACATAGTTGTATCTACAAATCGTGTGTCTACTAAATCTTTTCCAAAAGTACTGTCACTTCGAAACCTTAGGTTAAGTGTCATTTGAGAAAGTACCAATCCGTACACGATATTATATGTATATGATTTTGGATTTCTTAAGAGGGCAGATTTGATGATTGTTAATGGCTCTCTTGTATGAAAATAATTATCCATAATGGTTAGATAACCGATACATAAGTGCTCGTCAGGTGTTATCTGTTGGTAGGTAAGTTTTTCCGATTTGTATTTGGCGTTTAAAAATTTAATAAACAAGTTTCGGTTTTCTTTCCCATCAATGCTCCATCCCAAGGCATTGATTAAAGCAATTTTTTTGTCGATAGTTACAGTTGAAGATGATAAAAAAGATGCAAACTCATAAGTTAATACACCTTCCTTCTCTGCTTTATATACTTCTGGTATTTCATTGTAAGCACTATAAAATGAAGTGCTTGTGATAGGGCTGTCTGCAAAAGACAGTTTACAAACTAGCAATAGGAGTTGTAACAAATAAACTTTTTTCATAGCAGCTGTTAAGGTTCGAAGTCAATTGTAAATTGTCAGCATAAAGTGGACTAAATATAGTCTAAAATAGTAGAATGTTTCCATCATTAACAATTATCCATTAATGACATGGAACAGAAGCCAAAACAAACTACAGAGAACTTTATTAAAGAGATCCGCCGCAAGACAAGGAGACTCTTTTCCTCAGAACAAAAGTTAGTGGATGCCATCCAAGATTTTGTAGAATATAATAATCATGAATGTTACCATGAATCACTACTAAATGTCACCCCTTCGGATGTTTATTATGGAAGGCAAGAACAAATCCTACAGAAAAGAGCACTCATTAAACAACAGTCCCTAAAAAGATGAAAACAACTATTATTAAAAGAAAAAATCCTACATCTAAACAACGAAACTCTCTACAACTAAATCGTCAACTTTCTTTGACGACATACATCAATTAAACGTTTTTAAAACTTATAGAAGTAAAAAAATATCCGTATACTTAATCAGTAAAATTAACCCTACTAACATAAAAATAAATGTTGACCTCTGAATCCCATAACCCTTAAATACCTCACCAATTAAAATTTGTAATAAAAAAGAAATAATACTAATTATTAATATTCCTAATATCCCATAGTTTCTATACTCTTTAAAGATGATATAAAATATTGATAAAAGTGATATACCGAATACTGTATTATTTAGAAATAAAGTACCTATGCCCCATTTTTCAATTTTTGAAGCATACATTATTACAAGTTCTTCATTATCTGCAAATCTTAATCCCCAATTTTTTATGAAATATTTAGAAACCATATCTATTTTACTCTGTCTAAGGAATCGATATGAGAGTAAACAGTAGAAAGAATAATGGAATAAAAGTAATAAGTAAAAGTTTAATTCTTGTAACATATTTTTATTTGATTAAATTTTCGAAAAGAATTTAAAATAAAATAAACATGTCTTTTTCATTTACAGATATTTTTTCATCATTTTTTATTTTCTAAGAACCACGATGAAACTAATGCTGTAAACGTACCAAAAATGCCAACACCCGCAGTCATTAAGATTGCTCCAATAAATCTTCCTTCAGTTGTAATTGGAAATTTGTCTCCATAGCCAACAGTTGTTATTGTAACATAGGACCACCATATTGCATCTTCAGCAGATTGAATGTTACTATTTACATCTTTCTCAAATTGTAAAATAGCAATTGATGAAAAAATTACCATCAGAATAGATATTAATGCAACAGATGTTATAGCACTTTGCTTTTTGTTTCGGTTTATGTGCTCATAGATCAATTTTGTTGATTTAAGTGCTCTGAAAACTCTTATCAATCTTATCAAACGCAAGATTCTACCCACTCTAAGAAATTCTACAGAAGGAATACTTGCAATTAAATCAATCCATCCCCACTTCATAAACTCTAACTTATTTTGTGCAACACGATATCGAATTCCAAAATCAATTAAGAATACCATACAAATTGCATTATCAATATAGTTAAGGAGGTTCGTCAGTTCCTCAGATAAACCGAAAAATGTACTTATCAATAAAGACAAAAGCACATATACCGAAAGTATCAATATTAGTATATTAAAAAAGCTAATTTCTTTTTTTGCATAATCCTCTGACATACTACAAAAGATTTTGGTCAACTGAATTTTCTAATACTCTTTGAAGAACACGTGTAAAGATATTTCTATCATCTCTTTTAACTATCGCATCTTTATATTCGGGAAAGTCTATAAGGATTTTTTTTGAGTTAGCTAATGATAAAATTATACCATTACTAAACAACTCACCAGTTAGTATATCATCGTATTTAATAACCTTGTTCTTCTTTTTTATCGCACCTACAAAAATCATCTTATTTCTCAACATAAAAAGCTTACATCCATCAAATGAGACCCAATAGCTTTCTCTATGGGGTATTGGAGTAAGATTTCCTAACTTATACCTTAATGGTCCACTTCGAAAATTTGTTGAAATTCCACTGTATGTGATGCTTTTTATTATCTCCTTTTCCTCATATAATTGTACAATGTTTGAGACTTTATATAACAATTCTTCATTGTCTTTGATGTTTAATGAGAATTCTCTTAATACTTCATCATCATTCTTTGCGTCAAACTTTAGCTTTTCGTAAACAAACCTTCGATTTAAATCCATCATAAGCTCATTTAAGTAATTACCACTTTTGTATAAATCGCTTTTAGGGTCAGCATCATCCCAACCTTCAATTCCCAAAATTCTATTATAATCTGAAACCCCATCAATTGATTCTCCCGTCACTCCCTTATAAATTTCTTTATCCCCAACATTTAGCATTTTAGATTCATTATCAGAGTGCATTCTTTCAATTTCCTTTATAAATAATAGCTGAGTTTCATTAAAAACTCTTTGCATAGGGCTGAGTAGACTTTTGGGATTAAATATCTTCTTATAACCGAGTATTAGAAGTTGAATGATAATGGCCGTTACTCCGATGCCCATTATGAGTAATCCAATTGAAATGATGAAGTTCATAGTTGGCTGGTTTATTTAATAGTTAAGTTACAAAAAAGAGATATCCGATAATGTATTTGTAGGCGCCCTTAAAAAAGCAGACGGATTACAACTTGAGCATTAAACTTAAATTTAAACTATTTCCTTTCTCTCTTACAAATAATCCAACAATTAATCCAAAACACAAAAGTTCGATTAAAAATTCCATTTAATTTTCAATTAAGGAAAATATATACTATCGTTTATTTTCAATCTGGTACATAAATTTCTTCCCGTCAGAAATTACAGAAACATCATACTCGAAATAAAAATTATTATCGTTAGTGTCTTTACTATTATAATATTTTGAACCCTTTCTACGAAACTCATTAGTTCTTAAAATACCAACATATTCATTATTCCCCTTTTCAACTAAATCTAAACTAATGATACGAGTTTCTAAACCAAACTTCTCTAAATTCTTTTCCGATAGTTCTTTAGAAATTGAATCTCTTACCTGGTTAGTTAGGTCTTCAGTATCATTACAACCTAAACAAGTAAAAAGAAAAAATATGAAAAAGAAATAAAATTTAAGTTTCATTAATTACTCTTGTAAATTGAAGTAAAAATTCCATTTAATCTTCCTTTGCGAATATTTTGACATTTAAGTCTGCTCACTTCCCCATAAAGAGCACTCCATAAATATAAAAAATCTCCTTTACTGTTAACGTACAGAAAGGAGGAAAGAAGCGTCGACTTTCTCACCAGGACGTACCACTACAATAGTCCCTCATCTGCAAAGCTGTAATACTCACTCTTTATTGGACCTACGATAATGTGATCTAACACACTCAAATCCAATAATCTAGCACCCTCAACTAATCTCCTTGTTAATTCCTTGTCTGCAGATGATGGTCGCATATTAGCGCTTGGGTGATTGTGAGCAAGCAAGAGATTGGAAGCAGCTAGCTTAAGTGCCGTACCAAGAATTAACCTTGGATCTGATATAGTGGAATTAATCCCTCCGGTTGAAGTGTGATAGACCCCAATCACTTTGTTCGCTCGGTTAAGGTAAGCAACAAAGAAATGTTCTTGTAGCGCGATAGTTCCAGGGGGAAAGAAACTGTACATAAACTCGTACGCCTGTACCGACGTTGTGATAACGGGTAGTTTTTCAAAGTCAGCAACTAAATAGTAATGAAGCCTGGTTAATCTTTTTGCGAATAAATTACCACGCATACTAACAAGCGTTCATACGGACTACAATGAGAAAATCCTCCTCCAGCTTGAATAAATCGACGTACGTAAAAAATTGATCACCACGACATGTAAACTTAATCTTGCCATCTCCTATTATTTTGCTATTTTATTGAACCGAAACTAACTGAATCAGCCCTTGCATTTGGGCTGGATCAAGTAGATACTGTTATCATAAACAGGATTCAAAAAAAGAAATAAAATGAAGCGTAGAAAGGGTCTTTACGATTCAACATTTGAACATGATTCATGTGGAATCGGATTTGTTGCCAGTATAAAGGGGCACAAAAGTCACCAACACATTTCTGATGCTTTGACAGTGCTGGAAAATATGGAGCACCGAGGTGCTTGCGGTTGTGAATCGAATACAGGTGATGGTGCTGGAATTATGATACAGACACCTCATGAGTTCTTTTTTGATGAGTGTCTTAAGCTAGGTATACACCTTCCCGCATTTGGCAAATACGCTGTCGGCGTTTTATTTTTCCCAAAAGAAAAACATCTACATGATGAATGTAAAGAGGTTTTCAGTAGAAGTGCTGAAAAACTAGGGTTAGACATTTTATGTTACAGAACAGTTCCAGTAAACACAAACGGCATAGGACCTACCGCGTTAAGTGTTGAGCCAACAATTGAGCACGTTTTCATTGCTTGCCCAGACGAAATAAAGTCATCAGATGAATTTGAAAGAAAGCTATTTATTTTAAAAAAATACGCCACACACACAGTTTTAAATACAGTAAAAAAGGACAATATCGGTTTTTACATAGCCTCGCTCTCCTATAAAACAGTTGTTTACAAAGGACAACTTACCAGCATGCAGGTACGATCTTATTATCCCGATCTGAGCAATAAGCGAATGGTAAGTGCATTTGGCCTCGTACATAGCCGATTTGCAACGAACACGTTCCCATCTTGGAGATTGGCACAGCCCTTTCGATATATCGCACATAATGGCGAAATCAATACCCTGCAAGGGAATTTGAATTGGCTAAAAACGAGCGAACACAACTTTACATCACATTTATTTACGAAAGAAGAAATTGAAATTCTTGTTCCTATTGTTAGTAATGATCAATCTGACTCTGCTTGCCTTGATAATATGATTGAGTTGCTCACGATGACCGGCAGAAGTTTACCGCATGTGTTAATGATGTTAATTCCGGAAGCCTGGGATGGCAACGAACATATGGAGGCAACGAAAAAATCTTTCTATGAATACCACGCTTCAATCATGGAGCCTTGGGATGGACCTGCCTCTATATCATTTACTGATGGACGTATAATTGGTGCCACACTTGATAGAAACGGATTGAGGCCCTCAAGATACTGCGTAACTACAGACGACAGAGTGATTATGGCCAGTGAAACAGGGGCTTTGCCTGTAGATCCTGCAACTATTATAGAGAAAGGAAGATTACAGCCGGGAAAAATGTTTGTAGTAGACATGGAGCTAGGGCGAATTATAAGCGATGAAGAATTGAAACAATCAATTTGCAGCAATCAACCTTACGGAGATTGGCTAAATCAATATAAAATCAGATTAGAAGAGTTGGCAGAACCCCGGGTTACTTTTTCCTATTTGACGGATGAGTCTGTTCTGAAATATCAAAAAGCCTTTGGATATAGTACAGAAGACATTGACGTGATATTGAAATCCATGGCCTTGGATGGCAAAGAGCCAGTTGGCTCGATGGGCACAGATATTCCATTAGCAATTTTAAGTAATGAACCACAACATTTAAGCTCCTATTTTAAACAACTTTTTGCACAAGTAACTAATCCTCCTATAGACCCAATCAGGGAGAGAATGGTCATGAGCTTAGCAGCGTATGTTGGGAACAATGGAAACTTACTAGATGAAAAACCTGAACATTGCCATACCGTTGCTTTAAAACACCCGATACTCAGTAGCAAGGAATTAGAAAAGATTCGCAGTATCGATACAGGAATATTTCAAGCCAAAACACTTCAAACTTATTTTAAAGCAGACGGGAAAGTCGGCTCACTGAAACATGGTCTAGACAGACTATGCAGATATGCAGAAGATGCCGTTCATGATGGATTTGAAGTATTGATCCTTTCAGACAGAGCATTAGATAGTGAACATGCTAGCATTCCATCGCTTTTGGCAACAGCAGCAGTACATCACCATCTGATCAGAAAAGGACTTCGCGGGCAAGTGGGCATAGTAATTGAAGCAGGTGACGTTTGGGAAGTGCATCACTTTGCTTGTCTGCTGGCATTTGGAGCTACTGCTATAAATCCCTACTTAGCGCTGGCTTCCATTAGAAACATGAAAGCCAATGGCAACTTACAAACAGAACTCTCGTGGAACGAACTAAGAGCTAATTATATCAAAGCAGTCAATGACGGCCTATTAAAAGTATTTTCCAAGATGGGTATTTCCACCTTGCAATCCTATCAAGGTGCTCAAATCATGGAAATAGTGGGAATCAGCCAAGAAGTTGTTGACAAGTATTTTAGTGGTGCCGTAAGCAGAATTGCAGGAATTGGACTAGATGAAATTGCCAAAGAGGCACTAACCAAACACCATTTTGCTTTTAGTAAAAATGAGTTACTGACTGATAGATTATTAGTAGGCGGTATTTATCAATGGAAAAGAAAAGGAGAAACGCATTTATTTAATCCTACCACCATCCACTTTTTACAACATAGCACAAAAACAAACGACTATTCCATCTTTAAGAAATATTCGAAAGAAGTCAATGAACAAGCAGACAAAGCTGTAACGCTTAGAAGTTTGCTGGAATTCAATCCTTGTAAACCGGCCATATCTATTGACGAAGTGGAGCCTGCCGAGAATATTTATAAGAGATTTGCTACTGGTGCCATGAGTTTTGGTTCAATTTCATGGGAAGCGCACACTACCATTGCTGTCGCCATGAACAGATTAGGAGGAAAGAGTAATACCGGGGAAGGTGGAGAAGATGAAAAAAGGTACACGCTTTTAGAAAACGGTGATTCTATGAGATCGGCAATCAAACAAATTGCGAGTGCGAGATTTGGAGTAACGAGCCGTTATCTAACGGAAGCCGACGAATTGCAAATAAAAATGGCGCAGGGGGCAAAACCTGGCGAAGGAGGGCAATTACCGGGACATAAAGTAGATGACTGGATTGGCAAAACAAGACATAGTACTCCGGGCGTAGGGCTCATCTCTCCACCGCCCCATCATGATATTTACTCTATTGAAGATTTAGCACAACTGATTTTTGATCTAAAAAATGCCAATAGAAATGCAAGAATCAACGTCAAGCTAGTAAGCAAAGCAGGAGTGGGAACCATTGCAGCAGGTGTAACAAAAGCAAAGGCAGAAGTTATCTTGATTAGCGGACACGATGGAGGAACTGGCGCCTCACCCCTATCCTCTATCAGACATGCCGGACTACCCTGGGAATTAGGACTTGCAGAAACTCACCAAACACTCTTAAAAAATAACTTGAGAAGTCGCGTTGTACTACAAGCAGACGGGCAAATGAAGACAGGCAGAGATATTGCTATTGCCGCATTATTAGGAGCCGAAGAATGGGGAGTAGCAACAGCGGCCTTGGTGGTAGAAGGATGTATCATGATGAGAAAATGTCATTTGAATACCTGTCCAGTTGGAGTAGCAACCCAAGATCCGGCATTGAGAAAACGCTTTTCAGGCAATCCTGAACATATCGTCAACTTTTTCAAGTTTATAGTTCAAGAGCTGCGTGAAATTATGGCCGAGTTAGGATTTAAAACAGTGAACGAAATGATCGGGCAGGTTGAGTATTTGAAAATTAAAAACAATACTACTCATTGGAAGCATAGTAAAATTGACCTATCACCAATAATTTACAAAGAACCTAATACAAACAACTCAACTTTATACTGCTCCGAAAAGCAAGATCATGGATTAGAGAATATTCTCGATTGGAAATTGCTTGAAAAGGCACAACCAGCCATACAAAATAATGAAGACTGCAAAGGTTACTTCAAAATAGTTAATACCGACAGAAGCACAGGAACGCTTTTGTCCAATGAAATAACAAAAGCCTACGGTTCTAAGGAGATGTCAGAGAATAAGATTCATTTCAAATTCAATGGAACTGCCGGACAAAGTTTCGGAGCCTTTGCTACCAAAGGAATATCCTTGGAATTGGAAGGAGACGCTAATGATTATTTTGGAAAAGGATTGAGTGGAGCAAGGCTCATTGTATACCCCTCTAAAAGTTCTTTTTTCAAACCAGAAGACAATATTATTATTGGAAACGTGGCACTTTACGGAGCAACCGGCGGAGAAGCATTTATCAATGGGAAAGCCGGAGAGAGATTTGGTGTCAGAAACTCAGGAGCAAATATTGTAGTGGAAGCTGTTGGAGATCATGGATGTGAATATATGACCGGTGGCCATGTGATTGTACTTGGAGAAACCGGAAGAAATTTTGCAGCCGGCATGAGTGGGGGTATTGCTTATATCTACGATACTAAAAGCCAGTTTGAAGCAAAGTGCAACAAAGAAATGGTTGAATTAGAATGCTGTATCACCCAAGATAGTGCCATCATAAAAGCCTTATTGAATAAGCACTACCAGTTTACCGGAAGTAGTATTGCGAAATTCATATTGAGCGACTTAGAGAATCAGCTGCCAAATTTTGTCAAAGTATTTCCTAAAGATTATAAAAAAGCTTTAGCAAGACTAGAATCATCAACTGCCATATCGGTACATAAATAATTTAATCTAAAAAGACTGATATGGGAAAACCAACAGGATTTGTGGAATTTGATAGAGCACTACCTTCTAAGAGAACCCCGCAAGAACGAATCAAGGATTACCATGAATTTGTAAACCGTTATACAGATCATACCTTACAGCAACAAGCCAGCAGATGCATGAACTGTGGTGTTCCCTTTTGTCATAATGGATGTCCTTTGGGAAATATAATACCAGAATTTAATGACGCTGTTTATAAAAAAGAGTGGAATAAGGCTTTTCAGATTCTATCTTCTACCAATAATTTCCCTGAGTTTACAGGCCGTATATGTCCTGCCCCTTGTGAATCGGCCTGTGTGTTAGGAATCAATCACCCCCCCGTCACTATTGAGGAAATTGAAAAACACATTATCGAAATTGCTTTTGAAAATAATTTCATTCAGCCCAAAAAGATTCACAAACGCACTGGAAAAAAAGTTGCAGTTATTGGAAGTGGGCCTGCTGGACTCGCCACAGCAGCACAATTGAATTATGCAGGACACCAGGTAGTTGTTTACGAAAGAGATGATAAAGCTGGGGGATTATTAAGGTATGGTATACCTGATTTTAAATTAGAAAAATGGGTTGTTGATAGACGTATCAAGCTGATGGAACAAGAAGGTATTATTTTCAAATATCATGCAAATGTTGGCGTTAATATCAATGTCAGTGAATTAGTCAAAGAATATGATGCCATAGTATTAGCAGGAGGCTCTACTATCCCAAGAGATTTGGCAGTCAAAGGCAGGAATTTAAATGGCGTGCATTTTGCCATGCACTTTTTGAAGCAACAAAATAAGAGAAACGCCGACATTGATCCTTTGGCCATGGCCTCTATTGAAAGCAATATCTACCCTACAACTATTAATGCGCAAGGCAAAAATGTTATTGTTATTGGCGGTGGTGATACTGGAAGCGACTGCGTTGGAACCAGCAATAGGCAACAAGCTACATCAGTGATTCAATTTGAACTGCTACCAATGCCTCCCAAGGAAAGAAACTATAACATGCCCTGGCCTAGCTACCCAACATTACTAAAAGTCTCTTCCTCCCATGAAGAAGGTGCCGATAGAAAGTGGTCCATCGCAACTAAAGAATTTCTAGGAGATGCTAATGGCAATCTCAAGTCAATTAAAATTGTGGACCTTAATTGGACAACAACAGTCGATGGCAAACTAGGAAACTATTCAGAAGTGGCTGGAAGCGAAAGGGAAATTCCATGCGAATTAGTGCTACTAGCCATGGGATTTACCAATCCTCAATATGAAGGGCTGCTTGCACAGTTAAATATTGAATTAGACGAAAGAAAAAATGTAAAAGCTGGAGATAAAAACTACCAAACAAATATTCAGAAAGTATTCACGGCTGGAGATATGAGAAGGGGTCAATCACTAGTAGTTTGGGCTATCAGCGAAGGCAGAGAATGTGCAAGAAAAGTAGACGAGTTTTTGAGTAATAAAAATTCGATGCTTGAAAGAAAAGATAACTCACTACTTGTCCACCTGGATCAGGTTGTTGTTAAAATTCCATAAAGAAATTGAACATGATTCCCTCTCCCATAATCATACTTCCATGAAAAAGAAAATATTAGTTCTTTGCACTGGAAATTCATGCCGGAGTCAAATT
>Ga0194120_10010017_pt1 | contig 11846 bp, 9 predicted proteins | sample TA2MahCa65mmetaG_FD_148642 | JGI IMG/M metagenome (GOLD analysis project Ga0194120, IMG submission 148642) | Freshwater microbial communities from Lake Tanganyika, Tanzania - TA2015019 Mahale Deep Cast 65m | ecosystem: Environmental > Aquatic > Freshwater > Lake | place: Tanzania: Lake... | reverse complement strand
GCTTTATCACGCCCGCTACCGCATAGCTTCTTCACGAAGCTGATCTACAGTACTCATGCGCCTTGGGAGCGGGCCAACCTCAGGCCAGGGAGGTGTTCGCCTCGGCATGGGTGTCTTTCACGCTAACATTTATGGCGCGGAAGTCTGCACCTCGATGGTGTCGGTAAGGCTGTTGTAATGATAGGCAACTACCCATTCTGGCTTGCCGTTTTCGCCCGTTCGTAGTACCCAGAAGTCAAAATCACCGTCAACACGATCACCGGCTTCATCGAGTCGCGTCCAACCAGTCGCGCCGAAGTTCATATTAGCGGTCTCGGGAAAAATCTCATGACGGGAGTGACGCGGCGCTGATATCTTGTGGCTCGCATTCAGGCCGGCCACCATCGTGGCGTCGTAGGCAGCAAAGGCGTAGGCGTCGGGTCGCTCCCCGGTTTTGGCAAAGTAACGATCGGAGAGCGGTTGCCATTTTTCGCGAGCGATGGAGGGCGGACCCAAATTGGGGTTGGGATACCCCACATCGATAGCGTACTGAGCCGCTACCGCATCGTTCTGCAGAATTTCACTGTGGGCTGTGCCGTCGCTGCCATACCACTTGACCGATTTGAGTAATGGAAACTGGGTGGCGGCGTTCATGAGTCGCGCTACCTCATCAAAGGCGGCGACATAGATACCGACTGCGCTGGAATTTCCGCCAGCGGCTGCCAGGGCTTCGCCGAGTTGGCGATTCATTTCGGCCACGATAGGCGTGAAATCCTGCTGGTCATCCGTGGTGTATTTGACCCCCGGGAACATGACACCCCCCTCAGCCGTGAATTGGGACAGCAATGAATCATGTAACCCCTGGTTGCCGGCATCATCGCGCCAGGCAGGAACGAGGGTTTTAACTCTCCGAAGTCGCAGCAACGCCCGCAGCGCTTCGGCCTCATGGGTATCATTCGGCACCATCCGGTAAATCCGATCGCCCGGCACGGATAGCGAGGAGGCGGTACTGCCTTGGCTGATGATCGGGACCCTGCGCTTTTGAACCGGCTCGACCAAGGCCGCGACCTCGGAACTGGATTGCGGTCCAATGATAGAAACGGCACCCTGCGCAATCAGTTGTTGGTAGTGCTGGACGGCAAGATCGGGTTGCAACTGAGTATCCTTGATCAGTAACTGAATGCGCTTGCTGGATCCATGCTGCTTCAAGTAAACATTCAAGTCATCGCGAGCAAACTCCATCATGACCTGACTGGACTTGCCCAACGAAGACCAATTCCCTTTGATCGACAACAACCCACCCAGACGGATAGGCTCGGCCTGAACGGGTTGACCAAGCGGCAGAATCCAGATCAAGCTGGAGAGAACTCCAGCCACCTGGCGATAAGTTAGAAACCATGGTGACTTCATGGGGAATGCCTTAAGGGTTGGAAAGGATGGCAACAATATAGTGAGTTGGGGATTGGATATCTCACTTCAGAATAATCCGGGGCCATGGGATAGTCCACCCCAGCGGGCCTAGATCGGCCGATTTAATCAAACCCGTAGGGCTGACCCATTTGAACGAAGTCGTATGGTCATGTTTGCATAAGGCGTGCATAACCCGAATGATGCCGCATTAGTCTGAGGGTATTGCTCATCAACGGCCGAAACCTGAACAGCTTGCTTTTCGGTCTGTGTAGTTGTTGGACGAAGCCGCTACGCGGAGAAGAGCGACAACGCCCGATAAACTCTAAGCCATAGACCCCACGCCTACCGCTTGCAGGTTCCCGTTGCCGCAACGGCCCTCTCAAACACCGGCACGGGAGGTTCGCCAGCCCCCCGCAAACCTCGGAACCCGTGAAGTTCAAAAAGATATTTTCATAGAGAAGAAGCGATCACTTCGAACCGGGCTTGTCCAACAATCGGTTCAGCTCGTGGCTCGCTTCGCTCGCACGATCTAACCTTATTCGTTAGGGTCTGCAAAGACCCATCGTCGGGATCAACGCCCTGCCAGACGCCGAGAAAGCCCTTGAATGCCCTGAGTGGGTTGGGCAATTCAAATGTGGACTCACTATTGCCCAGGGTCTTTATGGGACCGGAAGTTCAAATGACTCATCGGGGCTCTGGCGCTGGATACCCACCTTCTCAAACCAGTCGGGTCCCAACAAGCTGGTGACTTTTCCGACGCATTTCAGGTTTCTGTTGGCCACACGGGGTTGTTCGACCACCACCCCAGCGACCTCGCGGGTCTCGCCTTTCGATCCCCATCGGCCAATACCGGTATACACCCCATAGCGAGTGGCGCCTTGCCGAAATCTGAGCCACGCCGCACCACCACCCGAATAGGTCTCCGTAGCACCCGTAGCCGCTTGGGGTGGAATCAGCCGAGTGGCCGGCAGTGTCATCTCGGGGGCACCCGGTTTACCGAAGCGGTACTGAAGGTACCCACTGGTTTGGCTTGCCTCTCGGGAGGCACAGACGGACACGGCTTTCTCGCCCGTTTTACAGGCAAACACCACCCGCTCATCGTTGGCACAAAAACGACCCGAGGCGTCAGGGGTAGGCACTTTGGGTTTCGGTCCATTCAGGATGCGGGCATGAACCACTAAAGGCACTCGATCATGCTGGGCGCAGATGGGATCGCCCCCACAGGACTGGGAGTTCACTTCTCCCATTTTGTAGGTCAGCACCACTCGCTGGCCAATCACGGAGGGCTTCTGTTCGCATATCTCAAACGTGGCATATTCTTCCGACACCCGACCGAGGTCATCCTGAAGGGCCAAATAGCAGGCTCTATCCCCGACGACGGCATTCATCACCCGACCTTTCGTGGGCTGGTGCATAGCCCCGCTTTGCGTAGCTCCCTGCGCATTGACGATCAGCGGCATTCCCATAACACTGGCAACGATCATTCTTTGCATTCTGTTCATGCGGTCCTCTCCCTGACTTGCGAGCCAGAAGTCAGGGGGTTCTGAGAAAATCGGCCTCTAAGCCGCCTTTGTGGGCCTTTTGCCAGGTTTTTTAGTCAGGAGCTAAAAACGCAAAACCCCGCGTGGCGCAGGGTTCAGGGGATCACCGAAGTCGGTGAAAGCCAGCTAGGGCTTAAATGTGTGGCGGGCCAAGACACACTGCTGTGCTAACTCGCTGGTCCCATTTTAGCGCAGAGCGGATACCGGCAGAGATTCGAATTTCGATGTCGGAACTCTTGTTACCCGTTGGGCTGATTTTCGTGATGACTGACATTCGTTTTGCGGTTAGGTGTTGGTAAACCTGAGGTCCCACGATTTCCGCCGGCTGAGTCAGTGCTTGGTTGGCTTGTTACAAGCTCCAAGGATTAATCCCTCTCCTCTGCACATCTTTACTGTCTAACTGATGTTACGCGCGGAAGCGGTTGTAGGGGCATAGAATGAGGCCAAACGATTTAGAGCATGGGAGGTATGCATCATGGAAAATCCCCTGTTGGAGTTGTATAGCGATTACCTGCTCAGTTCGTTCGGCCAGACCACGGCGACGGGCATGTCCCGGCTGGTCGATGATGCCTTGAGCCACGATCAGGTCACCCGGTTCCTTGCAGGGGCGGAACTCAAGTCGCAGGACCTGTGGCGCTTGGTGAAGAAGCCGCTTCGCGCCATCGAGTCGGACGACGGGGTCCTGATCTTCGACGACACCATCGAGGAGAAGCCCTACAGCGACGAAAACGAGATTATCGCCTGGCACTTCGACCATTGCCAGAACCGGACCGTCAAGGGCGTCAACATCCTCAACTGCCTCTACCATTCGGGGGAGGTGAACATCCCGGTGGCGTTCGAGATCGTCCACAAGGACCTGGTGTACTGCGAGGTGGAGACCCGGCAGGTCAAGCGCCGAAGCGCGGTCACCCAGAACGAGCACCTGCGCGCGATGCTGGGGGTTTGCCGGCAGAACCAGGTGCGCTACCGCTATGTGCTCACGGACAACTGGTTCTCCTCCAAGGAGAACATGGCCTTCATCAAGGTGGACCTAGGCAAGGACTTCGTCATGTCCCCTCAAAAGCAACCGCACCGCCGCCCTGAGCCTGGAATACCAGCGCCAAGGCTGTTTCGCCCGCATGGACGCGCTCCCGCTGGAAGCCAACACCGCCCGGTTGGCCTACCTCAAGGGGATTCCGTTCCCCGTGATGCTGGGCAAGCAAGCCTTTACGAACAAGGACGGCAGCACCGGTGTCCTGTATCTGGCGTCGAGTGATCTCCTACTGACCTACGACCGCATCACGGCCATCTACCAAAAACGGTGGAACGTCGAGGTTTTCCATAAATCAATCAAATCCAATGCCCGGTTTGGCCCGCTCCCCGGCCCATACCGTCCGAACCCAAAGCAACCATTTCTTCGCGTCCATCTATGCCTTCTGCAAACTCGAGCGGCTCAAGATGAAACATCAGATCAACCATTTCGCGCTCAGGGCCAAGCAGAGCCGGCCCCGGAAAGTCGGACAGCCGCTTAAGTGACGTTTCTGTTCTAATCACCGCCCCGGCGAGGGGCGAAAACCTGAGAACAGAAGATGAAACGAAAGAGAAGAAATCACTCGGCCGCCTTCAAGGCCAAGGTGGCCCTGGCGGCGCTGAAGGGCGACAAGACGCTGACCGAGTTAGCGGTACCATTCGAGGTTCACGCCAACCAGATCACCCAATGGAAAAGCCAGTTGCAAGAGCGGGCTAGCGATGTGTTCGTGACGGCGGCGGAGCGGAGTAAGTCGACCGGGCCGGAGGTGAAGGAACTGCACGCCAAGATTGGTCAGTTGGCGATGGAGAACGATTTTTTAGCGGCCGCGCTCGGTCGCGTGGGCGATGCGAGCGCAAAGCGATGATCGACCGGTCCGACAAGCTTCCTGTGGTGCGTCAGTGCCAGCTGCTGCACCTGTCTCGCTCTTCGGTGTACTACGTGCAGCAGCCGGTCTCTGCGAGCGATCTGGCGCTGATGCGACGGATTGATGAGTTGCATCTTAACCATCCGTTTGCCGGTGCCCGGATGCTTCGGGATCTGTTGCGCCTGGACGGCCTTCCGGTCGGCCGTCGGCACGTGACCACACTGATGAAAAAGATGGGCATCGAGGCGCTGTACCGGCGTCCGAACACCAGCCGGAAGCATCCGCAGAATCCGGTTTTCCCCTACCTGCTGCGCGGCCTGGAGATTACCCGTCCGAACCATGTTTGGGCCATGGATATAACATATATCCCCATGCGCAAAGGCTTCGTCTATCTGGCCGCAGTGATCGACTGGACCACCCGGCGAGTCCTGTCATGGAAACTGTCCAACAGCCTGACCACGGACTTCTGCATTGAGGCCGTCGAGGAAGCCATTGATCGCCATGGCAAGCCGGAGATCTTCAACACAGATCAAGGCTGCCAGTTCACCAGCAACGCGTTCGTCGGCCTGCTCCAAGGCCACGGCATCCAGGTCAGCATGGACGGAAAAGGCCGCTGGGTCGATAACGTGTTGGTCGAACGGCTCTGGAAAAGCGTGAAATACGAGGAAGTCTACTTGCACGCCTACGACTCAGTGGCCGAGGCACGGCAAGGCTTACAGCGCTATTTCACGTTCTACAATGAGCGCCGGCCCCATTCCTCGCTTGACGGTAAAACCCCCGATAGCGTGTACTTTGATACGCTGCTCATCCAACAGGCAGCCTAAACCGCAGAAGCCCACTTAAGAGCGGGAAAATCCTGTCCAAAAAAACGGGGCCACCGCTCCGGATGCTGGCCGCGTGCGTCCGGGCGGGGTGCGAGTTCGTGGTGCGCTGCTCGGCGGATGCTCAAGGGCGAAGGCCCGGACAGCCAGACCGCCACGCTCGCGCCCTGCGCCGGGCAGCGGGCGGACATCCAGGCGCGCGGCCTGCCGATGGCGGTCAAGGTACGCTTCGTCCGCGTCCGCCTGCCGACGGGGGAGTTCGAGGTGCTGGCGACCTCGCTGCTCGACGCAAGCCTTTTCCCGGCGGCGATGTTCCTGGAGCTGTACGGGCTGCGCTGGGGCGTGGAGGGCTTCTACGGCGTCCTCAAGACGCGGCTGGGCCTGGAGAACTTCACCGGCACCGGGGCGGAGGCGGTGCGCCAGGACTTCCACGCCACGGTGTACCTGACCGGGCTGGAATCGATCCTAACCGCCGACGCGCAGGCGGCGCTCGACGCGAAGGCCGTCCGCCACGCGCAATCGGTGAACCGGGCGGTGTCGTTCAACGCCATCAAGAACGAGGCGCTGGACCTGCTGGTGGGCGAGATGGCGGCCGGGCCACTGCTCGAACGGCTGACGGCGCTGTTCCAGCAAAACCCCACGCTAGAGCGCAAAGGCCGCAACCCGCCCCGGAAAAATACCTCTGCCAGGGGCTTGCTTGATTTTCACAGGCGACGGAAAAAACATTGTTTTTAAATGCCTTGCGCTTAACTTAATGGCAGTGCCCCCTTGGCGTAGGTTCTCCCAACGCCCCTCGCGGTATAAAATCCCATATAGCATAATGAAAGTACGACGCCGCCTCACCGTGGTCGCGGATCAGCCCGACAAACATTTACCCGTCAGGCGTGCATGTGCAAATCCATAAACTTAGCCATTACCTTTACGCACGACGGATTAACGCTTAGACGTCATGATAGAGAACGCTCGGAGGCACACCGTCGTCGTTATTTCCGACCTTCACATGGGGGGGCTTCCGCCTGGTCATCTAGATGCCACCGGCTTTGGAACTTCGATTTGCTCGAGTTATAAGCGTTTGACATCGTTTATCGAGTGGGTTACGAGTCGGGGTGCCGAAGCGCCCATCGAAATGGTCTTGGCTGGCGATGTTGTTGATTTCCTCGCCGACGACACATTGGAGGACGGGCGGAGTTACAGCGAAGTTTGGACTGAATCCGAGTCGCGAGCAATCAAGAAGCTGGATCGGATCGTGCAAAGATCCCGAGAAAGTTACAAAAAAGGGCCCTTCGACGCACTTTGCGACCTAGTCAAAAACGGGAATCGCCTCGTGATTCTCGTCGGCAATCATGATGTGGAGCTTTCACTGCCTAGCGTCCGCCGCCGTCTTCGGGAATATGTTGCCCCTGGGGGGTGTGTCAACTTCGAGTACATCTTTGACGGAGAGGCTTACACCATCGGCAACCTATTGATCGAGCATGGCAATCGGTATGACCGCTTCAATCAGATTGATCATAATTTGCTTCGCCAAGAGCGATCTCTCGTATCTCGTGGCATTCCGACTGAAACGCGGACAGATAGGGCTAAGGCTAAGCTTTTCCAAGCGCCCCCTGGAACCTTTCTTGTAATTCACTTAATCAACAAATTGAAAGCGAAGTACCGCTTCGTGGATCTGTTGAAGCCTGAGACGGAGGCAGTCATTCCATTGCTGCTCTTCCTCGAGCCCTCGTGTAAGCCCGTACTCGAATCCATTCTGTCGTTGTATCCCGCGCTTGGAAAGCTTCCGTTACGTGGAATGCGGTCGGCCGTCCTGACAAAACGTGCTGGTGACTTGGGGTCAGTGGCGAAATCGAATGTATCGTCCACACCTATTGTCGATGAGCTACTCCGAAACATGCTCGGACCGGACTCTGCAGAGTTCATTACTGAGGTTCATCAAGACTACGATGACATGGGAAACATGAACGCAAGGCGCACAGCGAAATCAGCCGTCAGTCGCTTGTTCGATGGCTGGGCCGATTTCCGTCCCGACATGTTGACTGTCATGAGTGAAATTCAGAACCCAAGGCTCCACCTGCTTCGGCGTATACTGCTTAGGGCCCTGAATGAAAACTGCTTCAACTCGAGAATTGAAGACGCTGAATATCTCAGTGCTGCTGAAGAGCTTACAAGACATGGTCGGTTTTCAACGGTCGTCTTTGGCCATACACATCTCCCGAAGAAAGTTAAGCTCCACGGGGGACGTGCCACGTATTACAACTGTGGAACTTGGGCCGACATTATTCGGCTTCCCACCAACCTGCGCTACGAAGACAAACGTGGAATTGGTGCCATCGAAGAGTTCGTCACCGCACTACGCTCGAATTCCTATGACAAATACATAACAACGATGACAACGTACGTTGAAGTCACGATGGAAGGTGATCACGTCATCGATTCTGGACTATACGTCTATTGTGGAAAAAAGGAACCACGGGTACCCCTCGATGAGTATGAGCACAATATCTTCGAACGGAGACAGCGTGTTAAATCTTCTGACTGAAGAGCAAATTCAGTCTTCCACTGCCGAGGTCTACATCGCATCGGAGTATTTCGGGACGGCATGGCTTTTGGCGCCAAATGTCGCCATTACTGCTGGACACGTCGTAGCCGACATGAGGCGAAAATCGCTGCGTGCCAACACGTTTACACTCAACTTCGCGGGGTTGACAGTTGACGCAACCATCGCTTTAGCGGATGTAGATTTCACCTACGATGCGGCTATCTTGAGCTTGGTTCAGGCGGACAGGGTTGTAGGCATTCACCCCCTACCTGTGGCCACCTTTCAGGAAGTCCAGAACACCTCGTGGCGAGCGTTTGGAACGGCGGATGGACACAATGCTGGTCTTTGGTTGAATGGCGCAGTGGATGCCTACAGCGGTCGAGCGTTCCGGCACATTCGAGCCTTACAACTTGAGTGCTTGAAGGCCAAGGTTCGCCACCTAAAGGGTACATCTGGCGCCGCAGTGATAGTAGACGGAGCAGTCGTTGGTCTGGTGCGGAGACATCCGCCAAAGATGGCGAATGAACATATCTTGTTCGCCAGCCGTCTAGATGATATCGCTGAATCGATCCCTGCTGTACGGGAACGCTTAGCTCAATCAGCAAAGGAACGCCAAATTCAACCTCTGTCTTCTCTATTCGATGATTTCTGTACGGCTACCATTAATCGGTGGAACGAGCTTCCTTATGAGAGCCTATTTACGGAGATCAGGACTGATCGAACGGCATTCCCGCTCGTCAGGATGTACGTTCGTCAACCGTTCCGTCGGGAACGAGGACTCAAGGCGTTCAAAAGTGTCGCTGGGGAATCCGATTCCACATCGATTGACTTTGCAATTCAGAACTATCGCCACGTGCTCCTCCAGGGAGACCCGGGATCTGGCAAGACGTCGACCCTACGCCACCTTTGCGTCAACCTTGGGTCCGAATGGATTGCCGGAAAGCAACGCTCCCGAATTCCTATTTATGTTTCGGCTCAACGTTTAGCTGCTAAGACATCGCTAGGCACTTTGGATGAACGAATTCGGACGTTGGTTTCTAACGATCTAAACGTTCCAATGCCGGAAGGATTTCTGCGACAAGATCTTCCCGAGGGCACTTCTTTCCTGATCGTCATTGATGGCTTGGATGAAATCCCTTCGGAGGCCCTTCGTAACGACCTCCTCAACCAAATCAGCCTTGAAAGCACGAGTATTCGCTCAAAGATCAGCTTCGTTATCGGGTCGCGTCCACTCGCCGAACTACAGTACTCCCTGACAGGTCAGCAGTTCGCGCGATTCTTTCTCCTTCCATTCGACCGTCGGCAGGCAGAAAGCCTTGTCGCTCGCTGGGCTGCTGCTCTCGATGTGGATTCGAAGACAATGGGCGAATTCATTGAGCGAGCAGAGTCATCATTAATCAAGGGCTTGCTTGAATCGCCCGTGATGCTGACCATGGCAGTTCTCCTCTATTTTCGCTCAAGCCGCGAGAAACTGCCGTCGAGCCGCATCGACCTTTATGAGCGATTTGTATCTGAGATCCTCACGATTTCGCGCAAAAAAACGTCAATCAGCGAGGTTATCGCAGAGTGGGAGAGAGTACTAGGGCCATCTCTGAAAGGGGGTGCTGAGATTCTCATAAAGGAGACCCGTCAGTTGCTGGAGGTGGCTGCGATGAGCCTCCAGGAGCGGGGCATCAACCGGAGTGCAGCAATTAATGACCTGCGCAACGAGGCATTTCGTGTCGGCTGGTTGAAGGAAAACGACTTCAAGGGGTTTGAATTGAAATGGCTGGAGGAATCTGGCATACCTTCCATTCTCGCGTACTCCGGCCTGATAGCCGATGACGGGCAGGTGTTGAGTTTTAGCCACAACACCATCAAGGAGTTTCTATGCGCCTGCCGGATTGCGAATGCGTCAAATATCCTAGCATCCGATGGTGGGAGGCTGCTCAACCAATGGAGTGACCCGCACTGGCGTGAGATCGCGCTCCTCGCCCTCGCGCTCTGGAGCAAAGAGCCGGCGCAACACCAAGAGGTGATGCGATATATCCGGAAGATCCAGCGGGTGGGAAATAGGGGAGCGCATTTTGTTGGCGCCGCTATAGTGGAAGGCGTCCAGATTCCTAATGAGGATGTCGCCATTTTGCTTTCGGGCCTGATGCACCCCCTAGTAATTGGGTGGAATCCGTGCTCTAGAATATTTCGCGGCGATTTCGACGATCCCGACCCGATTCCCCTGCTACGTCAGCTGATGCGAGTCCCAGGCTGTATTGCCGAGTTCCGATCGGCCATGTTAAATCTCGATACACGTTGTCATATAGCTCGAGGACGCCTGATGGATCTGGTCCTCGAGGTCGCGGATCTAACTCTCCTCAAACAATCTGCACGGCAGGCCAAAAGCTCATCGATGCGCATTGATAGCGCTATTTTCGTCGCCTTGCTTGGAGAGGGTGAAGCCAGCCTTAGAAAACTACGAGGATTTGCTTACAACGAGAAAATGGGGCCTGAGTCGCGACGGCGGGCGTTTTCTTTGTTGTGCGACCGCACCAATGGAAGGTCAGCGGACTCGATACTTCGTAGGAGAAATGATGACAAGGTTCTCCGCCCGCTGGCGCTTTTGGTTCGGTACGAGCTACACGGTGACGAGGCTAGTTTGCGATTGTGCTTTAAGCTCGTCGCAAAGGAGAGCGAATATTCCGATATTAAGGAGCGGGTATGCATCGCGCTTGTTAAAGCAGGATGGCTTGATGAACTCTACGAACTTCGTCCCGATAAAAAGACTTGCGATAGCATACTCAGGAACGGATCAGTTTCGCGTGATGCGGCAAAAGCCATGGTGAACTGGGTAAAGTGCGACAGCTGCGACTACTACATCCGGCTTAGTGTCGCGATGTCGTTGTCTGACCATGGGATGGCTCAAGATATCCGGTTGGATTTGTACCATCTATATGCTGAATCGAAGGAACTCGGTGAGTATGATCGCTTTTGGATCGCCGAAGCGTTAGCATCGGCGGGTGATAGCCAGCCACTGGAAAAGTTTGCAGACTCCCCAGACGCGTCGCCCTGGTTGCGCGCGAAAGCCGTCATCGGGCTGGCGCAATTTAAGGGAACGGCCCATTCGTTGGAACGACTACGTGAACTAGTCAAATCGCATGACACTCCTAAGGTACAGAAGATTGAACTGGCGGCCGCATTGGTTGAGTGGCACGACGACGAAGCGGGCGTAACTGCATTGAGAGAATTGGCGAAGGATCCGGAGTACGTCAAAAGTATCCTTCAAAAGCTTAACAGAATAGGCCGGGCCTTAGAAATTGAAGCAATTGCGGCGGATTGCTCAAGCGAAGGAGACGATTTCGGCTTTGCTGCGAGGGCTCTGAAAGAGATGGGAGCTATTGATAGTCTCCAGCGGCTTAGCACTTCTTCAAATTCATCTAGCATCCGGTTGGAAGCGAAGAAAGCTATCGAGGAAATCGAAAAGAGTTATTGACATGGCCCTTAAATAGCTCGACTTTGGCCATTACGCGGTGGCGGCGAGTTGATTCAGCAGGGCCTCGCAATCGCGGGGCGATAATGCCAACGGCTCGCCGCCGGATTCGGAGTTAACGAAATATCGCTTGGCCCAAATGGCGCGGCGAACGAAGGCTAGGATGTCGGAAAAGGTCGCGTCCTTTTTCTTGTACCAAGCGGCCTGCCGCACCGGCATCAC
>Ga0194120_10010015_pt1 | contig 11848 bp, 8 predicted proteins | sample TA2MahCa65mmetaG_FD_148642 | JGI IMG/M metagenome (GOLD analysis project Ga0194120, IMG submission 148642) | Freshwater microbial communities from Lake Tanganyika, Tanzania - TA2015019 Mahale Deep Cast 65m | ecosystem: Environmental > Aquatic > Freshwater > Lake | place: Tanzania: Lake... | reverse complement strand
CCTCACCGTCACCGAGTTCTCGCTGCTCCGCGTGCTCATGTCGCGACCGGGCCGCGCGTTTACCCGCGACGAGCTCACCGACCGGGCCTACGGCGACGGCTACCACCTCGCCGAGCGCACCCTCGACAGCCACGTGCGACGGATCCGCGCCAAGCTACGGGAGACGGGCATCGATCCCATCGAGACGGTACACGGGCTGGGTTACCGACTCGGCGACGCCGGCTAGCTGCCCGACATTACCTTTGCTGTCCCCCGGCGCTCGCGGGTCGAAGCCACATGAAGTTCCTCCCCCTCGTCTTCTTCGTCGTCGCCTGCAAGGACAAGAACCCGCCCGGTGTCACGGAGGAGTTCGTCTACGAGCCCACGTGCGACAACGCCGACGAGGCGGTCACCATCGAGGGCGAGGTCACCTGGGCCGACGATGTCGGTCCCATCGTGATGGAGAAGTGTACCAGCTGCCACGTCGACGGCGGCATCGCGCCCTTCGCGCTCGACAGCTACGGCGCCGCCTCGCCGATGGCCACCGCCATGGCCGGCGCGGTCACCGCCAAGCGCATGCCGCCCTGGCCCCCGTCCTCCTGCGGCGACTGCCAGAGCTTCGACCACGATCGCTCGCTCTCCGACGAGCAGATCGCCACCATCGCCGCCTGGGCCGAGCAGGGCGCCCCGGAGGGGGGCAGCGCCGATCTCGACCCCACCGATCCACCCAGGCTGGCGCGCGAAGACGCGATCGTCACCTGGGACGGCGACGACTACACGCCATCCGAGGCGGCGAGCGACAGCTACCGGTGTTTCCTCGTCGATTCCCCCTCGGCCACCGACGCCTACTTCACCGCCTACGAGGTGCGCCCCGGCAACCCCCAGGTGGTCCACCACGTGCTCATCTACCACCCCGACAACGACGAGGCGGTGGCCGACGCCGAGGCCCTCGACGCGCAAGATACCGAGCTTGGTTACCAGTGTTTCGGTGGCGCGGGGGTGAGCGCCGACCCCCTGGTGGCCTGGGCACCCGGCGGCGGCGCCACCGAGTACCCGGCCGGTACCGGCCTGCCCATCGCGGGCGGACGCCCCCTCATCCTCCAGCTGCACTACAACACCGCCAACGGCACCGGCCCCGACCACACCGAGGTGGCGATCACCGTGGAAGACGAGGTCGACCAGCCCGCCGTGTTGGCGCGCATCAACAACACCGACCTGGAACTCCCGCCCGGCCTGGACGCGGTCACCGACAGCTACGCGGTTCCCGTCAACCAGGACATCCTCGTGTGGGGCGTGCTCCCTCACATGCACGAGCTCGGCCAGTCCATCCAGCTCACCGTGGAAGAAGCAGGCGAAGAAACCTGCATGATTGACGTTCCCGACTGGAACTTCCACTGGCAGGGCATGTACCTCTACACCGAGCCGGTGAGCGTGAACGCGGGCTCCACCGCCGAGATCACCTGCGTCTTCGACACCACCGGCCGCGACGAGACCACCTACTTTGGCGAGAACACCACCGACGAGATGTGCCTCGCGTTCGTGTACGTCACGGGGGGGTAGCCCTCGCGCGGGCAGGGTTATCCGCCGAGAGTCACCATGCGCCTCCCCCTGCCACGCCTGCCGCTCCAGCTCTGGTTGCTCGGCTCCTACGCGCTGGTGTTCGCGATGCCGGTGGCCGCCCTGCTCGGCACCGGCGCCCTCGCGTGGGACCTCGTCAACCAGACCAAGGAAGACCTCGAGCACCAGGGCGCGCTCATCGCGATGGTGGCCGCCGAGCGCATGGGCAAGCCGCAGCGCATGAACGAGATGCTCGCGGCCGCCAAGCAGCAGACGCTCTCGGGCATCCGCATCACCGACGACGCGGGCGTGGTGGTGGCCAGCAGCGGCGACGGGGTGGGCGAGGATCTCTCCGACGACGCCGAGATCCGCGCCGCCCTGGAGGGGAGCCAGGGCCTCGCCATCAAGCCGCGCCCAGGGGCGGTCGGGCTGCGCGGACGCGGGCTCTCGTCGCAGTCGCGCCACGCCGACGTGCGCGTGTTCGTGGCTGTCCCCATCACCCGCGACGGCGAGGTGCTGGGCGCGGTGATCCTCTCGCGCACGCCGCGCGAGGAGTTCCAGGCCTTCTGGCAGATGGCGCCGAGGCTCTGGCTGGGGGCGCTCCTCGCGGTGCTGTCCACCGCCGTGCTCGCCTTGCTGGCCGGGCACTACGCCAGCCGATCGCTCCGGTCCCTTGGCCGCGCCAGCGAGCGCTTCGCCGCCGGCCAGCTCGCCGACGACGGCACCAGCGCCGACGCGCGCGACAGCCGCATCAGCGAGACGGCCGCCCTCGCCGACGCGATGGAGGCGATGGCGGCACGACTCCGCGCCCGCCTCGCCTACATCAGCGAGTTTGCCGGCAACGTGTCGCACGAGTTCAAGACGCCGGTGTCGTCGCTGCGGGGGACGATCGAGCTCCTCCGCGACGACGAGGCGATGCCCGCCGAGCAGCGCGCCCGCTTCCTCGACAACGCCCTCGGCGACCTCGACCGCCTGTCGCGACTGGTAGGCGGCCTGCTCCGCCTCGCCCGCGCCGAGGAGGGCGGCGCCCGCGAGACCATCGACGCCCTCGCGCTCGCGCGGGATGTCGCCCAAAGGTATGCAAATATTGCACTATCAGGCGAAAATGTAAAACTTGTCGGTGCCCGCGAGCAGGTCGAGACCGCGCTCGCCAACCTCGTGGAGAACGCCAGGAAGTACGGGGGATCGGGGGTGCGGATCGAGGTGTTCCACGCGCCGCCTCTCGCCGGCTTCCGGGTGATCGACGACGGCCCCGGCATCGACCCCGCCCACCTGCCGCGGCTGTTCGAGCGCTTCTTCACCACCGACCGCGCCCGGGGTGGCACCGGTCTCGGCCTCGCGCTGGTGAAGGCGGTGGCCGAGGCCCACGGCGGCCACGCGCGCGTGGAGTCTCGGCCAGGTCGCACCAGTTTCGAGCTGGCCCTGCGCGCGGAGAGCTAGGCTCAGCCGTCGATCGCGCAGGCCCAGCGCCGCAGCGTGCGGGCGACCCCGCGCGCGAACGCGAGGCCGCCCACCGCCATCAGGCACGCGCCGCCGTGTACCAGCGTCCGGATCGCCACCGCCACGCGAGCAGCACCAGCAGGGCCGCGATCTCGGCGGTGAGGCCGAGCCACGCGCCCACCGCGCCGAGACCGGTGAGGGTGGCGAGCGCGACGCCGAGCGGGAGTTTCACGCCCCAGGACATCAGGATCGACGCCCACAGGGTGAACCGGGTGTCGCCCGCGCCGTCGAGCGCGAAGTACGTCACCGTGGCCAGGGCGTCGAGCAGCTGGAAGGCCGCCGCCACCCAGATCAGGTGCCGCGCGATGCTCGCCACCGACGGTTCCACGTGGAACGGCGCCATGAGCAGGTCGGGCATGGCCACGAAGGCCACCGCGCCGAGCGACATCACCGCCGTGGCCGCGATCGACCCCGCCTTCCACGCCCGCCGCGCCTCCTCCGGCTGCCGCGCGCCCACGGACTGTCCCACCAGCACGCCCGTCGCCTCGGCGATGGCCATGCCCGGCAAGAAGCTGACCATGAGCACGCGGATCGCCAGCACGTGGGCCGCGAGCTGCGCGTCGCCGAGACCGGCGAGCACGCCGGTGAGCACCGTCCAGGCCACGATGTCGAGCAGCCGCTGCACGCCGATGGGCATCCCGAAGCGCGACGACAGGGCGAGCAGGGCGCGCCTCGGCCGGATGCTCGACCCGCGGAGGATCGGCCACGCCCGGGCAAAGAGCCAGAGCGAGGCGAAGCCCAGCGAGATCACCCCCGCCCACGCGGCACCCGCGATGCCGAAGATCGGCACCAGCGAGGCGCAAAGGGCGATGTTGAGCAGGTTGGCCGACACGTTGGCCCGCATCGGGGTGCGGGTGTCGCCGCGCCCCTCGAACCACGCGGTGAGCGACAATTCGAGCAGTGCCACCGGCGCGAACAAGCCACGGATCGAGAAGTATTTCCAGGCTTCTTCCGCCACCTCGGGGGTGGCGCCGAGCAGCGAGAACACGCCGTGGCCAAGCTGCGAGGCGGCGCCCACGAGCGCGCCCGCGCCGAGTGACAGCCAGATCGCCTGCCAGCCGAGCGCGTCGGCCGTGGCCATCCGTTCACCGCCCACCGCCTGCGAGGTGGCCACGCGGATACCGCGCACCAGCCCGTGAGGCAAGGCGAGGAACAGCCAGGTGGTGGTGACCGCCAGGCCGATGGCGCCGAGCGACACGGTGCCGAGCCGCCCGACGAAGATGGCGTCGGCCGCCGACATCGCCGAGTACGACACCATCGAGAGCATGACCGGCCAGGCCAGCGACATGACCTTCCGGATCCAGAGACGAGAGTCAGGACTGAACAACATGGAATACCTCGGCACGTCCGGTGGGACGGCTCAGGCGCGCGAGCGCGAAGAACGGTTGGCTCGGAGAGGGGAAGCGAGCGGGGGCTAGCTACGCGGCGACGCGAGGCTGGTCGCCGAGCCCAGCGACGACACACACGACCGCGGAAACGTAGGCGGAAGGGGTGATGTTCATCGGAGCTCTCCTTGCCGGACAGGGGTTGTCCGCGCTGGGCGATGAGCTAATCACGGGGCGGCGGCGTGACAAGTGGTGACAAGGTGCCGGGGGCCGAGCTGACGCGGTAGACTACGGTCGTGTTGATCGAGCACTGCCACATCCGGGGCTTTCGCAGCGTGGTCGACGCGACCCTGGACAACCTCGGCCCGTTCGTCGTGCTGTACGGGCAAAACGGGGCGGGGAAGTCGAACATCCTGGCCGCCATTCGCGCCGGGTTCGACGTGCTGGCGGAGATCTGCCGGATCGGCGGTGACACGCGACCTGAACCCGTGGCCCTGGCGAGCTCGTTGTTCGCGTCCGACTTCACCGTGGGTGGCGACGCGGCGTGCGTGATCGGGTTCAAACTGCGGGGTGACGAGCAGCGACCGCTGTTGGTGCTCGACCGCGTGCCGGTCCTCGATCTCAGCATCGAGGTCACCGCCGACTTGAGCCCCAGCGGCGCGGTGTTGGCGCACATCTCCCGCTTCGCCTCGGGCGACGGCGAGTGCGAGGTCGACTTGCGGGCGCTGCTCCGGCGGGAGGACTCGGCGATCCCGTCGTGGTGGCCGCTCGCCGCCGTGGCCGACCAGCGAGCGAAGCACGATCGTCTCATCGCGGTGCAGCGACAGCTACTCATCTTCCTCGCGCAGGTGTCGCGCCCGCGGCCCTTCCGCGCCGTGTCAGACCTTCGAGCCTTCGGGGCGCCGAACACGGCGGCTCGAGGCACGGGCGACGTCGTCGGAATGCTGGCGTCGGGCGATCTCAAGGGCGCCTTCGCCGCCGCCCACCAGCACGAGCACCCCGAGGTGCGCGACCGCTTCGCCCGGCTCCGCGATGTGCTGGCCCAGCCGCCGCTCTCCCTCCCTCGTTTCGACCCGGTTCGGCGAGCCTCGGGCGAGGTGGACGTGCAGGCGCGCATGCCGGGCGGTGGCGCGATCTCCATCGATCTCGCGGGGCTCGGCACCCAGCAGGTGTTCTACATCGTCGCCAGCATTGCGCTCGAGCCCGCCTGCTGTGTCACCCTCGAGGAGCCCGAGGCGCACCTCCACGCCCCCACCAGCGGTCGCGCGCTGCGGCAGCTCCTCGTGAAGCTGCAAGCGGAGGGCATGGTCGACCAGCTCTTCGTCGCCACCCACAGCAACCTCTTCGATCTCGATCCGAACGGCTACTGGCACGTGGCGCGGGAGAGCGGCGCCACGACGGTCGAGCCTCGGAGCGACCTCGCCTCCATCGATCGCGATCACCTATGGGAACCGGGGCCTGCCAAGCACGCGCTGGCCGACGCACTCCGATACCTCGACGCGGGCGACACCGTCGCCCACCGGCCAGACGGCTCGCCAGTTGCCGCCAGCGAGATGATGCAACTGCTCCAAGCCGACGATGATATCGCCGTGGAGTTCTGTCGCGACGTCGTTGGCGCGGCGGTACGCCTCGTGCGCGTGCGCGCCAAGGCCCCGGCGTGAGCACGGCGGCGCTGCTCGTCGCCCCCACGCGCCACCCAGAGCCAGCCCACGCCGAGCCCCTGCGCGTGTCGAGCTGGATCGCCGAGGGCGTCGCCGCTCGACTCGGGGCCGTGGGGGTGAGCGTGGCAACGTGGCGAGAAGCGGTGGAGCGGAAGAACTGGCAGCAAGGCCTTGTCCCCCCCGCGTCGCGACGGGGTCTCGCGTTCTACGGCCACGGTGACGCGCATGCCGTCTACGGCGACGACGGGAAGGTCCTGTTCGACACCGCGTGGGCACGCGAGACCGAGGCCGAGTGGCTGTATGCCTACGCCTGCCGCGCCGGGGTCGAGTGGGTGCACCACGCAGGCGGCGCGCACCGTGTTGCCGCCGGTTACGACGTGCGACTCCACGTGGACCTCGAACCTGCGAGCACGCCCCCCGAGGTGCGTGACGCCTTTCTCGACTTGGCCGCGATTGTTCCCATCGCGCTGGCACTGGGCAACTTCACCGGGGTGGAGAAACGCCTGCACGCGGCCGCCGACCGCCTCGTCGGCACCGCCATTGAGCTTGGGTTCGATGCCCCGGGATGGCAGATCGCCGCGCAGCAGCTTTCCGCGCGGCTCGTCCTTTCCCCTCCTAGCTGAACCCCCCGGCACCGCGGGGCACCCGCCGCCAAGCCAGCGCCTCCACGCCGAAAAACCGTGCCGCTCCAAGTCGATCCAGCGACAGGAGCGCGGGGTCGCCCAGGGGCAGGCGCCGCGGCACGCCCGGCACATAGCCGATGCTCCGCGCCACCTCGGCGGCGATCGCCCGCGCCATGGGCGGCGGCACGGAGTTCCCCACCTCGCGCGCGCCGTGCCACGTGGTCACGTGAAAGCGGAACCAGTCGGGGTAGCCGTGCAACCGCGCCATCTCGCGCACGGTCACGCAGCGATCGAAGGCGTAGTGGATCGGCCGAGGCGAGGTGAAGGCGCCGCGCGCCCCGTCGGTGCCCGCGCGCAGCGTGTTGCAGGGGCGACCGGGGTGGAGCTTGAAGAAGCGGGACACCGGCTCCACGGCGCCGGGCGCGGTGTCGTGGAAGCGCGCCCGCGAGACCACCGCGTGACGGCTGCGTCCCGAGTTGCTCATCCACCGCTCGTCCCAGTCCCGCAGGGGATCGTGGCGAAGCGTCGCCGCGTACGGTGACGGCGCCCCCAGTGTCGCCCGGACCCGGTCGCCGCTCGAGAGTTCCTCGAATCGCTCGCAGTCCGGGAGGTCGCCGATCGCGGCGGCGCTCGGGATTACCTCCGTGCGCCCCTGGGCGAGCGGGTAGGCCGGGAGCGACTCCCCATCCCGCGCGCCGAGGAGGATCACCCGCTCCCGCCGCTGCGGCACCCCGAGATCCACCGCGTCGACCAGCCGCCAGGGCAACCGGACCTGGTAGCCGTGCGACTGGAAGCTCGACACCAGCTCGTCGAGAAACGCCCGGTGTGTCCCCTGCGCCAGTCCCTTCACGTTCTCGAACACGAAACGCCGCGCGCCGAGTTCCACCACCAGCCGGACGAACTCGCGAACCAGCCCGTTGCGCGGATCGTCCATGGCACGCTGTCCCATCATCGAGAAGCCCTGGCACGGCGGTCCCCCGAACACGCAGTCCACGGGCGCGTTGCCTAGCCCCGCCAGGGCGCGGATCTCGGCGGCGGAGAGACCCGCCACGGAGCGGGGGAGCACGCATGTCCCCGGGAAGTTGAACGCGTGCACGGCGGCGTGCACCGGGTCGAGCTCCACGGCAGCGGCCACGCGAAACCCCGCCTGCTCGAAGCCAAGGCTCATCCCACCGGCACCGGCAAAGAGGTCGATGGCCACCGGGCGGTCGTCCACGCCCCTGCCTAGCCTGCGCCGCGCTACACTGGTGCCATGGCCGCGCCCAGAGTCAAGCCCGCCACCTACGACGACTTGCTCGCTCTGCCCGACGACGTGGTGGGCGAGATCGTCGACGGCGAACTGGTCGCGATGCCGAGGCCCCGACCGAGGCACTCGGCCGCAGCTAGACGCGGGAGCGCGACCCTCGACGGCTACGATGGCGCCAGCGGAGGGGGCGGCAGCCGCCGCGACGGCCCCGGCGGATGGATCCTGCTCATAGAGCCCGAGGTGCGCTGGGGCACCGAGGTGGCCGTCCCCGACCTTGCTGGCTGGCGTCGCGACCGCCTGCCCCGCCTGCCCGACACGGCCTCGGTCGAGATCCCACCCGACTGGGTGATGGAGATCATCTCCCCCCGCACGGCCCGCCACGATCGCGGGGCCAAGCGAAGGATGTACGCCCGCTGGGGCGTCGAGTGGTTGTGGTTTGTCGACCCCGACGCCCGCGTGGTGGAAACCCTCCAACTGCGCGACGGCGAGTACGTCTTGAAGGGCACCTGGGGCGACGACGAGCTGATGGTGGCCGAGCCCTTCCCTCTCGCCGAGGTGCCGCTCGCGTACTGGTGGGGCGACTAGCCCCCGGCGCCCACCCGCTCCTGCATCACCCCCGCTCGCCACCGCCACGGCTGGCCATCGAGACGCAGCTCTCCTGCCGCTGCTTGTCGCGACAGTTCTGGTAGTGATACATCCCGATATGTATCAAGAATACGCTCGAACTCCGCCTGTTCTTGCGGGTCGATGAAGCGCATGCGCTCGCGCACCGCGTAGGCCACGTGAAGGTACATGGGCCGCATGCGCACGCCGGCGCAGCCGAGGCGCTCGGCGATGCGGCGGTGCAACTCGAAGGCCTCGCGCGCGAGCCCGAGCCCCGGCACCTCCTGTCCCGGCAGCGGCGACTTCCCGGCGGGGAAGGCACCGAGCGGGTGGCGAAGCGTGAGCCAGTGCACGAAGATCCAGGCCTCCCCGTCGGCCACCTCGCGCGCCAGCACCGACTCCGCCAGCAGGTATTCCGCGCCGCGCGCCCAGCCGTACACCCGGAAACGGTCGCCCAGTTCCACCGGGGCAAGCTCCACCCGCAGCCCGGCGTAGCCGAGCCGGCGCACCGGCTCCAGGAGCCCGTAGCGATCCAGGGCCAGCTCCACCCCGGCCGCCGAGTAGGCGCCCAGCAGGCGCGGCTCGGCGGGCGGCCGCCCCGAGAGCAGGTCGTCGAGGTCGGAGGCGGTGAGATCGAGTTCGCCACCCAGCTCGTCGAGTCGCAGTCCCCTGCCCACGCGACGGAAGCGGGCCCGGACCGGGTCGAGGTGCGTGGGGATGTCCACGTCGCCGTGGCCAGCGAGGACCAGCGCCGTGCCCGCGAGCAGTCGCCAGCTGTCCTCGCGGTAACCCCCGGCGGGCAGCCAGGCGCTGGGCACGCCCGCGAGGCTCTCGGCCACCAGCATGTCGCGCTGCCGCGCGCCCGCCTCGCTCACCGCGAGGCCACCGTGCTTGTCGCCCTCGCGCACGTCGCCACCGGCGATCACGATGCACAGGTCTGCGTGGGGACGTCGCGACAATACCTGCTCCACGGCGCGGAGGTAGCGGGCGTCGTCGCAGCCGGCGGGCACCGCCACCTCCACCACGCCGGGCGGCGCGGGCCAGCGATCACCCGACACCGAGCCGATCCACGCGCTGTCGCCGAGGCAGTCGGCGATGCCGTCGGGCGGGTGGGCGTCGAAGTCGAGCACCGCCACCTCGCCCGCGAAGCCCTCGGCCCGGAGCGCCGCCACCGCCACCGCCACGTCGTTGATGGCGCAGTAGGCCACGCCGCGATCGCGGCGCGCGTGGTGGAAGCCCCCGGCGAGGTTGAGCACCGCCGCCCGGGCCGCCACGGCGGCGCGCGCCGCGAGCAGCGTGCCCCCGCAGGCACGGCGGACGCTGTCCACCACGCCATCGCCCACCTCCCAGGGATCGACGGCGAAGACCGCCGCGGGTCCTGCGGGCTGGGTCAGCGCCTCCAGCCACGCCGGGTCGTGTACGCGCGCGAGGTCGGCCCAGGCCGCGCTCTCGGGCACCAGCGCGTCGTCCTCGCCGAGCACGCCGAGCTCCACCAGCGCGTCGAGCGCCTCCTCGGCGCGGCGAGGGTCCATCCCGGTGCGCGCGGCGAACGAGGGCAAGGGGAGCCGATACTCCGGGTGGAAGACCACCCTCGGCGGCCCGCGCAACCAGCGTTCGAGGCGACGACTCCACCGCGGCATGGCGGCGCGGTATCCCGGCACGTTAGCACGCGGGGTTATGCCAAACCCACCCCCGATCGTGGCCGAAGAGTTGGATTTGCTCGCCGATGTTCGTGATCGGCTCGGCCGGAACGCGGGGCGCACCTACGCCTCCGAGGCCGAGATCGTGGCCGAGTTGCAGCACATCCAGGAGGAGATCCGCCACGGCAAGAGCGACGACAAGAGCGCCTACGAGCAGCAGTACGACCACCTCGTGCGCCTCCTGGAGCAGCTCCGCAAGGGCCGCCCCGCCGAGCGACCCGACCCGCAGAGCCCCTACTTCGCGCACATGCGCGTGTACTCCGAGGGGCGCAGCTTCGACGTCATGCTCGGCAAGGCCACCTGCCTCGACGACGGGCTGCGCATCATCGACTGGCGCCACGCCCCCATCAGCCGCGTGTACTACCGCTACCAGGAGGGGGAGGAGTACGAGGAGGACATCGGTCCGCGCGTGGTGGAGGGCAAGCTCCTCGCCCGGCGGACGGTGGGCATCAAGAACGCCGAACTCGAGCGCGTGAGCGCCCCCCAGGGCAGCTACCTGCGCGAGGGCGAGGGCTGGCACGAGGTGACGGTGACCGTGCCCAAGCTCGCCCCCCGGCCGGAGAGCAAGTCCGGCCAGCACACCGGCAAGTTCAGCACCGGGCAGGCGCTGCGGGCCGACAAGCACCTGCCCGACATCGCCGCGCTCATCGACCCCTCGCAGTTCCAGCTCATCAGCCGCGCCGACAGCGGGCCGGTCATCATCCGGGGCGGCGCCGGTAGCGGCAAGACCACGGTGGCCCTGCACCGCATCGCCTGGCTCGCCTACCAGAACAACAATCGGTTTGCCCCTCACAAGATGCTGGTGGTGGTGTGGGGCAAGGCGCTGCGCGACTACGTGTCGAAGGTGCTGCCCTCGCTCGGGGTGAAGGGCGTCAGCGTGGTGACCTGGAACGACTGGTCGCGACTGCTGGTGAAGCGTCACTTCCCCCAGCTGCCCGGACCCGAGAACGCCAACACGCCCAGCGCCGTGTCGCGCATCAAGCTGCACCCGGGACTGCCGCGCGAGCTGGAGCGCCTCGTGGCCCGGCGCAACGCGCCCAACAGCGGCAGCGGCGCGGTGGAAGACTGGAAACAACTGGTGTCCGACACCGCCATCCTGTCTCGCCTGCCCGGGGTGAATCCCGAGGACGTGCAGATCGCGGTGGCCTGGGCGCGGCAGCAACAGGGCCAGCTCGCCGCGAGGGCCGAGGGCGACCGGCAGGCCCAGCCCTGGCTCGACGAGGAGGACGACGCCATCCTGCTGCGGGCCTGGCAGCTCCGCGTGGGGCCGCTCAAGGCCAAGGACGGGGGACAGGTCCGGTACAGCCACGTGGCGGTGGACGAGGTGCAGGACTTCTCCCCGATGGAGATCGGGGTGCTCATCGGCGCGTGTGACAAGAACCGCTGCCTCACGCTGTCGGGCGACACCCAGCAACACATCATGGAGAACGGCGGCTCGCTGCGCTGGCAGGATCTGCTCGCCGGCATCGGCATCGACAGCACCGAGCTCTCCACCCTGAAGATCTCCTACCGTTCCACGGCCCAGATCGCGACCTTCGCCCGGGCGGTGCTCGGCGCCGGCGCGGAAGACGAGGCGCCGCCGGCCACGACGCGAAACGGTCCCCCGGTGGAGGTGCTCCGATTCGGCGACCACGGCGAGTGTGTCGACGCGCTC
>Ga0194120_10010014_pt1 | contig 11851 bp, 6 predicted proteins | sample TA2MahCa65mmetaG_FD_148642 | JGI IMG/M metagenome (GOLD analysis project Ga0194120, IMG submission 148642) | Freshwater microbial communities from Lake Tanganyika, Tanzania - TA2015019 Mahale Deep Cast 65m | ecosystem: Environmental > Aquatic > Freshwater > Lake | place: Tanzania: Lake... | reverse complement strand
GACCGGCGCCGCCGGGGCGCGGCTGCGGACGCGCGCGACGATCGCCTGCAGCGGCGGCTCGATCAGGTCGATGACGGGCGCCGGCGCGACGCCGACGACGACGAGGACCGCGGCGAGGGTGCCGGTGCTGACGCGCTCGGGCAGGGTCGCGCGCGCCAGCCCAGCGTAGTCGGCGCGCCCGAGCGGCCCGTGGAAGGCCGCGCCGAGGCCGCGCAGGACGTAGACCGCGGTGACGACGATCGAGGTCGTCGCGACCAGCGTGAGCGCGCGCTGCAGACCGGACGGCGCGACGTCGGCGCCGATGAAACCGCCAACGAAGACATGGGCCTCGGCGACGAAGCCGGCCAGCCCCGGCAAGCCGAGCGACGCCATGCCTCCCAGGTAGAAGCACGCGGCAAACCACGGCAGCGGCCGTGCCAGACCACCTAGCTCGGGGATCATCCGGGTGTGGGTTCGCCCGTACACCATGCCGATCAACGCGAAGAACAGGCCGGTCATCACGCCGTGGGCGAACATCTGCAACACTGCGCCCTTGACGCTGACGAGGTCGAGCGCCGCGACGCCGAACAGGACGAAGCCGCAGTGCGACACCGAGGAGTACGCGGTGAAGTACTTGAGGTCGCGCTGCTGGATCGCCGCCCAGGCTCCCCACACGATGTTGAGCGTGCAGACGGCGACGAACAGCGGGCCCCACTCGGCGGCGCCCTCGGGCAGCAGGCCAACCCCGATCCGCAGCGCGCCGTAGCCGCCGAGCTTCATCAGCACGCCGGCGTGGAGCATCGACACCGCGGTCGGCGCCGAGGCGTGACCGTCGGGCGACCAGGTGTGAAACGGAAACAGCGCGCCCAGGACGCCGAAACCGATGAACACAACCGGAAAAACCCAGCGCTGGAACGCGATCGGGAAGCGCACCGCGGCCAGGCGCTCGAGGTCGAAGGTGTGGCCGCCGGCATGCCAGAGCGCGATCATGGCGACCAGGACGAGCGCCGAGCCGACCATCAACATGAGCGTCAGCTTCATCGCCGCGTACTCCTTGCGGCCGGTCCCCCACACGCCGATGAGCAGGTACATCGGCAGCACGGCGATCTCATAGAACACAAACAACAGGAACAGGTCGAAGGCGACGAACACCCCGAACACGCCGGTGGCGAGCAACAGGAGCAGGGCGAAGAACTCCTTGGTGCGCTCGCGGACCTCCCAGCTGGCGAGCACGCCGCACCAGACCACGATCGAGGTCAAGGCGACCATCAAGAGCGAGATGCCGTCGATGGCGACCACGTAGCCGATGCCCATCGACGAGAACCACGCCGCACGCTCCTCGAGTTGAGGACGCGCGGGCGCGCCAAGCGCCGCGTGTCTCGCCAGCACCCAGGCGACGAGGCCGAGGTGGACCGAGCTGCCGGTCAACGCGATCCAGCGCGACACTCCCGCCCGCGAGCCAGGCGCCGCGACGATGGCGCATGCAGTCGCGAGCGGCAGCGCCCACAGCCAGGTGATCGCTCCCATCACCAGCCCCCGCGCAGCCACAGCAGCGCGAGCGCCGCCGTCGCTGCGATCACCACCCACGCCGCGTGGGTCTGGACCTGACCGGTCGGCCACAGGGCCGAGGCGCGGCCGGCCAGCCGGGTGGTCAGGCCGACGAGATCGACCGAACCGTCGATCGCGCGGCGGTCGAGCCACGCCGCCGGGGCCGAGACGAACGGGAACATCACGCGCTTGGTGACGAACAGCCAGGCCTCGTCGACGCACAGCCTGGCGGCGAGCGCGCGGTACAGGCCTCCCAAGTGGCGCGTCGCGAGATCGGCCTCGTCGGTCGTGCCGCTGCGGTAGAGCCGCCACGCCACGCCAAGGCCGACGACCGCAGCGCCGGAGGCGGGCAGGGCGACCAGCGGGTCGAGCCCGATGTGCAACTCGAGCGGCGAGCGTCCGAGCCACGCGCCGACCGGAGCGAGGCCGGCGACCAGCGCGGCCGCGGCGAGCAGCGCCATCGGCAAGATCATCGAGGCGGGCGACTCGTGGGCGTGCGCGGCGCCGTCGCCCTTGGGTGGGCCGGCGAAGGCGAGCAGCCCGGCGCGGGCCGTGTAGAACGCGGTCAGCCCGGCGACCAGCAGACCGGCGGCGAACGAGACGCCGTGGCCGCCGTGCCACAGCGCGGCCAGGATCTCGTCCTTCGACCAGAAGCCCGCCAGCGGTGGGACACCAGCGAGCGCCAGCGCGCCGATGGCGAACAAGGCGCGCGTCCACGGCATGCGCGTTCCGAGCCCGCCGAGCTGGCGCAGGTCGCCGGTGTGGGTGGCGTGCAGCACCGAACCGGCGGCGAGGAACAACAGCGCCTTGAACCCGGCGTGGGTGAACAGGTGGAACAGCGCCGCGCGGTCTCCGCCGGGGGCATGACCGACCGCGCCACCGGCGGCGCCGAGCCCGGCCATCATGTAGCCGAGCTGCGACAGGGTCGAGTAGGCGAGCACCCGCTTGAGGTCGAAGGCGGTGCAGCCGATCGCCGCCGCGACGACGCAGGTGGTCATGCCGACCGTGCGAACGACGTCGAGCGCGCCGGGCGCCGCGACGAACAAGGGCAGGGCGCGCGCGACGAGGTAGATGCCTGCGACGACCATGGTCGCGGCGTGAATGAGCGCCGACACCGGCGTCGGGCCTTCCATCGCGTCGGGCAGCCAGATGTGCAGCGGAAACATGGCGCTCTTGCCAGCGGCGCCGACGAAGACGAGCAGCGCCGCGACCGAAAGCACGGGGATGCCGCACCACAGCGCCGGAAGCGCGCCGAGGCGCGCGATCACGTCGGGGTGGCCGAGAAAGGCAAAGTCGAACGGCTGCAGGTGCGCGACCGAAGGACCGAGCTCGCGGTGCAGGTCGCGCGCGCAGGCGCCGAGGACCAGGACGCCGATGAGCAGGCCGAGGTCAGCAAAGCGCGTGACGATGAAGGCTTTCTTTGCCGCCGAGACCGCCGCAGGACGATCGAAGTCGAAGCCGATGAGGAAAAACGACGTCGCGCCGACGAGCTCCCAGAACACGTAGAGCTGGATGAGGTTGGGCGCCAGCACGAGGCCGAGCATGCTCGCGGTGAACAGGTTGAGCAGGGCGAAGTAGCGCCCCAGCCCGGGATCTCCCTTCATGTAGCCGAGGGAGTAGATGTGGACGAGCAGGCTGACGACCGTCACCGTGGTGACGAGCAGGATCGACAGCGGATCGACCAGCGCGCCGAGATCGGCGCCGAGGCCGGGCGCAAAACGCAGCCACGGCATCCGCCACGGCACCGCCGGGCCAGCCGGGTGGTCGCGCAGACCGGCGGCGAGGGCGATGCCGTGCACGGCAGCCGCGGCGACGCCCGCGACGGCGACCGGCCCACACCAGCGCGGAGCGAGGGGGCGGAGCACCAGCCCGACGATCACGCCCGTGAAGGCGGGAAGCGCCGCGACGAGCCAGGCGTTGTCGAGCGCCCAATCGGTCATGATCCGCCGCGCCGGGGCCGCTGGCGCGGGCGGCGCCGCCCCGCTGGCCTCGATCGGAGGAAGCGTCACCGCGGCGTGGGGTTTCGTCAACGCCCGGCTGTCACGGGGATGTCGCGGCGGCCTGGAGCCGGCGCTGCCGCACTGGACACCCGCCGGCAGCGCCCTCTTTACGCCGATCCGCCGCTTCCGGCGCGTTTCTGCGTCACTGCGCCGGACTCGCTCACTGCGGAGCACGCTGGTGGGCCTCACTCGTCCACGGACCTGTCCCTGGAGCTGCAACCGGACTCGACGTTGGGGGCCGCGTCGGTGACGGCGCGCAGCCGCGAAACTCGGGCCGGGTGGCTGCCGCCGGCGCCGGCCAGCGCCCGCGGCAGTCGTCTCACGTGATTCCATGGACTTGAACAAATGGTGGATCATTCCAAGGGCGACGGTCACCCCTCGACCGGCGGTGTCGCCTGCCGCGGAGTCAGCGCCCTGGCCAGGGCCGGCCGCCAAGGCGCAGCGCCAGGGCGACGGCACGCCCATCGTTGAGTCCCACGTGATTCCATGGACTTGAACAAATGGTGGATCCACAACCTCGAAGGCGGCGGATCCTGGTTGCCTGTGCGGCTGGCGTCCTCTACGCTCTCTGGTGCAACTCCCGCGGAGGCGCGTGGTCCAGGGCACGTCAGGCACCAACGACATCTCCGCCGCTGCGCGGCTGGCGCGGTGGGTGCCGATCGCCGGCTGGCTGCCGCGCTACGCCGTCGCCGACCTGCCGCGCGACCTCGCCGCCGGCGCCGTGCTGACCGCGGTGCTGATACCGGTGGGAATGGGCTACGCCCAGGCGGCTGGCCTGCCGGCCATCCACGGCCTGTACGCGACGATCGTTCCGCTGTGCGCCTACGCCGTCTTTGGGCCGAGCCGTATCCTGGTGGTTGGCCCTGACTCGTCGCTCGTCGGGATCATCGCGGCGACGGTCGCACCTCTCGCCGCCGGCGACGCCGACAGGGCGGTCGCGCTGACCGGCGCGCTGTCGTTGTTGTCGGGCCTGCTGTGCGCGGTCGCCGGCGCGGCGCGCTTCGGCTTCGTGACCGACCTGCTGTCCACGCCGATTCGGCTCGGCTTCCTCAACGGCATCGCGCTGACCGTGCTCGTCGGTCAGGCGCCCAAGGTCCTCGGCGTCCACGCCCACGGCGACAGCCTGATCGCGCAGGTGCTGTCGACCGCCCAGGCGATCGGCGACGGTCAGTTGAACCGCCCTGCGCTCGCGATCGGCGCCTGCTGCCTCGCGAGCATCCTCGTCCTGCGGCGGTGGGCGCCGCGCGTGCCAGGCGTCCTCGTCGCCGTCGTCGGGGCCTCGCTGGCGGTCCTGTGGCTCGATCTCGACCGCACGGTCAAGGTGGTCGGCGTGCTGCCGACCGGCTTGCCGGCGTTTGCCTGGCCGTCGGTGTCGCTCGCCGAGGTGCGGGCGCTCTTCCCCGGCGCGCTGGCGATCGCGCTCGTCGCGTTCGCCGACACGAGCGTCCTGTCGCGCGCCTACGCGGCACGGCGCGGCACCGACGTCGACGGCGACCAGGAGCTGATCGCCCTCGGCGCCACCCACATCTCGGCCGGGCTGTTTCAGGGCTTCTCGACCAGCGGCAGCTCGTCGCGGACACCGGTCGCCGAGGCCGCCGGCGCGCGGTCGCAGCTCACCGCGCTCGCCGGCGCGTTGTGCGTCGCCGTGTTGCTCATCGCGGCGCCCGGGGTCGTGCGGACGCTGCCGGCCGCGGCGCTCGGCGCCATCGTCATCGCCGCGTGCCTCACCCTCGTCGATGTCGCCGGGCTGCGCCGGCTGTGGTCGCTGCGGCGGCACGAATTCGGCCTCGCGACCGTCAGCTTCCTCGGCGTCGCCCTCGTCGGCGTCATCGAGGGGATCTTCCTCGCCGTCGTGCTGGCGCTGTTCGCGTTCGTGTGGCGCGCTTGGCACCCCTACGTCGCGGTGCTCGGCCGCGTCGATGGCCTCAAGGGCTACCACGACGTCAGCCGCTACCCCCTCGCGCGGCGCGTGCCAGGGCTCGTCCTTTTTCGCTGGGACGCTCCGCTGTTCTTCGCCAACGCCGCGATCTTCCGACGGACGGTGATCGCCGCGGTCGACGCCGCGCCGGACCGTACGCGCTGGGTCGTGGTCGCCGCCGAGCCGGTGACGGACCTCGACGTCACCGCCGCCGACGCGCTGGTCGACCTCGAGCGCGACCTGTCGCAGCGCGGGGTCGAACTCGCCTTCGCCGAGATGAAGGACCCGATCAAGGACCTGATGAAGCGGTTCGGCGTGTTTTCGGTCATCGGTTCGGAGCAGTTCTTCCCGACCGTCGGTCAGGCCGTCGACGCCTACCTCGAGGCGACCGGCGTCGCCTGGATCGACTGGGATGAGCGCGTCGCCGGGGCCGCCAGTGGGCTGCATGCGGCTGTGGGAGTCGGTGGTCGTCCCGATTCACAGCCTCCTTGAGGGCGAGCGCGCGCCGGGACGTCGCGTGGGCCGCGACGAGCGACGCCGCCCGCGCCAGCGCATCGTGGACCGCAGCAGGCACGATTTGCGCACAGCCTCTTGCCCGCTCGCTCCCTGGACAGCGTCCCGAGTCGGGGCCGGGAGGACTTCGGCGGTGGACCCTGGGCCCTCGCCCTACTTGCACACGGGCATCGCGGCGAGCGCCTCGGCCGCCCGCAGTCGGAGCGCGGTGTTCGGTTGGGCGCAGGCCTGATCGGTCGAGAAGGCGATCTCGACCTGGGTCCACATCGCCCCTTCGGGCGGACCGCGCCAGCGCGCCATGGCGCTGCCGGCGGCGTGCTCGACCATGCAGCCGATCCGGTCCTTGACCGCGCCGATCGCTGCGTCGAGCGCCGCCGCCGACTTCGCCGCGAGCACGATGACGCGCTCGCTGGTCAGGCCGGTCGGATTGACGAGCACGATTGCGGTGTTGGCCTCAGCCAGGGCTACGCGCTGCCCTGGCGTGACGACGCCCTGCCCCGGCTGCGTCGGCCACAGCAAGAGCGCGCCGCCCTCGCCCCACAGATCGAGGACGCGCACGTGCAGCGGCTCCGCGGCGGTGGAGACGAGGTGGAGCTCGACCTTGTCGCCTTCGCAGAACACGCCTGGGCGGCTGCCCTTGACCTCGACGCGCAACGGGGCGTTGAACGGCACCAGCGCCGCTTCGTCGCGGCGCGGTGGTGCGACGCAGGCCGAGACGTTCGACGTCGCCGAGCGGATGATCGCGCCGACCTTGCGCAGATCGCCGAGCCGAATCTCCCAATCGACGCGCAGCAGGTCCGGATCGGCGCTCTGGGCGACCACGCGCGGCGTCGCGACGACGTCGATCCCGGCCGGCATGTCGATGCCCGTCCACTTGCCCGACAGCGCGACCGGCTGGCCGCCGGCGGCGCCCACCGCCTCGTTCCACGCCGCCGCCAGCCAGCCATAGAATTCCGCGTGCTTGACCGGGACCTGAACCGCGACCCGCGGCTTGCCGGCCCCCTTGGCCTGATTCGACCGCCACGCCTCGACCGCCCCCGCTGCGGCGCGCCCGACCTGGTCCTTGAAGATCCTGTCGGTGAAGTAGAGCGCGCGCCACGACTCGTATGCCTTGTTCTCGATCAGGGCGTCGGCGCACACCCGATCCTTGCTGTGGCCGACGCGGTACTGGCGCAGGCCGGCGCGCAAGCCGGTGGCGCCGCAGCCGGTCGGCGCGAGGCGTTTGAGCAGCGCGTCGCGGGCCTTGTCGCGCGCCGCCTGTTCGGCCGCCGATGCCTGCCCGCTCGCGATCGGGACGTCGGCGAGCTCGAACTGGTCGTGATCGGGCGGCGCACGGTAGTGGTCGCAGTCGATCGCGTCGGGCTGGGCCGCCGGCGCGCTGGCGGCGACGAGCGAGGCGGTCAGGGCGCAGGCTGCGAGAATCGTCCGCTGCATGGCAGGTCTCACCTGGACGCACGGCTCGGCGCCGGTGGCCGCGGAAGGTAGACGCTTTGCGACGTCGGCGCAACGGACGGCGCTCCCCCGATCCGCCGCTTCGGGGGCGCTGAACGTGGATCCACCATTTGTTCAAGTCCATGGAATCGCGCCGAACCCGAGGGCGCGCGCGGCGGCGGCCGGGTGCGACGCCAAGGGGGCTGGCCGCGGCGAGGCCCTGCTTGCGCCGGAGGACCGCGGACCGATCCACCATTTGTTCAAGTCCATGGAATCACGTGAGACAGCTGCCGCGAGCGCTCGCCGCTGGCCGGCTGCAGCCACCCGGCCCCAGTGTCGCAACTGCCCGCCGGGAACGCCGGCGCGGTTGACGGACCTCGGGGCCGCGGCGACCTCTGCGGACAGATCCACCATTTGTTCAAGTCTATGGAATCACGTGAGACAGCTGCCGCGAGCGCTGGCCGGTGGCCGGCTGCAGCCACCCGGCCCCAGTGTCGCAACTGCCCGCCGGGAACGCCGGCGCGGTTGACGGACCTCGGGGCCGCGGCGACCTCTGCGGACAGATCCACCATTTGTTCAAGTCCATGGAATCACGTGAGACGGCTGCCGCGAGCGCTGGCCGGTGGCCGGCTGCAGCCACCCGACCCCAATCTCACAACCGTCTGCCGGCGACCCCGCGGCGGTTGACGGCCCTCGGCGCCGCGGCATACTCTTGGGCTCAGGCGCGGCCTGCGCCGAGGGACCCGATGGCTGCGTCGGACGACGACCTCGAACAGCACACATCGGCGCGCCCGATGCCGGTCCTTGCGGCCCAGAAGTTCTCGCGCTCGCACGCGCTGCAGCAGGTCGGCGGCCCCCTGGCCCCTCGCATCATCGAGCTCGACGGCGACGAGCTGGTCGTCGGTCGTAACCCCGATGTGCAGCTCTGCATCCCGTCGTCTGCGCTGTCTCGCCGCCACGCCATGCTCCAGCGCTGTCCGAGCGGCTTCCTGGTCGTCGATCTCGACAGCTCGAATGGTCTGTACCTGAACGAGCTGCGCATCCACTCCGCTGAGCTGCGCGACGGCGACACGATCCAGGTCGGCAACGTCGTCTTCATCTACCACGAGGGGCGCTGACCTCCCGGCCTGGGGCAGCCGAGTCTCCGCCCGATCCGGCCGGTCCGGCCCCGAGGATTCGCCGATGCCGATCTTCGTTCGCTTCTGGGGCACCCGCGGTTCGATCCCGACTCCAGGGCGCCGCACCAACCGCTATGGCGGCAACACGTCGTGCGTCGAGGTCCGCGCCGGCGACGGGCTGTTCATCCTCGACGGTGGCACCGGGCTGCGCGAGCTCGGCGTCGACCTGATGCGCCGGGGCACGGGCCCGCTGCGCGGCCACCTGCTGTTCAGCCACATGCACTGGGACCATATCCAGGGCTTCCCGTTCTTCGTCCCCGCCTACCTCAAGCAGAACACCTTCACCATCTACGGCGTCGGCGCCGAGGACCGCCGCTTCTATCGCCTGCTGTCGGGCCAGATGCGCTCCGAGTACTTCCCGGTCGATTTCTCTGAGTTGCACGGCAACATCGTCGCCGACGACCTCGGCGGAGACGGAGTGCGGGTCATCGACGGCGCGACCGTCGCCGCCTTCGGCCAGAAGCACCCCGGCGCCAGCTTCGGCTACTCCATCACCTGTGAGGGCTTCAAGGTCGTCTACTGCACCGACAACGAGATCGACCTGACGCTGCCCGACTTCGACGCCGTGCAGCGCGATCTGAAGGCGCCGCGGGCGGTGCCGGCGCCGTTGGTCGAGTTTTGCCGCGGCGCCGATCTGCTCATCGCCGACGGCCAGTACAGCGAGGCCGAGTATCCGAGCAAGGTTGGCTGGGGGCACTCGCGGGCGACGACGCTCGTCGACCTCGCGACGATGGCAAACGTCAAGCAGCTTGCGGTGTTCCATCATGATCCGATGCACAGCGACGACGAGGTCGACGCCATCATCGGCGCCTGCCGGGAGCGCGCGCTCCGGTTTGGCTTTGCAGGGCCGCTGTTCGCAGCCCGCGAGGGCCTGACGCTCAAGATCGGCTAGACGCCTGTTCAGGAGAGCCGAGAAGACGCTCTACCCACGGCAGCAGGCGCCCAGGCTGGCGGCGGGCGCGGACGGTCAGCGGCATCAACTGATTGAATTCACGCAAGGCTGCTTCTGGCCGCCGCCGCCAGACCCACAGGCTGGCAGTGTGGCGGACGTCGGCCCGACGCGGCGCTCGCCGGCCACGCTGGCGCCCGGCGACCCAACGCCAGCGATCCGTCGCACCTTCCGGAATCCCCTCAGAGGGTGTGTGGACGTGGAGCCGCAGCGAGGCAGGCGAGGCGCGACGCGGGCCCGCCGGGACATTCATGCCGAAGGAAACCTGACCCCGTCGTACGTCGCGGCGAGGCCGCCAGACGGGGCGCTGCCCGCTCCCGCGCGTCGTGGAGTGCAGCAGGCACGGTCTTGACCACGCCGTCGATGAACTTGGGCACCCACGGCTGACGCGATCACCCCTGTCGGCGAACCTGTCAGGGCCCGTGGCAGTGGACGCAACCGGCCGACTTGACGTCGCGGCCGCCGGCGGCCCAGCCCGGCGGGTGCGGGTTGCCGCCTGCCGCGCCGACCTTGTGGCACGCGACGCAGCCGCTCGCCGCACCTTGATCGTGGCAGGCGGCGCAGGATGCGACGTCGCGCCAGGCGTCGCTGCCGTGGAACGGCGTGTTGCCGCGCACCAGGTAGCCCTTGGGATGCGGATTGGCCGGGTTGGCCTGGGCGCCGGTCGGCCCGACCCCCATGCGCTGGTGGCACTCCTGGCAGGTCTGCACGGCGTGGCAGCTGGTACAGGCCTTCGGGTCGAGCCGCGCCTCGACGCCATGGCGGCCGGCGAAGTCGCCGCGGTGGTGCTGGGCCTGGTCGGGCCGGTCGAGGCCGAAGCGCACCGGTCGCAGCGCCGGATTGGTGCGGCTGTGGCAGTTCGAGCAGGTGTCGACCTTGTGGCAGTGCATGCAGATGCCTTCGCCGCCGCGGGCCAGGTTGCCGTGCCGGCGCAGGAAGTCGCCGCCGTGATCGAAGATGTCGTTGCTCACCACCCTGCCGAGGCTGTCCTGGATGTGGCAGCGGGTGCAGTCGCCCTTGGCCAGATCCTTGGCGTGGCACTGATTGCAGGTCGTGATCATCCCCGGCCGGGTGTCGTCGCTGACCTTGTCGTTGTCCTTGATCCGATCGTGGCAGGGCAGACAGGCGTCCGGTGCCTTGCCGTCCTTGCTGACGCGCGGCATGTGCGCCTTGTGCGAGAACAGCACGCCGGGCATCCGGTGATCGACCCAGCCCTGTGGTGCGTCCGGCGTGGCGTGACACTGCTTGCAATTGCCCTTCTTCTCATGGCATTCGAGGCAGGTCGACTCCTTGGGCATCGCCCTCGCGCCTTGCAGACCGTCGGAAGACGCGACGCCGCTGTGGCAGTCGCCACAGTCGAGCGACTCGCCGACGACGTGGCGCTTGTGCGAGAAGATGAGCGCGTCGGGGTGCCCAGCCGCGCCGTCGGCCCACGAGCCGACCATGTAGGCGCACGCTGACAGCGCCAGCGCGCCGCAGGCAGCGACGACCGCCGCCCGCCCGATCCGAGCCCATCCGCCGGCCATCACCGCCCCCTCTGGGCGAGCGTCGCCGCCCGCTGCCCGCGCGGCCACCGGCCACTGTCGTCGTCGTCGCCCTTGGGCGGGTCCGCCGGTTTGTCGCCCTTGGGCGGGTCGGCCGGCTTGTCCTTCGGGTCGTCATCGTCCTTGGCGTCGTCCGCCTTGTCGTCGGCCTTGCCGTCCTTCGCGGCGGGCTTGTCGTCGCCTTCGTCTTCGTCTTCGTCGTCGTCGTCGGCAGCCTTGGGCGGCGGCGGCGGCGGCGGCGGCCGGAAGGCCTCGTCGGTGATCTGAACGGTCGCGAGACCAAGGACCTGTTGCTTGAAGGTGGGCCCCGTCCACGCCTGCACGTCGGCGCCGACCTGCAGACCGCGCACACCGGTGTAGCGCGCCGCGACGGTCGCCATCGACGAGTCGGTCGCCCCGCGGACCGGGGCGAAGAACCGGTAGTGATCGACGTCGATTGCCACCGTGACCTTGGCGATCGGCGTCCCGCGCCACCACGCGCGCACCTGGTCGTAGCCGTTGTGGCCGTTGCCCATCCGAGCCAGCGTCGCGCCGCACTTCGCCTCGCCGGGCAGCGCCAAGGTGGCTCCGACCTGTCCGCGGTAGCCGGCGCCCTGGCTGTCCGTTTCGCGCACGAAGCGCTCGTAGCTCGCCGTCGCGCCGAGCGCACCGGGCGTCCGCACGTCGACGCCACCGGCGACGACGAAATCGGTCTGCTGGGCGAAGGCGATGAAGATCGAGTCGCGCGGCAGCCACGCCAGCGGGTCGCGCGCCTCGGCGCGCAGCCAAGTGCCGAGCCACTGTCGCGGGCG
>Ga0194120_10010010_pt1 | contig 11853 bp, 27 predicted proteins | sample TA2MahCa65mmetaG_FD_148642 | JGI IMG/M metagenome (GOLD analysis project Ga0194120, IMG submission 148642) | Freshwater microbial communities from Lake Tanganyika, Tanzania - TA2015019 Mahale Deep Cast 65m | ecosystem: Environmental > Aquatic > Freshwater > Lake | place: Tanzania: Lake... | reverse complement strand
TGTTCGTTCTCATCGATATAATCAACGAAACCAATCTTCTTCCAAGATTTCCACACTACGTGGGTAACTAGCATGTGGGTAGAGTTGGATCTACTTCTAGTAGCAAAGTTTCCTCTTTCGTACTTTCTGATATCGTCCTGGGTATAAGCATAACCCGGGTACATCTGGTTTGAAAGGTTCCTTCTTAACTCACCTTTATCTAAACGGTCAAGTTGATCTTCACTTAGATACTCACCGTACTCATCAAGAATTTGTCCGACGGTCATCCAGCGATCTTCGCGGAACCAGTCTCCATCTTCAATATTCGGATTGTCAGGGTTACGATCGAACTCACAGTTCAACGGATTACATACTCGAACTTTCGGTTCACCGTTAACAATACCGATGTAATAAACTTCTTCTGCAGCAATAAGGCCGTGCTCCCATCCTTCATTAAAACGAAGTTGTAGTTGTTCCTTATGTTTCAAATACTGTAGAATGCTACTTCCCCACTCTTCCCGAATATCTTTTAAGGAGGAAGCTGCGTATTTTTCCAATTGCTCAAAAGTCTGTGGGCGATTAGGATCTTGTGTTACTGATAAGGGAATACCGGCTTCTTCTGCCAATTTTGCCATAGCAATCTCATTCAGAAATTGCTTTTTAATCCTATCCTTTTCGTTAACAGCTTCTCCGTTTACAGCTACAACCTGGAAATTAAAAGGTCTGTTCATCTCCTCACCTTTAAGCAAGTTCAGCTTATTGACAATTAGATTGATATCGCGTAGACGAGAAGGTTGACTTCCGGGGTTATTGTTACCTAGACCGTATGGATCCAGTACATAGTTAAAATCGTGCTCATCAATGATAGAGTTAACCAAGTCGTAGTTAGCTTGCTTTCGGGCCCAACTGGTTCTACCATTTACATATCGAGTATTTCCTAAAGACGAGATAGCCTGTACACATTGCTTCTTCCATTCTTCATTCTTCTTAGAAAGAGAAAGTTTTTGTGGAGGCATTACAGCCAATATGTGATTACTGACAAAGTCCATTATTTAAAGAATTTACCTGCTCTTGAGAAAAAGGGATCTACTGTTTTAACGTTCTCTTTTATTTCTTGAACCTTAATATGGTAATTATTCATCCTGTTGCAAATCGTTAACATAAACGCGATAACTCTATCAAAGTTACCTTGTCTGTTATAATATATCAACTCCTGCAAAAGAGACAAACTATTAATCTTATGCAGATTCAACTTTCCTTCACCAGCATCCTGAAGCAACCAGTCTCTGGTGTAGATTTCCAATTCGTTCTTGATCTGTTCAGTCATGTGTAGTCCGAACTGTCTTTGAACTTTACTTCCTTCTGTAGCTTTAAGTAAAGTAGGAGTCTTGGTAAGCAAATGTAACGAATGTTTATGAGAAAAATGCATTTTCAATGTATTTCTTTCATTCTCATATAGATCCCTGGCATTATAATAGATTAAAAGTTTACGCACATTCTCATGGTGTTCCTCGGCCGTACCAGGTCTAGCTGTATACTCTGCTACCGGTAATTCGTAAGTTCCACCTGCAGGATTAAAGGTTTTGTATATGAAAGTAGAACCAAGGGAGGGAGTGTTCGGCGCCTGGTCCTGATCATATGGGTCAGTACCTGCAACATACAATCCGTATGGAATAACACCGTCTACTTCCTTGGGGTGCTCCCAGATTTGGATACATCCGGTAGTATCGTCGGTATTTTTCATCTTATAATAACAAGGACTTAGCCTGTTATTTAGATCCACTTTCCATTCTAATTTAAGTCCGCTATCATCTGATATCCAGACTAATTCCCCATTCTGTCCTTTTAAGAATGCATCGTGCTGATTAGATTTCAACCAGTTATAGTGCTCTTTAAGTTCTCCGACAGGAAATATGTTATTATCTAGGATAAGGAATGCTTCACTAGGAACCCTAGGGTTGTTTTGCATCTCCTTGTAAAGCGGTCCCTTAGATTTACCTTTGGCCAAAGTATCCCTTTTCTTATCAACAAAGTCAGTAGCTCTAACCAAATCGGTAATTCCTTCTGAATTTTTAAATTGATTCAATCCCATTTCATAAGGGACAAAGTATCCAATAGATCCGGTTTCTTCCCAAACGTTCTCAAATACCAAACAATCATATTCTTCAGGATTGAAGAAAACTTCCATGGCTGCTTCAGAACTACCTCCGGCCATGTCACCACCGGTACCGAACATATAAATGGTACCAAATTTCCTGGTACCATCGTAAGTGGTATCTTTCATGTCACCCAAGGAATCTTGGAGAATGTCAAAGAAACCGACCTCTTCTATAACACCAAGTGATGTACGAATACCGTTACCAGCTTGAGGGTCATCTTTGAAAGTACGGTGGTAAATCTTAGAACGTGTACCTTTCCACTCACGACCACCCGGGGTGATCACCTCATAACGGTTCTCGATATACTGCTTTCCGGAATACCATGATCCATGATACTTTTTCAGAAGAGGGGAAGGATAGTGGGTTATTCCTACAGTCTGATCTCCCTGCAGGTTTTCCATCCCAAGTAACACTTTGTCCAACAGGTCTTTAGTGTACTTACCACAGCATAAGGGTCCTTTTTCTCCAATGCTGCTCGGTATTCAGCATAATCATATACCCCATCCATCAAGTAGGTATGGAGAATCATACCGTTGGCGCCCCAGTAAGACTTACCTCCACCCCGGCATTCTATGTCAATTACATTTCTGGCCTGATTCTGGAACAATGGTTTTCCTAGATTTTTGGAATGAATCCTCCTTAGATAAACTCGGGCTGATACATACTTCTTCAAAGTCTTGTCTGGCCGGAATACTTCTTCTGGAAAATCTAAAAGAGCTTTTTCCTGATCTTCAGGACTTTTTTTATCAAAGTCCTTTAAATCATTAAAGCATGTTTCTTCAGTATCATCTAAGAATCCTGAGAATCCGCGAGACTCCATGAACACATAAGACTTTTCCCATTCTAGATCTCTGAGAAAAGGTCTACCTACCACCTTCGTAGTAGAGAACTTTGTTTTGTTAACCTTTATCTTACAGAGGTTTATGTAAAAATACAAAGGTCCTGGCATCCATTTTCCTTCGGACCAGAACCCTTCCATGCATCGTTTCTTTATCTCTTTCCAGTATCTAATGTACTGTGTGGATAAAGGGTGATGCGTTTCTATTTCATGAATAAAGTTGGAGTTAGGTACCCACTTACTGTGTCTGCCTTCGTCCTTGTAACTCTCTTCGTTATTCTTTTTGTTTAGCTTTATCATTCCCGTCCCTTAATTTTTTTAATCTTTCCCTTCTATCCTCCACGTACTTCCGTCTTCCAAACTTTACCTGGAAAACACCTAAATACTGCAATCTAATAGGATCGTCGTTTCCCTTAGATATCACCTCTTTAGTAAATTCGAACTGAGAATCTACTATCTTTTCAATTACATCAACCGGTAATTTGTACTTCTCTGAAAGCTTTTTGTGTATGTCTTTATGATCTCTCATATTGCTCCTTCGTCACTTGCAGATAGACTTTGTTTTCCTATAGCTTTACCTTGTTCCATTTCCTGTTCTACTATTTTACGAGTTTTGTCGTACATATCATAGAGCTTTTGGCTATTAGCTAACATCTTATCCAGGGTATCCGCGGTATCCCAAAGCCAACCTTTGTCTCCCTTTTCACCTAGGGTGTACTCAGTATTCTTTAGAAACCTAGATCTTTCTTCCAACTTCTGCTCGATCTCACGAAGAGTTCTCATGGCTGAAGTTTCTGTCAGTTTGTTGTAAAAGAAGCACAGGCTATCAAACAACTCTCTATTTTCGATCGGCCACTTCCGGTCCCCATAGTAATCATCAAAGATCAGCTCTTCCTTTTCCTCTTCAGAAAGGTTAAAGTACTTCGACTTTCTATCGGAATACAAAGCAATGGCCCACATTTTCCTGGAGCTCGTACCCTTACCTTGAGACTTATCGCTATTGTATAGATCCTTGAAAGGTCCCACAAGTTTTAATTGTGGGTTCACCTGCCAAAAGTTTACATCGACTTCAAAACTATTTGTTATCATACAGCATTCCACTTTTTTTCAGGAGCAGGACAAGAACACTCCATGCAATAAACTTTAGCATCCATATTGCAGCCACAACCACCTTTTTCTCTAGAACACTTCCTTGTGGATTTGTCAAATATGGAACAGTCCTCACAAATTGCCAATCTAGCTTTGGCTATTCTTTCCTTTTCCGGATCAAGAAGTCCAACTTTAGATAGGGTATTATTGGCATACCCTTTAACTATGTGCTCTAGACTCATTTAATTCTCTGCATTTATTTATTAAAACTGCATAGCGCGATACCCACTTCTGTACCCGAAGGACCCTTTTAGCTTGTTCTTCTTCAGAAAGCTCTTCAGAAATCTGATCTACTTTGATATTGGGTTTGCGCTTGATATGATCTTCAAGCATTTTTTTGAAATGCTTAAATCTATCTCTTCTTTCCTTTCTGTTGTAAGAGGAGGCCGGGGTAATAGATAAACCTTCCGGTGCTGATAGTTCTGTTTCGTTATTCATCGTCCACTATAAATTTAAAGGTTATACTTTTTTGAGGTATCAAGATAGGATTGATTTGAAAGTGATCACCCACCTTCTTTATAACGTTTTTTTCTTTCAACTGTTCTTTGTAATTATTCATTCCCTGGGAAGAAAGCTTTAAAATCTTTCGAATTTCGCTCATTCCGTTAGGTGAAAGCACAAGTTCTCCAAGGTATGGTTCCTTTAAACCATCCTTGATAAGTTGAAGATACTTCTTCAATATCTCTTTTAAAACCTCAATTTCTTTTTCTGTCAGATTAAGGCTCCCGTTCCAGATCTCGATGTATCTCTCTATGAACTGGTCCTTGTCCACTTTAGCTTTTAACTCCATATCCTATCCAAGAGTTGATAATTCAAATCTAAGTATTATTGATTCAGGACCTATCAAAATCTGATGGTCCTTATATAAACTTTCACTCGTATACAACAACAGAAGATCATCCAATTTCTCCATTGCTGTGTTTAAATCGCTGTATTTGAATCTGACTACTAAATTAGACATCTGCATCATTCGATCTAAACTTTATAAGTAAATCAATCTTTTTCTCCTTAAGTAGCTTATTCCTTTCGTCAGTAGTTCCTTTCCAGAAATACTCAGGATTAATCTCATATTCCCCGCGTTCACCATTAATCAACGATCCTTTTTTCAATCTATTGATAGAATTGGAGAATGCCTGGGAACTCTTCATGCTCAATTTATCCATGATATCCTTCCTGGTTTTGGAAGTGACTTTGACTCGGCCGGTATTGTACTCCGCGATGGAGCACAACATGGCCAGAACCTTAATATCACTGTTTCTAGACAAACCACACAGAGCATTTATTCCGGACAAGAACGTTATGTAGAATTCCTCTGTATTGTTCGTTTTTACAGAAAAGGTCTTCTTTATAACGGATACTTCTCCGGTATTTTTATCGATAGTTTCTTCTACGTGATGTAGTTTCTTTACCATATTCCTTAATCTCTTTTCAGAAAGAGGAAATCAAAAACTAACGTAAACGCTAGTCCTCTCACAACTTTCAATGCTGTCACCCCCAGGGCAAATAACCATACATTTTTAAAATCAGTGAATTCCAATACAATCAGAACTACAGAACTTTCGAAACAAGTAAGCATGACAAATTTGAAGAAATGCCAAGGATCGGTTAGGAAAACTAAAACTGTAGAACTGTAAGGAAATCTTTCAATATACTTCGGTCTGTACAACCATAAATAATACCATGGATTACTGGTGCATTTGAAAGGACCTACATACCTGTCGATCATCTCCCATTTATTCAACCAGCTTTTGTTTGGGTTCCAGGTTTTCCACTTTTTGAAGACTGAGTCTTCGTACCTGAACATCAGAGTATCACAAATTGCATTGGATATTCCGGCAACCACAAACAATACAAGTACTATTATGCTGATAATCATGGCTTTAAAGAAGTTAAGACCCAAGCACAAAACTGAAGAACAGCTAGAACACTGATTCCAAACCCTATGTAATTCACAACTGTCCACTCTGGACCAAACCATTCATAAGTAGGACCACCGATAGCAGATACAATGATACCTAGAACAAGAAGGATGAGCCCAAAAGCCGGGTTGAATATTTGACTACGTCTGTTGATTCCCATTTTAGTAAGTTTTTTAATTTAGAACTCCGTTTGAATAAGCTATTAACCACTCCTTTTGTTGGAGGATGAACAGATGCTCACCCTCCAATTTAAAAAGAGTAAAACCATAAGCCATCATAAAGATTGGTTTAGTCGAGTTTTCCAAGGATGTCTGCTTCCCGGATAACGAAGTACACGTTTTCGTCTTCTTCAAGTTCGATCTGTTGTAATCTTACATGATTGGCAATAAGGACTTTATCCCCAGTTTTAACGAAATTGCAACCGTCCCCTGCTACAACTACGATGGTTTCTTTTCCAGCATCTATGTGCTTTTTAACCTGTTCATCTTTCCAACCTTTCTTAGCATTATCCGATGGAAATGCAAGAGTGGTTTCAAAGATTTTTTTATCCAAGGTAACTACTAGGAAAATACCTTGAGGAATGAATGCGATAGGACTAGTCATTGTTTTCAGCGTTTGGTTCTTCAGTTTTTTCTTCTTCTACTTCCTGAGAAGCTTCTACTTCACTTCTTTCTTCTTGGTTTTCCAAAGAATCACCAGGATTCGCGGTACCGGCAACATTATCCATTTTGCGTAGAGCTAGGATCTTTTTGTTTACTGAATCAGAAACACCGACAATTTCGAACTCATACTCACTGTTATCCACAACAATGGTAACATCAAGATCAGAATTGGTGGTTTTCTGAAGGGCTGCTACAAGATTTCTTGCTTTCATGTTTGTATTAATTGGTTTTAAGTTCTGAAGTAAAACTACACAAAAAAGTTTAAAAAGTAAACTTCAAAAGTGTAAAAAGTAAACTAATATGTGTAATAATTACACCTATATGTTTACTTATTACATCAGAGCGAGCAAGTCGATGTGGGTTAACTCAAAGAGTATTAATCTTTTACCAAAATGTTCTTCTTATCTGATCTATACTGAATAAGTTATTAATAGGCTATATTTTTTTACGGTGAAACCTTGAGCTATTTCTGCCGGTATGGTTAATGATACTTTTCACAAGAAGTGGGAAAGGTATACCCCCTATTTTTTAAAAAATTTTTTATGAGCCTGTTATTCTGGTGGGGTCCTTATTCAAATCACCCCCTAGGCATTGGTGGGTACGAGTGTACCCCCCATTCACCTAAACCCATTACCATTATGGCACACGCATCATTTCATTCGTTCCGTGGCAGCAAGTCTGCCCTTATCTTAGTACGTAAGAATGCCTTCACATTTCAGGCATCTCCTGTGTATGTTCCAAAGGCAGCCGTGATTGCTGTCCTCGGGGAGTCTCCTGAAAAAGGAGATGTATTGGAAATCCCTGACGGGTTTACCCTCGTACCGATGGTAGACGAGGACGGTAACGAACGCACCACCAACCCTAACGAGGATGGTGAGGTCTTCACACTAATGACCCTTCAGTATTAAAAGGAGGGGACGGTCTAGCAGGACCGTCCCCAAACCTTTTTAGACGGGAATACGGTGTACTAAAACTCAAAACCAAAACTCGTAACTAAAATTCAATCTCACTAAAACTCTACTAAAATGTCTAAGCTAAGTAAGAAAGAGATGATAGCTGCAATGGCCATGCAAGGCATGTTAGCACATAACAGCAATTTAAAACCTGAAATTCTTTGTGAGAGAGCAGTTAATATAGCTGACACTCTACTTGAAGCTTTAGGTGAGAGTGAATATGAAGATGATAGTGAAGAGGAAGTTGATGATACTGGGTTACTACTAGAGTGGTAGCCAGTCAATTAACCCCAACTTACCCAACCTAAACCCAATCTTCAATTCATTTACGATCACATATCTATGGCCATAAGGCAAACTTAAACTCAACGTAAAATCCCACTAAACATCTACCGTTATGCGTCTGATATTCATCATTTGTAGCACATTATCCGGAGCTGTATCAACAATTACTATCGTCGGATCAATGTAAGAAACTTAGATTACTAGGTAGTCTAAGCCTTTTCTCACTTTAAGGATAACTAAAGTGCTGGTTTCCCACCGGAAAGGGAAAGGGGATATCTTAGAATATCCCCTATTTATAACCTCTTATCATGCAGACCATGAGCAACCAAACTGTCTACTGGAAAACACGTGAAGGTAAACTGATATCTATTGATGATATGGATATCAATCACCTACGTAATACGCTAAAGATGATTGTTAGATCTTCATCTAAAGCACCTAAAGTAAATACCACCATTACTCTTTGTGGTGATATCAGTGAGTTAATCAATGAGAAAGAACTTGAAGACCATTACTATCCTTCGGATGATGATTGGTATCAAGAATCGGTTAATCCACCGTTCAAAACCTTCGAAGGTATTTGAACTTATAATACCCAGTATATCAACTGTAAATAACCAATGAGGAGTTTTAAACTTTGCACTCTATTTGGTTTACACTCAAGTACTTACTTGATGGGGTTGTTGATATCGAGCAAAGAACTAATGCACCATAATCTACTTCCCAAGGGTAGACAATTGTTAAAAGCAATTGAGTGCAGAGGGGTTGACATTCACCTAATCATCTATAAAAATATGGAACAAGACGAAAGAAGTTTAACTGAGATACTAGGTATCTCAGAAGATCGCAGACTATTTATCATTGACAAAACTGCAGAAATAGCAGCTAAGTATTCAGAAAGACTGATAGAAAACATTTCTGAAACTGGAAGAGAGGATATTGATGACACTAATTTTCCAAGGTTCTCATTACTACAAGATTGTACAAATCTAGGTGAGAGTGAGAATGAGAAAATTTATTGTGCATTTATCGCTGGAGCTTTAACAGAAGAAATTCCAAAAAGAACTTTGGTGTTATGCAAAATCTTAAGAATTCAAAAGATGATAAATGACAACTAAACAGTTGCTTCTAGTGTCCTTGATTATACTCGTACCTATACTCTTATTCTTAAAAGTAAAGGAAGTATTCTCAAGGACACAATCTGAATGCGTGGAAGGTACAGTACACAAAGACGGATTAATCAATGTAGTTTATTTACAAAACGGTGATACTATCCGAGTGGAAAATATCACTATTGAACAATTGGATAGTATCCTTAACTATCGATAAATTCTACAGCAATGAAAAGAGCAATCATCAATGGAGTAATCATGAGCATCGTGGATGCTTTGGATTATGACCGCAAGTAGTACAACTATGGCAAGACAAAAGAACAATCTCGAAAACTTCTTCAACAGGTGGGTAACCACTGGTGAATTCACTTCAAGACATCTCTTTTGGCAATTGCATTTAGTTGCAGTTCAATCCTACAACGGGGACTTTCGGAGCAGAGCTACCCGTTTAATCAGAAACGTTGAAACTGAACCGGTAAAAGTGTTAACACTTCTATACCAAGACAGTGAAGAACGTGGATTACGCTCCAATTAATAAATCACAGTCACATGAAAGCTTACTCAATCTCGACAAAGACCAATGCTGCCAAATGGATGATAGTCATCTTTTGGTTCGTTGGCGCCACAGTGTTTGCAAATGTTGCTTATGCAAATGTTGCTTATGCTGGAACAGATCCTGTGAGACCAGGAAAGAAGATTTCTAAGAAAGGACTGTACGGAAAGACAGCGCCGATTAAGAGAAATCTTAAGAAGTCACGTCCGACTACATATCGGACGTGTCATTAGAGGTTAGGGGCTATTGGAGGATAGCCCCTTCCTTTATCTAAAGTATGGATGGCTTTACAGAGCCAGTAGGTTCGATTCCTACCTTTAGATCAAAAGTTACATAAATTCACTTAAATCAATACAAGTATGAAAACTATTGTTGTAATATTCACAGATGTTAAAGTCGACAAAGCAGACACTGTAAAGTTCAAAAAGTACTCGTTTAACACAGCAAATGCACTTAGAGTAGGAGATATCATCCAAATAGGTCAGTACAATTCGAATGTTCAAGTTGTAAAAGTGCTAACTAAAGCACACAAATTTTACAACAAACAAACTGGTGAAATATCCAACGAATATGTTTCTACCATGCAGGAAGAGATTAAAACTCTGAAACTGCGTGACGAAGATGATACTGTTGTCTACGGTACACTGAAAAGAAAGTAATTGTTTAACCCTAATCTTTAAAGTGTTATGATTAAAGGACCATTAGGATTACAAGTTTGGGCAGATACATTATCTGATCCGACTGCAATTAAACCAACTGATCTTATTACTCTTGATCAGAAGAATGAAGAGGCTAATATAGCCCACGCTGTACTAGAAGAACAACCAGTTCTTGTTCTAGCAGCTTAGTTACATTACATGTAACCGGTGAGGGTGTAAAATCCCTCACCTTAATTTGACTATCTTATGGAAAAGGTTAAACTTTACAATCTTGAGTATTGGGTAGGTCAAAGACATCTCGAAACTCTACTTATAGGCAAAGAAAAGGCTCTTTGCAACTGGATGATTAATCAGAAAGTTGCTGCCGGGAGCCATACACGTAAAAACTTTAAAATCAAAACCCATGAAACCAAACCTATTATTAATCCTACTAGTATTGCAAATGCTAGGGATGTCGTGCTCAAAAAAGGATGATCCCATAAGCACATGCGGTGAGAAACCGCTGTTTGTTATGGTGAACAAATCTCAATCGATCGTATCTGTAGAAGTGTATGCTAGTATAGCAGAAGCTCAAGCTCAAGGTGATTACTGGTATGGTTATTACTTTTCAGCAGGTAAACCTGACAGTACATTATTAGCAAGAGATACTCATGATCAAATCTATTGTGAAGGTACAGAACTTGTTGTAGATATTCGTTTCGCTGAAAATGCACCGAATGGTATATTACCTGATGATGAACGATATACTCCTATTATCCTGAAAAGAGGAGTTATTAATTATTACCAAATCAATGCCGATTACTCAGTTGTACCTTATCAACCTTAAATTACCATCGAAATGAACAAAGCTAAAACAGTAACTACCGGATCTGCTCAGTATGACAAGAACGGTAAAATTATCGCCCACGGTAGGTACAAAGGTCATTTGACTAAAGCCGGTAAATTGTGGAATTCCATAAAAATTGGAAAGAAGTACACTGGTGTAACGTCAGAGTTAGCTAAATCAATAATGAATCCAAATCGTTTGGAACCTCATGAAGTCAAAGTACTTAAAGATCAAGGTCTTAAAGTACGAAACGGTTTCATAGTGACCGAACGTGAAGAAGCATTTGATGATGGAGTGTTTTATATTAGAGGTTAAACTTGGGGAAGATACAGTTTTTCTGTATCTTCCTTATCCATGGGCCTGACTGGAATTGACGGGCAGTCTGGGTATTACATGCAAGCCGGTGATGAAATGAGACACCGCAAAAACGTTTCGCCCAAATAAACGCAAAAAGAAACATTGTATCTTTCGAAGCATCTGTAGCACCAGTACGCCTAGCGATTGCTGCTTAGTTGCCAGCTCTTCGGAGCTCGTTTAATTAAAGTTTGTTAGTTCTTTAAAAACTAACTGGTGGAGCGCTAACTTCGGTTAGCCCAAAGTGGTAGCTACCTTAAGTGACAAAACTAAGCTTGTGTATCATGTAATGGTCACATTGATCCGGACCAGGGTTCGAATCCCTGCAGGTCCACTAGTGCAAAGGATGTTTTAGGTGAAACAACCAATGTGTAACGGGGTTGTGATATAATGTCACAACCCTTA
>Ga0194120_10010009_pt1 | contig 11853 bp, 10 predicted proteins | sample TA2MahCa65mmetaG_FD_148642 | JGI IMG/M metagenome (GOLD analysis project Ga0194120, IMG submission 148642) | Freshwater microbial communities from Lake Tanganyika, Tanzania - TA2015019 Mahale Deep Cast 65m | ecosystem: Environmental > Aquatic > Freshwater > Lake | place: Tanzania: Lake... | reverse complement strand
GCGGGCTATAATTGTTGGACATGGCCGCGTCGGCAAAGTCCTCGCCAGTCTCTTCGAGGAGCACGAAATTCCTTACGTCGCGACGGACATCGATCCGGCGCTTGTTGCGGAAGCGCGCCGGATCGGGCGCGAAGTCTATTTCGGCGATGCAACCCATCCCGCATTTCTCAAAGCCTGCGGATTGATGAGCGCTCCGGCGCTCATCGTCACGATCGGCGCGCAAGCAACCGTCAACGCGATTCTTAATGGCGTTAGACCGCTGCGGCCCGAGATTTTGATCGTGGCGCGCGCCAAGGACACCGAACATGCGCGCCACCTATACGAGATTGGCGTCACAGACGCCGTGCCGGAAACGGTCGAGGCGAGCCTCCAGCTCGGCGAAGCCGCGCTCGTCGGCCTTGGCGTGCCGGCCGGGAAAGTGATTGCGTCGATCCACGAAAAGCGAGACAGTTTTCGCGCCGAGTTGCAGGAAGCGGCAAAGAAAAATATGCGCGTCGCGCCAAAAGCGGCTCGCGGCGTTGCCCTCGAGCCTGCTAAGCTATCGTCGCAAAACATGGCTGCACGCCAAGACGCGATCACAACATCCTCGGAGCCAAATGCGGAAGCTGATAATTCTAATCTCGATCTTCTCGGCTCTGTCACTCCCGGCGGCGGCCGCTGAACGGAAGCCCTCGGAACGCGACCCAATCGTCGTCAGCCCGGAGGCGCTGGCGCCGCCGCCGACGCCTATTCCCGCCAACATTGGCCGCACATTCGTTGCGCTGCATTCGACGCTCGTCGGGCAAGGCGGGATGAAATATCTCAATTTCTCGGGCGCGCTGTCGATCCACAACACGTCCGCCTCCGATCCGCTGGTCATCGAAAAAATCGACTATCGCGATGGAGCGGGCCACATCGTCGAGAGCTACGTGACGAAGCCGCTGGCGTTACAGCCCTTCGCCTCGCTCCAAGTGCTTATTGCGCAGGATGATGTGCGCGGCGGAACAGGAGCAAGCTTCACCGTCGACTGGGCGATCGCCGGTAACGAGGAAGAACCAGTGATCGAGGCGCTGATGACGGCGACCGCCGGCACGCAGGGCTTCAGTTTTTTGTCGCAGGGACGACGCCTCGCGCGACGCTGAAGCAGCACGAAACGAAAAGGATATGAGAAACGTTGCACGAAGCGCTTAGCTTGTGCAACATATTGGGGTCAGCGTGACTTTACTTGACGCAGACCGTAATGAATGCATTGCTAAAGTTTGAACCAAATCCAAAACGTGAAGAAGAGCGGAGAAAGTTAGTCATTTCGGCATCCAAGCGTTAAACGTAGGGGAAGCGCCTCGGAAAACAAATTGTGTTTCGTTCCGTAAATCTCACGGACGATCGGGCCGAGTTCATAGACCGCATGTCCTTCTGCGGTTTCGGGGGAGCGGGTTCCGGATCCGCGCACGATTTGGTTATTTTGCGAGAAGCTCACCAAGGCCAGCGCCGTCGGGCAGATCGTCGACGCCACGTGGTCTCAGCTCCAACGCGCAACACCGAAGACGAGAAGAAAGCGATCAAGGACCGCGCATCGCAATGGAATCCGGGTGAAGTGAACGAGCAGAAGGTCCGCTTTGGATCCTCGTTCCAGAATGAACCTTATGCGCCGGCACACATGTAGAACCCCGTTAGATAGGTCATATCACAGCACAGCATCGAGATCCCTGCTCGACGCCCGACCAATCGCTCGCGAAGTTGCCCACTGCACGGCGAACGCCGCCGCTGTTCGTCCTTCTTTGCGCTTGCAGTTTCCTAGCGCGTGCGCCGATTTCGCGGTCGTGCGTCCGATCGCGCATCGTCCTGTGGCGAACGGCGTCTCCGATTGACGATGAAGATCGCCTGACCGTCTTGCTTCGGAGCCGCATCCATGGCCGCCGTGCAACTGCGATCAGTTTGTCTTACGTTTTGCCCGCGACCATATTGTTTTCGTCGTTGCTGCAGCCGCATCTATTCCTCGTAGACATCTTTTCTTCGCCGGAGACATCCTGCAGCTGGTCGTTATGAAATCAAAACGGCGACTTGCCGCGTTCACGGAACCTGCCGCTCCAGGATCCGGGTTCGTCGCACTTCTCATCGCTCTCCTCTGAGCGCCCGCCTCCGGTTGCATGGCGTTTCGTCCTATGGCCGCAGTCGCCGCCCAAAACCCTGCGACCGCGACAATTTTCCCCTTGGCGCTAAAGCGCCAATTCCTCGCGCGCCAAAATTGCCTCGGCCTTCGGGTCCTCCGCACTGCTCCGGCCTCGCGCCTGTCGGCGCTTCGGTTCTGGCGTCGCCTTTGCGGCCATCACGGACAGCCATCGCAACCGGGGCAGTCGCCCCAACGATGGAGAGCAAGATGAAGACTTTCGCTGAATTCCAGATCCTCGGCCGCATCGGCAAGGTGCGTGAAGTCGGACAGACGACGCGGGTTTCGATCTGCGCCAACTACGCCTTCAAGGACCGCAACGGCGAGACGAAGGACAAGCCCTACTGGAACGAAATCACGATCTGGAGCGACAGCGCCCGCAAATATGTCCGCGATTACGCGAAACCTGGCGATCTCGTGTCAGCCCGCGGCACGCTGAAGCAGGGAAGCTTCGAGAAGGAGGGCGAGAAGGTCTACACCGTCGACCTGAACTGCGACGACTTTTCGATCCTGGCCTCCGCCAAAACGGACAAATCCGACGAGGAGACCGAGGCGGCGCCCGAAACGGAGAAGAAGACCGCCAAGCGCAAGTGATGCGAAGAACGGGGCGGCCGCGCGCCGCCCCGGTTGCTGAACCTTGTTTCCATTTCAACTGGCGCCTGTGTTTGTTTCTGATTGAGCGCGATTGCGGCCGAATAGAATGTCGTCCAATGTCTCAAACAGGGTTCGTCGCTTTCGATTTCAAGCGCGCGCCTCGCCGGCGCGCCGCATGCGGCCGTCAGGACCGTTGTGCGGTATGCAGCATGGTTCGGGGGATCGGGATGCAGAGCAGCACTGTGGTTCAAACCACAGCTTGCACCCCCGGCGGCAGCATGGCGCATCATTTGGCCACTGCCCGTAAAGCGGCAATATCAATCCGTGGTTTGAACCACGCGTCAATGAGTTGTTCGTAAAAATTGTCGTGCGGCGTGTAGACGCGCGCGCCGATCGCTATCTCCGGATCAATTGCTCACCTCCCTGAATTGCCGGATTCGTCGCTCCACGATCTCATCCTGCAAACGAGGCGCGACCGGCCCTCGCTGCGTCCCCCTGTCTGTTGTGACAGGGCGACTCGAATCGTTCGTCGCGCCATTGGTCGCATCAGGCTGGCGCCGTGGTTCAAACCACGGTTCCACCTGCCGCCCTGGCGGGGTTCCATTCTGAAGGCGACCGCCCGCATGAAGACGATTGTGATCAACAACCAGAAGGGCGGCGTCGGCAAGACGACGCTCGCGGTACATCTCGCCTGGTATCTGGCGGAAATCGGTCGCCGCGTCCTGATCCTCGACCTCGACGCCCAGGCGAACGCGACCGACACGCTTGCGCGCTACGTCGGAAACGCCACCGCCGCCGAGCTGTTCAAACCCGCGGTGCGGATTGCTCCCGGCGGCGTCGACGACCTCACCCTTGCGCCCGCCGACACCTCCTTGACCGACGTCGATCGCGGTGATGCGGCCTCGATCCTGACGCTGCGCGAAAATCTCGCGGCGGCGAGCGGGGATTTCGACGCCTGCGTCATCGACACGCCGCCGTCGCTCGGGCTGCGCAGCGTGGCGGCGCTGGTCGCCGCCTCGCATGTGCTCTCGCCCATCTATCTTGAAGACTACTCAGTGAAGGGGGTGAAAGGATTGCTGCAAACCTTCCTTGGCGTCCAGAAACGATACGGACGGTCTGACGCCACCTTTCTCGGCCTGTTGCCATCCCTCTTCAATACAAAGTCCCCACGTCAGCGCGAGCATCTCGAGCAACTGCTTCGGGACGCCGGCAAATACGTCTTTCCCGGTCACGTCGTCGCGCGTGACGGTTATGCGGAGGCGGTCGCCGAGCGAGCGCCGGTGTGGTCGTTGAAGCGGCGCTCCGCCCAGGAAGCCGGCCGCGAAATCAGGGCCGTGTTGGCCAACATCGTCGAACGCGCCGGCTGAGGAGGGGGATCGAATGGCTTTAGACCTCAGCTTCAAAGACCTCGCCGACGTCGCTGCGCGGAACGCGGAGATGGATGGCCGTCCTCTGCTCATTCCGCTATCCCAGATCGACGAAGATCACGACCAGCCGCGGCGCCTCTTCAGTGAAGAAGAGCTCGCCCAGCTTGCGGACTCGATCCGACTCGTTGGCGTATTGCAGCCGATTATCGTTCGGCCGGGTGAAATTTCCGGGCGCTACATCATCGTGATGGGCGCGCGCCGGTATCGGGCGGCGCGACAAGCCGGCCTCGACGCGGCGCCCGCCATTGTCCAGGAAGGCGTCGCGCCGGATCGCTACGCGCAGATTATTGAGAACATCCAGCGCGACGATCTCGCCGCCGCCGAGATCGCTGACTTCATTCTGGCACGGCTCGAAGCAGGGGAGAAGCAGGCCGACATTGCGCGAAAGCTCGGCAAGCCGAGAGACTGGGTCTCGCGTTTCGCGGCGATTCCAAAAATGCCGGCTTTTCTTCAGGCGAAAGTCCATACGTCGTCTATTCGCGCGGTCTATGAGCTTTACCAGGCATGGCGGGGTCGCCCTGAGGCGATCGAAAAGGCGTGCGCTGACTATGAGAGCTTTACCGATGCGCATGCGCGGCGGATCGCGCACGAGCTGCGTGATCCTTCGTTCGCGGCTGTTCTGGAAGCGACAGCCAATATCCCGAGTGCAACTCCAGCCATCGAGCGTTCAAGACCGAGTGCTCCGGGGTCTGCTCAGAACGAGCGCCGGGAGATTTCTGAACGCCTGCGTATTCCCGGCGAGCAGCGCCGAAGCAAAATTGCCGTTTCGATCCTGGTGCAGCACGGTGATCGCGCCGGCCGCTTGCTCACCGATGGACCCGCGAATAAGGGAACCCGGTTCGCATCGGTGCGCTTTTTCGGAACTGGTCAGACAGAAGAAGTTCCGGTTTCCGAACTGCGCATTGAAGAGATCGCGCCATGTTGATGCTTGCGGTCTCGGCGCGGCGCGTCTTGCCCTTCACTTGCCTGATAGCTCATGAGAAACGATCTTTTCGTTTGAGGAATTGCGAAGCGATTGGAGTGCGGGATCGTGGTGTTTCCGTCAAACAGGGAACTCTCGATCCGCGCCCATGGCATGGCGCCGGCGACGCTGCGCCGTCATCTCGCATCGCTCGTCGAGGCCGGGCTGATCATCCGGCGCGACTCGCCGAACGGCAAACGCTTCGCCAGGAGAGGGCAGGGCGGCGAGATCGCGGAAGCCTTCGGCTTCGATCTGACGCCGTTAATCGCCCGCGCGGCCGAGATCGAAAATCTCGCCGAGGAGGTGCGCGCCGAGAACCGCGCGATCGCGTTGCTGCGCGAGAAGATCACGATCGTGCGGCGCGACATCGTCAAGATGATCGAGACCGGCATGGAGGAGGGCGTTCGCTTCGCGGCGGTATCGATCGACGGGCAGAAGATTTGCGATTGGGAAGGCCTCTATGGGCGCTACCAGGCCCTCGTCGGGCGCTATGCGCGCAGCCTTGGGAGGATCGAGCTGGAGGCTTTGGCAAGCGAATTGGCGGTCTTCGCGACCGAGATCGAGAAGCTCCTGGAAACACACGTAAAAGAGCAAAAAAATAGCGCCAATGAGTCTCAAAATGAGCGCCATATACAGAATCAAATCACAAACATTCCTGATCTTGAACCTGACCTCCAAGAAGGCAGGGCCGAAACCTCCGGGCCAATGCCGGAAGAGGCGAATGCCGATAGGGCGGGGGCTCGAGAAACTGAGGCTCCCGGTTCAGCAATCGGCGAACGAGGAATGTCGCCGCCGCGAACCTATCCACTCGGCATGGTGCTGCAAGCCTGTCCCGACATTGCGGATTATGGCAAGCGGGGCGAGATTTCCTGCTGGCGCGATCTGATTGACGCGGCGGCGATCGTGCGCCCGGCGCTGGGCGTCTCGCCCGACGCCTGGAAACAGGCGCTCGACGTTCTGGGCGAGCATGACGCCTCGATCGTCATCGCCGCGATCCTGCAGCGGAGTGAGGAAATCAAATCCGCGGGCGGCTATTTGCGGGTTCTGACGGCGAAGGCGAAAGAAGGGGAATTCTCGCTAGGGCCCGTGCTGATGGCGTTGCTGCGCGGGAAGGCCTCGAAAGCGGCGCGTGAACGAAAAAGGGCGGGATGAGGCGCTTTGCTCGCATGCGGGATCATTCCGCGTCGATAAGTTCGTTGAGGGCGGCGGCGGTTGCCGTCAGTCCCTGGCGGCGCAAGAGTTCCGTAACCTCGCGCGGCGTTTGCACCGGGTTCCTGCGGTTGGCGCAGAGTTCCTCGAAGGCGGCGAGTCCGAGCTCCGGATCGGATTTGAGGAGACGCAGCAGGAAGGCGTCGGGATGCTCGCCGAGAAGTCCAAAGGACGTCAGAATCGGCGCCGGAAAGTCGCGTAAGTTCGCTGTGACGAGAACGGTTGCGCCGCAATGGATGGCGGCGGCGAGAACGTGACGATCATCGGCGTCGGGCAGGGTGAGCGACGGTATGAGAGTTTCATATCCTTCGACGACGGCCTCGTCGATTTCCGCCTCCATGAGGCGCCGCGTTCGCTCAATTTGGGCGCGGGTAATGTCGGGTCGATTGCGCAGCAGCGCCGTGATCCATTCTTCGTGCACGCGCGCCGACCAACGCGGCTGAAAAAGATCGTTCACGGCAAAATGCATCAGCATATTGCGCAGCAGGGCGGGATAGAGGACGCTGGCGTCGAGAAAGGCGACGATTGTCGCCGCTTCGTTCATTCCAGACCAAGGTCTTGATCATGCGCGGCGAGATCCGCCAGCGCTGCGCGGCGCTTGGCGCGATTATCCGCCTTGTAGGCGAGCACGTCCTGCAGGGGGAGGCGCCGCTGATTTCCGACCATGCGCGCGGGCAGTATCCCCTTGTCGATCATCCCGACGAGATAGGGGCGTGAGACGTTGAGGATTGCAGCGGCTTCCTGTGTGGTGACCTCCGCGTCAGTGGCGGCCAGCGACACGGCGTTGCCGGCGGCGGTTTCATCAAGGATGTTCATCAGCAGGCGCGTGACGATCGGCGGCAGATCCAGCGTCGTTGCGCTCTGACCCGGTGCGGCAATTTGGACATGCAGCGCGTCGTCGGGCGCCTTGCCGGCTTCGATCGCGCGCCGAGCCGCTTTGGCGAGCGAGGCATCCTGCGGAGAGGGGAGGGCGATTTGGCGCTGCATTGGCGTTCCTTAAGTTGGAAGGAGCCTAGCACTTTCTCGCAACAAACGAAATACTCAAAATACTCGAAATGGCGCTGGCGAAGTTAGAGGCCGGCGGCTTTGGTGAGATTGACCCGAAATCGGTCGCGTTTGCGCTGATAGCGCCGAGTCATTTCGGGGCTGGCGTGGCCGAGGTGCTTTTGCACATGCGCCTCCTCGATTTGCGCTGAGGAGGCGAGGCCGGCGCGCAGCGAATGGCCGGCGAAGGCCAGCCGTCGTTCGCCCTCGGTGAGATCGCCGCGAATGCCGGCGGCGAGGGCGGTTTTCTGGACCAAACGGGCGACATGTTTATCAGTCAGTCGCTCGGGCGAGACGCCGCCGTTTTTGCGCGCAATCGGGCGGAAGAGGGGCCCGCGACTGATCCGGCCGAGCCGCATCCAGGTCTCGAGCAGGGCGACGGGGCAGGTTTCGGGCCGCGAGCCGCGGCCGATTTCGACCTCACGCCAGCCGGTTTTGCCGGATATTTGCAGCACCGCGCCGCCGTCGAGAATCTCAATCCAGCCGGCGCCGTCCTCGCTCTGGTCCGGACCGCAATCGAGGCCGACGATTTCCGAGCGGCGCAGGCCGCCGGCGAAGCCGATCGCCAGAATGGCGCGGTCGCGGATGCCGCGTAGATCCATGTCGAGGACGCTGAGCATCGCCAGCAGTTCATCGGCGAAGATCGCCTCCTTTTGGACGGGCGGCCGGCCATGGCGGCGGCGAATGCCGGCGAGCACCGTGGAAATATGCCGATCGCTCGTATCGAGCGGCTCGCCGCGCTGGCGGTAATGCCAGCAAATGCCGGCGAGCCGCCGCTCCAGCGTGGCGACGGAAACCCGCTCACGTTCCCGCCCGCCCTCCATGCAGGCGGCGAGATAGAGCCCGACGGTCTGCGGGTCCAGGGGCAGGGAGTCGAGGCCCTGCCGGCGCAGCCAGGCGGCAAACTGCCGCCAATCCGCCTCGTAGGCGCGCCTTGTGTTTTCCGAGCGGGCGTTGCGGGCGTAATCGCGCGCCCTTTCGCCGAGCGCCGCGAGATGCGGCGTAGCCTGTCTCTCCGCGACCGGCGCCCCGGTTTGGACGTCGCCATCCGGCGTGGAAAAGGCGGTTTCTTCCGACATGGGCAGTCTCAACAATTCCGATTCAGTTTCACGAATTACGGTTCACTCAGTCTCATCATTGCGCGCCACGGGTCTGATATTCCCGCACCGGATTCGAGGGGCGCCGCCCCGGGCTGACGGCGCCGGGTGTCGGATGGTCGCAATTTCTGGGACTCCCGGGCATTGGAATCTTTGGACTTCCCTGTTGCATAATTTTGGGATCGATTCAGAATTTCAGGGACTGGCGTCGAGTTTGATTCGTAATTTGTGGAACCAGATTGCTGCGAGACGGCAAGGTTGTCCATGGATATTGGCGACATCGACCCGCAAGAATGGGCGGCGGCGCAACGGCGGGCCGAGATTCTTTCCAAGCTTCCCGAGCGGCCTTCGGGCGAGCAAATCCGCAACGCGATGACGGCGCTCGGGGTCGGCCGGACGACGCTGTTTCGCTGGTTGAAGCGGTTTCGAGAGAGCGCCCGGACCAGCGCGCTGGCGCCGCGCCGTCGCGGCCCGCATTCCGGGATGCGTCCGCTGGCGCCCGATGTTCTCGCCATTGTCGAGATGCATTTCCGAGAGTTTTACGCGACGCGGCGGCGTCCCACGCTGACGCGGTTCTGGGCCGAGGTCGCCGCCGATTGTCGGCGCCAGGAATTGCCGGTTCCGTCCATGCGCCGCCTGCGTCGATGGCTCGATCGCCAGGACGAGGCCGAACTGCTCCGACGGCGCGAAGGCAAGGGCAAGTCGGAGCCGATTTTTCTGGCGACGCCGGGATCGCTGGAAGCGACCGCGCCGCTGGCGATCGTGCAGATGGACCACACCAAGGTGGACGTGACCGTCGTCGATCCCATCACGCGGCTTCCCATTGGCCGGCCGACGCTGACGCTGGCGATCGACGTCGCCACGCGGATGGCGATGGGCTTCCATCTGTCGCTCGATCCGCCCTCGCTGACGGCGGTCGCGCTGTGCCTGACCCACGCGGTGATGGACAAGACGCATTGGCTGGCGGCGCGTGGGATCGAGGGGGAATGGCCCGCGCGGGGCGTTCCCCGCGTCATCCATGTCGACAATGGTGCCGAATTCCATGCCTTGGCTTTCGAGCGCGCCTGCGCCGAGCACGGCGTCGAGCTCGCCTATCGGCCGCCAGGGACGCCCCGCTTCGGCGGCCATATCGAGCGGCTGATTGGAACGATGATGGGGGCGGTCCATCTCATTCCCGGGTCGCATTTTTCCAACATCCGCGAACGCGGCGATCTCGATCCGGAGCGGCAGGCGGTGATGACCCTGCGCGAGCTCGAAACGTATTTCGCCCTGGAAATCGTTGGTGCCTATCAAGGGCGAATCCACAAGGCGCTCGGGGCGCCGCCGGCGGCGGTCTGGCGGGCGCGCATCGATGAGGTCGCGGTGCGCATGCCAAACGACGTCAGGCGGTTCTTGATCGATTTCCTTCCCGCCGAGCAGCGCGTTTTGCAGCGTGACGGCCTGCATCTCCATCACATCCGCTACTGGTCTGACGAGCTGCGCTGGCACATGGGGCGGGGCGCGGAAAAGCTCACGGTGAAATACGATCCGCGCGATCTCTCGGTGATCTTCGTGCGCGTAGCCGAAGGATATCTGGAAGCGCGCCCGGCCGATCGAACGCGCCCTTCCATTGCGCTTTGGGAGCAGCGGGCGGCGTTGCGGGCGCTGCGCGCCGCAGGCCGCCGGGCGGTCGACGAGGAACAGATCTTTTCGACGATCCTTGCTCAGCGCGCTCTGGTGGACGAGGCGGTGCGCGCCACCAAGGCAATGCGGCGCGACGCGGCGCGGCGTCCCAGATCGCAGCCGCCCAAGACGATCGACGCCCCGCAGACCGCCGCGCCGCGAGCGGCGGACCCGCCGCTGGTTCTGCCGTATTTCGAGGTGGAGGAATGGGATGACTGAAGATTTTGAGCATTTGTTCGCCGCGATCCGTCCGATCGCCGCGCTGAGCTCGGAAGAGCGGTTGCGGCGGATTCGCGCGGACCGCTGGATCAATTACCCGCGGGCGCAGCAGGCGCTGGCGATGCTCGAGGATCTGATCTCGTTTCCGCGCCGCGCCCGCATGCCCAATCTGTTGATTGTCGGCGAATCCGGGATGGGCAAGACGATGATCGTCGAAAAGTTCGCGCGCGATCACCCCGCTTATTTCGACGCCGTCAATGGGCTCAAGCGCATGCCGGTCGTGCTCGTCCAGATGGTCTCGGGGCCGGATGAAGCGCGGTTTTACAAGCGGCTGCTCGCGGCGATCGGCGCGCCGGAGCCGACCCGGCCGACGCTCGGCGCTTTGGAGAATGTGGCGTTGCGCGTGCTGGAGCAGGCGCAGCCGGGCATGCTGGTCATCGACGAGGTGCATAGCCTCCAGGCGGGCACGGTGCGCGAGCAGGCGCGCTTCCTGAACATGCTGCGGTTTCTGGGCAACGAGCTGCGCATTCCGCTCGTCTGCGTCGGCACCCAGCAGGCCCGCAATGCGCTCAAGACCGACGAGCAACTCGTGCGCCGCTTCGAGGCCGTCGCGCTCCCGCCCTGGCGGAACGACCAGGATTTCGCGGCGTTGATCGGAAGTTTGCAGCGCACGCTGCCGTTGCGCCGGGAAAGCGAGATCGGCGAGCGGGCGCTCAAAAGCATCCTTGAGACGACGGGCGGCGTCACCGCTGCGATCTTCTCCTTGATGACGCGGCTGGCCGTCGCCGCCATCGTGAGCGGCGAGGAGCGGATCATGGGATCCGATTTCGAGGTCGCCAGGACGACCTCGTTGCTCGGGGAGGCGGTGTGAACGCGGCGGCGCTCGCCTCGCTCTTGCCTGTCGCGCCGCGACCGGCGGCACAAGAGCGCCTGTCGTCCTGGCTGTCGCGGGTCGCCGAGATATACGGCACGTCGGCAGACGCGCTGCTCGCCCATTTCGGGCTCGCGGGATTTTCGGCGCTGATGCTGGAACAGGTCATGCCGGCGGGGCAGGGGGCCTTGATCGCGGCGCGCGCCGGGCTGAGCGCGTCCACTGTCGACGCGATGACATTCGCGACCCTGGCGCCGCACGCCCGTTTCCTGATCGCGCCGAGCGCCAGATATTTCTGCCCGAGTTGCGCCAAGACCCCCGCGATCGGCCGCAAGGACGCGGCGCTGCCCTGGATGTTTTGGTGTTCCGTGCACGGCGACCGGCTGTGGGGGCGCGAGAAGCGGCCGATGGAGAACTTTCTTCCCGAACGCGTTCTCGAACGCCTCGATCCGCCCGCCAGGCGGGGCGCCGCCCGGTTGGCGGCCTGGACCGAGGATCGCGACGCCATCGGCGAGACGGGCGCGCCGACGCTTCCGGAACTGCTGCGATTCCTGACCGCCTCCTATCGTCGCCCGTCGCCGCCGTCCCTGGCGGAGCAGCCGCGACTCTCGCTGGAGGCGCGG
>Ga0194120_10010007_pt1 | contig 11854 bp, 9 predicted proteins | sample TA2MahCa65mmetaG_FD_148642 | JGI IMG/M metagenome (GOLD analysis project Ga0194120, IMG submission 148642) | Freshwater microbial communities from Lake Tanganyika, Tanzania - TA2015019 Mahale Deep Cast 65m | ecosystem: Environmental > Aquatic > Freshwater > Lake | place: Tanzania: Lake... | reverse complement strand
AGATTCGATGCGAGGCATAAGACCCCCGTTTGAACACCTTGGGAAACAATATAAGGAACGATTGACGAAAAGTCAATTATTTACGGATAAGCACTTAATTCTACATTCCAAAAAGGTAGAGCATTCCCGAATAGCGGCCGGTGACGAGCCCGTGCAGGAACGCAGCCGGCACGCCCAGGGGAAGTCGCAGCACGGCCCCGGGCAGCGCGGCAAAGCCCTTTTCGGCAATACTGATACGTTCACTCCAGAGGGCGTTGTAAAAGAGGTCGAGCGGGAGCATCCGGGAGCGGAGGAGATGAAAACTGGCTCGTGCAGCCAAGGCAGGCAGCGTGTCGGGAGTGAAGTGCCAGAGATGGCGGGGAGCGTCGTAGGCGACCCAATGCCGCCCATAGAGGCGGGCATCAAGCGCCGAGCAGTTGGGGACCGCTATGAGCAGATAGCCGGTTTCTTTCAGGAGTTGGCGCGCCAGGGCAAGCGCTCCCAGCGGATCCGGTATGTGCTCCAGCGCGTGCCAGAAGGTGATCAGGTCAAAGCAGTCAGGAGGATAGACTTCAGGTTCGAGGTGACCGGCGCGAACATCGAGGTGATACTGCGCCCGAGCCCACCGGGCGGCGTCGGGATCGGGCTCGAGGCCGAAAACTTCGTAGTCTCCCGACAGCGCGGCAAGAAACTCACCCGTCCCGCAGCCGACGTCGAGGATCCGTCTGCCGGGCTGAATCAGGCGCCCCACAAGTCGCTTCTTCCATCGCGTCGTCCAGCCGCGCGCCAGGCCGTAGGCGCGGTCGAAGAGTCCCATAGGCCGGACGAGCGAGAGGAAGGGATCATACCCTTCCTCTCGATGATAAGCGCTGCTATCTGCGCCAAGCGGTCGCGGGCATAGATAGACGAGCCCGCAACCTTCGCAACGGACGAGGCGATATGTCGGAGCCTCCCGGCCGGCGAGGCGGTCGGTCAGTTCCAGATAGGGGGTGAAAGCGGTTCCGGGCTCACAGAGCGCACAGCCCGCTGCACCCTCCGCAGCCGGTTTCAGTTCTTCGGCTGCCGCCAGCCGCTGCCCGGCTTGAAGTAGGAGCGAAGGGTGATCTTCATGAAGGCGCCGCTGTAATCGACCGCCAACGTCTGGTTGCTGCTGCCGACGAAGACCGTCCGCTCCGTATCGCTTGCGTCGGTGTAGATCAGTTTCTCCACCGTGGCAAGGCGCCCGCCGAAGATGATGCCAAGCCCCATCATATCCTTCAGGGGAATTTCGATACCGAGCGAACCAGCCAGCCCAAAGCCCTTGCCTTCGGCATTGGCGAAAGTCCCGGCGGTCAAGTGGGTCTGTCCGTCCTGAACGATGTCGATGGTGCGGTCCAGGGTCGCCGAATAGAAAGCCGGCCCGACACCGAACGAGAACTCACCGAAGTCGGTAGGCATGAACCAGGTCGCCTGGGCGTAGATTTCGCCGCCGGAGACCGTCTGCTCGGCCCAACTCTCGACCGGTGAGAGGTAGGCGCTGATGCGGTACTTCGAGACCATAAAGAGCCGGTTGTAGCCGAACTGCCAGCCGAAATCGTCCATCCCCCGGTAGAGGATGCCAACGCCGGCAAGTGCGCCGATGCCGATCTTGTCCGGTTCGATGTTGCTGAACTGGGGAGAGGGGACGAAGTCGTTCACATCGCCCATGGCGTGCCAGCCTCCGCCCACTTGGAACTCCACGCCGTATTTATGCGGATGCGCCGCCGGCGCGACGGCCGGCAGCAGTGCGATGAGTGCGGCCAGGCATAGCGCCCCTACCGTTCTGACCATTGGGTTGCCTCCTAAGGTTGCTAAAAAGGGCTCCGCGCGTCCCGAACCGACACGCCGGAACCAGACTCTGCAAGCGAACAATCAAGAACTCCTCATCCCCCCCAAGATCCAGCCAACCTATTCTGTCGGCGGATCCGGCTAATCGTCGGAAGGCAGTTCGTTCGCCCTCCGACGCCCCTTCACAAAGAACTGCCACGCAATGGAGCGCGGGAACATTCTTTCTAAGATAACCGAATCATCTACCCGGCGCAACTCCCTAACGCGCCTCCGTCCATTCACAATGAAACGAACCGAAAGGAATAGTGCCGCCCAAGCCCGTAAGACCGCCCATACGGACTTGAAGTCGAATCGCGCCAGGCTATAGAGACCAAACGCCGCGTCGAGCGCTATACGTCCGGGAAAATAGCGCCATAAAGTCGCCGGACGGTAGTTCCGCACCAGCATCCAGAGACTGTTGCGGTGATTGAGAAAAGCCTTCTGGAACGACCCGCTCCGGATGGTAACTGCGCCCCGATGCCGGACGATGGATTCGGGAATCGCCCTGACCGAATAGCCCATCAACTGCAGCCGCCAGAGGAGGTCGATCTCCTCCATATGGGCAAAGAAGCGCTCTTCAAGCCCGCCGGACTGCATCCATAGCGATTTCCGGACCATTAGCGCGGCTCCGGCGCCCCAGAAGACCTCGGCAGGGGCATCATACTGCCCCCCGTCACTCTCTATATGATCGAAAATCCGACCTCGTGCAAAGGGGAATCCGTAGCGGTCTATCAAGCCTCCAGCAGCGGAGGCGTAGTCGAACCGGGTCGGATCGAAGTAATAGAGCAACTTGGGGACCGTCGCGGCGAGGCGGTCGTCGGCCTCGAGGGAATCCTGCAGGATCCGCAGCGCGGTCGGTGCGACGACAGCGTCGTTATTGAGCAGGAAGATCAGGTCGCCGCGAGCGGCTTCCACCCCCTGGTTACAGGCCGCCGCGAACCCAATTTTGCGCTCGTAGCGCAAAATTTGCACGTCCGAACGATCTTCTGCACCCCAATCGGCGGCGGTCTCACTCGAGCCGTTGACAACGATCACCGCTTCGACGGCGACATCTTGCGTTTGAAAGAGCGCTTCGAGGCACTCGGCGAGCATCTCCCGGCCGCCCGCGTGCGGGATAATGGCGCTAATCAAAGCAATTCTTATGCCTGAAAGGGCAACTGGTAAAAGGAGGGACTGTCAATTTGCACTGGGACCGTTCGGCCCTTGCAGGCGGGCATCCAAATCTGATTGACTTGGCTGGATTCCCGCTCACGAGTCTGTCCGAGAATGTGAATCGGTGGTGTCAGGTGTCCCCACCTGTCAATCGGTGGTGTCAGGTGTCCCCACCTGACAATCGGTGGTGTCAGGTGTCCCCACCTGTCAATCGGTGGTGTCAGGTGTCCTCACCTGACACCAGTTGTATTTTATTTACAATCGCATGCCGTCGGGTGTCCTCACCCGACGGCACAAGGTTGTCAAATCTCAGACCGACTCTTATGCGGGAACGACACTCCTGCTACGAAAAATCTTCCATTTGATACTAAAACCTCACCGAGGTCGTTAACTCAACCCGGGTCTGTATCCGCTCGCGGAAGCCGGCGATGTCGGTGCGGAAGAGAATCATCCGGGGCTGGATCTCGACGCCCTTGAAATCGTAGGCGGCAAGGAAATGCCACGCCGTCCGCTTCACTTCGTTACCTCTATAAATTCCCGCTTCGTGGGTCTGCAAACCCTCCTGGTAACGCACCGTCGGCTTGACGCCGTAGATGTCGGCGGTCAGGGTCAAATCCTTGAAGTCGGCTTCATAGACGCTGTCCCGCCGGGTATGGGCATAGCCGGCTGCTACAGTCACCATGGCGACGCTCTTGCGCACCGATGCTCCCCAGAGCGACTCATCGGCATAAACGAAGTCGGGCCATTCCCGTTCCGGTGCGCTTCGCGAGTTGAGGTCGCTGCCCACTGCAGCCCGACTCGGAAAACCGTAGTCAAAACTGATCTTCAGATCCCGGGTAACAGCCGAGAATGTTCCCGGCAACGGCATCCGGCTGCCATCCCAATCGAAGCCGAACAGGAAAATATACTGGTCCGGGCTGCGAACAGTGCGCACGGTAGCGCCTTGCTCAGTGCGCTGAAAACCGGTGGTATAGTCGGTATGATAGACTCCGCGGATATCGAAGGCCCCGACTGGTACCCCAAGCCGGACGCCGTTCAGCGCCGCCATCCGGTCGTTGAAGACGCCGTCGCGCGGATCGTCCATCCGGAAGTCGGTCTGAGCGGTCGCAGCATAGAGGTCCCAGAGCGCTGTCCCGGCTTGCGGAATGCGCCCCATTTGAACCCGCGCAAATTCAACGTTCCAGTCGATGTAGGCTTCTTGAATCGCAGGAAGGAGACCCTCCCGGCTGGTAATGTCCTGCAGCATTACTTGCGCCCGACCATAAAGTCCGCTGCGAAAGGTGAGGCCGATGGCGAGGTCTTCGCGCACTCCAAGGCGAAGCCCCAACTGGTAGCCGGTGCGGGTGGTGCCGTCCTGTATCGTCTTCAGCAGTTCCCCCGGCGCACCGGGGAAGGCGATAGTGGTGTATTCGCGGGTCTCCTCCGAACGCACCCGAAACGCGGCCAATCCCCACCAGTCGATGGTGATTTCCGCCATTGCAGTCGCGGCCATCAGTAGCAGCCCGATGATGGTCAACAGTTGTCGCATTTTTTTCCCTTGGATTCGTTTACCTGCGCTTCAGGTCGCCTTTGGACCCGTTCTGCGCACCCTCTGCATGAACCAGACCCCTCCCCAGAGCAGAATCGCGATACCATAAGCCCCCCACTTCGATCCAAGCCCGAGCACATTGCTGGTGAGATAAGGCCGGTAGAGGAGAACTACGGAAATTGCAAGCATCGCCCCTTCATACCACTTCAGGCGGGTCAGCAGCCAACCCTGTAAAATTGAGGCAAGTGAGATTGCCGCTATCATTCCGGTTCCGGCTACTACGACTGCTTCCCACCAGTGATCGACCCCCACCAGCAAGAGGTCGTGGTTGAAGATGAACATAAATGGCAGGACGAAAGTCGGCAAGGCATACCAGAACGCCTGAAAGCCGGTCTTCAAAGGATCTGAGCGGGCGATCCCGGCCGATGCAAAGGCAGCCAGCGCCACTGGCGGCGTGATGTCGGCGCAGATGCCAAAATAGAATACGAACATGTGCGCTGCTATAAGCGGCACCTCAAGGCCGAGGTTCGAGCCGACGCTGACAATGATCGGCGCGGTCAGACTGGCCATTACAATATAGTTGGCCGTCGTCGGGAGTCCCATACCGAGCACCAGACTGGCGAGCATTGTGATGAGCAGCAGCAGCATGATGCTGCCGCCTGATAGTCGCTCGACCGCCTCATTCACCATCCCGCCCGGCCCCATCGTCATCACGCCAATGATGATCCCGGCGGAAGCCGTCGCGATGGCGACGCCGGTCATATTCCGGGCGCCCCCGGCCAAACTCGAGCCGATTAGTGCGATTCCATTGCGGAGCGCGGCATTCCGGCCGGCGCCCTTCCGAACTGCACGAAGCAACTCCTGAACGACGATCAGGACGGCAAGTGTGCTTATGGCGAGGAATGCCGACGACTCGGGCGTATGCCGTAGGACGACCAGTTTATAGACCAGCACCCCGATGGGAATCAGGTAATGCAAACCACTGGTCAGCGTCGGGAAGAACTTCGGCAGTTCAATGCGAGGGATGCCTTTCAGCCCTAACTTGCAGGCCTCCACGTGAACGATGAAAAACATCGCAGCATAGACGAGGATCGCCGGGATAATAGCCGACTTGACGACAGTCAGATAAGGAACGTTCAGGTATTCGGCCATGATAAACGCCGCCGCGCCCATGATCGGAGGCATCAACTGACCCCAGACTGAGGAGGCGGTCTCGATGGCTCCCGCTTTGCGCGGCGGATAGCCGATCGACTTCATCAGCGGGATGGTCAGCGTCCCGGCAGTGACGGCATTGGCGACTGACGAGCCTGACACCATACCGACCAGCCCCGACGCCACTACGCAAGCCTTGGCCGGACCGCCCCGAAAGGCGCCCAGGAGCGAGGTCGCCAGTTGGATGAACCAGGCCCCGCCGCCGGCCCGTTCGAGCATCGCTCCGAAGAGGACGAAAAGGAAGACGATGTTCGCCGAAACCCCGAGCGGGATGCCGAAAATACCCTCATTGGAGAGTGTTATCTGACCGAGGAAGCGGTCGAGCGAAACCCCCCGAAAGGCGATCGCGGATGGCAGATAAGGCCCCAGAAAGGCGAGCGACGACATCACCGTCGCAATGGTCGGAAGAGGAAGCCCGAGCACCCGGCGTCCGCCTTCGAGCAGCAGCAGCATCAGCGCAATGCCGACGACACGGTCGCGCGGTAACGGATGCCCGATGCGCGCCGCCAAGCCGTCGTAGTCGAGCACCACGTAGAGCGCAGCAAAGGCGGCTACGGCCGCGAGAATTAAATCGAGCGGATGGAACCGGTCGCGCGGAGCCAGCCGGGTGAGGAATCCGGCCGAAGAGGGACGACGAATCAGCGGGAATGAGACAAAGGCGAGTGCGAGCGCGAAGGCGAGATGCACCGAACGGACGACCGACGAATTGAGCACCAGGACCTTGCCGGTGGCGAGTTGAAAGAGCGACCACGAGGTGGCTATCGCCAGAACAAGGTAGAGTTGCCAGCCGGAAAAATGGCGCGGCCCCGAGACCTCGTCGGCAACGGCTTGCTCGGCTCGCCGCAGCATATCTTCATGACCGGTAGGCGACTCGATCTCTGCTGCTGGTGTCCGGTCGCTGTCGGGAGGCGGACCTATTGCAGCAGCCCGCGCTCGCGATAGAACTTCTCTGCCGCCGGGTGAAGCTGAGCCGTCAGCCCCTCGAGCATACGGTTCATCTCAAGTCCTCCGAGCGCAGGATGCAGCGCCCGGAAGTCTTCGAAGTTGTCGAATACGACCTTCACCAGCCCGGTGGCGGCGTTATCCGTAACCTTCGCCGAGGTGACCATCGTCGCTTTGACCCCGAAACTGGGCACCGGCTCCTTATTGGTAACCCCGGGATAGGGGGCGATGTCGATCACGGCAGGGGTGTAATAAGGCTTGTCCTGATAGAGCGTTCCGACGTCGTCGAAGGGGACGAAGTGCACCGGCGTCGTCCCGGCTACGGCTTCCTTGATCGAGCCATTGGGATGCCCGACGGTGTAGAAGTAGGCGTCGATCCGGCCATCCTGCAGCATCCCGGCGCACTCGACCGGCTGGAGGTCTTCGGCTTTGATGTCGGACAGGGAGAGCCCGGCAATCGCGAGGGCGTCGATGGCGTTGCGGCGCATCCCCGATCCGGGCGGTCCGATGGCAACCCGCTTGCCTTTCATATCGACCGGCTTCCAAATGCCCGATGGATCGGAGGCGATCAACGTAACGATCTCGCTGTGCAAACTGAACAGGCTGCGCAGACCCGTATGCGGCTTGCCATCCCATTCGCCGGTGCCCTTTACTGCCTGATACTGGAGATCGGACTGGGCGATGCCAAACTCGAGGTCGCCCGACATGAGGGCGTTGATGTTGAAGACCGATCCGCCGGTGGACTGGACCGTCGCCTTGAGGCCGAACTGATCGACACGATCGTTCAGCAGTTTGGCAATCGCGCCGCCGACCGGATAATAGACGCCCGTCATCCCGCCCGTGCCGATGGTGACGAACTCCGTCCGGGAGCCGGAAGAACAGGATAAGAGAAGGCTGGCCGATAACCAGCCGAGCGGGAACAACCGCCGGAGGCGCATTTGCATAGCGTCAAGCGTCATAAGATGATGATGATGATGATGATATACATAGCGCCAGCATCCTGCTGGCAATATGCCGCCAAGATGGCGGCGCTACGCATATCATCTACTTCATCATCTAAATTACCTCATCGTTCCGGGAGATACAAGCCTTTCGCCGGACATAACCTGCCGTTACTGCACCACCACGATCTGTAACGACCCGGCGAGCGCTTCATAGAGGCAGCACCACTCGCGGGATGCCGGGTCGCCGCTCCCGGCGTAGGCACGTTGCTCCGGCAGGTGCCGCTGACCCAACTGCCAGACGGCGGTTTCGAGGCGGTAGAGGTTCACCGGAAGCGGGATCGCGCGGCAATGCCCGACCGCGCGGAGCGTGGTGGCGAGGTGTTCTGTGGTGGGAACCGATTCCCCCAAAAGCAGCGCCAGTCGGTTGAGTGCCTTATCCATTGCGACGGTCAGACGTTCGTAGGCGATCCGGGCGTGGCTCATCGGGTCGGGGGGAAGGCTCGAGTCTGCGGGGTAGAGCGCTTCCCATCCGGATTCATCGAGGTCGCATAGTTCCTGCAGCAACTTCGACAGCGCCCGGGGCCGGACGATCCGGTCGAAGACAACTTTGCCGCCCTGCCAGTTGCTCCGGTTACCGGCAGCCCCAGATAGTGTTGTGAGGAAGTCGGTTTCGAGACGGACGGCTTCAACGCCAAACCCTTGACGAAGCAAACGCTCCTGTCCCAATTCGAGCGCCCGGCAGGCATATTGAAGGTCTTGCACCGTTTCCAATCCGGCGATGTCGTCGAAGAACCAGCCGCACGAAGTGAACATCAGGAGCGCCTGATGCTGCATTTCAAGTAGTTGCTCAAGTGCATCAAGTTCGTGACCAGTCAGCGAACGTCGCTGCCAACGCTCAAGGAACGATGCCCAACTTAGCCGGGATCCATCTTTAAGCAGCGCGATGTAGTCATCCCGTGCCGCCCAAGGATCGGTGAGCAGCGCTCCGGCTTCTTCCTCATAGATATTGGCAAGGCGATCCCGCAAGCCGTCGAGTGCGGTTCGGAGCGGCGTCCGCCACTGCTGATGCCAGCCCGGATGTTCGCCTGTCGCGCAGCCGCAATGTTCCTGCCAGCGGGAGATCCCGTGCGAACAGGACCACGCCGTGCGTTCGACGATTTCGACCTCGCTTTGCAGTGGATAGCGGTCCAGATACCAGCCGTAGTTGACGACCGCCGCGTCGGTCTCGCGCTCGATATACTTCAGCGCAAAAGCCAGAGCCATATCGCCGAACTTGTGATGATGCCCGTAGGATTCGCCATCGGTGGCGAAGTGCACAAGTTGCGGATCCGTCCGGTCGTCGAACCCGGATAGAAGGGCATTCGCGAATGCCGCCCCATCCTTCAGGAGGCCTTCGAAAGCGACGGCGCGCGCAAGGTCTCCACGATAGAAGACGAGCGCCATTTCTCTACCGGACGGCAGGATCACCGTGTAGGTTTGTCGGGTGTCGATCTTCCTCTCGGAAGCGTCCCGCCATTCGGGAGCCGCGGGGCTGCGCACCCGACCGGCCTGATGCGGTGCCAGAATGGTAAACCGGATGCCTTCAGCGGCGAGGACTTCGAGGGTGGCGGTGTCAACGGCAGTCTCCGGGAGCCAAAGGCCTTCGGGATCGCGCCCGAAGCGGCGCCGGAAATCGGCGATCCCCCACCGCACCTGCGTCCGCTTGTCGCGCTTGGGGGCGAGCGGCAGGATGATGTGGTTGTAGGCTTGAGCCAAAGCGTTGCCATGCCCGTTCAGCCGCTCGCAAGAGAGGCGGTCGCCTTCGAGGATGGCTGCATAGACGTCCGGCGCGGCACGTTCAAGATAGTTAAGGAGGGTCGGGCCGAAGTTGAACGAAATCAGGGAATAGTTATTGACCAGTTCGGCGATCCGTCCGGCGCGGTCGAGGATCCGCGAAGTGCTGTTCGGGAGGTAGCACTCGGCAGTGATGCGCTCGTTCCAGTCGTGGTAAGGCGCCGCCGAGCCTTGACGTTCGACGACGCCCCGCCACGGATTCTCGCGCGGCGGCTGGTAGAAATGGCCATGAATGACGACGCATCTGCGAGGAGAGCCGGAAGCGCCCAACGCTTCGCCGATGCGGACGGGGATGTTAGATGACAAAGGGAGGATTGCGGTAAGAGTCCGGGTGTTGAACCCAATCTAATCGAATTTGGGTTAGAAGGGAAGGGGTGTAGCAGAAAAATCGTCACTTCGTCACACTCAAGGCGTATCTGATGCTATGGTAGGGAGATACGGTGTGACGGAAAGGTGACGGAAGGGTGAAGGAAGGTGACGGATGTGGTCATTTCATGAGCACCACCCGCCGCGTAGTGATGCCTGAAGCCCCGTTAAGGGCGAGCATATACTGCCCCGAGGGGAGGGCGCCGGCGTCGAAGTGAAGTTGATGCGGGCCGAAGGGCAGGAAGCCCTCCTTTAGGAGCATCACCTCGTCGCCGCGGGAGTCGTATAGACGCAATGCCCACCAGCCGGGGCGAGGGAGGGTGTAGTGGAGTTGGAGCGTTGCATTGAAGGGGTTGGGGAAGGCGGAAAGGTGCATCGCGTAGGGCGGGATTCCGATCCCGCCGTCGTCGGTGACGGCGTTCCATTCCTCGGGGGCAAGTTTCATAACGAACGAGCGAAATCCCTCTCCATAACCAGGGAATGGGCCGACACCCCACATGGCGAACCCGCCATCTGAAGTGGAAATAATCCCGCGATTGCGGCGGATATCTCCACCGGTCGAGTAAAGGGAGTCATAGAGCAAATTTGCATCGCGGTCCAGCCGGTAGAGATGCATCGTATCGCCTTTGCAATAAAGCACCCCAAATCCGTCGTCAGTTGTCCTTGAGAATGTGAAACTTCCCCGCGAGTAAGGGGTTTGGATCCGCTCGCTCACCCCCGCCATGCGCCCTTGAGCGTCAAACCAATGGATGACCAAATCCTTCGGCGAACCGAGCTCTGGCACTCTATTAGGTGTTTCCAATATAGCCCACATCTGGTCGCGCTCAACAGCAACAACGTCGGTTGGGTAGAATTCTCTTTCATCAAGACCAAAATGACTTCTTAGCCATAGTACCTCCCCATCCGCATCCAAGCGCACCAAAATTAATTCGCTTGGATATACCTCAATGTGATCTCTAACCATTCTCCCCATTAATAGAAAGCCGTCAAAAAATCCCTCCCAAGTAACCTGCAGAATGCGCTTAGACCAGTGGATGCCAAAGGGCGCAATGGTCCGCGTCCAGAGGACTTCCCCAACGCTGTCGGTGCGAACAACGTGGAAAGCAGAACGAAAAGACTCGGGCGGATGCCCTAAGGCGTCGAATAGTAAGCCGTATCCATCCTCCGCATTGCAGATATCGCTTATATAGAGCGCATAGTCATCAAGCCAATACCAAAGACGCCCGATAATCTCATCTGCTCCAATAATCAGAAGATTCACCGAATATTCATGTTCGGGAGAATTCGCATTACCCAATGCAGCTAGATTTCTATTGCCTGATAATGTGAAATGGATACCACCTCTTCCTTGGAATCCATCCTCTATCAGCCTAACATACCGTTCTGCACCGAGATTGCCTTCATTATCTAGATATCCAAGCCAGGTGCGTGAAACGAATCTATCCTGCCAATATCCGCCTGTTCCGGCCAAAATATATCCATTATCGATTTCTAATATTTGCCGAACAAAGGCTTCGTCGCGCACTGCTGAATCCGGCCATACAAGAGTCCATTCGATAGCGGGAGGACTCAGCTGGGCGGCGACCGGAATGCACAGCACGCCACTCAGGCACATTGCTAGGAATATATAGGAAGTGATTCTCATTGGGGACCTCGGGAATGAAAGGATTGAGAGCACAGTAGGGGCGCCCTCGCGCGGAGAGCGCCCCCCCATTCTTGTGGCGAATAGTCAGCGGATAAGAACTAGGCTGCGGGTAACGATCCGACCGCCGAACTCGAGTCGCACATGGTAGAGACCCGAAGGCAGCAAACAGCCGTCCACCGGAATCTGATGCATCCCTGCCGCGTATGAGCGACCGTTGATCAGGGCGACCTGACGACCACTTACATCGAAGAGAAATGCCCGGACATCCCCTGCCACCGGAAGTTCGAAGCGGACCATTGCGGTGGAATTGAACGGGTTGGGGAAGGCCTCAAGGTGCATTGCGTAGGGCGGGATTCCGATCCCGTCTGTGACGTAGGTCGCAGCCATCGCGCCTCCGGGGGTTAGGCT
>Ga0194120_10010005_pt1 | contig 11858 bp, 10 predicted proteins | sample TA2MahCa65mmetaG_FD_148642 | JGI IMG/M metagenome (GOLD analysis project Ga0194120, IMG submission 148642) | Freshwater microbial communities from Lake Tanganyika, Tanzania - TA2015019 Mahale Deep Cast 65m | ecosystem: Environmental > Aquatic > Freshwater > Lake | place: Tanzania: Lake... | reverse complement strand
GAACAGGTCGAGAGAATCTTCATCAAAGCCGACTTCGAGAAATTGCAGCGCTGCTCGAAGAAGAAGAAATGCAATAACAGAAGCAAACAGATCTACGATGAAGAGCGCGAGGTGCATCATTCGTGGCGAAAGCAACCGATTAACGAATTCGATGCCGAAATGTTTTTCTTCTTTTGTTGCGAGAACTGCTCCGAGAAATCCAACCCAAAGCACAATGTACCGCAACAACGGATCTCCCCACAAAAACCCGAACGAAAAGAAATTCCGAAGGAGAACTTGAAGAAACGCCAGTAGAACCATAATTGAAAGCATTGTAACGATAATTGCGCTTTCAACTTTTGCGAGGTATTTTTCGATGGAAAAAATGAGTTTCATTGTTGAGATATTGTTATTCCGGACGAAGTGAGGAATCTACAAAAAAGATTCCTCGTCGTTTCACTTCTCGGAATGACAAAATTATTTTTTACTCTTTGAACGAATGTTTCCCACTTCTTTTTCCACGTCATTCAACAACGTTTCATCGAACAATTTTCCGACAAGCAGACGACGCGCTTTTTTCCCTATTTCATCATATTCTGATAAACTTTTTGTATCAACCGCAATAACTTGAATTCCGTTTTTCTTTAATGTCTCGATTGATTTTGCATTGTCTTCGCGGGAAAGTTTTGTGAGTTTATTGAAATAAGTTTTTCCACTACGGATGAGAATTTGTTGCAAGTCGGCAGGAATTTTATCGAACATTTTTTTTGATACAACAATTGCTCCCTGCGCATCAGCGAGCGGTAAATCAAGCATATATTTTGTCCGAGTGAACCATTGCAATGCAACTCCCGCAAGCGGCGACGTATAAACTCCGTCAATTAATTTCGTTTGCAACGATGTGAGAACATCAGTAATCGAAAGCGGAATCGGATGAATACCAATTGTGGTGAACATCGCTTCGGCAATCGGGTCGCCTTCCCAAATCCACATTTTTACTTTCTTCAAATCCGTTGGAGCAGAAACTTGCGTGTTGGTGAGTGTGTACACAAAACCAACTTCTGCGAAACCAAGTAACACAAAACCATTATCTTCAAATTCTTTTCGGAATGTAGCATCGAATTTGTTGCGGACGGAATCAACTTCATCATAACTTTTGAAAAGAAACGGTGAATCGAGTATGCGAACTTTTTTGGCAATCTCTCCAATTCCAACGCCGGTAACTCCCGCCGCATGTAATTGTCCCAAACGCACTTTTCGCAAGATATCTTTTTCATCGCCCTGAACTCCTCCGGCGTACATTTTAAATCCAACGCGACCGTTTGTTTCCTTGCGAACTTTTGCATCGAATTCTTTCATCACATTCATCCATGTTGAACCATCTGGAGCAAGTGTCGCAAATTTGATGGTGAATTCTTGCGAATAGAGATTAGAAGTTATGAAAAGGAAAAGAATGAGAAGTTTTTTGTAGTTCATTGTTTATTTTGAAAGTCATTTGGAATTTGTCACTGGTCATTTGCGAAGGAACGATGGCCAATGAAGAATTATAATATTGAATGAAGAGTTAAAACAAGTCGTTGATTTTGTTCCGAAGAAGTATTGCCTTTTTCTTTGCAATTGCATTCGTGAGTTTTTGTTCTGGAAAAATATCAAGCGATGCATTTTCTACGGTGGAAAGAAGTTGTTCAAATAATTCTTGATTTTGCGTTTGCACGCAGTAATATTTCGCGTAATAAATTTGCGTAAGTAAAAATTTTCCACCGTTTATACGCAATGCTGTTTCAAAATACTGTTTGGATTTGTTCATATCGCCGCCAAGTATTGCCGGACGACTTCCGTATAACGCGCCGAGGAAAAAATTCGCTCCACTGAAATAATATGCGGAATCTTTTTCCGCAACAAATTTCATCATCGCTTCTATTTTCGAAAGCGAAGCGATCGCGTCGGGATTGGCTAAATCAAGATATACGTAACTTCCCCAATTTAACGCTGTCCAAAAAATTGCCGGAACATCATCGTTTGTAGATTGATGTAATGCAGTTTGAAAATCTTCGACACTTCCGTCAAGTTCGTGATGGAATGATTTTTTTTTGCGTAAAATTTTTTGTGCATAATTTTTTGCGCGAAGATATAAATCTTTTGCTCGCTGTGGTTCTTCGTCTTCGACAAATCCCAGTGCATAACCGGCGTAACCTTGCGAAGCGAGAAGTAAATATTGTTCGTTATCTGGAGTAGATTTCAAAAGTCCGTCAAGCAATTTGAGATTGGAAAGAATGCTTGTTTCTGCAATTTTTAAATCGCTTTCTTCATTGACGGCAATGAAGGTATTTTCAATAAAACCGGAAACAGAATACGAAACGAATGTTGTGAGACTACATCCGGATATAAAAAAATGGAAAATTGCAAACAGGAAAAATCGTTGTGCGTGCATCGGAAAATTTTTCGCCGTTAAATATAGTAAATTCAGAATGAGTGAAACGAAGAAGTTTGTTGGTGTGAAGTTAGGAGAAGCAATTTATTGCAACAGAATATGTTTATTGCAAAGTTCAACGTCCTGATGTTCATTCGTTGCAACAATTACAATACCGAGTTCGCATTGTTCACGAATTATTTCGAACACGACAGTTCTTCCGTCATCATCTAAATTGGATGTCGGTTCATCAAGTATTAAGAGGCGCGGCGAATGAAGAAGCGCAAGCGCATATTTCAGCCGTTGTTTCATTCCGGAAGAAAACGTGCGCACAAAATCATTTTTTCGGGAAAGCAATTTCACTCGTTCCAGTAAATACTCTTCATACGGCGCATCGGTTTTCTGGTTTCGAACTTGACGGAGAAACTCGATATGTTCGGCGGGAGTAAATTCATCATAGAGTTGTAAATAGGGAGCAACAAAGCCGATATGCAGAAATCGCTCATCCGTAGAAAGCAATGTTCCGTTGAGAAAAAAATCAATGGTTCCCTTATTGGGAGAAAGAACTCCAGCGCAAATTTTGGCTAGCGTGGATTTTCCGGAACCATTATTTCCGGCAATGGAAAGCGCATCTCCTTTTTCCAGAGAGAACGATACATCGCTGAACACCAAACGTCTTCCGAATTTTTTTTGAATCTTTGTTGCAGAAAAATTCATCTGTTCATTTTCGGATGAAAGCAAATTTTCCTTTCCATTGTTTATCATTGACCGTGAGAACGTAAAAATAAACTCCCGAAGAAGGAATAGTTCCGTTATCCGCTTTTCCGTTCCATTCGATAACGGCATTGCGATACCCAATGGAATTTTGAAAATCTTCTGTTTCCTGCATTCGCGAGCGTTCAAACACTGCAGTTAAATCCGATGCAAGAATGAGAAGCGCCATCGTTCCTTTGCGTTTGGGAGGAAGTTGAATTTTCAATGTTTGTGTTCCGTCGTACACAAAGGGATTAGGATACACTAATAATTTTTCTTCCGATTGAAACCGCGTAATGAGTTCGCGTGATGTCCAGTTTGAATCGGCATCTGTCCAGAGATTATGTTTGAAATATTCGAGACGCGCGCTGTAATGATTGGGCAACGAATAAAACAGCGTATCTCCTTCGCCTGCTTGAATTGTGTATCGGAAAAACGAGGATGTGTCATTCATACTGTGGCGAGCAATCATCGTGAAAACCGTGTCGTCTCCGAATGTAATAGGAATGTAGCGCGCAGAAAAGTTTTCCTGAGTGTTTTCAATTTCTAATATTGTTCTGTTGGCAAGAATCGGTTTATCGAATCGAACGCTATTGCGAACGTAATAATACGAGCCGATTTTTTCGTACCAATAATAGTGTTTGCCTTCGACAAAATACCGAACTGTATCGGCGTTGTTTCCGATGAAAAAATTCCAGTATGAAAATTCGGTATAGAGATTATCGAATCCGCCAAATTGTTTTGCGGCATCATCTATCGCTTGCATAATCGGGATGCGGTCGCCTATATTGTCCCATGTTTTTTTCATTATTTCTCTTCCGATATTTTTATCGGAAGAATCGTGGAGAAATTTATCTTCCAAAAATTTTCCCCAAACTGCACGACTGTATTCGAGGTTGCCGATATCGTCGAAAAAAGAAAGTTGCGGATTTGCAAAATGTCCCGACGGGTCGCGAAGGTAATTGTAATAATCGTTCACATCGTTATACACAACATCTTCCATCCAGGTTGACGTTAATTCCATAAAAAAACTCGGCGGATTAAGTCCATACGTATATTGAATAACGTGATGAAGTTCGTGCGCGGCTGTTACTTTTGCTCCATCAAGTCCTGATGTTGAAAAGCAACTTTCAGGCCGACAAGGTTCATTTGAATAATCGTTATCTAATGTAACTGAAAAAGAAGTGGCGTAACCGTACATACGATTCAATGCGCGAATTTCTACTCGTAACGGCAAGAAAAACAACGGATGATAACCAAGGGAGTCAACTTCTATGTTGTACGAGGTTTGTAAGTACACTGCAACAGATTCGATATAAGCGCGCGCCGTTCCTTCGATACGATTTCCGCTTGCATCAAGTAATGCAGCAGATGAATCTCCGGTCGTATTGAAATAGAAATGAAAATTTCCTATCGTTGTATCGTTCTGAAAAAATTTGGGAGTGAGAAGTTCATCGAATTCGCGTTGTTGTTGCAGTGTAAGTTCGTTACGATGAGTTTGCAAATATTGAATTATCCATGTTCCGCATTTTTCGGGCAAATCCGACGGAGAAAATTTTTGTTCCGAAAATGTATGGAATTGTTTGAATACGTTGAGGAGCGAATCAAGATTGTATTGAATTTCTTTCTCGTTACTATTTTGTGAAACAAGTAAACGCGGAAATACGAAAAATAAAAATACAACGACAATTGACTTTCTCATCCTTATTTTCCCCAATGAATGGTGAGCGTACCCTTTTCGGAATCGGTAAACGCAATATCCATCTTAGCATCGGTATTAAAATTTCCAACGATAAAACTTCCGAGTGAAGAAACCGCAAGAAGTATTTCCGGTTTAAGAAATGTTCCTTCGCCTCTTCCGTAACAAACTTGAATCGCTTGTGTAAGTTCATTGTAAAACAGTATATCAATATTGCCGTCAGAATTAGCGTCCGAAATCTGAATATGTTCGTACCGCGAAATATGAACATTATTGATTCGTTGAATCGGAATTTGAAACGAAGTATTCTTGCTTCGAAGACTGAAAAACAACGTGTTTGTTTTCCCGTTGATATTGCCAATAATATCGGATTGTAAATCGCGATTGATGTCGGCATTCCAGAGTAGTACGCGTGATGCAGTCGAATCCAAGAGTGATAATATTTTTAACGGCGGAAAAAATTCTCTTTTCGGATTCTGTGTTCCGTCGTGATATTTTCCTTTTGCTATATATAAACTTATGCGACGAATCTGTTCATCGAGCGAAGCGAACACCATATCTTCGACGCCATCGCCGGAGATGTCGGAAATGTATGCGCCCAGTACATTTTGTTTTTCTCCGAATGAAATGCTCTGCTCGATATACTGAGACGAAGGAAGTTCCTGGAATGTATACAACGTAGAACGCGAAGATGCGTCGTCGTTTCTACATTCGACAATAAAATTCGTCCGCAGCGAAAATGAATCTTTTTCTACATACAGTAACGTTGGCTTCATTGCCGTGGAAATGGAAGCAATAGTCGAAGTGTATTCCTCGTTCACGTTCAAAATAGAAACGGAATTTTTTTGTTCGTGCGCAACAAACAGCGTGTTCGTTACTCCGTTCTTTGCAACAGAGAAAAAGGAAGGAACTTCTTCCGTTTGGATAAAAATTGATGCGTTGAAGGTTCCGTTGTTTGCATTTTCAAAAAACGAAATTGAATGAGAACCTTCGTTGGCAACAAGAATATCTGCAAAGCCATCGCGCGAAAAATCATAAGCAAGCAATCCTTTCGGATGCAATCCGGTTGCATAATTGTGTTTCTGCTCCACTGTTTTTACGGCGTTTTGACTGTTAATAAATTCAATAATTTTTCCTTGTTGCTGGTCGAGTACAATTGCATCTTCATTTTTTCCTTCGAGCGATGCGGTGAGAATGTTGCTTGCGTTTTCTCTTGCGGCATAAACGATGGATTGCTGAAATGGATGTTCTTTTGCATTCCATAAAACGTTCAACGATTTTTTTTCTACGTATGCAATATCTGTATATGCGTCGTTATCAACATTACAGAGAACAAAATCTGTCATCGGCGATTGTAAGGGAATGTTCGACAGTTGCTGATAATTTCCAAACTCATCGCCGTAGTACACTGATACATTATTTCCATCTTCAAAACTTATGACGATATCTTGAAACGTATCGCCGTTGATATCGCGCGCTGCAATTTTTTTTAGCGCACTGTCAAATTTCCATACATATTGAGAAGTGAATTTCATTTTTCCTCGCTGAGCAAACACAGAAACGGAATTATGAATCCAATCCAGCACGAATAAATCAACCGCTCCGTCATCGTTCACATCCACGGCAATAATATCACCAACGGAAATATCTTTGCATAGTGTTGCCGTTAGGCGAAATTCTCCATCTTTACTTTGCATTAAAGCGCCAACGCCCTGTGTTTTTTTTCCGAACAATAACATATCCTTGAATCCGTCTCCGTTGATATCGGTAGCGAGTATTTTTTCATACGGTTGTTTTGTAGTAAACAGTAACGTTGAGTATAAAAAATCTCGCTCGCTTCCCCAAAATACTTCCACCGTTGTTGGAGACGATTCCAGAAACGCGATATCGTCCATTCCATCGTTATTGAAATCGCCGACTGTTACCGACGAACTTTGTTGATGAAGAGAAAATTCCTTTTTCACCCAAAACCCGAACGAATTTTTTCGAAAGAGCGCGAACACATTTCGTGAACGAACACCAAATTCGCTGTGAAAATTTTCATTCACATTAGCAACAAAAAGTTCCTGCGGATTTTGTGGTGTCGAAAATTCATGAACAATTCCATATCCTGCTCGCTGTTTTAACGGTTGCGCGGTTACTCCGCAAACGCATAAAACAACGCAAAGCGCAACAATCAAACGAACATTATCGTACGCTTTTGTTATAATAAACGGCTCTACGTACTCAACCAATGTAACCTCCCCATCATACGCTACGCTGATAACACATTTGTTCGGTGTTGTAATCGTCGTTCGCGGCGAATCAACGCTTCGCGAAAACGACGTTTTTCGTCTTTCGTTTCGGGAATGATCGGTGATACATTTGTCGGCTTCCCGTTGCTATCAAGCGCAACAAACGTTAAATATGCAGTGTTAGACTTTTTCTTTTCTCCCGTTAATAAATTTTCCGACGTTGCCTGAACTCCTACTTCCATTGAAGTCGTAAAAACGCGATTGACGGAAGCGCGCAATGTTACGACTTCTCCCAATCGAATCGGATGATGAAAATTGATTTCATCAACGGAAGCCGTAACACACACTTTTCCGCAGTGTCGTTGCGCAGCGATAGCGGCGGCAATATCAATCCAATGCATCAGTTTTCCGCCAAGTAATGCGCCTAACTGATTCGTGTCGTTGGGAAGCACGAGTTCAATCATTTCCGTTTGCGAATCTTTAACGGTTTTCAACGCATGGTTTGTTGCTATGGTATATTTTTTTTTCATACGTTAATAATCACTCTCTGTTCGTTTTTCGGGAATATGCGCCGGTTGTTCCTTTAATTCCGTTTCGATACTTCTTTTTAATTGTTGCGCTTGTTCTTTCCATTTGCTTTCCGGGTATTTAAGAAAAAATACGCTCAACGCTTCTTTTGCTTTTTCCAATTTCTTTCGTGAAACGAATGATTGCGCAATTCCTAATTGCGCTTGTTCTGCAAATTCCGTATCGTGAAACCGCTCGAGGATGTTTTCAAAATAATGCTGCGCCGAAAGGTATTCTTCGAGTGTCATATACAATACTGCAATATCAAATTCTTTTTTTGCTAATCGCCCGTTGAGTCGTTTTATTTTTTCACTCGCAGAACCTGCGCTATCGTGTTGCGGATAATATTCTAAAAATGTTTGAAACTCATCAATCGCTTTATTCGTATATCGCTGGTCTAATGTGGAACGCGGAGAAAGACGATAGTAACTTTGCGCAAGTTGAAATTGAGCCATCGGAACATAAGTGCTGGATGCCATGCGTTTTTTCAGCATATCATATTCAAACGCGGCAAGTAAAAATTCTTCGCGTTCGTAGTAACATTCTCCCAGATAGTACTGAGCATCGTCAGCATATTCGCTTCCGGAATACTGCAATCCGACAATTTTGAATTCTTCAATCGCTTCCAGATAATTTTCTTCAAGAAGCAATTCTTTTCCTTTCTGAAAACATTCTTCGGCGGTGCGTTGCTTTATGAGTTCTTGAGAACTGCATCCGAACATTGCAACGAGAAGAACATAGAATGTTCCTTGATTTGTGTTTAATATTGTTTTCAAAAAATTTATGACACTTTGATTCATCAACTTCTTACGGTAAAAAATAGAAATATCACAATAGCCGTTGTTCCGATAATAACGAACGGCTCAACGTATTCATCCATCCATGATATGTTTTCTTTGTTTCCAATAGTAATGTCAAAGGCAAGATTTTCTATGCTGTTCACGTCGTCCCATCGAATTGTATCTTTTGCATTCCAATCTTTTTCGCCTATAAACATAACTTCCCCCGTTTGCTTTCTTGAAATTGTAGTTGTAAGCGAAAGTGAAACAAAACGCTCGATGAATCGTGTTCCCCAAAAAGACATTCGAAATGGCTTGCTGTATTTGACGCTTGTGCGAGTAGGATATGTTTCCCAAACAATGGTATTTGAGCGTGCGCGAGAAAATAATGCTGTAACAATACTTCGTTCTTGCAACGATTGAATGAGTTGTTGTTCTATAAATACGTGAGGAGAAAAAACGCGAACTTCAATCGTATCGTGTTCTATCGTGCGCAGTTCACTTGCTATCGAATGGGTAATCTCGGAGACTGCTTTTTGAAATATCTGCACATTGGTGAAACGTATTTCTTCCGCGAAATCTTGCTTCGGAAATGCACTATTCACAAGTGTCAGCAAAAGAAAAAGGAGGGAACAAATCCCTCCTTTGGAGAACATCAGAGGAAACGAATTAAGCGTAAATACCCCGAACAAGAAGTGCCTTGGAAACTTTATCAATAGAAAACGCATATGCTCCGATACGCATAGTGGTGTTGTATTTTTTCGCCGTAGTATACACATTATTAAATGCTGCCGCCATCATTTCAGCAAGGCGATTATTGACTTCATGTTCACTCCAGAAAAATCCCATTCTGTCTTGTACCCATTCAAAATAGGAAACGCCAACGCCGCCCGCATTAGCAAGAATATCGGGGATAACAAGAATGCCTTTTTCTTCTAAAATTTTATCTGCATTTGCTGCCGTAGGACCATTTGCCCCTTCGGAAATTATTTTCGCTTTAATTTTTCTTGCGTTCTTTGCAGTAATTTGGTCTTCTTTTGCGGCGGGAACAAGAACGTCGCATTCGAGTTCCAATAATTCTGTCATCGAAATTTTATCCGCTTTTTTGTATCCCTCTAAAGATTTGTTTTTAGCACAGTATTCAATTGCATCTTTCACATCAATTCCGGTTTTATTGACGTATGCGCCGGAGATATCACCGATGCCAATTATTTTACATCCTTTTTCCTGAAGTAATTGTGCGGAAACAGAACCGACGTTTCCAAATCCTTGAATAACTACGGAAGATTGTTCAGGTTTCAAACCAAGTTTTTCCATCGCACTCATCGTAACGTGCATTACTCCTCGTCCGGTTGCTTCTCTCCTTCCGGCAGAACCACCGAGAATAAGCGGTTTGCCTGTAACTACTGCAAGTTCTGTTTTTTTCATATGCATACTGTATGTATCCATCAGCCACGCCATTGTTTGTTCGTTGGTGTTCATATCCGGCGCAGGAATGTCTCTATCAGGTCCAAATACGTCGAGCAACGCAGATGTATAACGTCGTGTCATTTTTTCAATTTCTGCTTGCGACATCTTTCGCGGGTCGCAAACAACTCCACCTTTTGCTCCTCCGAATGGAATATTCACTACAGCACATTTCCACGTCATCCACGCAGCAAGTGCGCGTACTTCATCCAATGTAACATCAGGGGCGTATCGAATACCTCCTTTCGATGGTCCCATAACGTCATTGTGAATAACACGATATCCTTCAAATACCTGCAAATGTCCATCGTCCATTACAACAGGAATAGAAACGATAACCTGTTTCATCGGCGATTTCAAATATTGATAGACATTACGATTGAGTTGTAAAATTTCTGCCGCCTTATCAAAGCGATGCATCATTGATTCAAAGGGATTTTCTTTATCAAGAATAGGCGTTGCTTCTACAACCGATGCGAGCGTTTGTTGAATTTCTTTTTGCATTTAAGATCTAAAAAATTCGGAGGAAAAAAAGAATGAACTTGACTTGTTAAAAAAGCGGGACAAATTTATCAATTCTACAGAAATAGACAAAAAATCTTCTAACCACTACGTGAATATCAAAAAGTTTGTGCTTTTTTTTAATTGCGTACATCAATTTCATCAAGTATCAATAAGTTATGACAGTCTTCCGTTTTTTTGTTCCTGCTATTTTCCATAAATTTTTACCGTTATTTTTTCATAATACTTCAAAGATTTTCCGCGTCCCTATGCACAATTTTTTACTTGAAGAAATTCAAGAAATGGCTCGCCAAATTCGCCGCGATATTATCAAAATGTTGATGATTTCTAAATCAGGACACAGCGGCGGTCCACTCGGTTTGGCTGATATTTTTGCTTCATTGTATTTCAAAATCCTCAATCAAAATCCAAAAAACCCTCAATGGGAGGGAAGAGATTTCTTTTTTCTTTCTGCCGGACATCTCGCGCCAGTTTGGTATTCAACGCTTGCTCGAGCGGGATTTTTTCCAATTTCTGAATTGAACACACTTCGAAAAATCAACGGACGTTTACAAGGTCATCCCGCGCCGCCAAAAACACACGGACTTCCCGGAATTGAAATTGCTTCCGGTGCGCTTGGTCAGGGAATGTCGGTTGCAGTTGGTTGCGCACTTGGTTTGCAAATGGATAAAAAGCCGAATCGCGTTTTCGTTCTCTGTGGCGATGGCGAACTCGATGAAGGACAAACGTGGGAAGGAATGATGACGGCGGCGCATTACAAACTTGATAATCTCACTGCGATTGTGGATAGAAATTTTTGTCAGATTGATGATAGAACGGAAAACGTAATGACGCTCGAACCGCTTGCGGATAAATGGCGTGCGTTCGGTTGGAATGTAATCGAGTGCGACGGAAACAACATCGAAGAATTTTTGTTCGCCGTTGACACAGCAAAAAAGATAAAAGGAAAACCAAGCGTTCTTATTGCAAAAACATTTATGGGGCGCGGCGTTTCGTTTATGGAAGATGATTACAAATGGCACGGTGTTCCTCCAAATGATGAACAAGGCAAACAAGCATTAAGCGAACTTCCTCCTACAAAGTATGGAGATTTTATTATGTTCGACTGGGAGAAAGAAATGGTTGGAATTAAATCGTAATCAGTTCTTCATACAGCAATCTAAAATCTGAATTCTAAAATCTAACATTATCTCGATGGCAAAACTACAAAGCAAAGAATTAAAATCCACGCGACTCGGTTTCGGCGAAGCGTTGGTAGAACTCGGAAAAGAAAATCCGAACATCGTTGTTCTCGGCGGCGATGTAACCGGTTCCGTGCGAACAGATTTATTCAAAAAAGCGTATCCCGATAGATTTTTTTCCGTTGGCGTTGCAGAACAAGATATGATGGGAGTTGCCGCAGGATTTTGTCTTGCGGGAAAAATTCCTTTCGCATCGGCGTACGGCGA
>Ga0194120_10010003_pt1 | contig 11859 bp, 8 predicted proteins | sample TA2MahCa65mmetaG_FD_148642 | JGI IMG/M metagenome (GOLD analysis project Ga0194120, IMG submission 148642) | Freshwater microbial communities from Lake Tanganyika, Tanzania - TA2015019 Mahale Deep Cast 65m | ecosystem: Environmental > Aquatic > Freshwater > Lake | place: Tanzania: Lake... | reverse complement strand
CGTGTAGCAGCGGCCCTTCTCCGTATTGACCATAATATGGACCGCAAAGGCGGTCACCCAGGCCGGGCCGGTCCCCGCTTCATCCAGAAACCGATCTTTGATGATCAGGCGGCCGCCGGCCGTCAGGTGGGCGAAGCATTTCTTGACGAGGGCCGCGTTGGCCTCGGGACCTTGATAGTGCAAAATGTCCGACATGAGCACGACGTCGTAGGGACCGCCCAGGGAATCCGCGTTGAAATCTCCCGCGTGCAACGTGATCCGCCCCTCAAGCCCGGCCTCCTTGACCGCCCGCTCGGCGACCTTCAGCGTCTGGGGCAAATCAAAGACCACGGCGCGCAGCTGCGGATAGTGAGTGCAAAACGCGATCGCGTTGGTGCCGGCGCCGCCGCCGAGGTCCAGGAGAGTCTTGGCTCCCGCCAACTCCAGCCGCTTGGCCAAGCCGGGCCCGCTCTGCTGACCGATGCGATCCAGCACGGAGAGGACGTTCGCCCCCAGCTCAGGGTCGGTTTCGAAGACGTGGCGCGTCACCGGCGAACGCCCGGTCCTGACCGTTTCGTCCAGCTTGCCCCAATTGTTCCATTCGGCATCGTGCAGCAGGAGCAGATGTCCGACGTAGCTCTGGGAAGACCTGACCAGATGGGTCTTGGCCACGTCGGTATTGGCGAAACGGTCCCCCGTTTTCACCAAGACCTTCATCGCCACCAAGGCGTTCAGCAGCAGCCCGAGCGCCCGTTGATCGGCGCCGATCGACTGCGCGACCTCGGCGACGGAAGACTCCTTGCCACCCAAGGCCGAGAACACGTCCAGCCTCACCGCCGTGAGGAGGATTTTCGTTTCCCAGTAATACCCGAGTTGGAAAATTTCGGCGAGGGATAGCTCTCGGCGCATCGTGTTGTATCAAAGGCCCCGCCGCAACAGCGGCATCTACGGCATTGGTCGTCACGGAAGCGTGCAATCTTACCCAGTTCGCTCCCTGAAAGGCAAGGTAGCGCAGAACGGGCATGAGGAGACACAACGGATGGGGGGAAAGCCCCGCAGGAAGGCTGAAAACTACAAGGGCCGTGGCCACTCGGCCACGGCCCTTGTAGAAGGCGACGAAGAAGCTGCCTTAGCGATCTGATTCGTTACTTCTTGACCTGGAACTTGGCCTCGGCCTTGCCGCCATCCGGCACGTCCACATCGGCCTCGACCCTGCCCGCGAAGGGATGCCAGGCGACCACCTTGTGCTTGCCGGCCGGGACATCCTTGATCTCGAAGGTGCCGTCTTCCTTCACCACGGCGTAGTGAGGATTGGAGACCGGCAGGAAGAAGGACTGCATGAACTCATGCTGGTCGCACTGCAACCGCATCATCGAGCCCTGCTTGTCCTTGCGCAGCACCGCCGGCTTGTCCAGCTTCGAGCCCTTCTCCGCCAAACCGATGTTGAAAATCGTGGTGGAGCTGGCGCCCATCACCTCGAAGGAATGCGGGTTGTGCAACACGCCCTTCACCGACTTGGGGTCATCGGGATCGTTGTCGTGGTTTTCCACGTGGAAATTCTTCTGCTTCACCACCACGCCCGTGTACGGCATGAATTCGCAGAACTCCGCCACCACCTCGGTGCCCTTGTAGCCGTCGATGAAGGCCTTGTCCTCGATGTCGGTCACGGCCACAACCGCGTGCGCGAGCCCGCCATCCTTGCCGACCTCAATGGACTTGAAAAGGCGCTTGTCCCCCTGGGAGAGTTCTTTCTTGGGGATCTTCGGGCAGAACTTCGGGTTGGGGAACTTCGCGAAGGAGAATTCTTTTTCCTCGGCCTTGCCGGCATAGGTCACCTTGCCGGTGATCGTCCCGCCCGCATAGGAAGTAAGAGGCGCGGCGAGGAACGCCGCCGCCACGAAAGCAAACATTGCGATGAACAGACCCTTCTTCATAACACTGCCTCCTTGGTGATTAAATCCGTCAGATCCGACTGGATCTTTCTGGCCTCCGTGACAAGACCCGCAACCTCAAAACTCAATCTCGACCTTCCTCCCTGCCAGCAAGGGAAGTCAGCCGACGCTCAACCGTTGATCGGATTGCCCGTTGTTTGTCTGGACCTTGTCGGGATGGCCGTCCTTGCGATTGTCGAAGCGTGTTGTATACAGTAAACCAAAAATCCTGTCAAGAACCAAGAAGGACATCCGGCTTTGCGGCACGATTTCAACCTGTTGCGGTCTATTGATGAGCCGCCAAGACACGGCCGAGCGCTCCGCCGACCGTAGCGCGAACCGCGTCATCCTGATCCTTGAGGGCTTTTTTGAGAATGGGGATCGTCTCTTTCCCGCCCATTTGACCCAACGATCGGGCGGCCGCAATCCGAGGCCGAGGGAGAGGATCGCCAAGCAGCAGTTGCAAGGCGCCGATCACCTCCGCGTCTCGACCATTGCCCAAGGCCCTGGCCACAGCCGCTCTGGTGCCGGGATCGGTATTCCCGGAAAGGGCGGAGACCGCTTCGGCGCATTCGCCGTAGGGAGTCCCTAGACGCAGAAGGGCCGCCAGGGCCGCGGCCCGCACCGCCTGATTCGCATCGGCCATGGCCTTCTTCAAGGCCGGCACAGAGTCCGTTGACCCGATTGCACCCAGGCTGATCGCCGCCGAGGCGCGGATCGCCGGCATGCGATCGCCCAAGGCCGTCAGCAGCGCCGGCACCGCGTCGGGCGATCCAAGATCGCCCAGCGCCATCGCCGCGGCGCCCCGCACGGAAGGCTGCGTGTCGCTCAAGGCCTTTTGCAAAATCGGCAGCGACTGGCGATCCTTGAGATCGCCCAACATCCGGAAGGCGACGCCGCGATCCTCCGGGTTCAACGCGTCCGCCGCCTCGCGGATCCGGCCCATGGCCTCCGCCCGTCCCAGCATGACCAAGGCCCCGGAGGCCGCCACCCGCACGCTCGCCTGCTCGTCGGTCAGGGACTTTTCCAACACCGCCATCACCGAATGATCGCCCGATCGCCCCAGCCCCTTCAGCGCCGCGGCCCGCACCATCGCCGCCTGGTCCGCCACCGCCTCCCTGAGCCGGGGGGACCGCTGCCCCGTTTTGAGACGGCCCAGCCCCTCGGCGGCAAGCGTCCGCACCAACCCGGACCCGTCGCTCAAGCCATCTTCGAGATAGGGAATCACGTCATCGGAATGCAATTCCTTGAGCGCCGTATAGCCAGCGCCCCGCATTTGCTCCCGCATGTCTTTGAGGACCGGTGTAATGAATCCGATCGCCACCTCCCGCAAGAGGGGGACATCATCCTTGCCCCGCTTCGCCTCCAGCCGCTCATATTCCTTCAGCGCGTCGAGCGGTTTCCCGCTTTTGACGAAGGCCTTGATCGCCAATGCCGACACGTCCGGCGAGGGGCTCCCCTCCTTGAGCAAGGGCGCCAGCGCAGACAACGCGCGGTCGTACTGACGTTGTTCAAACGCCGCCTGCGCCTCCCGGAGGCCCTCCGCCTCTTTCGGGCCGGCCGCCGACAGGCTCTCCGCCCCACAGAAGAGGCCGGCCAGCGCCAGCGCGCAGACAAGACCTCGCCTCATTCTCCCCGTCGGCTCCGTCCTGCCCTGTCTCTCGTTCAATACCTTCTCCATCCAATATGCCTTTCTCAACTGACGCAAGGGTCTGAGGCCCACGCCTACCGTCTTGCCATATTTTGTGGAACAACTGCAACGATCCGGGTTGACGACCGACCAACTCGGCGTGGAAGGATTGTTTCTGAGGGACTGTCCGAATCGCCGCGTCCCGGCATGGATCAGTGCTGTCGCTCCACGATCGGGACGATCTCGACGGGGCGGCCAAGCACGCCGGGACCGAAGCGGGGGTTCTCCACCACTTCATGGGCCGTGCGATGCCGGCCCGGGGCCTTCAGCGAGAGGGCCGCCGTGACGGTTCCGTTCGGCTCCACCGTAACCATCCGGTCGGACACCAGACCCGCTTGGGGGTGCCAGGCGACCAGCCGGTAGGTGCCGGGGGGAACGTCCGCGATGGTGAACGCTCCGGAGACATCGGTGATCGCGTAGTACGGATTGTCGATGGCCAGCGCCCAGCTTTCCATGTAGGGATGGAAGCCGCACTGCATGACGAAGGTGCGCCGTCCCTTGCTCAGATAGAGCGGTCCCAGCAGGGACTTGCCCAGCTCGTGCTCGTGAGAGGCGTGCAAGTCTCCCCGCTTGTGGTGCCTGTTCATCGGCAGGGGCGCATTGAACAGGACCCTCGCCCCGAGGTGGGTGGAGGTTTCATAGGCCTGGATGTCGTGCATCACCGGGTCCATGTTGACGACCTCGACGGCATGCCCGTCGCGCACGACCGTCACGAAGGGCAGGAACTTGCAATCGCGGGCCTCCACGTGAGGGACCGAGACATCGAAGGCCTTGCCGGAAGCAATGCCCTCGATCATGACCACGGCGTCCTTGAGCCCGCCGGCGCCATCGGCGGCGAAATCGTGCAACAGCCGCCAGCCGTTGCCGTTCGAAATCCTGCCGCAGTACTGGGGGTCCGGGTAGATGACCAGATTGTAGGCCTTCGGGGCCGGAACGGGCCCCTCCAAGCTGACCCGCCCGGCCACGACGCCTCCCGCCTGGACGTCGGTCACCTCGTAGGCCCAGCCAGGCCGGACCATCAGGGCAGCCGCCGCAGCCACGACCAGCGCCGCGACCCTCGTCGCTCGCAAAGCGCGCCTCGCGTCGAACCGACGACTCTTCACGCATCACCCCGCACGTTTCACGCGGCACGAATTACGGCTGCTGCAACTCCAGCGTGGGCTTGATCGCGACGGTCTTGCCGAGCGCCTCGAGCCCGAATCTCGGATTCTCTTCGATCTCGTGGGCGCTCCGGCGGCCCTTGGGAGACTCGATCGTAAAGTCGGCCTGGACGGTTTGCTTGGCCGGCACGGTGACCTTCTGCTCCAACATCTTGCCGAGCGAGGGATGCCAGGCCATGAGCACGTACTCTCCCGGCGGAACATCCGGAATCGAGAACGTGCCGTCCCCCTTCGTCACCGCGTAATAGGGGTTGTCGATCACAAGCCCCCAACTCTCCATGTAGGCATGGAACCCGCATTGCATGACGAAGAACCGCCGCCCCTTGGTCATGTGAACGTCTTTTTTGACCGGTTCACCCGGGATATGCTTGTGGTACTCCGCGTCCACGCCCATGCGAGGATGATGGGGATTCATCGGCAGGGGCGTGTTGAAGAGGACGCGCGGACCGAGCTGCGAGGTTTCATAGGCCTGGATGTCGTGCATCACCGGGTCCATGTTGACGATGGCCACTTCGGCCTGGTCGCGCACCACCGTCAAAAACGGCTGGAACTGACAATCTCTCGCTTCGATGGTCGGCGGCCTGAAGGCAAAGGCCTTTCCGCGAGGAATCTCCTTGAGCAGCACGACCACATCCTTCAGCCGCCCGTCCGAGGCAATCGTGAAGTCATTCAGCAACCGCCACCCCGTCCCGGTTGAAATGCGCCCGCAGTAGACGGGGTCCGGAAAGGTGATCAGGTTGAACCCCTTGGGCGCCGGCTTGCCGCCGGCGACGGTCACCGTGCCCGTAATGGCGCCGCCGTCAGTCACCGTTGTTTCCTCATAAGCCCATGCCGGCGCCGCCGCCATCAGCAGCGCCAGAGCCATCGCAACACGCACGTAGTTCATGCCGGCCTCCGAATACATACCCCCCTCGACAAACCAATCGATTGCGCCCATCGTATCATAAAAAAGGGGGAGCCTGGACGGCTCCCCCTTCGTCTGTCTCACATTCGTGGGCAGGCCGTCGTTACTTCGAGGCCACCGGGATCGCCCGCGCGGCTTCCGGCTGCTCCACTTCGGCCTTCTTCATGCCGGGAGTCGCTCCGGCGAGCGGCAGGAGCCGCTGATCGCCGGACGGCAACACCCGCAGATAGCCCCACTGTCCGGACTGCGAGTAGGGCAACCGCTGGTTGCTCCAGACATAGTCCCCCGGCACGCGGTAGGGACCGCCGGCCGACCGGAGGAAGGCATCGATCGCCTCCGACCCGGAGAACTCGACCACGCTGATCTGGTCGGCCCCGCGCATGAAGGGCTCGATCGGCCACTCGTGCTTCTCGACGCTGAACATCTGATTCTGCTCGTTGTTCGCGCCGAACACGTGGATACGGACCGGATCGCCCGCATGGGTCTCGATGATCGGCGTCACCGGATCTTCCGGCTTGTCCGCCTTGCACGGCTGGAACATCTTCCCCAGCGAACAGCCGCTCTCCTCGCGGAACTTGTAGGGTTCCGACCGGTAATTCACGCCGGTCAGCCCCGCCACGTTCTGCACGTAGGGCATGAAGCTGGTGCCGATGATGTTGTCCTCGTCCTGGAAGAACAACGCGGCGTCGCGGTAGTTGGCCCGCATCTCGTTGCCCGAGACCGAGCGGTCAATGATCACGTCCGCAATCCAGCTGTTCTTCTGAGAGATATCCTCGCCGGTCTTGGGGTCCCGGTACTTGGATCCCTTGGGCCCGATGATGACCGCGCCGAACAGACCGTTGCGCGGGTTCATCATCACGTTGCCCCAGTCCCACACCAACGACGACGCTTCCCCAAGGAAGGGGTCCGCGTAGTAGGTATAGGTCCGGCTCTCGCCCGGCGCAATCGTCTGGTCGCCCGGATTGTTCCCGACGTTGGCGCCGAGAGAATCCTTCGGGTCGAAGGCCAGCCCGATGGCCGAGAAGGACGCCCGGCCCTGCTTCATCTTGTTCTTCAGATTGACTTTCAGACAGTCCCCGACGTTCGCGCGGAGCGTCAGCGGCATCGGCTGGACGCCGGTGGCCACCTTGGCGATGTCCTCCTCCAACACGTAGATCTTCGCGTCGGGATTGGACACCTGAATCTTCCGCTCGAAATCGACCTCGATGGACTCCGGCGCCTTCGGGTTGAACTTCATGGACGGATAGTCCACGGCCACCACATTGAAGGTCTTCACCGGCGCGTCCGCCGGACACACCGGCTTCGCTTCCGGCATCTCATTCCGCCTGGAGTACCCGGCCGGCAGCTTCTGGAGATCCTGCTGATCCTTGTCGAACACCCGCACAATGCCCCAGCCTCCCTCGGAGAACTTGGAAGACCGGCCATTGAAGTGGATGTAGTCGCCCGCCTGGGCCCTGGGGCCGCCCGCCGCCGGCACAACCAGGTCATACCGCTCGGCGATGCCGATGTGCATCGAGTACTTCCGGTTGGCGTCCCCCGCATAGCGCTCGGACAAGAACGTATGGCCCGAGAGGGTCCAGGTCATCGTCTCGTTCATCAAGGTATGCAACAGACGGAAGACCATCGTGTCGCCGACGTAGGCCCGCAGCATGGGCGTATCCGGGTCTCCGTGCACCGCGCTGCTGAAAATCTGCGACGTCTCCGGATTGTTGGCCAACCGCTGCGCGATCGGCTCGGCCCGGAAATTCAGGCCGCTGCCGGTCGTGTGCGTCCCGCCGTTCAGGAACGGCATCGGCGTCATGTAAATCTTGTCCGGCATCATGAACGACACGGTCTTGCCCGCTTCCAACGCCACCTCGATGGGCTGGCCCGGCGGGTTGCCGCTCGTGACGATGTTCACCGTGTGCGGCACCGTATCGTGCACCTGCACCATCAATTCGCGGAAGCTGCCGTTCACGCCGTACCCGACCGGCTCCACCGTCCGGATGTCGGCGATGGGCCCGCTGCGGATCGGCTTCCCGGTCTTGGGATCGTGGTAGGTGGACCCCACCGGCTCGACGATCAGCGTCCCGAACCCGCCGTGCGGCCAGGTCGTGGCGCCGAAGGCGTGGTCGTGCCAGAACACGGTCCCCACATCGGAATCCGCCCAGAGCCGCTGCCGCACGAACTCCACGGTCACGATGTCGTTGGCCGGGTGGTCGTGCTTGAGCGGGCGCTGCAAGGTGATCGTGTTCCCGCTGATCGCCGCGATCCGGGCCACTTCGTTGCCTTGCACGTTGTCCGCCCCGACCAGGATTTCCGTCTTCACGTGGTACTGGGCCGCGTTCTTCACTGAAATGGTCTTGCCGCCCTTCTTCGCGGCCGCCGTCATGACCGTGTTCATCGGGGCCGGGAGGCCCTTCTTGTTCTTCTTCTCCAGCATCGTGAACGGCCGCACCGACTGCTCGTAGGAGAAGCCGGTGATCACCCCGTCCGACGCCTGGTTGTCGAACTGCAGGAAGTGCGGGTGGATGTTGATCTTGGACGACTGGAAGTTCGTGTAGTCGTCGTCATCCCACTCGCTGGTCAGCATCCAATCGATGCAATCGTAGATATTGGCGCGATACACGAGCGGATACTTGAGGTCGTCGTTCGCCCGGATCGCCTTCTCTTCCTCGTGCAGCACGTAGATCAAGCCGTTCGGGTCCACCACGGCCGGCTCTTTGCCCTGCTTCTTGGCCATGGTGATCGGCAGCTTGATGAAGTGGATGTTGTAGTACTTCTGGCCGGCGTTCTCCGGACAGAGGCTCCACCGCCCGTTTTCGCCCGGCTTCGCCTGTTCGGAGGTCCGCTCGCCGTCGTCGTCCTGGTGGATCATTTCCAGCCAGGGCGCGCCCACGTGGCCCGGCGAGAACATGACCCGCTTGCCGAAGTGCGGCGTCAGGTGCGGCCAGGCCACTTTGCCCGTCGCCGGCTCGAACATGACCGGGTGCCGCTTGCCCGGATGCGTGGACTTGTACTTGGGATTGTCGGTCGTGCTTTCCCGCTCGCTCATCGCGCGGGTCCCGTCCCAGGCCCAATCCAGCACGGTCGCGTCATAGGCGATGATCTGGCCCTTTTCGTCGTCCTTGTGGCCGGGCTTGCCCTGGGTCGGCAACTGCATCTCCACCCAGTCCTTGATGGTCACGACCGCCGGGTTCGACTTCCAGTTGCTCTTGCCCTTCTCGACGATCTGGAACGCCTTGCCGAACCAATCCACGGTCTTGCCGATCAGCTTCTCCGACGACACGCCGAACGGGATGCGGCCCTTGCGGTCCGGCAGCTCGCGCATGTCCGGCATCGTGTCGTTCCGGTTCTCCCCGACTTGCAGCGTGTTGTACACGCGCCAGTAGCCCCACATGCCCGCCACATAGTGGTGCGCGACGTGGCAGTGGAACAGGAAGTCGCCGGCCAACTGCTGGCAGAGACCCGAGCCGCACTCGGTCTCCAGGTCCAGCGCCTCGGAGGGCCCGATCACTTCCACGTCCACCCGGTCCGTCTTGGCCCGGATCACCGGATACTTCACCGGACCGTTCTTGGCCGCATGCCACATCGGCATCTCGTCGATCGCCCGCGGGCTGCGCGGCCACCGGATCGACCCGCCGTGCGGATGGTGCGAGTGGAACACTTCGGAGCCGCCGTGCACCAGGCGGAACTTCGCCGGGTCGCCGATATAGGAACGCGGAATCGTGGGGGACGGATCACCGAAGGTATAGGAGCTGTACCCCATCGACTCGTCTTCGAATCCGAAATACTCGTGCTGCACGTGCATGTTGTTGATGCCGAAGGGCTCGCTGCGATAGTTGATCGCGCGGCCGCCCGGACGGTAGGCGTCGGTCAGCGGATCGCGTTGCGGCAAGAAGTCGCCCTTCTTGTTCACCGGGCGGAACGCCTCGTCGCCGACTTCGTGGTAGATCAGCACATACTCGCGGAAGTCCGGACCGGTGCCGTTCTTGATCATCACCTGCCAGCCGCTCCGGGCCGGCGTCGGATCGCCGGTGCCCAGCGGCTCCAGGTACTCAGAGCCCTTCGGCTCCACGACGAAGGTCCCGAACATGCCCATCACCGTCAGTTCGCGGTCGTTGCTGAAGCTGTGGAACTGGCGGCCGCCTTCCTGCGTGGTCGGATGGATGTACCACTCGAACTCCTGGCTCTTGTCCTTGGCGACGATCGAATCCGAGTTGGTCGTGGTCGCCGGCTTCCCGGTCGCGCTGACCATCATGCTGGAGCCGTGGATGTGGAGGCTCACTTCCTCGCCCCCCTCCAGCTTGTTCCGCAAGGTGATCTTGAGGCAGTCTCCCTGGTTCGCACGGATCACGAGGGGCTGAATCCACTGCGCCTGGATCCCCGGGATCACGGCGCCGGGATCGAACCCTTCCTTCTCGCGCGCCGCCTTGTTCTTGGCCTCTTCCGCGCGCACCTTGTCGAGATCCTCGGTCAGGGCGTACATGTAACCGGGATAGTAATCCAGCCACTGATTGAGGGTGATCTCCACGTTGATCGCCGACACGTCGTAGGCCTTGACCGGCGCGTGGGCCGGGCACCGCCCGCCTTGCGCCGAGACCGGCTCCGTCCGCGCATCGGACATGAGCAGCAAGTCCTGTCCGCCGGCTCCGTACTGGTGCATCATGGACATGTTGTTGTACATGCCGTTGCTCACGTGCTGCATCTGGGCATCCTGGCCCATCTGCAACATGATGCGCTCATGCTGCCGCTCCACCATGGCCGCGCGCTCGGGACGGCCTTCCATCGCGTCTTCCATGATGGTCTGGCCCTTGAGCTTCTCGGCCCAGCCCGACGCCTGCGAGGACATCGCCGTCGGCTGGACGGTGGCATGAGCGGTGTGCGAGGGAGAGGGTTCGGCCGAGATGGCCAGCGGAGTCCCCATTAAGACTCCGCCGACCAGCAGACCGAAGAAACGAGAAACAGTGCGAAGCGAATCCTGAGAGTAATGCATTGGACCGGCCTCCTTTGATGCAATTACACGAAATGAAACGACCCTGACTGTTTGATGAAACTGCGCTAGGTGTGGATGATTTGTGGGCGATTCCTCCGGATAATCAGTGACAGTACGCGACCGTCCTCCGTAGGCGAACGCGGCACGACTATCGGCATGCCCGACGTGCCGAGCCCGCGAAGGGCCCCACGATACCCAAGTCGGCCCCCACTGTCAACCCCCGGTTTTCATCGGCCTCTCGGCCGTACGATTCGGCCCAAACCGAGCCGGATTCGTGAATCAGTCTTCTTCGGTTGGCTTGATGAGTGCGGAAGACTGCGTCGGTTCTGTACGGAGCCCCGGTGGTGAAAGTTCCTTGCGTGGGGAGCCCGGAGGCCATAGCGCGAGCAAATTCAACATGACGAGCAAGGCGCTGCCGCCGACAAGGAGAACGCTGATCCCACGGACCTTGCGGGTTCCTTCATCCCGCATGCTTTTGGCAACTTCGGCGACAACCACGAGCAGTTCCTCCAAGGCAACGCTGACCTGCACCAGTTTCGGGCCGGCATTCTCAGCAGCTTGCAACTCGGCTTGGTGCCGAAAGTCCGCCGCTTCTTGCGGAGATCCAGCGGTCCAGACTTGAGTCAGAAGATTCACGGTCCGGCGCGCCGCCGCAAAGTAGCCGTCCAGACTGTCTTTCACCGCCTGAAGTCTTTGCCGCTCCTCCTGTCCGTCTGACGCCGTGTTGACACTGGCCTCTGCATAACGATCCACAGCCTGATAGATGCGTGCGCGCTGGTCCTGCAGAGACGAGATAATGCGTTCAAAATCTTGCCGGGATTGCGACTCCAAGGCCCGAATGATCGTGTTTCGGTACCGCATCATGTCGGCCATGATATGGGCGAGGTCCGTGACAGCCAGAGTGTAGTCGGCATACAAGATGCGGAGATCCCGATCGACTTGGTTCATAGCCTGGGCGCTCATCCACCCCAGGACAACGACCAGCAGGCTGACCAGCACCTGACTCCAATGAGGGCGGGAAACCCGCAGCCAGTGTTTTAACACCGCATTTCGCCTTGTGTGTAATTCGGATTGTGCCGGGTCCCTAATAGGAAAGAGGGGCCGGATCCCCATGGGGATCCGGCCCCTCGGACTGCGCAGGGCCTGGCGTGGGGTTACAGCCAGTTCACGCGTTCGGCCGGCCGGATGTAGATCGGCTCTTCGACCTGGATGCGCGCCAC
>Ga0194120_10010000_pt1 | contig 11861 bp, 9 predicted proteins | sample TA2MahCa65mmetaG_FD_148642 | JGI IMG/M metagenome (GOLD analysis project Ga0194120, IMG submission 148642) | Freshwater microbial communities from Lake Tanganyika, Tanzania - TA2015019 Mahale Deep Cast 65m | ecosystem: Environmental > Aquatic > Freshwater > Lake | place: Tanzania: Lake... | reverse complement strand
TCGCGTCCAGGGGTGGCTGCGCGTCAGCACGCCGACCAGCGCTGCTTGCGTCGCCACTGCGGCTGCGACTGCCACCAGGCGCAGCGCCGGCGCGAGCGCCGCGTTCCACGGCGCCCAGGCCAGCGCCAGCAGCGCCGCACTGGCGAGCGCGAAGGGCGCGCGCAGGCGTGAGGCCGCGATCGTCTCCTGCGGGCCGTCCTCGAGTCGACCGATCCGGCTCGCTGCGATCACGTACAGCGCGTAGATCGAAAGCGGCACCCATGCGCGCGCATCGAGCGGGCCGGCGGCGGCCCAGCCCAGCGCGAGGTTGAGGCCGCGACAGGTTCCCAGCAGCAGCGGTCCGGTCCACGCCCCGCGCGGCAGCAGGTCGTAGACCAGGATGGCCGCGAGCAGCGCGACCGGGATCCAGCGCGCCGGCGCGGGCAGGAGCAGCGCCGCCAGTGCGGCACCCAGCGCCAGGAGCAGCAGCGCGACGGTCAACGCATGGCGCGGATCGAGGGCTGCGCTGGGCAGCGCTCGCCCGGGTCGCGTGCGCGCGTCGTGCGCGCGATCGGCCCAGTCGTTCAGCGCCAGGCCGCCGTGGTACAGGCACAGCGAGGCGAGCGCGAGTCCGAGCCACTCGGACGGCCGCCACGCGCCGCTGCATGCGACGTGCCCGGCCAACACGTCGGCGACCGCGGACGGAGCCAGCGAGAGCCGCAGCAGTCGCCCCCAGGCTCGCGCGCTGCCGGCCACGTCGCTAGAACAAGCGCAGGATGTCGTTGTAGGTCACGTAGACCATCAACGACAGGATCAGCACCAGCCCGACCATCTGGCTGTAGCCGTAGACGCGCTCGGAGACCGGCGAGCCCTTCAGCTTCTCGATCAGCAGGAAGGCCAGATGGCCTCCGTCGAGCACCGGGATCGGCAGCACGTTCAAGAAGGCCAGGTTGATCGACAGCATGGCCAGGAAGTAGAAGAGCTTGGCCAGTCCTTCCTCGGCCCACGAGTACGACGCGCGTCCGATCGTGATGATGCCGCCGATGTTCTGGCTGCCGACCTGGCCGAGCAGCATGCGCTTGATCGTCAGCCAGGAATCCTCGACGAAGCGCCACGAGCACAGCGCACCGGCCGCCAGCGCCTCGCTCAGGCTCTCGGAGCGGTAGACATAGCGGCCGGTCAGCGGGCTGAAGCCCCAGTCGACGCCGGCGATCGGCTGCGGATCGACGATCAGCTCCAGTTGTGCCGGCGCCTCGCCGGGGATGGGGCGCTCGACCGACAGGCGCACCGCCAGTCCGGCATCGGCGGCCCGGCTGACCAGTTCCTGCAGCGTGCGCCAGACCAGCACCGGTTGGTCGTCGACCGCGCGGATGCGGTCCCCGTCGCGCAGGCCGGCGCGCGCGGCGGCCTCTCCAGGCGCGACCACGACTTCCGTGGATTCGGCATCGACGCGCAAAGCGAGGTCGGCGCACAGCGCCAACGCGCGCGCGCGATCGGGCAACTCGGCCGAGAGCTGCAACTTGCGCGAGCCGCGGCGCACATCGAGATGCATCCGTGCGTCCGTGCCGGGCGGCCGCGTGTCGAGCAGCGCGAGCAGGGCGCGCTCCAGGTCGTAGGCCTTGCGCAGCGGCGCGCCGTTGAGCGCGAGCAGGCGGTCGTCGACGCGCAGACCCAGCGCATCCAGGTCCGGGTTCGAGCGCAGCGCGCTGACGTGCTGGCGCGGCGGCGAGATGCCCAGGCGCGGCGCACCGACGCGCGGCAGCTCACGCGGCTGGACGCGCACGACGGTTTCGCGCGCGCCCTCGTCGCCGGCCGGTTGCTGGACGCGCAGTTCGAGCGGCCGCGGTTCCGACGTCGCGAAGGCCAGTTGTTCGGAGAGCGGCCACTCGGCGGGCGCGCCGATCACTGCCAGCAGCAGCGCACCGTCGGCGAGCCCGCCCGCCGCGGCCGGTCCGTCGGCGTCGACCGACAGCTTCCCGCGCGCATCGAGCGGCGGGCCGACGTCGATCATGTGCAGGTGCTGCGTCGGCTCGAGGCGCGGCACCACGCGCACGTCGTGCGGCTCGCTCGCTCCCGGGGACCGCACCTTCAGCGTCGTTTCGAGCGGATCGCCCAGGGCCACCTGCGTCAGCATGTGACCGTACTCGTAGACCTGCTGCCCGTTGACCTCGAGCACGCGCGTGCCGCTCTGCAGTCCGGCCTGCCAGGCCGGCCCGCCGGGCAGCACGTCGCCGATCACCGGCTCGGTGAAGGGCACGCCGCGCGCGAACAGGATCGGGAACACGATCAGTCCGAACAGCAGGTTCATCAACACGCCGCCCGAATAGATGAAGAAGCGCTGGCCGACCGGCTTCGCCCACAGCGAATCGGGCGCCGCCGCCGCGCCCTGAGGCCGGCCCTCCTCGCCCGCCATGCGCACATATCCGCCCAGCGGCACCAGCGCGAGTTGGTAGCGCGTCGTGCCGCGCACCCAGGACAGCAAGCTCGGTCCGAAGCCGAGGCTGAAGACTTCGACGCGCACGCCGCAGGCTCGCGCGGCCAGGAAGTGGCCGAGCTCGTGCACGAAGATCACGAGGCCGATGCCGGCCGCGGCCAGCAGCATGCGGGGGAGACCGATCAGGATGTCCATGCGGGCGTGGAAGCTTGTGGCGAGTGGTCCGAACGTTCGATCCATTGTCGCGCCAACTGGCGCGCGCGTGCGTCGGCTCGCAGGCCGGCCTCGATGCCGCCCCGTTCGGGCGCGGCTCCGGCCGGGCACAGGGCGTCGAGCACATGTCGATTGAGGCGCTGGATCGCGTCGAAATCGATGCTGCGCTGCAGGAAGGCCTCGACCGCGACCTCGTCGGCCGCGTTGAGCACGGCCCCGCTGATCCCGCCGCGGCGCACGCAGGCGAAACCGAGTTCGAGCGCCGGATAGCGCTGCGCGTCGGCCGGCGCGAAGGTCAGCTGCTGGAACAGGCGCGGCTCGAAGCCGACCAGCGCGCTCGGCGTGCGTTCCGGCCAGTGCAGCGCGTAGTGGATCGGGGCGCGCATGTCGGGAGGTCCCATCTGCGCGAGCAGCGATCCGTCGACGAACTCGACCATCGAATGCACGATCGACTGGCGGTGCAGCAGCACTTCGATCTGCTCCGCGCGCAGGCCGAACAGGTGGTGCGCCTCGATCACCTCCAGCGCCTTGTTCATCAGCGTTGCCGAGCCGATCGTGATGCGCGGCCCCATGTTCCAGTTCGGATGTGCGAGCGCGCGCTCGGGCGTGACGCCCGGCATTTCCTCCAGCGGCAGGTCGCGCAGCGCGCCGCCCGAGGCGGTCAGGTAGACGCGGCGCACGCGACGCGCATCGGCGCGCGCGCCGGCGCCGGCCAGGCACTGGAAGATGGCGCTGTGCTCGCTGTCCACGGGCACGATCGCCGCGGCGTGCCGCTCGGCCAGCTCCATCAGCTCGGCGCCGGCCACGACGAGCGATTCCTTGTTCGCCAGCGCCAGCGTGCGTCCGGCGCGCAGGATCTCCACCGACGGGCGCAGCCCGGCCGAGCCGACGATCCCGTTGAGCACGACCTCGCAGGGCGCGGCCTCGATCAGCTCGAGCAGCGCGTCCGGCCCGCTGAACAGACGCGTGTGCGACGGCCAGCGCTCGCGCACCCGCTCGGCGGCGGCAGCGTCGACGAGCGCGGCGTACGGCGGTCGCCAGGTGCGCACCTGTTCGAGCAGCGCCTCGGCCGAACGCTGCGCCGACAGTCCGACCACGGCCATCCGCCGCAGCTCTTCCGCCAGCAGCGCCAGGGCCTGCGCACCGATCGAACCGGTGCTTCCCAGCACGAGCACGCGTCTCAAGCGGCCGCGACCTCGGAGCGGTGCGGAGTCTGGCTCGGGCTGCGCGGAGGGCGCGTCATCGCTCCCAGTCTAGTCTGCGCGGGCGTCGCACGCTTAGGATGAGCCGCGCCGGAGCGGCACCCGATGTGGCCCAGGGACGCACGACACTGCCCGCAATGCGCGGCACCGCTGCAGGCATTGCACAACGAAGGGCGCTCGAGGCCTGGTTGCGCCGCCTGCGGATTCGTGCTCTACCACCATCCCGCCAGCGCGGCCGCCGGATTGGTCGTCGACCCGCACGGGCAACTCTTGCTCGTGCGCCGCGCGATCGAGCCGTTCCGCGGCGCCTGGGCCCTGCCGGCGGGCTACCAGGAACTGGAGGAAACTCCCGCGCAGGCGCTGGAGCGCGAGGTCTTCGAGGAAACCGGGCTGACGGTGCGCGCCGAGCAGTTGTTGGACCTGTTGTACCTGTCCGGCGATCCGCGCAGGCCTGCCAACGTGGCGCTGTATCTGTGCCGCGCGCTGAGCGGCCGGCTGGTGGGGGGGGCGGACGTCAGCGCGGTCGGCTGGTTCGCGCTGGGCGCCCTTCCCGAAGGGATGGCCTTCGACAACAACCAGCTGATCGCCGCGCGGCGCTCGGCGATCGAGTGCTATGCTGCGGCGCTACGGTCGGACTGATCGTCGCGACCGCTCTGGACCGCCCCGGAACGCCACGCCTACACGCGCCATCGTGACCACCAAGACCCCGCTCGATTACAAGTCCGCCGGCGTCGACATCTCGGCCAAGGAGCAGGCGCTCAAGGCGGCGCGCTCCGACATCCGTTCGACGTTCACGCCGGGCGTGCTCGGCGACGTCGGTCTGTTCGGCGGCCTGTTCGACGCCGCGCGCGTCGGCTGCAGCGACCACGTGCTGGTCGCGAGCGCCGATGGCGTCGGCACGAAGATCGAGGTCGCGCGCCGCGCGCGTCGCTACGACACGCTCGGCCACGACATCGTCAATCACTGCATCAACGACATCCTCGTGCAGGGCGCGCGTCCGCTGTTCTTCCTCGACTACGTCGCCGCCGGGCGCTTCGAGCCGTCCGTCTTCGCGGAGCTGATCCGAGGTCTGGCAGCCGCCTGCCGCGCGCACGGCATCGCGTTGCTGGGCGGGGAGACCGCCGAGATGCCCGGTACGTACAAGGACGGCGACTTCGACCTGGCCGGGTTCATCGTCGGAGCGGTCGAGCGCCAGCGCATCCTCGACGGCAGCCGCATTCGCCCAGGACAGGTGCTGCTGGGCCTTGGCTCCAGCGGCCTGCACACGAACGGGTACTCGCTGGCGCGCAAGGTGCTGTTCGAGGCGCTCGGGCTGGACGTGGATGCGCGGCCGGCTGCCCTGGGCGGGCGCAGTGTCGGTGAGGCGTTGCTGGAGCCGCACCGCGCCTATCTCGACGCGCTGTGGCCGCTGTTGCAGCGCGATCGGATCGCCGCGCTCGTCCATATCACCGGCGGGGGGATTCCGGGCAATGTGCCGCGCGTGCTCGGAGCGCAGTTCGACGCGCTGATCGACCGGCGCACCTGGGAGGTGCCCGCGCTGTTCCGCCTGATCGTCGAGGGCGGCAATGTCGCGCGCGACGAGGCCTATCGCGTGTTCAACATGGGCTTGGGCATGGTGCTGTTCGTCGAGGCCGCCGAGGCGGCCGCCGTGCGCGCCGATCTCGCCGCGCGAGGTCATGCCAGCTGGGAACTCGGACGCGTCGAGGCCGGCAGCGGACAGGTGCGCTACCTGGGCTGATCGATGTGGCTCGCCGCGCTGCTGCTCACGGCCGGTCAGGATGCGCCGGCGGCAAGCCGTGAAGGCGGCATCCAGGCCGACGCCTGGTCGATCTTGGACGCGCTTCCGCCAGGTCGGGAACGCGCGCTGCGCGCGGCGGAGTTGTTGAGCGACCGCGAACGCGTGCCGAGCGCGGCGCAACTCGAATCGGCCTGGCGCATCGGCACCCAGGAAGCCGAGGCGCTGCGCTTCGACTCGGCCGTGGCCGTGCAGCGCGCGCTGTACGAGCGCGTGCCCGCGCTGTGGAGCGTTTCGAATCTGGCGCTGTCGCTGAACCGGCTCGAGGGCGCCGCCGCGGCCGACGGTGTGCTCAGCCAGTGGCTGCCGCAGGCGCGCGGCGCGGAGCGCGCCGATGTGTGGTCACAGCGCGGGCAGTTCTGGCTCGGTGCAGGCCAGGCGCAGCGCGGCCGGACCTACCTCGCGCGTGCGCTCGCGCTCGGTTCGGCGGACGCCGGAGTCATGCTCGCCCGCGAAGACCTCGAGGCCGGGCAGGTCTCGTCCGCTCGCACGGGCTTTGCCAGCGCATTGTTGCAGCCCGATCCCAGCCCCTGGGCCCTGCGGGGATTCGGGGTCGCGCTGCTGACCCCCTGACCGTACATTCGTGCCATGCGCAATCTCTCGAAGCTGCTTCTCGCGTCCCTGGCGCTATTGGCTACGACGCCGCTCGCCTTCGCGCAGGACAAGCCCGCACTCAAGCCGAGCGACCACGACCAACTCGCCAAGGCGATCGCGGGCTACTACAAGGCGCTCGACGAAGACGAGGCACAAGCCAGTGCGCTCGACAAGGTGCGCAAGCAGATCGAGACCTTCGAGAAGCGCAAGGACCAGGCCCCGGTGTTGTCGCTGGTGCGCGATTGGGAGCGCGTGTTGTCGCTCGCGCTGGCTCCGACGGGCGCCGGCAAGAAGGGCGGCACGAACGTCGAGTTCGAAGTCGACAAGGTCAAGTTCAAGTACTACCTGTGGGTGCCGAAGGAGTACGCGCCCAAGGCAGGTGCGCTGCCGCTGATCCTGATCCTGCCGGACGCCGGGAAGAAGCCGCAGGAGACGATCGACGTGTCGTGGGTCGATCCCGACCTGCGCAGCAAGGCGATCCTGGCGACCATCGCGATGCCCGCGGATCCCAAGCAGTGGGCGGACTTCGGCTCGGGCACCGCGCCCGGCGGATTGTCGATCGCGATGCGCGTGCTGTCGAACCTGCGCCGCAACTACGCGATCGACTCCAACCGCATCTTCGTGTGCGGGATGGGCGCCTCGGTCGCCACGGCGGGTCGCTTGGGCGCGCTCTTCCCGCACGTGTTCGCGGGCGTCATCGGCCGCGGCGGAGACCTCGATGTGCTGCCGGCTTCGAATTTCAAGTCGCTGCCGACGCTGTGGAGCGGGGGCGGCGCCAACTGCACGGCCTTCGCCGAGCAATCCGAGAAGCTCGGCGACAAGTCCTGCACGCTCGATCCGGGCGCGAACGAAGCCAAGATCTGGGCCTGGATCCAGCAACAGACGCGCTCGATGACCCCGTCGAGCGTGCGACTGTCTCCGCTGCACGCGCGCAACGGCCGCGCCTACTGGATCACGGTCGACCGCTTCGACGCGGACGCCAAGGACAAGCCGTGGATCGAGGCGCAGGCCGATCGCGCCACGAACAAGATCACGGTCACCGGTTCAGGGATCGAGCAGGTGACGCTCTACTTCAACGACAGCTTGGTGGACATGGCCAAGCCGATCGAAGTGTCGCTGAACGGCGAGACCAAGAAGCTGGAGCCCAAGCGCAACCTCGAAACCCTGCTGCGCGGCGCCTACGACAGCAGCGACAGCGGTCGGGTCTTCGCGCACTTCGAGACCTTCGTGCTGCCCAAGCCGGCGGCCAAGGGCGAAGGCAAGAAGCCTTGAGCGACGGAGCCGCGTGCAGCGCGCGCTGATCCTGGCGGCCGCCTGCACCGCGGGGACGGCGACGATGATCGTCGAGCTCGCCGCCGTGCGGCTGCTCGCGCCTTGGTTCGGCACCAGCTTGCCGGTGTGGACCAATGTGCTGGTCGTGATCCTGCTCGGCCTGGCCGTCGGCTATGCGCTGGGCGGCCGCTGGTCGCGCGGGCAGGCTCCGCTCCAGCTGTCGGCGCTCGTGCTCGCGATCGGAGCCGTGCTCGCGGCGGCGCTGCCATGGCTGGCGCCCACCGTGGCCGGGCTGTTCATGCCCGCGGGCGCGACGCTCGAGAGCGCGCGTCCGCTGCTGACCTGGGGCAGCCTGGCGGCGAGCCTGATGCTGTTCCTGCCTCCGGCGATCGCGCTGGGCGCCGTTGCTCCGCTATGGCTGGAGACGCTGACGCGCGCCGGCCATCCAGGCGGCTCGACCAACGGACTGCTGGCCTGCGTGTCGACGCTCGGCAGCCTGGTCGGCAGCTTCGCCTGCACGCACTGGTTCGTGCCCGGATTCGGCCTGCAGGCGACGTTTCGGATCGCCGGAGCGGCGCTGCTGGTGGCGGCGGGTCTGCTGGCCTGGAGCGAGCGGCGCCGGGTTTCGAAGGGCCTCGTCCTCCTGCTGGCGGGCGCCGCCGTCGGCGCGCAGTGGCTCGAAGCGGAGCAACCGGCGCCGGCGCGCGGATTGCGCGTGCTGGAAACGCGAGAGACCGAGTATCAGTCGGCCCGCATCGTCGAGGATTCCGGCAGCGGCTACCGCTACTTGCAGGTCAACGAGGGATTCGATTCGTTCCAGTCGGTGTGGAGCGCAAGAGAGGGGCCGCTGGGGGAGGGCTACTACTACGACCTCTTCGCGCTGCCATCCTGGTGGGCGCCCCCCGCCGCAGGCAGCGTGCGCCTGCTCGTGCTCGGTGCGGGCACCGCCAGCGCGGCACGCGTGCTCGACGGCGCGCTGCCCGCTGGGCGGGTCGTCGACGCGACGCTGGTCGAACTCGATGACCAGGTGGTCGAGCTGGGCGCGCGTTGGATGGATGCCGCGGCACCGGGACGGCGCTGGCTCGCCGGGCACGATGCGCGAACCGCCTTGGCGCTCCAGTCCGAGTCGTACGACCAGATCATCGTGGACGCGTACGCGAACCAGATCGAGATCCCGCCGCACCTGTGCAGCCGCGAGTTCTTCGAGCTGGCCGCCGCGCGGCTCGTGCCCGGCGGTTGGCTCGTGCTGAACGTCGGCGGTTTCGGTTTCGAGGATCCCGTCGTCGCGGCGGTTGCCGCCACGCTGGCCAGCGCTTGCGGGCCGCGCATTCTCGCGCTGCGCGTGCCGGCGGCGCGCAACGTCGTGCTGCTCGCGCGCCGCGACGCCGAACTGCCGCTCCCGGGCAGCGCGGAATTCCGACCCGTGGAGAGCGCGCCCGCGGAGCTGCGCGTGCTGGCCGGTCGCTTGGAACTGCCCGGGGCCTGGCGCCTGCTGGGCGCGGAGGTCGGCCCCGTGCTGACCGACGATCACAACCCGATCGAAACGCTGCAGCAGCTGGCGTTGGCGCGCGGCCGGTCGCGGCTGCAGGAGCGCGCGCGCTGATGGCCGTCGCGGCCCTGCTCTTGTGTCTGTGCCAGGCGAGCGACTGGCCGCTGGACGCGTGGGGGGCGGCGGCTGCGCTTCCGGCGGGGCTGCAACGCGAGCGCGAATTGACGGAGATCGCGTATCAGGCGCGCGACTTCGAGGCCAGCGCGGCCCATGCGGCGGCCGGATTGCAAGCTGCACCGCAGGACTTGCGCCTGCTGCAGCTCGCCTGCGGCAGCGCGTTGTGGAACACCGACACGAGCTCCGCCGGAAGCCTCCTCTCGCGCTGGCGCGCGGCGCTCGCGGCGGCGACCGGATTGGATGAGTCGACGCGCGCCTGGTGGCAGGCGCGCGTCGACGAGTGCTCCGCTCGGCTCGACCAGCTGGCGGAGCTCGAGCAGGCCGGCGCCCGCTGCGCGAACCGGGCACGCGCCTGCGTCGCGGGCTGGGCGCTGGCGCTGTTGCTGGGCCTGGCCTGGTGCCGCCTCAGAGAATATTGAGGATGCCGTTGCCCGTGTCGGGCTGGTTGAGCGTCTCGGTCGACGCGCGATAGTTGAGGTCGATCGCGATCGAGCTGTTCCACGGCAGCGAGCGCTGGTCCGCGATGGCGCCCAGCGCGGCCGCGGCGAACGCGCGCCCGAGCGGTGTGCGTGTCTTGTCACGCAGCAGCTCGATCAACGGCGTCACGCTGTCGCGGTCGCCGATGAAGCCCAGGGCCTGCACGAGCGCTGCCTGAGCGGCCAGCGTGTTGGTGCTCTCGAGCATTCCGACCAGGCGATTGCCGGCTTCCTTGTCGCCGAGCAGTCCCAAGGCGATGGCACCCTGCTTGAGCAACTCGGGCTTGTAGCGCGCGCCCTCGACCAGGGCTGCCACCTCCGGGCGGGCTTCCATGCATTGCAGCATGCCCAATGCGACGCAAACGTACCCTTGGGTCTCCGTGTTGCTCTTGCGCAGGCGTTCGCGCAGCAGTCGCGCGGATTCCGGCTCGCCCAGGATTCCCAGCGCGATCGCGACAGCGGCGAACTCTTCCTCGCCGCGCGCCGCGGAGGCCTCCGCGCGCAGGCTTTCCCCGAGCTCGACGACGGTGCGTCCCTGTTCGCGCAGCCTGCGCCCCAGCACACCCGCTCCCAGCGCGTTCCAGGCGCGCGCATCGCTCCTCGTCTTGCCGGCCAATTCGCGCGCGAAGTGCCGCCAGGCTTCCTGGGTGCCTTCGCCGGCCCTAGGACCGCTGCCGGGCCGCGCGGCGGCGTAGGCGAGCGCGATGCGGCTGAAGTACGCGGTCTGCGGGTCGACGCGTGAGCTCCCGGCTTCGATGAGCGTGCGCCGGATCTGTGCGTCCAGCGGATCGGCATCGTCGTCGCCGAAGGCGCCCAATGCGTAGACGATGCTCTGCACGACCGGCGCCTTCTCGCGCACCGCGCGCTCCAGACGCCGCAGCATGCGCGGTGCGAGTTCCGCCTTCATCGCCGCGGCGCGCTCGGGCGCCAGCCGTTCGCACAAGCGGGCCAGTGCGGCGGGGACGTGCGCCCGTGTGATCTCGTGGCGCTTGTCGTCCTCGAGCAGGCGCGCCAGGCGGAGGATCTGACCGCGCCGATAGATGCTGGGGGGCGCGCTCGCTCCGTCGCGCGCGCCGTCGACCGGTTCGTAGGCCAGCGCCTCGTCGATCGGCAGCAATCCCAGCGCGATGACGCAGGCGACTTCCACGTCGCGCGTGCTGGCGCGGTCGGCGTCGAGCGTGCGGAAGAGGGCCTCGACGATGCGCTGTTGCAGTTCGAGATCGCCGCTCGCGCGGCCGCTCAGTGCCAGTCCATAGGCCGCGAAGGAGCGCGTTCGGTAATTCACCTCGCGCTTCCCGATCCGCTCGCGGGCCGCAGGCGTGTCCTCGAGCAACTCGAGCAACAGGGGCACGGCTGCCTTGTCGCCCAGGATCCCCAGCGCGATCACCGCGGTCTCGGAGACTTCCTGGACATTGCTGGAGAGCTGCGCCGAGAGCGCGTTCAGGACCGCGCTCTCGCCCGTCTCCGTGCGGGTATCGCCGATCTTGGCCAAGGCCATCGCGCACGATGTGAGGATGTCGTTGTTCGACTCCCCGGTCAGCGCCTCGAGCAGGGCCGGCACGATGGTCCCCTCGATCTGAGGGCGAGTCGGCCGCCAGGTGGACTTGACGCGCGCGGCTCCGCGCGGGTCGAAGAACGCCTCGCCGGCGGTGGACTGTGAGTGCTCCAGGGCCTGCTTCAGGAGCAGGTAGGGGTCCTTGTTGAACTCCCACCAGAACGTCCACTTCGACAGGTCGGTGCCGCCGGGAAGATACGTCTGGCTGCCATTGGAGAGCGGATTGCTGCCCCCCGGAATGCCAGGGGTGCGGTCGCCGGACACTCCGGGAGTGCCGCTGGGATTCGAGCCGGTCCCGTTCGCACCTGGCCCGAGCGGGCCGGTCGGGCTGGTCCCGCCGACTCCGCCGCCTGCGCCAGGCGGCAGCGTGTCACCGGGGCCGCGATAGGTGCCGCCGTGGGCGTGCGGCAGCGCAGGGAGGATCAGCAGGCCCGTGAAGAGCAGAAGCGTGGAGCAGCTTGTCGTGCGCATGGTGGTCGAGCGCTCGTGCAGCGCCATGCCGCTCGGCAGGCGAGCGGAGGCAGACGCTGCGCGGGTTCCACGGCACGGAGTGACCGGCGATGTGAGCCCCTCGCATCGGCAAGCCGCGTGCCGCGCGATGGGGGCCGGACACGCAGCGGCGGTGCGCGATTCGAAGACCGACGGTGCGCGCGGCGTGGCGAGCGCGTAACGCGA
>Ga0194120_10009998_pt1 | contig 11864 bp, 12 predicted proteins | sample TA2MahCa65mmetaG_FD_148642 | JGI IMG/M metagenome (GOLD analysis project Ga0194120, IMG submission 148642) | Freshwater microbial communities from Lake Tanganyika, Tanzania - TA2015019 Mahale Deep Cast 65m | ecosystem: Environmental > Aquatic > Freshwater > Lake | place: Tanzania: Lake... | reverse complement strand
ATGGACAACTCAAGAATTATCTATTTGCACGGTCTCGAAAGCACCAGCCAAAGCGGCAAAGCCCGCCAGTTCGCCGAGAAATTCCCAGGCATGGTCACGCCCGATTTCACAGGCGAATTCGAAGAACGCATGGCACAACTCAAACCGATTTTGGGTCGCAAAAAGAACTGGACCATCATCGGCTCTTCCTTTGGCGGCTTGATGGGGACGGTCTTCACTTGTAAACATCCGTCTCAGGTGCGGAAGTTGATCCTCCTCGCCCCCGCCCTGCTAAAAGAACCCTTCGGCTCTTTCTTGGACCTTGATCCTGTTTCTGTGCCCACCATCATCATCCACGGGACAGCGGATGACATCGTCCCGCTTGAACCTGTCCGCGAAGTTGCCGAAAAATTATTCATCAACCTGCAATACATCGTCGTAGACGATGGTCACCGCCTGCACGAAGCGTTCAAAGAATTGAATTGGGAAGAGATTCTTGGGTCGGACAATTGACCGCAGACGATGGACGATAAATAGACCTTGAAACCCCTTCAAGATTAGTGAACCACCAGAACATGTTTCTGGTGGTTTTTCTGTGTAATGCTCCAACCGCGAAGGGATGATAAGATTATCGAAATTCAGCAGACCAAAATCCAAATCCCGAAGGGATGACATAGCCCATGACCACCCAACAACATATCTATTGGCATACAACCACAACCATGCCCAATGACTCAAACATTGCCCCGATCCCTGCCAAAGTGGATGTAGCGATCATCGGCGGAGGATATACAGGTTTGAGCGCGGCACGGACGTTGGCGAAGCACAACATAAACGTCGTGGTACTGGAAGCGGAAACGATTGGCTGGGGTGCAAGCTCGCGTAACGGTGGTATGACGTTGACAGGTCTCAAGCCCGCCATGCAAACGGTCATCAAAAATTATGGGCGGGAATTGGCAAAAGAGTTATTTCAGTGTTCGCTGGATTCAGTGGATATTGTCGAGAGAATTGTCAAGGAAGAGAGCATTGATTGCGGTTTTGCGCGGACGGGTCACTTGCTAACGGCAAATAAGCCGAAGCATTACGAGTCGCTGCAAGGTGAAGTGGACTTTATGGCAAAGGAGTTCAATCACAATGTGTGGCTTGTTTCGCCGAAGGATTTGCGTAGCGAGATCGGCACGGATATATATCACGGCGCATTGGTGGATGAGGTCAGCGGCGGGTTGAACCCCGCTCAATACGTCGCAGGGCTCGCAAACGCAGCAGCTCGGGCGGGAGCAATGCTCTGCGCGCGAGCGCGTGTCACCAAGATCGAGCGGAGAGAGAGGCGGTTCGTCATCCAAACAGAGAGGGGAAGTTTGGAAGCAGAATCCGTTTTGGTTGCGACGTCTGGCTATACAGGGAGTGTCACAAAAAAACTGCAAAAGAAGGTGATCCCGATCGGGTCTTTTATCATTGCGACGGAACGATTATCGGACGAACTTTCGCATGAACTCAGTCCGAAGAACCGCATGATCTTCGATTACAAACATTTTCTAAATTATTTTCGTCTATGGGATAACCGCATGATCTTTGGCGGACGGGCGGCGTTCTTTCCTGAGAATGAAAACACAGTGGCGCAAAGCGGGGAGATTTTGCGGCGTGAGATGATGCAGGTGTACCCGCAATTGAAGGATGCAAAAGTGGAATATGTTTGGGGCGGTACGCTTGATTTTGCGTTCGACGAAATGACGCATGTGGGCGAAGAAGATGGAATTTTTTACTCGCTCGGCTATGCAGGACATGGCGTAGCGATGGCAACATATTTGGGCGCGACTGTTGCTGAGGCAATGATGAAGAGGAATATCAAAGAACACCCGTTTGCAAAGTTTGGTTTCCCATCTGCGCCGCTGGGACTGTATAACGGCAACCCGTGGTTTTTGCCATTCGCGGGGCTGTATTACAAGATTTTGGATTGGGTGGAGTGACAAAAAAGGATTAAAATAGCGAAATATTTTTTCAACTCAGGAGGCTGTCATGGCAAAGACCAGCAAGCAAATGGAAGGCGATGTTTACTATCCATCCGAGCAAGTGGTTGCGCAGGCGCGTTTGAAAGATTGGGAAGCGCTGGCGGAAAAAGCAGGCAAAGACCTGGAAGGCTTCTGGGCAGACGAAGCCTCTGAATTGGAATGGTACAAAAAGTGGGACAAGGTACTCGACGACTCGAACAAGCCGTTCTTTAAATGGTTTGTCGGCGCACGGACGAACATCGTCCATAATGCGGTCGACCGTCACCTCAAAACACACCGCAAGAACCAACTGGCACTCATCTGGGAAAGCGAAGACGGCAAAGACCACCGCACCTATTCGTATTTCGCGATGAACCGCGAAGTCTCGCGCATGGCAAACATCATCAAAGCCATGGGCGTGCAAAAAGGTGAACGCGTCACCATCTACATGGGTCGCGTGCCTGAGATCGTCTTTGCCATGCTGGCTTGCGCCAAGATCGGCGCAATCCATTCGGTGGTATTCGGCGGCTTCTCCGTCGATTCATTACAAGGACGCATCGAAGACAGTAATTCAAAACTGGTCATCACCTGCGACGGCTCGTACCAAAACGGTAAAGTGGTCGAACTCAAATCCATCGTGGACGAGTCGCTCAAGAAATGCCCGAGCGTGGAAAATGTTATCGTCGTCAAGAGGGTCGGCAATGGAGTCACAATGGAAGCGGGGCGTGACCACTGGTATCACGACCTGTGCGTGCTGCCCATCGCCAACGGCAAATGTGTCACCGAAGAAATGGATGCGGAAGACCCGCTCTTCATCCTTTACACCTCTGGCTCCACGGGCAAACCAAAAGCCATCCTGCACACACACGGCGGCTATATGGTCGGCACCTATTCCACATTGAAGTACGCGTTCGACGTCAACGACATGGATCGCTGGTGGTGTACCGCCGACCCAGGCTGGATCACGGGTCATTCCTACCTTGTGTATGGTCCCATGATCGCGGGCATCACCTCCTTCATGTTCGAGGGTGGCCCCGCCTACCCGTATCCGAATCGCTGGTGGCAATGCATCGAGCGCTATGGCATCACCATTTTCTACACCGCCCCCACCGCCATTCGTGGGTTGATGCGCTTCGGCGAATCCTGGCCCAACAAGCACGATCTTTCTTCCCTGCGCCTGCTCGGCTCTGTTGGTGAGCCAATCAACCCTGAGGCATGGAAGTGGTATCACCGTGTGATCGGCAAGGAGAAATGTCCGATCATCGATACCTGGTGGCAGACGGAGACAGGCGCGTTTCAGATCACGCCGACGCCTGTTGTGCCTCTCAAGCCTGGTTCTGGAACCCGACCTTTCTTCGGTCAAAAAGCCGAGATCGTGGACGAACAGGGGAACCCCGTCCCTGATGAGACAGAAGGCTATCTCACACTGCTCAACCCGTGGCCCTCAATGCTCCGCACCATTTATGGTGACGATGAGCGCTACGTCAGCCAATATTGGAGCAAGTATCCTGGTCGCTACACCACAGGTGACTCTGCCAAGCGCGACAAAGACGGCTATTACTGGATCATCGGGCGCGTGGATGATGTGATCAAGGTCTCAGGTCACCGCCTTGGCACAGCGGAGGTAGAGTCTGCATTGGTCAGTCACCCTGCTGTGGCGGAAGCAGCGGCGATCGGTCTGCCCCACGATGTGAAGGGACAAGCCATCCACACCTTCGTACTCCTGCGGGCAGGCTTCGCACCTTCGCCTGAATTGGCGGAGGAACTACGCCAACATGTCGCCACCCACATGGGACCGATTGCGAGACCTGAGGATGTCAAGTTCCTCGATAAACTGCCCAAGACCCGTTCTGGCAAGATCATGCGCCGCGTGTTGAAAGCACGAGCGCAGGGATTGCCTGAGGGTGATATTAGTACGTTGGAGGAGTAAGTAACGAGTAATAAGTAAAAAGTAAAAAGACCTCCGAGATTTCGGCCCCTTCGTGGTGCTTCGCGAAAATCTCGGAGGTCTTTTCGTTTATAGCTTCTATATTCCGCCGCGATCTTTCATCACTTTGCGGATCTTCTTTTCGAGTTTATCGGCTTTTTTTTCCAATGCCGCAAGTTCGTCGAGATATGGTTGACCTGCGTCTTTATCAGGCAGGGAGTTGACGTTGATGCGGACGTTGTAACCCGCGGCAGTGAGCGAGGCGCGTGCCATGGCGAAGCCTGACATCGAGTCGCTGATGGCGTTGAGGTTGCCATGCTCTGCGCATTTGACGGCGAGTTCCATGATCTTGACAGAGTTCTCAGCCGAGTGCAATGGGATGTGCGCGGCGTTCATAGTCGCCACTTGAACGGCGGCGGTGCGGGCGGTTTGCTGTCCTTCGGTTTCCTTGGGAAGTTTGAATGCGCCGATGACGGCTTCAAATGAAGCAGCGTCGTCTTCGACGGCTTGGGTCATTTCAGCGCGGAGTTTTTCGGCGATGACATGCACGGCTTGCATCTCAGCTTCGACTTCGGCGTATTTCTTGCGTCCGATGGTGAGACCTGAGACCATTGCTACCAACGCGGCGCCCATTGCGCCAGCATACGCGGCGGCGGAGCCGCCCCCAGGAGCGGGTAAGGCGGAGGCTAATTCGTCCAAGAAAGAGGCAGGCTGGGGAGCAGAATGACCGTAGACGGTGGACGACGGACGATCTGCGGTCTGCGGTCCACCGTCATAGAGTCGCGACTCCAAAATTTGTTCTTTATCAAACTGATCCAATTGGGTGTACCAGACCGCCACATCCACAAGGGACTCTTGGGGAATCAGGCCGACGAGTTCGCTGTGATGGATGGCGACGCCATAGCGCTGGGCTTCACGGCGGATAAATTCGACCACGCGGGCAATCGGCGTTTCGCGGAAGTTGGTGAGGTTCATCGAGACTTGCGCGCGACCATCCACAAGCAGACCCAACCCCTTGACGTACCGCAGTCCGCCCGAAGAGTGACGCACCGCTTTGGCAATTTTTTTGGCGATCTCTACATCATCGGTGGTGAGATAGACATTGAAAGCGATGAGCGGATTGCGTGCGCCGATGACGGTTGCGCCCGCCTTCGGAAGTTTGCTGGGACCGTAATCAGGCTGGCGCACGGGGTTAGACTCGATCTCCGCTTTGAGCGCTTCATACTGTCCCTTGCGGATGTTCTCAAGATTGGTGCGTTCGGGTCTGGTGGCTGCCGCTTCATACAAATAGACGGGGATGTTGAGTTCGCTGCCCACGCGTTCGCCGAGGCGTTTGGCAATCGAAATGCAATCTTCCATGCGTGCGCCGCCGAGCGGAACAAACGGAACCACGTCCGTGGCGCCGATGCGCGGATGCGCGCCTGTGTGTGCGTCGAGGTCGATCAGTTCAGCGGCGGTCTTGATAGCGCGGAAGGCGGCTTCTTCGACCCCTGCGGATGTGCCTGCAAAAGTGAGCACGGTGCGGTTGTGGTCGAGGTCGGAGGAACGGTCGAGCAGTTTGACCTTAGGGACGGCTTGAATGGCGGCGACGATCTGGTCGATCACTTCAGGTCGGCGCGCTTCGGAAAAGTTGGGGATACATTCGATGAGTGGAGTAGTCATGTAGTTTGATAGTCTCTTGGCTGGGTGGTTTTGAATTGACTGGTATTGTCGTTATTATACCCAGCGTCGTCACAAATTGAGATTCCTTTCTGAGGAGGCTGAAAGCTGACAAAACAGCCTTTCGAAATTCAGATACAATCGGGAAAATTTTTTGTAAGAGGAAATTATCGTATGTTATATATTCGCGGAAATGCCCTTGGCTTGGCAATGTTCATGGTTGGCGGAGTGATCGCAGGAATCGGAGGCCTCGTTCTCAAACTGGGAGATGTTCCCATCATGCTCATGGTTGGGGTTGCCCTCTTCCTGATGGATGCCATCATTCGGTTGCGGGTGCGTCACCAGCCTGGCTGGCTCATGTCAAAACAGGTAGGTGGCTATTTCTTTTTTGTACCCGTCTGGTTGCTGGGAATCTTTGTAATCATCCTAAACATTCTGAACGGCATAAACCTCCTGCCGCAAAAAAAAAGGTAAGAAGGCATCCTAGAAAGGTAGGCCATACGCCAATTACAACGGTATAATCCCGCCCGTTATGAAAAACCCCTTCGACCTTGTCATCTTCGACTGTGACGGCGTGCTTGTTGAAAGCGAACCGCTCGCCAACCGTGTCTATGTGCAGTTATTTAGCGAACTTGGCTATCCGCTTGATTACGAAAAAACCCTGCATGAATTTCAAGGCGTCACGATCCATGACCGATTAGCCGCCTCTGCCCGAAAGTTCAACATCACCCCGCCCGCAGACTTCATCTCCGCATTCAACGAACGCCTCACCGCCTTAACCGAAACTGATCTCAAGGTAGTCCATGGCATTCACGCCCTGATAGAGAGTCTGACCGTCCCAATCTGCGTCGCCTCCAATGGCAGCCGTGACGAGATTACCCAACGCCTGAAAATTGCCAAACTGACAGAGCACTTCAACGGGCACATCTTCAGCGGATTGGAAGTGCCGCACCCCAAGCCCGCCCCCGATGTCTATCTCGCTGCCGCAGCTGCCTTTCGCATTCCGCCTTCCCGCTGCATCGTCATCGAAGACAGTATACTCGGCGTCACTGCCGCAATCCGTGCTGGGATGAAGGTCTATGGTCACACTGCGTACACACCCGCCAGGTCCCTGCAAGAAGCGGGTGCGATTCCCTTTGCGAACATGCACGAGCTGAAAGACATCCTTGCCATGCAGGCGGCTTAATCCATGCAAACTCTCGCAACTGAACGGTTGTCCCTTCGCCCATTTACCCTTGACGATGCGCCGTTCATCCTTGAGCAACTCAACGAACCTTCTTTCATCCAAAACATTGGTGATAGAAATGTCCGCACTTTGGAAGATGCCCGCGCCTATCTAACGAATGGCCCGCTCACCGGTTACGCAAAGAATGGCTTCGGCTTGTGTCTCGTCACCCTCAAAGAGACGGGCGAGACGATCGGCATGTGCGGCTTGCTCAAACGCGAAGCGCTCGAAGATGTGGACATCGGCTACGCCTTCCTGCCGCGCTTTTGGTCGAAAGGCTATGGAGTAGAAGCGGCACAGGCTGTCAAGCGATTTGCAAAAGAAACGCTCGGGCTGAAACGTCTCGTCGCCATTGTAGATCCTGTCAACACAGGTTCGATCCGTGTATTGGAAAAAATCGGTATGCGGTGCGAGAAAATTGTCAAATTATCTACAGACGATATTGACCTGAAATTGTTCGCCATCGATTTGTAACCCGCAAACACAAACACTTATCAACAAAGAAAGGGATATATTATGCGAAAAGAAACCATTGAACTTGAAAAATTACGTCAACGCATCGCCATTCTGGATTGGGAAGCAACCGATCTGGCTGAACAACTTGAACGCGAAAAACCAAGCGGGAAAAAATTGAAGTCAGCGGAAGAGCGGAAGGCGCAATTGGGCGCAGAGATCAAAAAGTTAATGGCGGAACTCCACGATCTCATCGCCAAAGGACCCAGGGAAGCCGTGGAGGAATGGGTCAACTGGCATAAGGCAGAACTGGATGAAATTATCCGCAGTGAACCCGATGATGGTGCAAACACCCGATTGGGAATGGCGCGCTTCGTATTGGCTGGCTGGGATAAGGTTCTAAAAGGCGAGCAGGATTTTGTCCGTATTAATAAGTATTTCCTAAAAGAGTACGTTGCCAAAGCCGAACAAACCTTCCCAAAGGATGAAGTGGCAACCCAAAAGGAAGCCAAAAAGAGTTCATGGAAGTTTTGGGAATGACGATATATTCAGTATCCGCGATCGCCAGTGTAAAAAATGGCCGTCGCGAGATCGAGGATGATAACTGGGGGGATGTCGTCTCGATCATTGAACTGGATCCGTCCCTGCCTGAGGAAGCGCTGTTCGAGCTCGAAAGCTTCTCACATGCAGAGATTATCTATTATTTCCATCTCGTTGAAGATACCAAGGTGGAAACGGGTTCACGGCACCCGCGCAACAATATGGAGTGGCCAAAGGTAGGGATACTCAGCCAGCGGGGTAAGAACAGACCCAATCGGCTGGGAGCAACCATCGTCAAGATCTTGAAGCGGGAGGGGCGTCACATCCACGTGCAGGGGTTGGATGCAATCGACGGCACGCCGATCCTAGACATCAAACCTGTCATGCTGGAATTTCTACCGCGCGAAGAAGTAACCCAGCCTGTCTGGGCAACTGAATTGATGAAACATTATTGGTGAGGTAAAGTGGAGCACATGAAAACCGTTCGGTTGCTGGTTGAAATGGAACGGTTTGACAGCGATGTACACACGGTAGTTGCCCCATAATCGGGCTGCAGTTTCGAAGATATAATTCTCTTTGAGGTTTTCATGACAAATCAAAACACCACAATACATATTTATCCAAAAAGAATTCTCATCGGGCTGTTGGGAATTATAGGCATTTTGGTTGCTCTAAGCATCTACGGGCAACGGATCAGATTTTTCGGAGTTGCCGACATCCGTGGCGCGTGGCATGAATTTTGGCTCGATTTGCTCATGCAAGCTTTCTATCTCGATGCTGAAGGCAATATTTCTACACACGTCAATGCTTTGTTATTGTTCCTCCCCGCACTTCTGCTTATTCTGATCAGTATGTGGAAAAATACAAACGGCGATAAATTCCGCCTTCACTGGCTAGGGCTTGGCTTGATCTTCCTTTTCCTTTCGTTTGACGAGGCCGCCGTCTTGCACGAACGTCTGATCAAACCCACGCGCGCCATCTTGGATACTGGCGGCATTTTCCATTTCGCATGGATCATTCCAGGTATGATCGTAGTAGCTTTATTTGGCCTGACTTTCCTTACGTTCTTTTTACATCTTGATAAAAAATTCAAAATATTATTTTTCTTCTCGCTGGCAGTTTACATTGGTGGTGTCATCGGCGGAGAAATGCTCAGCGGATATGTTGCCGCCAATCTCGGGCAAAAGAATTTCACTTATGCAGTCGTTGCAAGCATCGAAGAATCCATCGAACTGATCGGCGCTTCGCTCATTGCCTACTCCCTGCTTGAATACATCAGATACTACCTTCCTGATGGCATCACGGTAAAAATGACATGATGCCCGAGAGAACCATTACACACGCCGAACTCAAACGCAACACCGGAGAGCGGGGCACGCGAAAGTACATCGCCCATAATGGGATCGTGTACGATGTAACCGACTGTCCCAAGTGGCGGCTGGATATGCACGAGTGGCTGCACTTTCCCGGGCAAGACCTCACCAGCGAACTTCCCGAAGCGCCGCATGGCGAAGAAGTATTCAAGCATGATTGCGTGAAGATCGTTGGCAGACTGGAGTCCAACGTTTCCTGACGTTGGGAGGAACACATGTCAAACTTCAAATGGTGGCAAACGGCTGTCTTTTATCAAATCTATCCCCGCTCCTTTGCAGACGGCAACGGCGACGGCATCGGCGACTTCAAAGGCATCACCGAAAAACTGGACTATCTCTCCAGTCTCGGTGTGGATGCGCTCTGGCTCTCGCCGCACTTCCCCTCCCCAAATTGGGATTGCGGCTACGATATCTCTGACTATTGTAATGTCGCAGCCGAATACGGCACGATGCAGGATTTCAACCACTTCCTGTTTGAAGCACACAAGCGGAATATGCGCGTCATTCTGGACCTGGTGCTGAATCATACGTCGGATGAACATGCCTGGTTCAAAGAGTCAAAATCCAGCCATGATAACCCCAAAGCAGATTGGTACGTGTGGGCAGACACACCTCCGAACAACTGGCAATCCTGCTTCGATGGCGACGCGTGGACGTACGTCCCTGAACGAAATCAGTATTACTATCATTACTTTATGAAGCAGCAGCCAGACCTCAACTGGCATAACCCCGAAGTAAAGCAAGCCATGTGGGACGCTGCCCGTTTCTGGCTCGACCTCGGCGTGGACGGTTTCCGCCTCGATGCCATTGGCACCATTTACGAAGACCCCAAACTCACACCTCATAACGTCCCAATGAATCTGGCAGAGTTGCGCCGCTTCTCCGAACTTGCCAAAACGCCCAAAGAGATCAAACTCAAGGATAAATACTGGTACGACATGTTCAAAAATCAGTGGGGGCAGCCCGCTGTGCATGACCTGATGAAAGAACTGCGCGCCATTCTCGATGAATATGACGGCGACCGCGTACTCATCGGTGAGGATGACAATATCTCCTTCATGGGCAATGGCGCGGATGAGCTACACCTTGTTTTCAACTTCCCGCTCATGCGGGCTGACCGCCTCACACCTGACCATGTCCGCAAGAACCAAAAGGAACGCCTTGCCCAATTGGACGCATTAAAAAAGGAACGCGGCTGGGGCTGCAACACACTCGGCAACCACGACAGTTCCCGCCTTTACACGCGCTACGGAAATAAGCTCCACGACACTGAGCTTGCACGCCTGCACGCAGCACTTGTGTTGACGCTGAAAGGCACACCCTTCCTCTACAACGGCGAAGAGATCGGCATGACTGACTACATGCTGACTGACATTTCACAAGTCAAGGATACGATGGGCTCATGGTATTACCATGCCATCGTCACTGAGATGGGCGTACACCCCGAAGAAGCCATGCTCCGCACCGCCGAAATGACGCGTGACAAGAACCGCACACCGATGCAATGGTCGAATAACCCCAACGGCGGTTTTTCCCCGCCGCTGGCAACTCCGTGGCTGCCCGTCAACCCGAATTACAAGAACGGCATCAATGTTCTCGATCTGGAGAAAAACCCAAGTTCCCTGCTGAACTATTACAAACACTTGCTACACGTCCGCAGGTCATCGGTGGCTTTGCAAACGGGTGAATATATTCCTTTACAAACTACAGCGAAAGAATATCTCGCTTTCGTACGCCAAGCCGCAGAGCAGACAGTTTTGGTCATTTTGAATTTCTCAGAACATCCGCTTGAGATGGACTTCACCCGAAGCAAAGAGATCAAAAAACGAAATCTACACCTGTTATTCTCCAGCGCGGAACGGCGCGGCGGGGAATTGACCTCGCCATTCAAGATCGCTCCGTATGAAGTGTTTATTGCCAAAGTGATACATGAGTAAAGTAAAGCCAAAGGCATTCGCCACCCTTTGCGGACGCATCTTCCGCGATACGGACCCGCAGTATTTTCCTTCTGCCGAACATCGCGGAAAGCGCATCCTACTCTGTACGGATGCCTGCCTCGGCGCATTTCTCGCCGACCCTGATGTGTTTTGCAAGGTTCACCGTAATTCAGATAAAACTGCCGCGCGTATGAAGAGTGAAATTCAACACCTTATAGGTCTTTGGAGTACGTATGATTCCACCAAGAAAAGCGATTGAGTACGATAGATACGAATTCAAGAAATGGGAGCATTTCAACGCGGAAACTATTGTTGAAACTCCCGTTTCTTTAACCGTGAACGGGCAGGTGTGGATCTCGTTCATGTGTACGCCCATTCACCTCGAAGAACTGGCGGTGGGATTTTTATTCAACGAAGGCATTATCACAAGCATGAACGATGTGGCGGATGTCCGTGTGTGCGAGCATGGTGACAATGTGGATGTGTGGCTGGAATTCACTACAGAGCAACCGACCAATTGGCGCAGAACGTCTGGCTGTACGGGCGGTGTGACGGCTGTTGACCTGCTCGCGAAGCCAAATGTCTCACTTGCAGAGAACAGGTTCCAGGTCCAGCCTGAGGCGATCATGGAGATGGTGGACAAGTTATTCGAGTCACAGGAGTTATATCGCGATACGGGCGGGGTGCATACATCCGCTTTATCAGACGGTGAAAAAGTTTTGCTGGCGGCGGATGACATTGGCAGGCATAACACGCTGGATAAAATCGCGGGCATGTGTTTGA
>Ga0194120_10009992_pt1 | contig 11873 bp, 13 predicted proteins | sample TA2MahCa65mmetaG_FD_148642 | JGI IMG/M metagenome (GOLD analysis project Ga0194120, IMG submission 148642) | Freshwater microbial communities from Lake Tanganyika, Tanzania - TA2015019 Mahale Deep Cast 65m | ecosystem: Environmental > Aquatic > Freshwater > Lake | place: Tanzania: Lake... | reverse complement strand
GTAATTTCCAAGCGGCGCTGTTGGGCGCGTTACCTACAAAATACGCCTTTTGTATCGAGGATTTATCTGTGTCTCAAAAAGCTTCTGCAAAATATCTTAAAGGCGCTACGGGCGACTGGGAAATTGTCATTGGCATGGAAATCCATGCACAGGTGACCAGTCAGGCTAAGCTTTTTTCCGGCGCATCAGCCGAATATGGCGGAGCGCCAAATGATCATGTATCGCTTGTTGACGCCGCCATGCCAGGGATGCTGCCAGTTATAAATGAAGAGTGCGTTCGTCAGGCTGTGCGCACCGGCTTGGGGCTAGAGGCGCAGATTAATTTACGCTCAATCTTTGACCGTAAAAATTATTTTTATCCAGATTTGCCTCAAGGTTACCAGATCTCGCAATTCAAGCACCCGATCGTTGGTGAGGGTATAGTTATCGTCGATGTCTCGCCCACTGAACGAATTTCAGTTGGAATTGAGCGCCTTCACTTGGAGCAAGATGCGGGAAAGTCGATGCATGATCTTTCTCCTGCCGAGAGCCATGTGGATTTAAATCGTAGCGGCGTGGCCTTGATGGAGATCGTCTCCAAGCCAGATATGCGCTCAGCTGAAGAGGCTAGAGCCTATGTTTCAAAACTCCGCACCATCCTTCGCTACATCGGATCTTGCGATGGGAACATGGAGCAGGGCTCATTACGAGCTGACGTGAATGTTTCTGTCAGACGGCCCGGAGAAAAGTTGGGCACGCGTTGTGAAATTAAAAATGTCAATTCAATTCGCTTTATTGGTCAGGCCATTGAGGTCGAGGCGCGTCGTCAAATTGGCATTCTTGAAGATGGTGGCGTAATTGCCCAAGAGACGCGCCTTTTCGATCCAGGCAAAGGCGAGACGCGTTCTATGCGCTCAAAAGAGGAGGCGCATGATTATCGCTATTTCCCTGACCCGGATTTGCTGCCGCTAGAATTCGATCAAGCCTATGTTGATGGCTTGAAAGCGCAATTGCCAGAGCTGCCAGATGCAAAACGCGCGCGGTTTATAGAGCAATATGGCCTACCGCCTTATGATGCGGGCGTGCTGGTTATGGAACGGGCTAGCGCGGATTTTTTTGAACAGACCGCCAAAGGACGCGATGCAAAACTTGCTGCAAATTGGGTTATTAATGAACTATTTGGCAGGCTAAATAAGGAAGGTCTTGATGTTGCTCAGTCGCCGGTTTCAGCTGCGGCTTTGGGGGCGATCGTAGATCTCATTTCCAGCAATGTGATTTCGGGAAAAATTGCTAAGGACCTCTTCGAGATTGTCTGGAGCGAAGGGGGCGATCCTGTAGAGATCGTTGAAGCGAGAGGGATGAAACAGGTCACTGACGCCAGCGCGATTGAAGCTGCAGTCGATGCCGTCATCGCAGCAAATCCTGACAAGGTTGAGCAGGCGAAGGCTAAGCCAACAATGCTGGGTTGGTTTGTTGGACAGGTCATGAAGCAGACAGGCGGGAAGGCTAATCCACAGTCTGTGAATGACCTTTTAAAACGCAAACTCGACGTCTAATACGTCTCAAAATTTACTAAACACGAATCGGTTTTTTTCCGCAGATGCGCAATTTTGCGTTTTGCGTCCAGTTGAAATGCGTTTTTTTTTGCTTTTTTTCGCTTCAGACACAATTTTTTTTTCATAGCGTTAACAGCAAAATTTTGAGCATCGTTACAGGTGGCGTTGACCTCTCAAATGCGTCGTGCGCATGTCAGCGTGATGATGCGCATGAGTTAAAATTTATATGCGGCCTTTCACTGATGAGTAAGTGACGGCAGGCCTGATCCTGGTGGGATATAAAACAAATATAAGGATACGGATCCCAGGCGGTTATTCTATAAAAAACAGATAATTGAGAAGAGGGTTGGTGGGAGAGATGACGCCTCATCGATCGATCAAAATTTAAAACAAGAGAATGAATTAGTCTTCTAGCTAAGAACGAAATGCCGCGTTATTTTTGGTTCTCCTCAACATGAAATTTTATGCGCCGGGTGAGAAATTTTTCGCAAATTATTCCGCTTCAAAATCATGCAAGCGTTGAGCTGGATAGCCGCGATTGTGCCTCTGATTGCCGTTTTTATGTCTGTTAGGGCTTGAACCTCTGGTTAACCTCGTTACGTTATTGACGCGTATAGTCGGGTGACCAATTTTCCGACGACACGGACCAAGGGGACTTTAGAATGGCGAAAGCTACTACAAAAAAGCGTAAGCCAGCCAAGAAGGCGGCTAAAAAAGGTGCGCGCAAGGCTGTGAGAAAAACAACTCGCAAGGCTAGCGCGAAAAAAGCTGGTGCAAAGAAGACCGCTCGCAAGGCTGTCCGTAAGACGGCGACCAAAAAGCGTCGTGCAGTTAAAAAGACGGCTACTAAGAAGTCGCCGGCTAAGAAGCGTCGTCCAGCCAAGAAGCGCGGCGGCCGCAAGGCTAAAGCTGCAGCTACGGCTTAAGACTACTTCTAAAGCGCAATCTTTGGATTGCGCTTAGTTCAAAGCTTAATACGCTCGAGATGGCTGGCGACAGTTTCTCGAGCGTTTTATTTGTCAGCTTCAGTTTTTTGTTCCTGGGCCAGGCAACGCGCCGCAAAGTGTCGCCACATTGGCAGATCCTGCGTCGATGACATCTTCATTTCACGCCACTGCTCAGCGCAGGCGTGCATTTGTTCTCTCGATGCGCGCGGCAGCATTGGAGGCGGCTTAGTTGTATCGATAGGCGGCAGAGGTGGAAGCGGGGTGGCGGGCGCCGGCGCTCCTGGAGCCTGTGCTGGTTTTAAGCTGTCTAATTTTTTTGCCGGTGTCGGGACAATAGATTTTGAGGCTGGGGCGGTAGAAGGGTTAGTTGGAACAGTTTTCTGTGGCGGGGTCGTCGAACGCGCCGCCGGGATCGTCTTCTGCTTTGCTTCGTGTGGGGCATCAGACTGCGCTAAAGCTGTAGAGCTATAAAGTGCGACTGCCAGAATGAGGCCGCTATATAGTTGAATCAAACCTAACCCCTGACGCGTCCAATAGATCGACATGAAGCTTACTTCATTCTTGGGCAATGTAATTCATATAATCGCTTCCGATCTGGAAGTCGAAATCATTGATTGAGGCTGTTTGCAGGCCTAAGAGAGCGTCAAGAAAACTATTGCGACCCATTGGAGGCTAGAGAACAATCATGACTACCCCTGCGGCGCCCCAATTGGACCTAAAACATCGCCCGAGAAGAAATCGTAAAAGCCAATGGGCGCGTCGCCTTGTCTCAGAGACGAGATTAGATGTTTCAGATTTGATCTGGCCTATTTTTATTGTTGAAGGCGAGAAAAGGCGTGAAGAAATTGCCTCTATGCCCGGAGTTTATCGCTATTCAATCGATCTCGCCTGTGAAGCTGTGATTGAAGCTGCCTCTTTGGGTATTCCCGCTGTCGCGCTTTTTCCAAATATTGACCCTGAGTTACGCGATTTAACCGCAAGCAATGCAACGCTTCCCGATAATCTAGTTTGTCGTGCGACCCGGGCAATCAAATCAGCTGCGCCAAATATTGGCGTTATTACTGACGTTGCACTCGATCCCTACACGAGTCATGGGCATGATGGATTGCTAATGGAGGAAGAAATTATCAACGACGCGACTGTCGCGCTCCTTGCGCGCCAGGCGATCAATCAAGCTCAGGCGGGTTGCGATATCATTGCCCCCTCGGACATGATGGACGGTCGGATTGGAGCCATTCGCTCTGCATTAGATGCAGAGGGTTTCCAGAATGTTCAGATTATGAGTTATGCAGCTAAATACGCCTCTGCCTTTTATGGCCCATTTCGTGAAGCCATCGGAACAAGTCGAACCTTGCAAGGGGACAAGCGCACCTATCAAATGGATCCAGCGAATGTTAAAGAGGCTTTGCGAGAAGTTGCTTTAGACTTAGAGCAGGGCGCAGATATGGTCATGGTCAAACCTGGCATGCCCTATTTAGACGTTTTGCAACGGGTCGCTGAAACATTTGAGGCGCCGACCTTTGCATATCAGGTCTCCGGCGAATATGCGATGATCACGGCGGCCTCGCGCAATGGTTGGCTAGATGGCGAGCGAGCAATGATGGAAAGCCTGCTGAGTTTCAAACGAGCGGGCGCTGCTGGCGTCCTGAGCTATTTTGCTGTTCAGGCCGCTCGACTTATCCGCGCTCAGACCTAACCCAGCGCCCTCGGCGTGATGGATTGGATCTGAAACCGACCCTAAAGGCTAGACAAACCCCCCCTCGCATGGTTTGCCTTGCGATGCGTTTTCCATGGGTTGATTTGACCGGGCTTATTAAGGTCGAAACCGCCGTCATGCAGCTCTCGAGGGATCTCCTTTGAATGCTGTCTGGCGCCCAATATTATTAGATTGGACGCAGCGGGCAGTCCGATCCAACTTGCTTTTGTGTGAGAGATGTTTCGAGGCGTCATTGCACTAACAATTTTTGTCAGCGGGGTCGCTTTTGTCTCTCCGGCGTCTGCAGATTTTCGTTTGTGCAACAATACCACAACGCGCGTGAGTATCGCTCTGGCTTATACAGATGGCCGAAATTGGCTTTCTGAGGGATGGTGGAATTTAAGACCCTCTGCTTGCGAGACCTTGTTGCGGGGGCCGCTTGCGGCCCAATATTATTACGTCTACGCCATGGATGAGCGGGGCGGTGAGTGGAAGGGGCGAGCGTTCATGTGCACAAGAGACCGTGAATTTCGCATAGACGGTCGTGATGATTGTTTTGCGCGTGGGTTTGAGCGCACGGGTTTTTTTGAAATTGATACAGGCAAGGACGCGAAGAGCTGGACAGTGCAGCTCACAGACCCAATGGCATCGACTCCGCCAGCGCCTACGCCTTAGTTAAGAATAAGACGTCTATAAGGGACGAGGGAAAGGAATTTGGTAAGGTCATGAGAAGGTTGCGACGCGTCAAAATTATCGCGACGTTAGGGCCGGCGACGGTTGATAAGGCAATTATCACAGGTCTTGTGCGCGCTGGCGCGGATGTTTTTCGGATTAACATGAGCCACACGGATCATACGGCTCTAGCATCTTATGTGCGAATAATCCGGGAAATTGAATCAGAAATGTCCCGTGCGATCGGTATTCTGGCTGATCTTCAAGGACCTAAATTGCGAATAGGCGCCTTCGACGAAGGCTCTGTTCACTTGAGAAAGGGCGATGTCTTTGTTTTCGACTCTAATCCAGAGCCTGGCAACGCGTCACGCGTAAGACTGCCCCATCCAGAAATTCTTGCGGCGTTGAAAGTCGGCGATAGTATTCTCATTGATGATGGACGCGTACGGTTGCACGTTGTCGAAACGGCGCCAGATCGCGCCCATGCGGTTGTAGATATCGCTGGACGCTTATCAAATAGAAAAGGCGTCAGTCTACCCGATACGGAAATACCCATCAGCTCGATGACGCCGAAGGATCGAGCGGATTTGGTCGCAGCGCTTGATGAAGGCGTTGACTGGGTTGCTATTTCCTTTGTTCAGCGGCCTGAGGATGTATTAGAGGTTAAGCAGATTACTCAAGGCCGCGCCTTAGTTATGGCGAAAATTGAAAAGCCTCAAGCAATCGCCCGTCTTGAAGAGGTAATAGAAGTTTCTGACGCGCTGATGGTTGCGCGTGGAGATCTTGGTGTTGAGGTTCCCCTCGAGCGCGTGCCTGGTTTACAAAAACGGATTAATCGTTCTGCGCGACGTCTGGGCAAGCCAGTGGTCATCGCAACGCAGATGCTGGAGTCTATGATCCTCTCCCCTTTGCCGACAAGAGCAGAGGTTTCCGATGTTGCCACAGCTGTCTTTGAAGGCGCAGATGCCGTTATGCTATCTGCTGAGAGTGCGGCTGGACAATATCCGCAGGATGCCGTTGCAACGATGAGTCGTATCGCTGAAGAAGTAGAGACAGATACGATTTATCGGTCAATTATTAACGCTCAGCGTGGTGAACTTCCGAATCCGACGTCAGCAGATGCAATTGCGGTTGCGGCGAGAGATGTTGCGCAAACGTTGCATTCAAAAGCGATTTGCGCTTGGACTTCCTCTGGCTCGACAGCTTTGCGGATTGCGCGTGAGAGACCTCAATCGCCTATTTTAGCCCTAACTCCTAAGCGGGATACGGCTCGGCGTCTCGCGCTCGTGTGGGGCGTTCATGCGCTTGAAACTCGCGATGCCGTCGATATTGAAGATATGGTTTTGAGGGCTTGTGAGTATTCCCGAAGTGAGGGATTTGGTCAGGATGGCGATCGGATCATTATTGTCGCAGGCATGCCCTTTGGCTCGCCTGGCGCAACCAACATGATGCGCATTGCGCATCTTGGCGGTGAGCCATGAACCATTAACTATGGCGCCATTCTAACATGATTGTTGGGCGTCCTGAGAGTGTATTGGCGCCTTCTCCAACCTGAACAAAATCGTTGCGCTCATAAAATCTGATAGCTCGATAATTATCTGCATTCACATCGAGTAGGATGAGCTGAGGGGAATTTTTCTTCGCTATATTTAGTAAATCCTCTCCATATCCTTGACCAAAATATTGAGGGCCTACGCAAATTTGATCCAGCCGGCCTGTGGTTGGGTTGATAACGACAAAGCCTGCGATCTCTTTATCTGGCTCCCGCGTTAAGCATAAAGTTATAGCGCCATTCTTTTCCAATTCAGCAATATGCTGTGTTAACCATGAGCGTCGTGCATTAAAGTCAATGCGTGGAAATGTGGCTAGCCAGGACGCAACCCATAAATCTAGGAGTTGAGGCCAGTCCGTCTCCTCTCGGCGTCTTATCGTCGTCAAGCTTTCCTCATGACTTCGAGTAATTGCCGATGAACCATTTCATTGCCTGCGCATACTTCTCCTTTCGTAAGCATAGAGCTCCCTCCAGAAAGATCCGTGACAAAACCGCCAGCTTCTCGGACAAGCACGATCCCAGCCGCAATATCCCAGGAATTAACGCCGCGCTCCCAATAACCATCAAAGCGTCCGCAGGCGACCATAGCGAGATCAATCGCGGCAGCGCCTAATCGTCGAATATTCCCGATCTTATTCATGCCTGCGGCGAGTTCGTTTTTAAAGGTGTCATGATCTTTTTGCCGCGCTAGCGGCGGAATACCACAGGCGACCATACATTCTGCAAGTCCACGTCGAGCGGCGACACGCATGCGGCGATTATTGAAATAAGCTCCTTGTCCCTTTTCAGCGATATACATTTCATCGATCGCAGGGTTATAGACGACCGCAGCGATTATTTGTCCCTCGCGCTCTAACGCAATGGAGATAGCGAATATTGGTACTCCGTGAAGAAAGTTTGATGTGCCGTCTAACGGATCAATATGCCAAGTATGACTTTGATCGCTTCCCTCCACAACGCCGCCTTCTTCCATGATGAACCCATAGCCAGGGCGCGCTTTTGATAATTCTTCAAATAGAGTTTTTTCAGCCTTTTTATCAGCTGCGGTTACGAAATCTCCTGGACCTTTGACAGATACTTGGAGATTCTCAACTTCGCCGAAATCACGTTTGAGGCCGCGTCCAGCTTTTAAGGCTGCGCCAGTCATCACATTCATTAGCGCAGAGCGTATCATTCAGCGTCCTCGACGATGTCAAAAGAGATAAGGAGACACCAATGCCCTTTTCGACGCCTGAGCGTCAAGCGGTTCATTTATGGGTGTTTTGAAGATGTTTTTTACCTAGCGTAAATCATTTTGGGCGATCTATGAGTAGGAAACTCGTCGCGTAAGCTCGTAATGATTGGCGCCAAAATGTCTCTACAAGATACGACCCCAACCTCATCGCAAAATATTCTGAGTGTGTCTGAGGTGGATTTTATCAATCTACCCTCTCTCGCCTCCCAGGCGGATCGGGCGATGCGCCGCTTCCCAGGGGTGTCGTTTGGCCAATGTATGCGGATGATATTACTTATTGTTCTTGGTTTGGGATTTTATCAGCTGACGACCCCAAAATATAACAATGGCGTCACGCGGCATTTGGTGGCGAAATCTTTTTAAACCTAATTATGAAGTCAGCCTGCGCTATAGAAATATATGCAGGACAAGCCTCTTAAAATCTTAAATTTTTCTACCGCTATCTTAGTCATGGGTAATAGTAGCGACTGTTAACGCCCCATTAGGCTTATTTTAAAACTACAAGCGCTTGCACCAGCTGAGCTTCTTTCTTCAGTTAAGGTTAAATTTTACTTAGGCGCGCGATTTATCAATCAATAGGCTAGCATGACTTTGTTGAATTTAGCGGAGCCCTGCTTTCCGCATGCCTATGGATTTGTCTATGTCGCGCGCACCCGATCTCTTTGGGAATGAAAAGACCCCCGTCTCTCTGGTTGAAAAGCTTATTTCATCCGAGGCCTTTTCAAGCTTGTATCATGAGGGCATGGGGCTTGTTGAAGAAGCCGCAGCCTATTTGGATGGCGAGGGGAGAGAAGAGGCAAAATTGCTCGCGCGCGAAACCTCGCTAGCTTATTCGGCCGAGAGCATGCGGCTCACAACAAGATTAATGCAAATTGCTTCCTGGCTGTTATTGCAGCGTGCGGTTCACCAAGGAGAAATGACGCGGCATCAATCCGCCGCTGGCCGTCATCGCGTGAGGTTACAACAACAAGAGCTTGCTTCCTCGTTAGAAATCTTCAAGCGTTTACCGGATCGGTTGAGAGAACTTTCTCTCGACTCTCTGCGTTTACAAGCGAGGATTATTCTGATGGATCAGCTTCTTTATGCGGAGCGCGAAATCTCAGATAAACTTGAGCCGCCAATCAGCCCTGTACTATTACAACTGGCCAGGCTTCGAGACGCCTTCTCAGATTAGACTTATTCCAAGTCTAGCGATGGTTCGCGGATTCATGAAAAAGCTGACGAAGGGGGCTTCGTCAGCTCAATCTGTCGGAAAATAATGAATGTTTAAAATTCGCTGATTTTATTTTTTGTTGTTGAGGCCAAGATTGCCAAAACGCGAATTAAAGCGCGACAAACGCCCGCCACGATCCAGCAGCTGGGTAGAACCCCCAGTCCACGCAGGATGTGTTTTGGGATCAATGTCGAGGTTCATCGTGTCGCCCTCTTTCCCCCAAGTTGAACGCGTTAAATATTCCGTTCCGTCCGTCATAACGACCTTAATCGTGTGATAATCTGGATGGATCTCTTTTTTCATAGTTCTAAACCCTTGTTGCAACGGGTAAAAGGCCCGCCAGACCCTGTTCGTCGCGGCCATTTGATCGTTGAGAATGATTTCACGCGCTCATAGCGCAAGAGAGCTAGGGGAGCAAGCCCAGCGACTAAAACAGAGGCAAAAAGGCCTTATCGACTTTCGTTCAAGCTGCAAGCATACGTTGGACTTCGCTAACAAGATCCCGCAGATGAAACGGTTTTGACAGGACTTTCGCCTGTTGAGGGGCTTGGTTGTTGGGATTGAGGGCTACTGCGGCAAAACCCGTAATAAACATGACCTTAATGTCGGGATCGAGCTCTGTAGCCCGGCGGGCCAGTTCAATTCCATCCATTTCCGGCATAACAATGTCCGTCAACAGCAGCTCGAAAGGCTCCACGCGTAATTGGTCATAAGCTGACAAGCCATTATCGAATGAGGCGACGGCAAAGCCGGCCTGTTGAAGCGCTTTGACAAGGAAGCGACGCATATCATTGTCATCCTCGGCGAGCAGGATCTTAGGCGTCAGCTTGTCATTCATCTTTAACCTCTCACGTTTTCCCGTATCAAGACTTAGCTTCGTAAATATCAGGTGAAAATTCTACGCTGACGGGTTAGTCTGGGTTTTACTCTCAATTTGTGATCCTATCGAGAGGTCGGTGTCCGCTTTATGAAATCGCGGTAAATTTTCGTTTCATTGGTGCTGTCGATTGAAAACTAGATGATCCGATGACGGATGGGCCTAGGGGATTAATGAATAGTAAAGCGCAAGATGAGGGAAGCGTAGTAGTGGGAGAGGAATTTCCTACGCCCTTTGAGGTTATTGAGCCGCCTCAGCTGACCTCGCCTTTAGTCTTTTCTTCCCCACACTCTGGTCGATGCTATCTCAGCTCCTTCGTAGCTGCGAGCCGTCTCGATCTGGCGACTTTGCGTCGCTCTGAAGACGCCTATGTTGATGAACTCTTTTCATGTGTTGGAGCAGTCGGGGCCCCTCTACTGCTGGCTCATGTTCCCAGAGCTTATTTGGATTTGAACAGGGAGCCGTTTGAACTCGATCCTAAACTCTTCATCGAGAGTTTGCCGAATTTTGCGAATACCCGCTCCCTTCGAGTTGCTGCGGGATTAGGAACAATACCGCGCGTTGTTTCTGATGCGCGTGAAATATATCCAGCTAAACTAACTTTAAAGGAAGCTTTAAAGAGGATTGAATTATTTTATTATCCCTATCATTCGGTTTTACGAAGTTTGATGGCGCGCGCGCGCGAAAGATTTGGTTTTGCGATCCTTATTGATTGTCACTCAATGCCTTCAACAAGTACAAAAGACCATAACAATATAAAGTCTGATCGGCGTAGGTTAGATTTTGTCATTGGCGACCGTTATGGCGCCAGCGCTGATCGTCGCATTGTGCTTGGCGTTGAGGATCGGTTAAAGCGCCACGGCTATCATATACAACGCAATCGCCCTTATGCTGGCGGTTTCATTACAGAACATTTTGGTCAGCCTGATTTAGGATGGCATGCCCTGCAGATTGAGGTGTCTCGCGCCTTGTATATGGATGAAGTTAAAATTGAGAAGAGCATAAGGTTTCCTCAAATCGCCAAACATATCGGTGAGCTTGTCATGGGGCTCTCTTATGACGTAGCTGACCGTGAAGGATTCGGCGTATCTCAGCGCGCTGCTGCAGAATAAGGCGCCTGTTGCGCTCATGGACAAAAAATGACCGCCATAGATTTTGAAAAATTTGTAGAGCGTCTGGCGGATGTGTCAGGCGAAGCGATACTACCATTTTTTAAAACGTCCCTAAGCGCCGAAGACAAGTCGTTAGGGGGCGTCTTTGACCCAGTAACAGAAGCAGATCGCGCGGCGGAGTTAGCCATGCGTCAACTGATATCAGATAGTTTTCCCAGTCACGGGATTATTGGCGAAGAATTTGGTTCTTCCAATGCTGAGGCTGAATATGTTTGGGTATTGGATCCAATTGACGGCACCAAAAGTTTCATCTGCGGATTTCCAACATGGGGCACTTTGATTGGACTGACGCATCGTGGCCATGCGTGTTATGGAATGATGTCTCAGCCTTTTATTTGCGAGCGGTTTTATGGCGATGGTCGAGCAGCTTATTGGCGGGGGCCTGCTCGCACGACCGGAGGAATTGAGGAGCGTCGCAAGCTTTCTGTAAGGGCCTGCCCATCGCTTGAAAAAGCAACTTTAATGACGACCTCTCCCTTATTGATTGAGCCTGAGCAGCGCGAAGCATTTCATAATGTTGAAAAAAAAGTGCGTATGTCGAGATATGGCGGTGATTGTTATGCATATTGCGCGCTGGCCGCTGGTCATGTCGATCTGATCATTGAAACAGGAATTAATGCTTACGATATCGTCGCTCTCATACCAATTATCGAGGGTGCGGGAGGGATAATTACGACATGGCATGGAGAAGCTGCAACAAACGGCGGACGTATCGTTGCTGCTGGCGATCGGCGGACTCACAAGCAAGCGCTTGAAGCGCTCTCAGAAAAAATTGCCTAATGGTGACAGGCATAGACTGATTAGAAATATGATAGGAGAATACAAAGTAGGCGACGTTTGATATTCTTAGGACTTACGCAAAGTTAACACATTATTAACCAATGGCGTGATTCAAAATGTTATGATTCACAGCCGAAAACGGTTCGATCATAAGGATTATTGCCAGTATCTGCTGTCCAGCCAGCAGAACTATAC
>Ga0194120_10009990_pt1 | contig 11874 bp, 12 predicted proteins | sample TA2MahCa65mmetaG_FD_148642 | JGI IMG/M metagenome (GOLD analysis project Ga0194120, IMG submission 148642) | Freshwater microbial communities from Lake Tanganyika, Tanzania - TA2015019 Mahale Deep Cast 65m | ecosystem: Environmental > Aquatic > Freshwater > Lake | place: Tanzania: Lake... | reverse complement strand
GACCCCATCGAAGGATAACTGCTTCTCGATGTCGATTTCACCTATTACACCATCGTCAAACGTCAGGCGTATATGGTAGCCGCTCAGATATTCTACTGATTGGATTTTTCGCATTTAAAGTACAAAAGAGGGATCTACCTCAACAGCGGCGCGATTACCAGCGCTACCACGCTCATCAACTTGATCAGGATATTCATCGACGGGCCGGCGGTGTCCTTGAAGGGGTCGCCGACCGTGTCCCCTACGACCGCTGCCTTGTGAGCATCCGAGCCCTTTCCGCCATAGGCGCCGCCCTCGATGTGCTTCTTGGCGTTGTCCCACGCTCCACCTGCGTTAGCCATGAAGATCGCCAGCATCACCCCAGACGCCGTTGCACCCGCCAAAAAGCCACCCAACGCCTCCGCCGACCACCAGCCAAAGAGGATCGGCGCTACCACCGCGAGCGAACCCGGCACCACCATCCGCTTGATCGCAGCAGCGGTCGAGATATCGACGCAGCGCGCATAGTCCGCCTTCCCGGTTCCTTCGAGCAATCCCGTGATTTCGCGGAACTGCCGACGCACCTCTTCGACCATTTCGTAAGCCGCATTTCCGACCGCCCTCATCGCCAAGGCCCCGAAAAGGAACGGGAGCATCGCGCCGATCAGAAGACCGGTCATGACGTCCGGTTTTGAGACATCGATTGTCGTGACGCCGGCCGTGGCTTGGAATGCGCTGAAGAGCGCCAGCGCCGTCAAGGCTGCCGAGCCAATGGCAAAGCCTTTGCCGATGGCCGCAGTTGTATTACCAACAGCGTCCAACTTGTCGGTCCGGGCACGGACTTCCTTGGGAAGGTGACACATCTCGGCGATCCCGCCCGAGTTGTCGGCAATCGGCCCATAGGCATCGACGGCTAATTGAATACCGGTCGTCGAGAGCATCCCCAACCCCGCAATGGCAATTCCGTACAGCCCCGCCAAGTGATACGCCAGATAGATGCCGGCCCCCAGTGTCAGAATCGGCAATGCCGTCGAGAGCATCCCCAAACCGAGCCCGGCGATGACCACCGTCGCGGCGCCGGTTTTGGCTTGACCTGCCAGATTGCGCGCCGGGCGACGGGCTTCAGCGGTGTAGTATTCCGAAAAGAGCCCGATAGCGACCCCGGCCACAAGTCCGATCACCAAAGCCAGGAAAACCGCTCCCGGCGTCAGCCCACTCACCAGTGTGTTGGTCGGGTTGCTGGTGAAGTGCGCCGCTTGGGGCAGGAAGTACTTGATCACCGGATAGGAGACCAACAGCATGATCGCTGCTGCACCAAACGATCCAAGGTTGAGCGCCGCTTGAGGATTGCCGCCTTCACCCTCCTTCATCCGCACCGCAAACGTGCCAAGGATCGAGGCGCCGATTCCTACGGCCGCCAGAATCAGCGGAAGTATCACCAGGTTAAGGTTATAGAATGCTCCCAACACCATCGTCCCGACAATCGCGCCAACATACGACTCAAAGAGGTCAGCTCCCATGCCGGCTACGTCGCCAACATTATCTCCGACATTATCCGCGATCACCGCCGGGTTGCGAGGATCATCCTCGGGTATGCCGGCTTCGACCTTGCCTACCAAGTCGGCTCCCACATCGGCAGCCTTGGTATAGATTCCACCTCCGACGCGGGCAAATAGGGCAATCGACGATGCGCCAAGGGAGAATCCGGTCACTGTCGAAAGAAGGCGCTGCAGGTCGGCCTCGGTCCCATAAGCAAAGTCAAGCGCCCCGGTATAGAGAAAGAAGAGCCCGGCGAGACCCGAGACGCCAAGTCCTACGACCACCATCCCCATCACCGATCCACCCGAAAAGGCAACTGCCAAGGCGCCGGGCAGACTCGTCCGCGCGGCTTGCGTGGTTCTGACGTTAGCCAACGTCGCTACCCGCATCCCGAAGAACCCGGCGAGCCCCGAGCAGACCGCGCCAACAACAAACGAGAGCGACACCAGACTGCTTGACACTCCGGCGACGCCATTGACAACGCCGAGCACCACGGCAACAATTACTACAAAAATGCCGAGCACCCGGTATTCACGCCCGAGAAACGCCATCGCCCCGGTCCGGATGTAGCCGGCTATCTCGGCCATCCGCGCGTCTCCGACCTCGCGCGACTTGATCCAGTTCGACTTGACAAAAGCAAAGAGAAGGGCGGCCAGTCCGCCCAGAAGTGCAATAAGTAGATAGGAGTTCATTAAACCGGTGATAATGATGATGTTTATGAAAATGCCGCCGGTCAGGGGAGTGTCAATTCTCTCCTGTGCTTTGATGACAACTCCATCCGTTGCCTGGCCGCAATCGAAGGCTATTCGATACTTAGACCGTTATATTCGTTCATCGCGGTCAGGACTCCAGAGGTGATGCAGGCACTAACGGCATCTGCGGCACGTTCGACGATTAGCTCCACAAGTCCCTGTTTCGACTTCGGAATCTGGTCTAGCACGTAGTTGGCCAATTCCGCTGGAGGCTCATCACCTCGAATGCCAACTCGCAGCCGCGGCACGGCATCAGTACCAATGCATCTGATGATACTTTCAAGCCCGCGATGACCGCCCGCCGAACCAGACTCCCGAATCCGCAGCCTCCCGACCGGCAGGTCATGATCATCAAGGAGAATTAGTGCCTGCGAAGGCTCGACCTTGTGATACCTGAGCCATCGCGCGACCGGCTCACCCGACAGGTTCATATAGGTCGTCGGGAGCATCATTGCGACACCTCCCGCCTCGGCAAGAAGATACGCTCCCCGTCCGACCTTCAGTTCAACGCCTTGGCGTCGTGCCAGTTCACGGACCACCATCCAGCCGAGGTTATGCCACGTCTTCTCGTATCGAGGCCCGGGATTGCCGAGCCCGACTACGAGCCGGATCGGTAACGTCTTAACCGCAGGTGAGACTGACGTGGCGGGCGCGACTTGCTACTCGGACTTCGCGGCTTCGGCGGCCGGAGTCGCTCCCTCGGCACCTTCGATCGCAGCCCGAGCAGACTCCTCACGCACCAGCGTCGGCGAAGCGACGTGGGCGACAACGGTATGCGGATCCTGATGGAAGCGCAACTGCGGGTAGTCCAGATCGCTGACATGGATCGAATGTCCAATCGCAAGCGCAGCCACATCGACTTCGATGAAGTCGGGGATATCGCCCGGTTCGCACTCGATCGAGATCTCGGAGACGCCGTGCTCGAGGATGCCGCCGCCTTCCTTGACGCCGACCGGAGTCCCGGTGAGACGAACCGGCACTGTGACAGTGACCCGCTCGCCGCGCTTAACCCCGAGCAGGTCGAAGTGGAGCACGTCGCCGGAGACCGGATGGCGCTGCAGTTCGCGGAAGACGCACTCGCGCGGGCCCGTGCCGTCTATGGCAAGGCTGACCAGTTTGTGCCGGCCGCGGAGCAGTCGCGAGAGATCGATCCGATCCACTTCGACCGGGATGTTCTCGTCATGATAGTAGAAGACACCCGGGACAAGGCCGGCGGCGCGTGTCTTACGCGCTGCGCCCTTGCCGCCCGAGGCTCGGGTCGAAGCGTTCAGGATAGAATCAGACATTTTAAAGTGCGAAAGTGAGAAAGTGCTACCATTTAGTTAGTAAGTGATCGAGTGATCAAGTGCTATACAAAGAATCTACATTCATCGTCATTCCCGTCAAAACGGGAATCCAGTAAAAGACTATTCTGAGTCTGTTGATAAAAGTCTGAGCAAGGCTTGCTTTAAGCACGCATCATGCTGACGAAAGTCAGCATCCAGTCTGGATTCCGGCTTGCGCCGGAATGATGCCGGGACTTCTTCAACAGACTCATTCGTACATTCATCGATAATCACTCTCAGCTGGCGCGTATTATTACTAATCAGTGCAGAGAAGAGTTGACTTGGAGGGCGGACATTCCTGTCCGCCCTTGCCTAATTGGAACTTCTCATCATGGAGGACAAGAATGTCCGTCCAAAGGGCAGGCAGGAATGCCTGCCCTACTTGAGAAAACCACAATTATCTGCACCCATTAATAATACTACATCGGTGACATACATGACCTCGCCGGCATCCCGCAATCTGGCCACATAATTGCCCACTCTCTCACCTTGTTCGGGATCATCCTGAACAATGAATCGCAGTAGAACATTTGTATCCAGACCGATCACTTTTCTCGCCCTTGTCGAGCAATGATATTGTTTATCTCCCCCAAACTCAAATGTATCCCGTTACCATCCAGCATCCCGGCGAGTTCCATAATATCCCGCCCAATTTTCAGGCGCAATGAGCCGTTGGGTAACTCGACGATACGTACCTTTTGACCGGCTTTGATCGACCGCTTTTCGATGAGGTCGTCAGGCAGTTTGATCTTGCCGGATTCGTCGATAGTAGTGGTCCAGGTCATTTGATGAAACCGGTTGATTACATTCCTTGACGCGACTCCCGCCTGCGCGGGAATGACGAAACGAGAATCCTACGTAAACAACACACTTAACGACTCCCCCACATGGATTCGTTTGATCGCCTCGCCGAAGAGTCCCGCCACCGAGAGCACCGTAAATATGCCGCTCTCCCGCGCGTTGTCCTTGAGCGGGATCGTGTCCGACACCACAAACTGCTCGAAACCGGCATCGGAGATCTTTTCGACGGCTCGTCCCGACAGGAGCGGGTGGGTGCAAGCTGCATGCACCGCGGTGCAGCCGAGATCGCGCAGTTTCTGGGCGGCCTTGCAAATCGTTCCTGCCGTATCTACGATGTCGTCGATGATGAGCGCCACCCGGCCCTCGACCTCGCCGATCACGTTCATCACCTCCGAGTCATAGCCCTTCGCATCGTTTGGTCGCGACCGCCGCTTGTCGATGAACGCCAGGCCGGCCCCAAGCCGCTGCGCATAGGCGCGCGCGAGGGCAATCCCGCCCACATCCGGCGATATCACGACAAGGTTGTCGCCCGCTATGCGCCGGAAGTGGTCGATGAATATCCCCGACGAGTAGAGGTGATCGACCGGGATGTTGAAAAAGCCCTGCAACTGCGGAGTATGCAGGTCCATCGTCAACACACGGTCAACCGTCGCCGCTTCGATCAGGTTCGCCATCAGCCGCGCCGTGATGGCGACGCGAGGCTGGTCCTTGCGATCCTGCCGGGCGTATCCGAAGTAGGGGATGACTGCGGTGATCCGCGCCGCCGACGAGCGCCGCGCCGCATCGGCCATAATAAGCAGTTCGATCAGGTTCTCCGCCGGAGGATGAGTCGGCTGCACCAGAAAGACATCCGAACCGCGGATGTTGTCCTGATACTTGACCCAGAACTCCCCGTCCGAGAACCTTCGCCGGTCGATCGCGCCCGCCGGAAGTTCAAGATAACCGGCGATGCTGTCGGCGAGCGCGGGATGGGCCGAACCGCTGAACAGTTTCATCTCCGTCCCCGGGATCGTTAGGGATAGGTGCGCCTGCTGGGGCGGAAGGATTCGAACCTCCGAATGCGGGGACCAAAACCCCGTGCCTTGCCAACTTGGCGACGCCCCAGTTGCTATTCGGGCGTGCCCACACCCGCGCCTTCCGCCAAAAGCCGGTGGTATTCGCTTAGGACAAGCGACTCCATCTTCTGGCGAAACTCATTCGAAATCGGATGGGCGATGTCCTTGTAGGACCCATCCGGCATCTTGCGGGAAGGCATACAGACGAACAGACCGCTGTTCCCCAGTATCACCTTCAAGCCGCGAATGACAAAAACGTCGTCGAACGTGATGTTGACGAACGCCTTCAACTTGTCCTCCTCGCGGAGGTTGATGTTGATTTCGGTGATCTCCATCGCAATCGTCCTTCCGGGTATTTAACAAGGACGACAGAGAAATGCGAGCCACGGGGCCGGCCAGCCTAGAACCGCCGGTCCCGCCCGCGCCTCATCGTCAAAGACCGCATAGAGCGCCGACCCGCTGCCTGAGAGCCCGGCATTTCGGGCACCCAAGGTCAGCAGCTGGTCGCGTGCTTCCAACAGTTCCGGGTGGGCTGCAAAGACCACTGCTTCGAAGTCGTTCCGAAGATGGTCCCGCTCGGTCGTCCCCTCCGAAAAGTTGCGAACACTAATGTTAGTTCCTTCGGTTCCCAAAGTCAAGCGTTCATCAAGGCTCCGGTAAGCCCACGTTGTAGAAATCGGAAAACCGGGCCAGAGAATGACGACCCTTGTCTTCTCAGGAAGGCTTTCCGCCGACTTCAAGACTTCCCCGCGCGACCGACCAATCGCGGCAGGCCGGTCGAGCAGGAAGAACGGTACATCGGAGCCTAGCCCCAGGGCTATCTCAAAGAGGCGCGTGTCTTTGGGTTCCACTCCGTTTGTGCGAGCCATGCCGCGCAGAACCGCTGCAGCATCACTCGAGCCTCCTCCCAGACCGGCACCTACCGGGATCCGCTTGCGGAGTTTGATGTGTGCTCCTGACCCACTGAAGGTCGCGATAAATCGCCTCGCCGCCCGGATGACGAGGTTGGCCTCGTCCGTCTCGGTCAACTTCGGACCGTCATAGGTTACACTTTCTGCCGGTGTCAGTTCGATCTCATCAGCCAGATCGATCCGTTGGAAGAAGGTCTCAAGTTCATGATAACCGTCCGGCCGCCGTGCCCCTACCCGAAGTCCCAAGTTGATCTTGGCATATGCCTTCAGCACCATTGGCTCAGTGATCGACAGCCTTCCCTCTTCGTTCTTCTATTATCGATCCCTTTAGTTCTGCCAGTTTCACTCCTTCCCGCCATAGACATGGTATGCCAAACGCAAAGCTGTATAGGGTTACGCCGAGATGCTGAACGATCGCAAAGCCCATCGCCGGGTCGGCCGGGACATCGAAAAGCGATAGTCCAAGCAGCGTTATGGCGTGGAAGGTCCCTACCGCGCTCGGCGCCGAAGGCAAGGCGATGGCAATCGAATCGACGATCAGTATGACGAAGCAGGCTACCACCGGCGAAGCAGATATCAGAGGATAAGCACTAATAAATCCAAAACCTTCCATCATCAGCCAAACCTGCGCGGCGTAGATCACATAGAGCGCCAGCGTCCAGAGTGACACCCCAAGCAGGTGGTGGCTGGCGCGAAGAACCGAGAGGCCGACGATGAATCGCTCTATCATTCGTCGTGCCCGACGACCCATCAAGCCCCTGCCGAAAAGCCGGCCGAACAGCCCCTTGAACGGCTTCTTCGACGTAGCAAAATAGGCAAAGAGTGCAAAGATCGCCGACGACACCAGCCCCAGCACCAACGCTGCATCGGTGAAGCGCTTCGGAATCGGAAAGAAGAACCAGATGACCGCAATCAGCAGCAATAGGCTCAGGAGATCGATCACTCGCTCGAGGATCACCGTCGCAATAGCCGTCGAGCGCGATATGCCGATCCTTCGCGCCAATAATACCGCCCGGGCGACCTCGCCGACCTTGAGCGGAAGCGCTGCATTGGCAAGATAGCCTACGGTATGCAGCGAAAAGCCGTCGAATGCAGTCATTCGGGGATGGTCGGTGGTTACCACCGGTTCGACCATTGTCCGCCATCTGTATCCGCGAAGGAAGACGTGGACCGGAGTCAGAAGTATGCTTGCTACGATCGGCCAAAGTTGGATCCTACCAAGTATCTCCCAGACATGAGTGAAGTCGATCCGGCCATGGCTAAAGAGTGCACTGAAAAGCGACTCCTGCCCCCCAAAGTAGCCCTTCAAGTCCGGCTCAAAGACCGCAAGATAGATGAAGAATAGACTTAGCCCGACTCCGAGCGCCGCGCGATGACGGGTCATTGAAAGTTGAGTCCGGGGATTAGTGCGCTCAGTTGTTCAATCGTTAGATGGATAAAGGCCTTGGGGTCCCATCGTAATGCCGGACAACCATCCGTCCGGGCATGGCTATCACCGCAGATCGAACACCTCCGTTCCCTCCGGGGTATCGATGAGATTGAACCGTTCAGGCGGAATCTTGTCGAATCGGATATCCGTGAGGATGTAGGTGGTGGAGTTGTTGTTCAGGTCGAGAAGCCGAATGCGTCGCACGACAAGGTCGGCTTCCGTTACCCAGAGTGACGCGCCGTTAAGGAGTGATTCCTGCTTATCCTTGGGGATCAAGTCGAGTCGATAGCCTTTCTGACTCTCAACCGACAGTGGAGTTAGTTCACCGGCTTCGAAGTTGGAAGTGAACTCGAGCAGGAACTTGCGCGGCAGCGAAGACTCGCTGGTCTTGCCGGTCGCTTCAAGCATCATCTGGCTACGCGCGAGGTTGAGACGCTGAATGGTCTTGCCATCGGAGACGATCAACTGTTCGGGCGTCTCGATGCGCATCCGGTCATCGGAAGTTACGGCAAGCGTCCCTTCTCGGACAATCGTCTCGCCAGTCATGGCCCACTCGAATATCTCCCGAAAGTGGCATTCAAGCGCCTTCACATCCTTATACTTCTTCCGCAACTCCTTCAGTGCCGTATTGGGATTGGGCGTAGCGGCCGGAAGGTCAATGACTGAATACAACACGAAGAGTGTGGCGATCAGACCTGAGGCATTGCGTTTCATAGATCTCTATTTGTTTTCGCGCATTGATGATGCTGATTCATAACCTATGGCCTCGAGTCAACTAACTACTTTGCGGGCCACCAGGACTTCAGTCGTTGGACTCTCACGAACGAAAAGCAAGAGAATCCGCTCCAAGGGGTAGAGCAGAAGCGCCCAAAACCAACTAAACACCTCTGATCTCCAAGCCGTGAAGGTAATGGCCCACCAAAGAGTCCTCAGTATTATGCTGTCGCTGTCAACAGGGTAGTTCATCAAGACCAACATCGGACGCCGTTCGACAATTTCGAGCCTATTTGCCTGAAGGGTCTCATAGATCGTCTCCAGCCGACGCGATACCTGATGCTCTATTCGCATTTCGGCACCATGTAGAAAACTCTCGGAGAGAAGGAGATAACCACCCGGTCTCAGCAGGTCTGCCAAATTCGATATGGCATTCCGCCACAGTCGGTCGTCAACTATGTGGAACAGCACGTCGAAGGCTGAGACTGCATCGAAACGGGCCTTCAACATAGCGGGCAACTCCCGCCCTATGTCCAGGTGATGAAATCTGCAATGGGGGAAGAGCCTGCCCAGACTTTCCACAGCAACTTCTGCAAGGTCAACACCGTCCACTTCCCTTGCACCAGCATCAAGCCAAAGGCGGCAATAGAATCCCGTGCCCGAGCCGATGTCGATTACGCGATCGACCTTGGCCAAACCAAACCTACTGACTACGCTCCTGAACATGATTCGTCGGAGGTGATAAGTCACCCTGTTGAATCCTATTCCCAAGCCCTGATAGCCGACACCAGTCAGATTGAAGTTCCGGGTTAGTCGTTCATTCCAGTAACTTCCCGGAGTGAATCCTAAGTCCCGTGTTCCAGATACGGTCTTTGTCTTGGACCCTTCAGCCATGTTTCGGCGCTCCGTAAAACTCTCCGAGATTACTCGTCTTCACCAAACCGTTTCTAAGGGCTGAATCGAAGTAGGCGGGAACCTGCACCCCCAATGGCACTAGCATTAGTCGTCCTTTCACCGGTCTCGGCAAGGCGGTCCCGGCAATGCGATGGTCGAAGGGAGTGATCAGGAAGTAGATATAGGGCAGCATCCCCTCGGCATAGGATTGTGCCATTTCGGGGGCAATCCCACCGAAGTCGAGTCCGCCCGTCTTACGCACCAGGACAGCCTGCAGTTCCACCAGATTGAGGGGATAGCCCTTCACCGTCGGCACGGCATTCCACTGGGCATCTGCCATCACCCACTTCTTACGATTATTGAGGAATGCTTCGCAGACCACATGAAATGCTCCCGCCGGGCGCACTGCAACGTCCTTCGGCATGATCTCGACGACCCGGCTCCGAATGCCGAGGGCATTTAAGCACCCTGCTGTCACATAGGCATATTCACGGCAACTAAACTCGCCACCGGCTTGTGCTGCGCGAAGGATCGCGGTCGGGTCATTGGGTTGGGGAGGGCAGTCGCCCTTATGTTTCCACTGACGGTGCACCCAGTCGGTGATCCTCTGCACGCGTTCGAGATCGGACGTCGCACCGGCTACGATGGAATCGAGTCGGTGTTGTTCGCGCAACATGATGAGACTCGGGTTGATCGGGCGGTTGTAGTAGAACTGCCGGGTCTCCTTGGCTGGCCCCAAGTCCCAGAGGAGCGGCGTCACCTCGAACGAACTTCCGGCAGCAAACGCCCCCCCTACTACCAGACCGCGCACAAGAAGCCACCGGCTCCGGCCGGCAGCGGCAGCATTCCCTCTGTTGCCCATTTCTGCCTGTTGTTAGACGTGGTGTTTTGCTGTTGCTCTGCTCGCTACCTATACTCGATCGACATCAGACCGGCATAAAGATCAAACTCTAACCATCACTTGACGAGCCTCCCGGCCCTTCACCTGCCAATTGACCGCATGCAGCGGCGATGTCGGCTCCCCGGCTGGTGCGAAGAGTTACATCGACTCCGTTGCGTTTTAATTGGACAAAGAAATCCTCGGCTCGCGACGCCGTCGTCCGGCTAAACCCCTCGCCCACAGAGTTGTAGTCCATCAGATTGATCTTGAAACCGTGGTGTTTGGCGAGCGCTGCCAGCCGACCGGCATCGTCATCGCTCTCATTCTCACCCGCCAGGAGCAGGTAACTGAACGCCACCTGCGTCCCTGAAGCCCGGCCATAGTCAGCTGCTGCTGATGCGATCTCCTTTAGCGGATACCGACCGGCCAAGGGCATAAGCCTAACTCTCGCATCGTCCGTCGTCGCGTTAAGTGATATAGCCAGATTGACCCTTGGCAAGACGCATTCATCTGTGCGCGAGCGCGAAACCAGAGACGAAGTCATCGCCCGTATCCCCGGCAGCCAACCGGCTGTCGAAATTGTGAACCTTCCTCGAGAAATGCCGACTCCTTCCGGATCCGTAATCAACCCTGCCGCTTTGAAGACCTGATTTCGGTTCAGAAGCGGCTCGCCCATTCCCATCATCACAACATTCGTTGCCCTTCGGCCAAAGGCTCGCTCGAGGGCGGATAGTTGCCCAACGATCTCCCCGGCGGAGAGATTCCTCTTGAATCCAAGCCTTGCGGTCGCGCAAAATCCGCATCCGACTGCACAGCCTACCTGCGACGAGAGGCAGGCTGTGATTCGCTCACCTTCCGGAATCATCACCGCCTCGACGCGTTGACCATCGCCCATCTCAAGAAGCAGTTTGACGGTCCCGTCGAACGACTCCTTCCGCCGGACAACCTGAACTGGATCGGCCACTGCCATTTCGTCCAACGTCATCCGGAGACTCGCCGGAAGGTCGGTCATCAGGGCAAACTCCGGCTCGCGCCTCTTGTAAAGCCACTCATAGAGTTGCCGCCCGCGATATTTCGGCAGACCAGCGTGCTCCGCAAATTGCTCCAGTTCAAGCCGGTTCAGACCGAGCAAAAGCAGTCTTTCAGGTGGCGTCGGAGGTGTCTCGACCGGAACGCTGCCTGTGACCTTCAGAGGTAAGACCAGACGATTCACACGCTTACTTCAGAAATATCAAGCCCCGGTTATCAATGACGAGCGTCCTGTCCCGCAGGATCACCCGATAGGCGCCGTTGGGCAGGCCGTCCGCCCTCCAACGAAAGTCTGTCACTCCCGGTAATAGTCGATACCGCCCGACAATTCTGGCATCGGGTGCAGCAATCTCGACGAATTCCCCGCCCAACAGCGGCCGGTCGAACCGGATCACGGCTTCACGGTTGAACGGATTGGGGTAGAGTGACAGCAAGCGCGGCGTTTGCGGCGGCAAAGATTGTTGGTCTTTCTGCACCGCGACCGGATCCCGTCCCAGTTTCAAGAGCCAGAAGTCCGTCCCGCCTGCTCCGATGGATGACGTCGATCCGCCGATGTAGTAGCCTCC
>Ga0194120_10009987_pt1 | contig 11874 bp, 10 predicted proteins | sample TA2MahCa65mmetaG_FD_148642 | JGI IMG/M metagenome (GOLD analysis project Ga0194120, IMG submission 148642) | Freshwater microbial communities from Lake Tanganyika, Tanzania - TA2015019 Mahale Deep Cast 65m | ecosystem: Environmental > Aquatic > Freshwater > Lake | place: Tanzania: Lake... | reverse complement strand
AAAAATGTTCTTGTTCTTCAAATAGTTGATGCTCCGGTAAAACCGGAAAAAAAATCATATCCTCCCCGCGTCCTCTTTAGTTTATTGATTGCGTTTGGAAGTTTTATCATTTCGTTTTTTTATGTTCTCTTTCAAGAAAATGAACAATTAAAAAAATCTGAAAAACTCGATTACATTTTTGGAAATATAGCTCGATGGAATTCGCGCTGATTTTTTAATAAGATTTTTTCAACCGGCTGTTGAATTTTGTATGCGGTTTGTTTCACGATTGATGTCACTTTTTGAAAACGATATTCATTATTGGAAGAAACGAGTTCAAACGTATGGAAAGCGTTCAGTACTCAATATTGCACATACGGAAGATGATTACGAAATCATTACACAAAAACAGAAAGAGGAAATTTATCCATTTTTCAAAAGTCAATTGAATGGTACAGAAAAAACTGTTCTCGATTTCGGATGCGGTCCCGGTAGATTCACGAATGATTTAGCCGCTATGATTCATGGAGACGCTATTGGTGTTGATCCGGTTGCAGAAATATTATCTTTTGCTCCGAAAAACCCGAATGTTAGTTTCAAGGTAATGGAAAAAGGAATAATACCCCTACGCGATAATAGCATAGACGTTGTGTGGTGCTGTTTAGTGCTTGGTGGAATAAAAAATAAAATGTTAAAACATACTGTTAAAGAAATAAACCGTGTTCTAAACAAGCACGGTCTTATTTTTTTAGTAGAAAATACAAGCGAAAAACCAAGTGGGAAGCATTGGGTTTTTCGAAGTGTTGACGAATATCAAAACTATTTTTCTTTGTCAAAACTTTTTTCATTACATAGTTATCATGATATGGATGAAAGAATTACCATAATGGCGGGACGAAACAGTATTTAATGCAGGTTTTTTCAAGAGCAAAATCGGGAATTAAGTCGAATTCTGTTTCACAATTTGGAAGACAAGCTCTTCAAATAACAACAACAATTATTCTCACGAGGTATTTATCTCCATCTGATTTTGGATTGATGAGTATGGCTTTTGTTATAACTGGATTTTTAAATGTATTTCGTGATTTGGGGACATCGCCTGCAATTATTCGACAAAAAGAAATATCAGATATATTGTTGTCAACAATATACTGGTTTAACATTTTTTTTGGATTTGTAACATCAATTCTGATTTTTTCTTTTGCTCCTATGATCGCGCGATTTTATGAAGAGGAGAGATTGATAACTATTTTTCAGTTACTATCAATATCCTTCATACTAACGAGTATCGGTATTGCCCATCAGGCAATCTTAGAAAAAAACTTGAACTTTAGTGTTCTCGCAAAGATAGAATTGACTTCCACTTTTATTGGTTCTTTTGTAGGAATAATTATGTCCATAAAAAATTATGGAGTCTTAAGTTTAGTTTTTCAAACGCTTGTTACTTCGAGTGTTTCAACAATTTTACTCGTTAAATATTCCCAATGGAAACCGATGTTAAATTTTCAATTTAAACAGTTGCAAACAATAGCAAAATTTAGTTTGAACCTTACTGGTTTCAATGTATTTAACTTTGTAGTTCGTAATGCAGATAATTTACTCATAGGAAAATATCTTGGTGCCCAACAATTGGGTTATTACAACCTTGCCTACAAAATCTTAGTATATCCTGTTCAAAATATTTCTTCGGTGGTTTCGAGGGTAATGTTTCCAGTCTTTTCCCAATTTCAAGAAGATGATAATTTATTTCGCGAAACATACCTAAAGATGATAAAGGCAATTGCATTCATTACATTTCCTTTGATGCTCGGGTTAATGGTTATGAGCAAACATTTTGTTCTTACCGTTTTAGGAAAAGAATGGGAGCCAGTTATAATGTTGCTCATCATTTTTTCTCCGATAGGACTTATTCAATCAATTGATGCAACGACGGGAATAATATTCCAAGCAAAAGGCAAAACCGACTGGATGTTTTGGTGGGGAATTGCTACAGGGATACTTTCGATTTGTGCTTTTATTATTGGTTTACAATGGGGGATTTTAGGAGTTGCGTTTAGTTACTTATGTGCAACACTCATTTGGACTTATCCTGGCCTTGTGATTCCGCTGAAATTCATAGGATTGAAATTTATGGATATATATAATCACCTTTTCAGAACACTTATAATAAGCGGAATAATGAGTATTATTTTATTTATAAGTTCAAATTTTCATTTTTTTTATGACACGAGTTACTATTCCTTATTGTCCCTTATAATATTATGGATTCTATTATATGGGATAATTACATATATCTTTGATAAATCAGGAATAAAATTTTTAATTAGGGCGTTCGGTAATTCTTAATGGTTATTGCTCAGATATTACCAAAATTTCGGCTTTCTAATGTTCTTATCTTCGTAGGCATATACTTAGGTATAAATTTTTTAGGTATAAGATTTTTTCCTCAGTATGCATTAATAATTTTCGCTATAACGATTATTATTCCTTTTCTTTCACTTATTTTGATGAAAGATACAATGTGTTTAATATTGTTATATGTTTCTATCACCCCAATCTTACAACATATGAGCGTATATTCTCCGAGAATAGGAGATTTCCGAATTACCCCTCATATGATTTTCCATTTTTTTTTAATTCTATCAATTTTTTCTACTATAATTTTGAAGTGGAAACCTCAGAATGCAGTGTCGTTTGGATTGATTGAAAAACTGCTTCTTTGTTTTGCATTTTCTACAATCTTTTCTTTGTTCTTAGGTTATGAACTCCCGGTTAACCATGATAAACGATGGTTATTATTTTATACTGGTATTTTCGAGCCATTATTGTTTTTTGTTATTATTGTTTATTATTTACAAAATTGTGAAAATGCAACAAAGAATTTGTTAATATCAATTTTGATAACAGCATTTTCCTCGCTCATCATCGCATTCATTGAATTTAAGGAGTTACATTTCGATATTGTAAAAGTATTTCTGGCAAGAATGCGGTATGGGTTTGGTTACCATAACACAAATTTATTTGGAATTCATTCCTCACTATTAATACCAATATTTATTTATGTATATGTTCACGATTCATTTAAACAATATAAAACACTTGCACTAAGTGGAATACTAATAATTGTTGGTTTATCATTGTTGTGTTTTAATCGAGGGACATTTATTGTGCTTGGATTAGAATTTTTGTTGCTTTTCTTTATAAAAGAAAGCAGAAAAGTAATTTATTGGTTAATGGTTGGGTTCTTTATCATATTTTTGGTTTTTAGCGACCTTGCATTATTGTATTTTTTCAGGTTTTTTGGTGAAAGTAACAATGTTGCAATACTTTCTGACGCGAGTGCGAATTATAGATTAGAAGCTTGGAAAGTTGGATTGAAATTATTATTTATATATCCGTTTGGAATGGGTGGAGGAAGCTTTCAATATGGATGGGAATTATATGGAAACGACCCAACAATATATTTGGGAACTCCTCATCAATTGTTTCTATCTATTGGTGTCGATTACGGACTCATTGCGCTTATTTTGTTTACTTCAATACTTTTAACGACTTATATCTATGCTAATAGGATGTCACATTTTAATAAAATAGGAAAACAGAGTAATCTATTTTCCTACATCAAAATATCACTAATAGGTTTTGTTGTTTATGGATTGGTCACTGATGGTGAACTAAGTCATTTATCAGGGTTTACATATCCAAATAATGGTTACACTTTGTTTTTAATGATAATTTTTGCATTTACGAGTGTTGAGTATAATAGGTATAAGAATAAAATTCACATACAATATTAACAGTTGTGATAATTCATAAAGAAAAAAATGTTGTAGTACATTTAGTTACTCCATATTTATTTCACACTGGTTCTTGGATATATTCACAGTTGACCGGGATACAAAAATTTCGAACCGTAGTCTTTACGCAAAAAAAGGAAAACACGCATCAATTTCCTTTTGAAAAAATTTATAGTATCGAAGACGAAAATTTTTTGAAACAACAACTCAATAGAGTATATCGGCGAATGACAAATAATTATGGTTTATTCTTTCAAAAAATTGTAAAGTTCGTGAGACCGAATCTCTTTCATGCACATATGGGATATGAAGCAGTTCGATGGCTTGCGTTTGTAAAACGAAATAACCTTCCGCTCGTAACGACGTTCTATGGTTTAGATGTTTCAAAACTTGGAAAAATTCCAAAATGGCAACAAGAATATAAAAAATTATTTTCGTATGGTTCGCTGTTTTTAGCAGAGGGCTCTTTTCTTAGAAAGCAGTTAATAGATTTAGGCTGCCCTTCAGAAAAAGTAAGGGTCCAGCATTTAGGAATAGACATGAGGAACTACCCAGGAAAAACAAATCCATTTACGGAAAGAGAAAAGATTATAATTTTACAAGTTTCTTCATTTCGTGAAAAGAAAGGAATTATATATTCATTACAAGCAATTGCTAAAGTGAAAAAAGAATTTCCCAATATCGAATTTCGCTTGATTGGTAAAGGAGATACGGCACAATCAAATCAAGAAATAGGGAGATTAGTACATTCTTTAGGAATTCAGGATTGTGTCAAATTATTAGGAGCAAAACCTCATTCAGAAACACTTGTTGAAATGACGAACACAGATATTTTTCTTCATCCCAGTGTTACTGCAAGTGATGGAGACAACGAAGGAGGTGCGCCGGTGGGAATTATCGAAGCATCCGGGATAGGTTTGCCGATTGTATCAACGTTTCATTGCGATATTCCTGAAGTCGTCATCAATGAAAAAACAGGATTGCTTTCTAAAGAACGCAACGTAGATGAACTTGTTAAAAATTTAAAAACATTGCTATCAAATTATTCTATAAGAAAAAGTTTTGGCGAAAAAGGAAGGAAGCATATTCAGAAAGAATACAATTTGCAAACACAATTGCAATCATTGGAAAATATTTATAGTGATATGTGCAATCATTAGAATCAATGAATAAAAACGTATTGTTTATTTCGGATTCAAGTATTACAAACCCGATATTGAGTTCACAAGGATTGCCGCAGTTAAATTTATTAAGCCAAAAGGGGTTTCGCATTTATGTTCTTTCTTTAGAAACAGAGAGAGATATTACTATTTCACAACAATACAAAACTCTTTATCAAAAATTTGGTAATGCACTAATATTATTGCCATTGCGTTCAAGAACAATTTTTCCGTTTGCATATTCTATACAAAGATTTATTTTTCGCATGTTTTTTATTTTGTATTGTATAATTAAGTACGATATACGATTAATTCATTCGAGAAGTTATGTTCCCGCAGTTTTCGGATTATTATTTCAAAAAATGTTAGGAATAAAATTTATCTTTGATATGCGAGGATTGTTGATTGACGAAAGTATTTCTATAGGTTTGTGGAAAGATAATTCATTCAATGTAAAGTTGATGCGCGTATTAGAAAAGTATTGTATACTCAATGCAAATTCTATCGTCGTAGTATCAGAACAATTTAGGCAGCACATTCTTAATTTGCCGTACGCTGTTGATAACGTATTAAATATTGCCGTGATTCCTACATGCGCAGAAAGAGAGCGTTTTGAAATTGGAAAATTGAATAAAGGGGAAATTAAAGAAAGAACAATTTTCGATAATAAAATTGTTTTTTTGTATTCAGGCTCATTAACAGAATGGCAACTTGCTAATGAAGTAGTTCGATTTTTTACTTACTGTTTTAAAAAAAATCCAAAAAGTTTTTTCCTTATACTAACGTATGATGAACCGTTAAAGATGAAAACTTATTTGATAAATAATGGTATTAGTGAAGAAAATTTTTTATTTATCAAAGCAAGTTTTGATGACGTACCTAAATATTTTTCTTTTGCTCATATCGGAATATTGTTGCGAAAACAAGAATTACTCAATCGCGTTTCTTGCCCAATTAAATTTGGAGAATATTTGACAGCAGGAATTCCCGTTGTGCTGACGAAAGGAATCGGCGACACAGAGGAACTGCTCAGTAAATACAATATCGGCGTATTGATAAGTGAACTCAATGAAACCGAATATATCAACGCGAGTGAAAAAGTATTTCAGTTACTCGAAGATACAGAAGTGAAAGTTCGTTGTAAAAATATTGCTCGGAAATATTTTTCAATAGAAACTTCAGTTCAACAATATTATCAAATTTATTCTCAGTTGTTATCATAAAGTTTTAATTTCTATGAAGTCAATTTGTGTTGTTGGTTTAGGGTACATCGGATTACCTACTGCATCTCTTTTGGCAAATAACGGATTTAAAGTCGTGGGAGTTGATGTCAATAGAAAAGTAGTAGATGCTGTTAATTCAGGAAATGTACATATTGAAGAACCGGGATTACGGACATTAGTTGAAGCAGCTGTTCACTCGAAAAACTTGCGCGCTTCAAGTGTTCCAGAACCATCCGATGTATTTATTATTTGTGTGCCAACACCGTTTAAGGAAGGAAAGAAACCGGATTTGAAATATGTGTTCGATGCAACCGATGCAATCCTTCCATATTTAAAAAATGGAAATGTCGTAATTCTCGAATCAACAGTTCCACCGAAAACAACGGAAGCCATTGCTCAGTATGTAAAAGAAAAGCGAAAAGATGTACTTGATGGAACGACTGTAATAAATTTTGCGCATTGTCCCGAACGAGTTTTACCGGGAAGAATTTTAAAAGAACTTGTTGAAAATGATAGGGTAATTGGTGGGCTCACTGAACAAGCAAGTATATTGGCGAAAGAAATATATAGCGCTGTTGTTTCAGGAAATATTTATACTACAGACGCAACCACAGCTGAAATGGTAAAACTTTCTGAAAATACTTTTCGTGATGTGAATATTGCGCTTGCAAATGAGTTTGCACACATTTGTGAAAAATTAGGAATTAGCGTTTGGGAAGTAATCTCGTTAGCCAATAAACATCCGAGAGTAAATATTTTAAATCCAGGACCAGGTGTTGGCGGACATTGTATTGCTGTTGACCCGTGGTTTATCGCATCAGAGTTTCCGAAAGAAGCAAAAATAATTACGTCAGCAAGAGAGGTAAATGATTCAATCCCGCATCGTGTTGTTGGAAAAATTATTGAACTTAATTCACATATTCAAAACCCTATCATTGTTTGTTTAGGTGCATCGTATAAAGCAAATGTTGGCGACGAAAGAAATAGTCCAGCATTAGAAATTTACGGGTTGCTAAAAAACCATTTCAATGATAAAGCAGAAATTCGATTAAATGATACGCACGTTCATAATAACTCGCTGAACAACGTTTCCCTTGAGAGTATTTTTAATGACGCATCGCTTATTGTTTTACTAACTGACCACACGGAATATTTTTCAATAGAACCAGAGAAAATTTCGCAAGTAGTAAAGGATAAAATTGTTTTTGATACAAGGAATTATCTTAATCATAAACTGTGGAAAAGCAGTGGATTTGAAGTTCACGTAATTGGGAGCGATTCTCGAAATGAATAATTGCTTTGTAGTTTCAATATTTTCCAAGAGTGTAATCTAAAGTATCAATAATGACCTTTCCTAAAGTAGTAATTATTATTCTGAATTATGTGAACTGGAAAGATACTTCGGAATGTTTGCGTTCGCTTGAAAATTGTACTTATCCCAATTTTGAAATTCTTCTTATAGACAATTGTTCTCCCAATGATTCTTTTTCAAAACTCTCAGAATTATTTCCAAGCATTCGAATTATCGTAACACAAACAAACCTTGGATACACAGGTGGAATAAATTTTGGAATAACAGAAGCACTAAAAAAACAAACTGAATATATTTTTGTACTCAATAGCGATACAATAGTAGAAAAAAACTTTCTGTCCGAAATAGTTACTGGTATTGAACAATATCCAAATGTAGTTGCTGCTTGTAGTTTGATCCTCGAGGAAAGAAACAGAAATAAAATATGGTACGCGGGAGGAAGTTTAGTAAAATGGCGCGGATTAGCAGTACATCACTTACAAGGAAAATCGAAACAGTTATTGAAATCTAATAAACCTCAGCGTGTAAGTTTTATTACGGGATGTTCAATTCTTTTTCGCGCCGGTGCATTTTCCAAAATCGGTTTGGAAGACGACAGGTTTTTTATGTATTTAGATGATATTGAATATTCAGCGCGAATACTCAAGAAAGGATATGATTTGTTATTTGTTCCTACATCCATTATCTACCACAGAGTGGAAGGAAAAGAAGAAAGCGCGTTTAAATTGTATTATTCAGTCAGAAATAGGTTGTTGTTTATTCATACTGCATTGACAGGTTTAATACGATGGTACGCAAGCATTTATTTTTTTTGCGTCATATCATATAAACTTGTTAAATGGTCAATGTTTCATAGAAAATATTTTCGCGCCGCAGTCTTTGGATTGCAAGATTACTTTAATAATAATTTCTACGAAGGAAGAGGTCATACATTATTTTATGTTCCAGAAGATTTGGTAGTTTAGATTATAGTATTTTGTATAAATATGAAAAAACAAATAGCGGCGATCGTATTACACTATAATGGGTTTCAAGACACATTTGAATGTATTGAATCTTTTAAAAAAAATGAGAACGTAGAAATCTATATTATTGATAATGCTTCAACGGATGGAAGTGGGTTAAAAATAAAGGATGCATTTCCAGAAATAAAGTACTTTCTTCAAAAAAAAAATCTTGGTTATGCAGCTGGAAATAATTTCGGATTGAAAAAAGCAATCGAAGATGGTTTTGAATATTTATTGATTGTAAACAACGATGTTGTTGTAGATGAATCATTTTTACAACCTATGTTAAATGAGTTCGAATCGGATTATAATGTAGGTGTTGTTACTTGTAAGGTATTGTATAAAGATAACCCGACAATCATTAACGCCGCAGGAGGAAAATTTAGTAAGTTACTTTGCACTGGCGTAAACTTGAGAATAGGGACGACAGACAAGAACGAAGTTGAAGTAAACGATATTGATTTTATTCCTGGAATGATCATGCTTTTGAAGAAAAATGTGATTGAAAAAGTTGGGTATATGAAAGAATACTTTTTCCTTTATTTTGAAGATGTAGAATATTCACTTCGTATAAAAAAATATTTTAAAATGCGTTATACGTCAAAAGGCAAAGTGTTTCATAGTAGTAAAAGTGGTGTTCGAGGTAAATCATACAGTTCTACTTACTTGTTTTACCATACCAGAAATCGACTATGGATGTTTAAAGGTACTTCCATTTTGTATTTTATTTATACGATAGTTTTTACTTTCATAAATAGTTTTGTAAAAAGTATAATAGTTCTATTGAATAGAGGTAATGCTGGTGATTCAAAAGCAAGCAAAATAACACAATTATGGAAGGGGTATTTTCATGGAATATTTCTATCTCCAGACTTTCAATAAAGTGTTTTTTTAATTCCTTCTAGTTACCCATAAATTAGATTTTAATGCAAATATTATTGAGCATATTTTTCGTTTCATCGGTTCTGTGTATCATGCATACATATATATTTTATCCAATAATCCTCTTTATTTGGTCATCATTACGAAAAAAAAATATTCAAAACTTTGATAACTATTATCCAACAGTTTCTGTAGTTATCGCAGTCTATAATGAGGAGAGTGTATTAAGAGCCAAGTTGGAAAATTTTTCGACGTATGATTACCCTGAAGATAAAATAGAGTTTTTGTTAGGTTCGGATGGTTCAACGGATAGAACAAATGAGATTCTTCAACAATCAACTATTAAAAACCTTCGGTTTTATTCTTTCCCACAACGGAGAGGAAAAGCGTCAGTTCTGAACGATTTGATTCCTCTTGCAAAAGGTGAAATCATAGTATTCTCAGATGCAAATACCTTTTATATTGCTGATACGATTCAAAAACTGATCAAAAATTTTTCCCATTCTAATGTTGGAGCAACCTGCGGAGAGTTAATACTTAAATCAAATTTTAAAACTTCAGGTGGAAGAGGTGAGTATGTTTATTGGTCTTTTGAAAATATGTTAAAAAAGATGGAGAGCGAGATTAAAACTATTGCTGGGGCAACTGGAGCAATATATGCAGTACGAAAAAATTTAATTACTCCGTTACCTACCGAAAAAGTAATAATGGATGATTTTCTAATACCTCTTGAAGTAGTAAGAACAGGATATGATGTAAAATATATTCCAGATGCAATAGCGTATGAAAAACCTTCCGATTCAATACGAGGAGAGTTTCGACGTAAAGTAAGAATAGGTGCTGCCAATTTCTATGGAATTTCAAATTTCCCTGATTTGCTTCATTTTAAAAAAGGTTTTATTGCCTTTGCGTTATGGTCTCATAAAATTTTACGCTGGTGCGTCCCCTTTTTTTTATTGCTCTGCATATTCTCCAGCATTTTTCTTTCATTACATTCAAAATTATATTTCTACTTCTTTTATGGCGAGATTGTTTTTTTGTGTTTATCCTTATTTGGTTTTCTATCAGAAAAAATTAAGTTGAATATTAGGCTGCTGAGTATGCCATATTATTTTCTTGCAATGAACACGGCTTTGCTCGTCGGTTTTTTCAAATTTCTTTTTGGAAAACAACAAGCGACTTGGGATGTGCAAAGATGAAACCTCTCCTCATCCTCGCTGGCACACGCCCGGAAATAATAAAAATTGCTCCCATCATTTTGAAAGCGATAGAAATTTCATTTTCAAATAGAGTGAATGTAAAACTTTGCTTGACGGGGCAACATCAGACTATGGCAAATGAAGCGCTTGAAATTTTTGGCATTGAAGCCAACACAAATTTGGAAATTATGAAACCGAATCAAACGCTCAACGAAATTTCACAATCTGTGTTTGAGCGATTACCGAAAGTTCTTGATGAGTTTTCTCCGAGTGCAATTATTGTTCAAGGAGATACAACAACTGCGGCAATTTCTTCGTTGTGCGCGTTCAACAAGAAAATTCCCGTCGCGCACGTTGAAGCAGGATTACGTAGTTTCAATCTTGATGCGCCATTCCCAGAAGAAGCAAATCGGAAAATAATTTCCACAATCGCATCGTATAATTTTTGTCCGACAAATACCGCGAAAGAAAATTTATTGCGCGAATCAATTTCTCCGAACACAATTCACGTAACGGGAAATACAATCGTTGACGCAATAAAAATAATTTCTGAAAAACATTCGCTCGATGATTTGACTTTAGTTCATTCTTCAATACGAAAACCATTTGTTCTTATAACTGCCCATCGTCGAGAAAGTTTTGGTGATGGATTTCAACATATTTGCGAAGCGATAAAACTTTGTGCAGAAAAATTTCCTTCACATCAGTTTGTATATCCTGTTCACTTAAATCCGAATGTGCAAGAACCTGTTCACAAACTATTGAAAAATTTACCGAATGTATTATTGATTGAACCGGTTTCGTATTTAAAACTTCTCACATTATTGAAACACTGCGAATTCACTCTCACTGATTCGGGAGGAATACAAGAAGAAGCGCCGTCGTTCGGAAAATATTGTATTGTAATGCGCGACGTTACTGAACGAATGGAAAGCGTTCACTTGCAAATGTCAGAACTCGTAGGAGCAAACAAAGAAAAAATTGTTTCAGCGGTAACGCAACAAATTATTTCTCCCAAAATATTTTCTTCACGCGCAAATCCGTACGGCGATGGAAATGCGAGTGAACGGATATTAGAAATTCTCACCGCAAAGGCGTAATTTTTGCCCGCAATGTCAAAGCGGAAAGAAATTTTTTTTCTATTTCTCCTCGATTTTCTCGCAATAAGTGTAGCGTGGTGCGCATATTATTGGTTTCGCATTCAAAGCGGTTGGTTCACGATTTCTCTTGAGCCGGATTTTTGGATGCCGATGCTTGTCGTTACACTTTATTGGCATTTACTTTTTTTCTTTTTCGGATTATATCGTGTGTGGTA
>Ga0194120_10009983_pt1 | contig 11876 bp, 11 predicted proteins | sample TA2MahCa65mmetaG_FD_148642 | JGI IMG/M metagenome (GOLD analysis project Ga0194120, IMG submission 148642) | Freshwater microbial communities from Lake Tanganyika, Tanzania - TA2015019 Mahale Deep Cast 65m | ecosystem: Environmental > Aquatic > Freshwater > Lake | place: Tanzania: Lake... | reverse complement strand
TCGGAAAAAAGTGAAAACTTTGTCATTACTTCTGAGAAAGATGACGTCAATCATGTTCATCCGAATTATTTTGGTAAAGGATATCGTTGGCACGACCCAAACGTTGAACGGATGGAGCGTTCGTATATCGAAGCGAAAAAATTTTTTAAAACAAATAATGTAAGTATATACAATGCTACCATTGGCGGAAAACTTGAGGTGTTTGAACGATGCGAGTATGATAGAATTTTTGAAACTCAATGAATAAAAAAATAATGAAAACTGGAATTATTGGGTGCGGAGCAGTCGTACAAAAAAATTATCTTTCCGTTTTGCCATCTATTCCGTTTTTAACAGTTACGGATGTGTATGATGTAAATATTTCTTCAGCACAAAAAATTGCAGAACGAATCAATGCTCGTGTTTCAACTCTTGATGAAATCAAAGCGAATGTAGATGTCGTAATCATTGCTACGCCTCCACAAACACATTATCAGTTAGTGAAAGAATTTCTCTCGGCTGGCAAAAATGTAATTTGTGAAAAACCATTTGTAGAAAAAAAAATATTTGCACAAGAACTTTTGACATTATCACAAGAAAAAAATTCCAACGTATTTGTTGCGCACTTTCGCCGTTGTTTTCCCCAGTTGCAATTAGCGCGTTCAATTATCGCATCAGGAATTCTTGGAAAAGTACAAGCATTTTCAGCAATAGAAGGCGGAAGATTTACGTGGGAGGCAAAATCTGGCTATACGTCAACGGATCCCTTTGGCGGAGTTTTATTTGATACAGGAGCGCACACACTTGATATGGCGTTGTATGCATGCGGATTCGATTTAGAGGAAATTGATTTTGTTGTTTCTGCCATAGAACGAGATAAATGTGAACCCTCCAATGAAATAAAAGCACAATTAATTTTTCAAAAGGCAAATACCAGTGGAACTGCTTTTATTTTTTTCAGTCGTTACAAAGTGCTTGCAAATATTATCAGAATTACGTGCGAGAATGGTTCATTAGAGTTTTCTGTTGGTTTAACTAATCAAATTCTGTTGCGAGGTAACAACGGAGTTTCAGTCGTATATTCACGTGAAAATTATTTCAATCTTATGGATTGTTTCGGTCAGCAATTTTTTGAGATGTTTTATTACCACAAAGAGATGTTTTCCGTTGGCAATTTTATTAACCTCACTTCGTTGCTGGAAAAACTTTCTCAATAATTATATGGCAGAAATATTTATAATCGGTGCATCAGGGTATGTCGGAAATGAATTAGTAAAATCATTGAAAAAGAGTGAGCATAAAATTTCTGTTTTAGACAGAGGGAATTCAAAATTGCATCTTGGTATGTACAACATAGAATTTGTATCGCGTGATGTACTCAAGCAAAAAAACTTTGATATCGTAATTAATCTTGCATATCCGAACGTCGGTGCTGTATATTTATCAAAAAAGAATAGAGAAATATTTCATCTCATACAATCTTGCGTACGTTCACTCACGAAAATAATTCATATTAGTACACAAGCAGTATTCGGATTAACATTGGATCATCCCATTCAATTATCACAAGTTCAGCAACGCTTTGATTATCCTTATGTCCAAGCAAAAATTGAACTTGAAAACCTTTTGTTCAATGAATATGCACAGAAAAATAATTTAACAATCCTACGTTTAGGAAATGTTTGGGGACCTGCATCACAAACATGGACGTTTTCAATAGCAAATAAATTATTGTTTGGAAACGCCGTAGGCGTTGCTGGAAGAGACGGATATTCCAATGTTACTGATATTGCGAATACTGTATCGTATATTCAATTTCTTGCTGAAAAATATCAGGGTAGTCAAATATTTCATCACCTTGCAGAATTAGGGAATTATCATTGGTCGGAATTCATTGCACCGATGAGCTCACGATTAGAAATTACTCCACGTTATGCAAGAACGGTGTTTCCTCCATCATCCTCGTATTACGATGACGTTAAGAATGTATTGTCAGAAATTTCATTTATTCATTTATTCAAGAAAATTGCGTTATCGAGAAAAACAGGTGCATTAATTCGCTCAGCAATAAGTAAAATTCCCGTTGATATTTTTGATAAAGGCAAAAGAAAATTCAGTTCAAATATTTCTCTTGGATATGAAATCGCTGATGATGAAAAATCGTTTCTCTCGATAATGAGTTCTCCGGTACATTTTGAAACATTCGTAAGCACAGATTGGAAGCAACAGGTCTCGATGGATGATTCAATTCATAATACTCTGCAATGGATGGAAGAGGCAGGTTATTTTGAAAATTTCTATGTTCAAAATGTATGATTACGGTAGTAATTTGCACCTATAATCCTAAACCCGAGTATTTTTCGCGCGCAGTATTTTCAATACTTCATCAAAATTTCCTAAATGAGTTTGAATTTTTCGTCGTTGATAACAACAGCATATATCCGGTTGCGGAATTAGCAATAATCAAGGAGAAAAATATTCGAGTAGTAGTTGAAAAAACACCTGGTTTAACTGCCGCAAGAGAATGTGCAATGCAGAATGCGAAAGGAGAAATCATCGTTTTTGTTGATGATGATAATATTTTATCGAGCGACTATCTTCAAATTGTTGAATCAGTTTTTGAGAATAAGCATATTGGAGTTGTAAGTGGAACAATAATTCCTTCGTACGAACAGGAACCTAAAAAATGGTTTACACCGCTTTCTAAAATGTTAGCGTTGCGTTCTTTTCCCTTACAGAGATTGTACTTGATAAGTGTTCCCGTATATAATGAATATTTTCCAATAGGTGCAGGAATGTGCATTCGGAAAGAAATTCTTGCAGCATATTTTCAATCTATAACAGTTGAAACAAGAATTGAAGGCAGAAAAGAAAACAGTTTGTCTTCGGGTGAAGATTTGGATATTGATTTCTTTGCTATTTCTCAAGGATTTATGTTAGGAGTTCACTCAGGGCTTACTATACAACACATCATTCCTTCTGTCCGATGCACGATAGATTATTTATGTCGTCTTGCTTCATCGCAAGCGCATAGTAATTTTCTTATCAACAAGAAATGGAAAAATATTTTTCAATCTGATGTTTTTTATCATTTTTTGTTAGATAAGCATCAAGTCTTTTTTCGTGTATGCGGGTTATTTATTCTGTATCCGTTGAAGAGATACAGAGTAAGTTTTTATTATCACAAAATGATTTACCATTGTCTAAAAAAGTAACACAATAAATATTAAGATGTATATCGTTTTACTTTTCGCGTTTACATTATACCATATACCGTATTTATTGACAGATGGTGAACCAAGTTTTCTACTGAGAATTATTTTTATCTCACCTATTTTTTTTTATGCATTGAGTACGATAGTAAATAAGTATAATAGCGAAACCATTTTTTTACAGTGGAATTCTGATAATAAAATATTTATTATGTACATTTCACTAATGTTTATTGCATTGTTTCGTTCTTATTTCTTAGGAGAAATTAGAATTCCGGAAACGATGTTTTTTTTGTTCTTATGGTCAAGTATTATTCTTTTTGCAATATCAATTGTGCTGCATATTCATCAAAGTGATTATCCAAAATTGCTTCATTATTTTTTTGCAAGTTTGGGAGTGTATGTAACTATCAATGTTGTTTTTCATTTTTTAGGTATTACTTCTTCTGCAAAAAGATTATTTGCGATGTATACCAAAGGCACAAGCGAAGCACTTATGTTAAGTTCACTTGGAATAAAAACAGACAGAGTTTTATTTCTTATGACGACGGGATTAAATGAATTTGGGCTCATCTGTGGCTCGGTAATAGTAATTTGGAGTCTTATTTTTTTCAATTCAACAAATTCTGCAAAATTGAAATTCGTATCTGTATTATTTTTATTTTTTGCTCTATGTGGAATTTTATTAACCGATTCGCGAGCAGCCGTGTTATTTTTGCTTTTTACTGTATTATTTTTCGCGTTGGTGAAACATTATTGGAAGATAATAGCGTTTGCTTTTTTTTTGTTACCGGTAGTGATACCATTGTTCCTTTTTAACATAGACGTAATTTCTGAGCATGCAATGGAATATAATGTAACTTCCGTTGCCAGAAATCCGGATGAAGTGAAACAACTTGCAGGACGATATATTGTTTGGGATAATGCATTTAAATTTCTGAGTGAATTTTCTTTGACTCACGTAGTAGGTTATGGATTATTTAGTCAAGCGATTTCGGGACTATCCATTGAATACTATTCTCTCGGAAAATTATTTCAAAACCCCGATAGAGTTACTTTACATAATTCTTACTTACAATATCTTTTAGATGTTGGTTATATCGGTATGCTCGTTTTCCTTCTTGCGTATTATAGTGTTTTAAAAAAATTGAATCGTCTGAGAAAATGTAACTCAAATATAATTTACACTATCGCAATAGCATTTTTATTTTTTATGGGATTGACAAGTTTATTTGAAATATCTTTAACATTATACAATATTTCAACTGCATTTATCGTGTTATTTATGATGACAATAACATTATTTTATCGAGACGGCATAATAAAATCTGTTTAAAAAATTAACAATGAAACGACGGAACTTCATTAAAACAACAAGCGGATTACTTGCAGGTTCTATCGCATCCATGAATTGTGTTTCAAAATTTTTTACTCAAAGTCTGAAGAAACAATATTCACAATATTATGGATTCAATCTTGTTGAAAAAATAAATAACACACAAAGAAAAAAGTTCAGCGAAAGCGATTTTGAGATAATCGCAGAATGGGGAATGAATTTTGTACGTATTCCCTTATCATATTGGAACTGGGCTTCTATCAATAATTGGTTCACTATTGATGAAAAAGTATTCGAAGATATTGATGAACTTATTGAATTCGGAAAGCAATATGATATCCATATAAATTTATGTTTTCATCGAACTCCGGGATATTGTGTAAGTTTCCGCAATACTGAACCAATGGATTTATTTCACGATACTCCAGAAAGAATGAGAAAAGCATTAGATGCGACAATATATCATTGGAAGTACTTTGCAGAACGATACAAATCAATTTCAAATGAATATTTAAGTTTTAACCTTATCAATGAACCGCCAAGTAATACGGAAATAAATTGGTATCGCGAAATAATAAATTCACTTATTACTGATATAAGAAAAATTGATTCTCAGCGTCTAATTGTAATAGATGGAGCAAATTATGGTAGAACACCATTGTTAGGAATTCATTATTCGAACATTGTTCAAAGTGTTCGAGGGTATCATCCGATTGCTCTAACTCATTACAACGCAAACTGGATTCAGAATAGCGAAAGAGAAACTTTATATGAACCTACTTGGCCCCTAAAATCTGATAACGGAGAAGTGTGGGATAAAACAAAACTTCATGAAAAATTAGTTGAACCTTTTATTCCAGTGATGAATGAAGGTTTTCAAATTCATGTTGGTGAATGGGGATGCATCAATCACACTCCGCACCAAGTGATGTTAGCGTGGGCGCGGGATATTCTTTCTTTATGGAAAAAAATTGGATGGGGGAGTGCGCTTTGGAATCTCAAAGGAGCATTTGGTGTGCTTGATAGTAATCGCGCTGATGTTGTATATGAAAACTATAAAGGGCATAAATTAGACAGAAAATTTTTAGAATTGTTGAAAGAGTTTACTGTCAATTCTTAGAAATATTGATGAAGAGGATTTTGATAATAACTGCATTTGTACCTTCTCGAACTGCTGGCGGTACAATTTTTACAAAAAGTCTCATTCATGACCTCGAGAAAGATTTTTCTATTGATGTTGTTGTTATAACTACTGAAAATATTGCCGAGGTTAATCAATATGAAACGCAAATTGCAATTTATACAATAAATAAATTCTGGTTTTATGTCAAGAGCGTTGCTTTAAGTTTCTTAAACCCGTTATTCATAAGAAGATTTTCCTGTAAAATGTTATCGCAGTTAAAAGAAATGGTTGAAAAAAATAAATACGATTTGATTTTTTTTGATTTCAGTCAAGTATTTCTGTATGCACTTTTTTTCCGACGGCACAAAAAAATTCTGAATTATCACGATGTAATGTTTCAAAAGTTCATTCGAGAAAAATTTCCACTCAATCTGCTTTCATTTCCAACATACATTTTGGAATATATTTTTTCTAAGCAAAAAAATGCACTGTTCATTACACCTACTGAAAAAGATTCCACGCTGCTGAAAAACATCTATCATCAGAAATCCACATTTGTCAATTATTATCTGAATGATTATGTAATGTCGTTGCAACATCAGTACTCAATCATTCGTAAGATGAAATACTTTGTTTTTTTCGGAGATTGGAGTAGAGAAGAAAATGCCGAAGGTTTGAAATGGTTTTTTGATAACATTCAAAATGAAAGTATCAAAGAATTTGAATTTGTTATCATTGGGAGAGCGCTTGCCGATAATTTGCGTAAAAAAATTTTGTCGTTAAAAAATTTCTCCTACTTAGGTTTTGTTGAAAATCCGTACGAAACAATCTCGAATGCAACGGCTTTGATTGCACCCGTTTTTAAAGGTGCGGGAATTAAAATAAAAGTAATCGAATCATTAGCGTGTGGAACACCTGTTTTGGGCACAGAAATTGCTTTTGAAGGACTTCCGAAGCGATTTGAAAAATATTTAATACAATGTAAAACAATAGATGATTATGTTCATTCGCTGAGAAGTTTTGAATTGGATGAAGAAGAAAAGAAATCGTTGCGGAAAGAATTTATCGAATATTACAACGCGAATACAGCGGGAAATTTTATTCGCTCGGTGTTAAATTAGTGTATGTATTTTTCCTATTATTAGTTGTCAATGCAGAGATGAAAAATATTTTTGATTATTTCTTTTTTTTTACTAATGCAAAAGTTTTAAAAAATATTTTGTTGAAAAAACCTGTTTCTGTTACTTCTTTTAATAACGTCAAGAACATCAGATATTATATAGACAGTGTGAAAACTTTTATTGATGTAGGTGCAAATAAAGGACAGTTTGCATTTGCGGCGCTGAATATTTTTCCCCATTCAACGATTTACTGTTTCGAACCGTCACAGATAAATTTTTCAAAATTACAAAAGAATCTTTCCGAATATTCGAACATTATTCTTTTCAATTATGGTCTTGGGGATACAACTGGGAAATTTGAATTTTATGATTATCAATTTGACCAGATAAGTTCTCTGTTGAAAATTCATACGGGAAACGAAAACCCTCATTACAAAAATTCTACGTGCTCAAAATCTATCGTATCTATTGAACAATTAGATGATATCGTAGAACAAATTGAAATAATTTCACCAGCAGTTTTAAAACTCGATGTGCAAGGTTTTGAGAACAAAGTGCTATTGGGGTCAAAAAATACTTTAAAGAAAAATAGATTACTTGATGATTGAGTTACCGTTTGTAGAATTGTATGAAAATCAAAAGTTGTTTAACGAGATGCATACGTTTATTTCCAATTTTGGTTTTTCATTACTTGCACCCTTAGGATTTAATCCGGTAAGAAAAATACCATCATAGAAATTGATGCTTTATATGTCAATATCGCAAGAAAGCAATGAATAGAGTTTTAATTACCGGCGGTTCCGGTTTTATTGGAACAAATTTAATAGATGATTTCCTTCGGGTGGGAATAGATTTTGTAAATATTGATGTGTCTCCGCCGAAAAAAAAATCTCATTTTTCGTATTGGAAGAAGTGTGATATACTTGATAAAAATGAACTCTTAAAAATCTGTACTGAATATCAACCGGAAATTGTCGTTCATTTAGCAGCCGAAACAAGAGTTGGCGGAAAGAATTTAGAATTTTATCGAGTGAATACAATTGGAACTAGAATTTTGCTCGAAGTAATTGAGCAATGCAAAAGTATTCATCGAACTATTTTTACTTCAACGCAATATGTTTTTCAATCCAACAATTTTCCTAAAAACGACGAGGATTTTTTGCCATTGGGAGTTTATGGAGAAAGCAAAGTGATGATGGAACAATTTGTACGAAAACATAATCTTGATTCTGTGTGGACAATCATTCGTCCAACAAATATTTGGGGACCTTGGCATAATATTTACCCTGAAGGATTTTGGCGTCAATTGAAGAATGGAACATATTTACATCCAGGTAAAAAGCCAGTGTATCGTTCGTATGGTTTTATAGGAAATGTGACAACGCAGATAATTCAAATGATGAATGGAAAAAAAGACGACATACATCAACAGGTTTTTTATGTTGGTGATGAGCCGATAAATTTATATGAATGGGTGAATGCTTTTTCTTTAAAACTCAAGAAAAAAAAAGTAACAATTGTTCCGAGGATGTTCCTTTCGTTGCTGGCTTTCATAGGCGACGCGCTTGGAAAAATACGAATTGCTTTTCCGTTAACAACTTCTCGTTATCGTAATATGGTCAATGATAATCCTGCGCCGATGAAAAAAACATTTTCGGTTTTTGGCGCTCCGAAATTTTCTTTAAACGAGGGAATAGAAATTACCGTGAAATGGTATTTTGAAGAATATTTGAAGAGTAAAGAATAAAGTGAGAATAATAGTATACGATAATTCCGGTCATCCATTTCAAGTGCAATTAAGCAGAGAATTAGCAAAACAAGGGAATGAAATTTTGCATCTTTATTCTGCTTCATTTCAAACTCCGAAAGGAAGACTACAAAAGAATATCAATGATCCTGCGTCGTTGAATATAAAAGGAATAGTCCTGAATGAAGAATTTGACAAATACAATTATCTCAGGAGACGCAGGCAGGAAAAACAAATAGGAATGTCCGTTGTCAAAGAAATAGAAAATTATCAACCAAATGTTCTCATTGCTTCCAATGTTCCACTCGATACACTTCAACTTATTTCAAAGTACTGTCAACAACGAAACATTCGTTTTATTTTTTGGGTACAGGATTTTTATGGAATAGCGATTCAGAAAATTCTCAGAAAAAAATTGCTATTACTTGGTGAGATGATTGGACAATATTATATTTCTTTAGAAAGGAAACTGTTGAAATCAAGTAACCATATTATACTCATTGCAGAAGATTTTAGGAAAATCCTTTCGCAAATGCGAATTAGAAACGATAACATCACAGTTATTCCCAATTGGTCGCCGATAGAAGAAATTCCAGTAGAGAAGAAAGAAAATGATTGGTCAAGAGCATTACAATTGAACAATAAATTTTGCTTTATTTATACCGGTACGCTTGGGTTGAAACATAATCCGCAGTTGTTATTGGATTTGGCAATTTCCTTTCAGCAAAACGATGAAGTGCGAATAGTTGTTATTTCAGAAGGACTAGGAGCAGAATTTCTTTGTAAGAAAAAAAATGAACTTCACTTAGAAACTTTGATTTTACTTCCATTTCAACCGTTTGATGTTTTGTCCAAAGTAATGGGAACGGCAGATGTGTTGGTTTCTATATTAGAAAAAGATGCGGGAATATTTTCTGTCCCTTCGAAAATACTTACATATCTTTGTGCACAGCGAGCATTACTTGTATCAGTTCCTCAAGAAAATTTATCAGCAAAAATTGTCAATGAAAATAAATGTGGTATAGTCGTATCACCGGACAATGTTCGTGATTTTATCTTGTCTGCTGAAAAATTATATGAAGATAAACTGCTGAGAGAAACAATGGGAATCAATGCTCGAAACTATGCGGAGAAACATTTTACCATAGATACGATTTTCAAAAAATTTTTTCATATCATAAATAATTAAAAAAATGATAGATCAAAAATCAGCGCTCGTTTGCGGAGCAGGCGGGTTCATCGGCGGACATTTAGTAAAACGTTTAAAGAAAGAAGGATATTGGGTTCGTGGAGTAGATTTAAAAAAACACGAGTACACCAATTTGCCTTCAGATGAATTTATACTCGGAGATTTGCGAGAGCAGAAAGTATGTCGCGAAATTTTAGATAGACCTTTTGATGAAGTATATCAATTAGCGGCAGATATGGGTGGCGCAGGATATATTTTTACAGGCGAACACGATGCTGATGTGATGCATAATTCTGCAACAATCAACTTAAATATGTTGCATTATGGGCAACGCGCCGGTATTAAAAAAATATTTTATTCATCTTCCGCATGTATGTATCCTGAATACAATCAAATGGATCCCGATAATCCGAAATGTTCTGAAGAATCTGCGTATCCAGCCGCGCCGGATAGCGAATACGGATGGGAAAAATTATTCAGCGAGCGACTTTATTTTGCATTTCAACGAAATTATAAAATGATAGTTAAAGTAGCGCGGTTTCATAATATTTTTGGAATTGAAGGTTCCTGGAATAATGGAAAAGAAAAAGCGCCGGCGGCTATTTGTCGAAAAGTTGCGCTTGCCCAAGATGGCGGCGAAATAGAACTATGGGGTGATGGAAAACAAACTCGGTCTTTTTTATATGTTGATGAATGTATCGAAGCAGTGAGAAGATTGATGAATTCAGAAAATTTTTTTGGTCCCGTGAACATCGGTTCTGAAGAAATGGTTACGATAAATCAACTTGCTGAAATAGCAATGGAAGTCGCTCGAAAAAAATTGGATATCAGGCATATTTCCGGTCCGGTTGGAGTAAGAGGAAGAAACAGTGATAACCGATTAATACGAGAAAAATTAGGGTGGAATTATTCTATGTCCTTAAAAGAAGGAATTGCAAAAACGTATGAATGGATAGTCGGACAAATACAAAAAAATGCAACATAACATCTTGGCGTGTTCTTTCGTTTGGTCGACAATAATTAGTTTTAATAGTATTGAACGTGTTGAAATATTCATTTTTATAAACAAGTGTTGAATTTTTTTCATATTCCATTTTTCAACGGCGAAATCTTTGACTTTGAAGTACAAAGGAGTATATTTTGCCCCAGTAAAAAATGAGTACGTTCATTTATTACATCGAGCAAATTTCAATATCAAGTTTATGTATTTGAACTATCTTCGAGAACATTGGCGAACAGTATTTATCGCATTAGCGGTAGCAACTGATTTTTCAGTGTTAATCCTTGGCGCTGTATGTTCATACTTTTTTAGGAATTTGCTACCTTCTTTGCCAGAAATTTCTCCTGCTGTTTATTTCTCTTCTACATTGTATTTTACTTCAACGTTGTTGCTGTTTTGCCTTGTGCTCGGTGTTTATCGCGCGACTTACCATAGTAACAAACAACAGCAATTATTTTTAGCGGGGAAAGCGTATATCTATTCGATGCTTTTCATTTTTGCATCGTTTTATATTTTCCACTTACATGAGATACCTCGACGATTTACGTTTATCTTTTTTTTGATTGTTCCTGTATTTTTTTTGTTCGGTCGAATGTTTTTAAATGCGTTTAATTCCTTTATGCAGAGAAAAGGGTACGGTATTTACAAAGCGCTTCTTGCCGGCTATGAAAATGAAAGTGCAAATATGTTATATCGTTTTACAGGATTTCCGGAATTAGGTTATGATATTCAAGGATTTGTTACAAAACAACGCGGGGAAAATACATCAAACTATTTACAAATCAAAGGCGAAGATAAAATATTAGATACACAATTGCCTTATTACTCTCTTTCTGAATTGCCTCAAGTAGTATCGAAATCATCCGTTGATAAAATATTTATTCCGTCCCCGAAATTTGCAATGAACGGATATTACGAACTCGTAGAAATTTGTAAGCGAGAAAACATTGAACTAAAAGTACTCTCTCCCGAATCCGACCAATTACTCAAGATGGCGCATGTGTACGATATTGCAGGAATACCATTGTTTTCGCATACAACAGTTAAGAAAAAAATTGTATCAGCGATTCTCAAACGTATGTTCGATATTGTTGCATCGTTGGTTCTCATATTGTTATTATCTCCGTTGTACATCGTAACGGCAATTGCGATTATGGTTGAATCGGGCG
>Ga0194120_10009978_pt1 | contig 11885 bp, 7 predicted proteins | sample TA2MahCa65mmetaG_FD_148642 | JGI IMG/M metagenome (GOLD analysis project Ga0194120, IMG submission 148642) | Freshwater microbial communities from Lake Tanganyika, Tanzania - TA2015019 Mahale Deep Cast 65m | ecosystem: Environmental > Aquatic > Freshwater > Lake | place: Tanzania: Lake... | reverse complement strand
CGTCTTCGACCAGTCGACATAGCTCGAGAGCACCGTGTGGCTCTTCGCCTCGGGCCGCACCGCGAGGTAGCCCTCGGAGAGCAGCCAGTTGTTCAGGTGCACCTGGTGGCGGAACGACTGGAAGCCGTGGTCGGCGCACAGGAGCAGCGTGTCGCCCGGCTTCACATACTCCGCGAGCACCTTGCCGACGATCGCGTCGATCTTGCGGAACACCGCGGGAATCGCCTGCGCGAGCGTGATCTCCTCACCGTAGAAGCGCACCTTCGTCGCGGCCTTCTCCGCGTCGTACAGCGGATGCTGCGGATCGTAGAACTGGTACAGCATGTGCTGCACGCGGTCGCACTCGCTGAAGATGCCCACGAACAGCCGCCAGTCGTTGCGCGCCAAGCCGTCGTAGACGAGCTTCTCGCGCCACTGCGTGGTGAACTCGATGTCCTGCAGGAAGGTGGCCGCGTCGATCACCTTGTCCTTGAACGGGTGCGTGAGGCAGGCCCAGCCCACGGTCTCGAAGCTGCCGCAGGAGGTGGCGAGCTCGCTGGCGAACTCGGGCGGTTGCGAGATCGGCTGCCAGAACGGAGGCCGCGCGGGGTCGATCTCGATCGTGTTGAGGTACAGCTCGAACTGGCCTTCGGAGTACTTGACCAGCTTGGCGCGCGTGAGCGCGTGCACCTTGAGCAGCGGGTTGAGCTCGAAGGTCAGGTGGTACCACTCCGACCAGCCGCCTTCGGCGAGCACCTGCGCCTGCGCGCCGATCACGACTTCGGCCTTGCCGTCGGCGAGGCGCCGCACGCGCAGGGGCAGCGTCACCGGCGTCTTGAGCGCGGTCTCGAGGGCCTGCGCGCGGTCCTCGAGCTCCATGCTCTTCTTGAACGGCATGTTGGGCTGCTCGTCGCGCACGCGCGCGATCTCGGCGAGCTCCTCCTGCTGTTCCTTGACGGCCCAGAAGTTCATCGGACCGTAGACCACCGACTCGACGATGCCGTCGACCTCGTCGACGCGCAGCTTGTAGCCACCCGAGCCCGTGTCGACGCCCGCGTCGAGCAGCGTGCGCCCGAAGAACAGCTCGTCGCTCGTGTAGACCGTGAAGTTCATGTAGCTGCCGCGCGCGTCGGGCACGCCGAGCCCGCACAGCACCTTGGCGCCCGAGACCGGCTCGCGGTCCCACACCTGCTGGCCGTCGATCACGCGCGCGCTCACGCCGGCCTTGGCCGCGAGCTCCCAAAACGGCGCGGCCTCGAGCGGGTTCTTCACCACCGGGATCGTCGCCGGCAGATAGCCGCGCAGGGTGTAGCCGCCCCAGGCGCCGACCGCGCCGAGCAGGCCCGAGAGCACCAGCGTCGGACCGCGGCGCAGGCGCAGCAGCGCTCCGAACACGAGCACGAACAGGAGGAAGCCGCCGCCGCCGACCGCGGCCGCGAACGCGAGCGGGCTCCAGGTCGGGATCGGCGCGGGGAGCTGCTCGATCGGCACCTGCACGCCATCGAGCGCGAAGCCCTTGGTCGGGCTGGGAGCGAGCTTGCCCTTGTAGGGATTGTCGCCGCTCGAAGAGGTCGGCGAGAACGAGCGCACCACGAAGCCGGGGATGGCGGTCTCACCCGGGTTGCGGCCGGAGTTGAGCGAGGCCCACGCCACCGGCGACTCGGCCGGGTCGGTGGTGCCAAGCGGCGCGAAGGTGCCTTCGGCGGCGAGCCGCGCGAGGTTCGGCAGCTCGCCCTTGCGCATCATCTCGGCCACGGTGCGGCCGTCGGCGCCGTCGAAGCCGAGCACGATCACGCGGCCGTCTTGGGCCACGGGCTCGGCGGAGGGAGCGAGGACGGCGAGGGCGAGGCTGAAGGCGAATTGGAGCATGGTCAGTGGAGGACTCCGCTGGCGCGGCGGCCTTTGCCGGTGCGAGTCGGCGCGGCTAGGATCCGCGGCCTGCAGCACGGGCGTCACGCCCGCCGCAAGCACGGAATGATCAAGGATTTGGGATCGATCCCTCGGCAGGGTAGGGGCCAGCGTGGAGCGAAGTCAACGCGCGCGGGAGCCGCGCGCGCCGCCCTCGCCAGCTGGCTCTTGGTACTGCTCGGGGCGCTGCTCGTCGGCTGGTTCGCGCTTGTTCCTGTAGAGACCGAGGTCGCCCCCGCGGCGCTCCCTCCCACCCCTGAGGCCACCCCGGCCCTCGAAAATCCCGAGGCCACGCGCGTCGCGAGCGGCTTGGGAGTCGAGGGCCCGCGCCCGCTGCCCGCCTACCCCAAGGAGCTGGCGGACCCCACGCGCTTCGTGGGATTCGGTCGGATCGAGGCGCACCTCTCCGCGCCCAGCGGAATCACGCCTCCGACGCACTGGACGCTGGTGCTCGAGCCCGCCCCCTTCAAGATCGGCGCCGAGCACGCGCGCGCGCGGCGCATCGAGGTCAGGGGCGGGCTGTCGCTCGTCGCGGACGATGTCGCGCTCGGCAGCTACACCGCCCGCGCCGAGGCCGGCGACTTCGAGTGCAAGCCCATCGACTTGGAGCTGCGCAAGCCCGAGCTCATCGACATCGTCTTCCCGCTCGAGCTCTACGAGCGCGGCACGCTCACCGGCCGCATCGTCGACGACCTCGGGCTCCCCGTGCGAGGCATGCCGGTGTTCGCGCTGTCGCGCGCCGGCAAGGCGGAGCGCGAGACCCGCACGGGCCCCGACGGCGTGTATGCCTTCGAGCGCCTGCCCGACGGCGACTGGCGCATCCGCGTCGCGACGCGCGAGCAGCCGCTCGTTTCCGCGGAGGACGTGACATTTGCGGCGCCGTCGCTGCACCTGCGCGATTTCAGGGTTCCGCGCGTCGGCTCGATCCAAGTGCAGGTCGTCGACGAGCTCGGTGTCGGGCTCGTCGGCACGCTGGTCGAGGCGCTCGGCTCGCGCGCCGGCCCCCTCTCGGTCACCACCGGCCCCGACGGCTTCGCCGAGCTGGGGCCCGCGATCGCGGGCGAAGTGCGGCTGTTCGCGACCGACGCGCGCGCGGGGCAGGCCGAGACGCGGCTGACCTTCGACCCGACCGCGGACAACCCGACCCCCATCCAACTTCGGCTGCGCCCCTAGGCGCTGCGCACCCGCACCCCGGTCGAGCTGTTAGAAAACATGCCCTCCCAACCGCTCGTCGACCTCTCGACCCTCGACCTCTCGCGCGTGCTCGTCGGTCCCGACGAAGTGCGCCAGCTGTGCTTGCAGCGCAACCGCTTCGCGCTGCTCGACTCGATCCTGCACATCGGCGAGGACCGCTCGCTGGTCGTGGGCTGCAAGGACCTCACGGGCGACGATTGGTGGGCCGCCGATCACATCCCCGGCCGTCCGATCTTTCCGGGCGTGCTGCAGCTCGAGGCCGCGGCCCAGCTCGCCGCGTGGCACTTCCTCTCCTTTCACGCCGTCGACAAGAGCCAGTTCGTCGGTTTCGGCGGCCTGAACGAGACGCGCTTCCGCGGCATCGTGACGCCGCCCGCGTGCCTCCTGCTCGTCGCCAAGCCCGTGCGCGTGCGCAGCACGATGTTCACCTACGCGGCGCAAGCGTTCGTCGAGGGCAAGCTCGTGATGGAGACCGAGATCCTCGGCGTGAGCGTGTGAGCGCGCGCCCGGTGGCGGGCGGAACAGGGCCGCGCGCGGTGCTAGATTGAGCGCGCCATGAGACGCTTCGCCGCGCTGCTCGCCTGCGTCACGCTCGCCGCCTGCGGAGCGTCCGAGGCTTTGCCGCCGCAGCATGTGCTGCTCGTCGTGGTCGACACGCTGCGCGCCGACCACCTCTCGTGCATGGGCTATCCGCGCCCGACTTCGCCGCGCATCGACGCGCTCGCAGCGCGCGGAACGCTGTTCGAGAACGCGGTCTCGCAGGCGTCCTTCACGAGCCCCTCGATGGTCTCGCTGATGACCGGTCGCTACATCGCCAAGGAACGCCTCGACATTCCCGCCGAGCTGCCGACGCTCGCCGAGAGCTTCGAGCAGGCGGGCTTCGCGACGGCGGGTTTTCGCTCCAACCCGATCCTCAAGCCCGAGTACGGCTTCGAGCGCGGCTTCTCGCGCTACCTCACGATCGACGAGTACGGCAGCGACGCGGACATCGCGGCCTGGCTCGAGTCCGTGCGCGGAAAGCGCAGCTTCACGTACATCCACATCACCGAGCCCCACGACCCCTACCTGCCGCCCGAGGGCCGACGCGCGTGGCGCGAGCGCAAGGACCTCTTGCCCGGCGATCGCGCCGAGTTCCTGCCGCGCATCGCCGCCGAGCTCGGCCTCGCGGACCCCCAGGGCGGCATCGAGCGCATCAAGGCGGAGATCGGCGGCTACGACGACGACGTGCGCTGCGCGGACGAGCGCGTCGGGCACTTCCTCGATCTGTTCGAGGGCGCGGGGTTGATGCAGAGCGGGCTGGTGGTGCTCGCGGCCGACCATGGCGAGGGCCTGTGGGAAAAAGTGGCGCTGATGAACGGGCAGCGCGGCGCGGCGGCGCGCCGCGGAGAGACGCCCGACCTGCTGAACACGCTGATGCCGACCCACGGCAATCAAGTGCACCGCGAGCTCGTGCACGTACCGCTGATCCTCGCGGGCGCGAGCGTGCCCAGCGGCGAGCGCGTGCGAGCGCCGGTCGAGAACGTCGACCTGTTTCCGACGCTGCTCGAACTGTGCAACCTGCCGACGCCCGGCGGACTGCAAGGCGAGAGCCTCGTGCGCCAGCTCGACGGCTCGCCGGTCCGCAAGGAGTGCGCCTTCAGCTTCACGCGCTTCAACACGACCGTGCTCAGCCCCGACGGTTGGTCGCTGATCCTGCCGACGGCGGAAGGCGAGTGCGGAGAGCAACTCGCGCTCGAGCTGTTCGACCTGCGCAGCGACCCCCACCAACGCCGCAACGTGGCCGCGGCCCACCCCGACGTCGTCGAGCGCCTGCGCAAGCTCGCGCAGCGGCGACTGGAGATCGGCATCCACGGCGCGATGAAGGTCGACGACGGCGCGCTCGCCGCGCTCGCCGATCTGGGCTATGTCGACCAAGTGGCGCGCGAGAACGAGCGCCGCGAGCTCGAAGCGCTCGCGAGCGCCGAGATCCTCGTCCGCGCGCTCCACATGGGCAGCCCCTGCGCCCGCCGCCTGCTCGCGGCCGAGATCCTCGTCGCGCGCGAGCTCGCCGCGAAGGAACTCGAGCTCGTGCGCAAGCACCGCGCCTTCGAGACGTCGAGCGCCGTCAACGAGCTGCTCGACCGCGCGCTATCGCGCTAGCCTCGCGCCTCAAGGCAGCGTGAACTGGAGCGCATCGGAGAGGCCGGTGCTGTAGGGATCCTGCGGATCGCGGTACCAATACTGACAGTGGACGTTGGCGCCGCTCGCCAACGCCGGATCGACACCCGACCGCACGCGCGCGTTGAAGTCGAACGAGTACGTTCCGCCACACGCACCGCTGCCGCCGGAGTTTTGGATGCCGGTGCGCGTCACGGGCGCGCGCACGCACAGCGTGCCGCCCTGATAGGCCCCCGCGTGCGGCTGGAAACCGTAGAAGAGCAGGCCGCTGCGCGCCGCGAGGATCTCGCTCGCCGTCACGAGGAAGCTCGCCGTGCCGCCCGTGGCCGGCACGCCGGAGAATCCGATCGAAGGCAGACACAGCGCTGAGCTCACTTTCGCGGTGCAGTACACCTGCGCCACGACCGGCTGCGGCACGCGGTAGTCCCAGATGCCGCGCCCATAGGTGCCAAAGCGCACGAGCTCGGCGTTCACGCACTCGACCGACCAGTACAGCGTGATCGGCGCGAGTCCGCTGGAGATCGAGGTCCACGCCAGCGCGGCGCGGTCGAAGCGCCACGGCCCCGACTCGCAGGCCGCGTACAGGTCTCCGCTGCCGTCCTTGGCATAGGCCACGTCGTACACCATGGTCGACGGCAAGCCATTGGTGAGCGCGCTCCAACTCTGACCGCCGTCGAGGGTGCGGCGCACACCGGCCGTGCTGTAGCCCGAGCCGCCGATCACCGCTTCGAGCGGATCGGTCGGGTGCACCGCGATCGCGTTGCCATAGAAGTAGTGCTCGTTGGGCGCGTTGCCACTCGCCTGCGTCCAGCTCACGCCCTGATTCGACGACCACCACATTCGCCCCACATCGTCGGCCGCGTAGGCGCGCTGCGGATCGAGCGGCGCGAACGCCAGTGCCGTCAGGTAGTTGGCCGTTCCGGCCGCGAAATCGTGCGTCGAATGAAACGTGGGAGCCCACGTTCCCGGCGCGGTCTTGTCGAAGCGGTAGAGCTTCTCCGCGCACAGGAAGTAGCTCGTCGCCACGAGCGGACTCGCGACCACCGGCGGCAGCCACAGGTGGCTCGAACCGGTCGGAAAGTCGACGTAGCCGGTGAGCGAGGGGTTCGACTGACCCTCCTGCACGAGGGTGAAGCCCGGGTAGTTCGAAAAAACGGTCGCGTGCGTGCCGTCCTTCGAGCACAGGTGGCCGTAGTCCCCGCTGATCAATTGCGTGAAGTTGGTCGACGGGCCCGCTGGCAGCGGCGTCTGCACCAGTCCGCGCTGGTAGCCCTGATCCTGAGCGCCGGCGAGCACGAGGTTCGAATTCGTGGCGGAGGTCAGCGTCGAGTAGTACTGACCGACGCCCAGACCCGTCATGCTCCAGTTCACCGGAGTCGCCCCGAGCGCGGAGCTGCGCCAGATGCCGCCGTCCATGCAGAAAAAGAAGCTCTCGCCGCTCGTCGACTGGGCGTCGGGCCAAGCGTAGATGCCCATCGTGTCGGCATGCAGCTTGTTGAGCGGGTCGCCGTAATAGTCGCCCCAGTTGTTGAGCTTGGAGAAGCTCGCGCCGCCGTTGGTCGAACGAAAGGCCTCGACCCCGCCGTAGAGCACGACCTGCGGGTTCGTCACCGAGGCGCACAACTCGCTCCAGTAGTCGGCCGGAGTGTGAATGAGCGCGGCGCTCGCGCCGGCGTCGTCGGAGCGATACAGCTTCCAGCCGCTGTTGGAGAGCGCGATGTAGAGCGTCGGCGCACCGGCCTCCGAGCCGGTGATCGTCGCGTCGCTCGCCGCGGCATCGATCGCGGCTAGCGGCGTGAAGGTGAAGCCCGCGTCGCTGGAGCGGAACACTTGCCCGCGGTGCGCGACGAAGATCGTGCTCGCCGCGAGCGGTCCGGTGCGCGGCACCCACGCATCGGAGTTGCCCGTGGTCGTCATCTGGAAGCGCTTGGTGAACGTGCGCGCCATGTCGTTGGACACGAACAAAGCCGGCACGTTGCCGCCCAAGTTCGTCTGAGCCCAGACGACGACCGTGCGCTGCGCATTGGCGAGCACGCGCAGCTCGCGCACGCTCGTCAGGCCTAGGAGTCCGCTCGGCGTCTCCCAAGTCTGGCCCAAGTCGCGAGTCACGCGCAGGCCGAGCGACGAATTCGCGCACACGAGGATGTCGGGCGCCCCGCTCGTCTCTCCCGGCAAGACCACCAGCTCGCTCACGCCTCCATAGAGGTTGTCTCCAAGCGGGGTCCAGCCGCTCCCGCCATGGTTCGCGCGCCACACGCCGCCGAGCGCGGCCCCCGCGTACACGCGCGTGCCATCCGGCGAGAGCGTCGCGCACATCATGCGCCCGGCCTGGTTTCGACTGCCGACTTCGCTCCACGGGCTCGCGACCAACAGGCTCGCGCCACTCGCCGCGAGCGAGTTGCGCCGCTCCATCTCGGCCATGCCGTTGGCGAGCTCGATCGCCTTCCAGTCGACGTCGGGCGCCGCGCGGTGCAGCTGTGCGAACCAGCGCTTGCGCGCGGCCTTGTTCTCCGCCTCGTTGCCTTCGCCGAGGCGGTGCTCGGTCGGCGCGGGCAGGGAGCGCGCCGCGATCGCGGGGTCGATCAGCAGCCGACCGTCAGAAGCGGAGGAAGGCGCGGCCTCGGGCGTGCACGCGCACGCGAGCGCGAGGATGAGCAGCAGTTGCGCACGACCCATGCCTGCAAGCATGCGCTCAGCCACTCGATCGCGCGCCACCCGCGCGAGGGGAAAAGCAGCCGGCGAGGGTCGCGAGCAGCACGATCGGCACGAGCTCGCCCCAGATGCGCAGCTCGGTCCACACGCCCGCGAAAAACATGCCGAGCGCGAACACGGGCGCGACCCACACCACATCGCGCAGCCACGCGGGCTCGATGCGCCGACGCACGAAGGGCAACACGAGCCACAGTCCGCCGAACGCGAGCAGGAACCAGCGCCACATCAGCGGATCCTGCAGCGACTCCCAGTTCTCGAGCCAGACCGACTGGTAGACGTCGCCGGGCTGGCGGCGGTAGAGCGAGCGCAGCCACCACTTGATGGCGAGCCACAACGCGAGCTGCGCGGCGCAGTGCGCGAACAGACTCGGTTTGGGCTCGCGACGCCAACCCGTGAAGAGCAGCGCGAAGGTGAGAAAGCAGGTCGTCTCGCGGTTGAACGTGCCGAGCGCGAAGAGCGCGTAGAACGCAGTCCAGCGCCGCTCGAAGAGCAGCACGAGCCCCCACGCGAACACCGCCACCGCGGCCATGTCCCACGCGTACCAGAACGGATACTCGCGCGAGGCGACGTAGTGGATCGCGAGCAGCGGGAACAGGCCCCAGGAGCTCACGTGCACCATCCAGCGCCGCTCGAAGAGCGCGCTCGCGAGCCGCCGCGTCGCCACGAACGCGCCCAACGCGAACAGCGTGTCGAGCACCTGGAAGACGGCGCGCGGCTGCGAACCGACGAGCACGTGCTCGCACACGAAACGCACCAGCCGCGGCACGAGCACCCGGTGCGCGAAGGGCTCCGCCGCGCCGCGCGGATCGATGCCCGCGACGTTTTCGAGCGCGCCCGGCAGGTAGACCTCGTTGAGCGCGATGCGCGCCCACGAGAGCAGGCCCGAGAGCAGGCCCGCGAGCAGTCCCGCGAGCACGAGCGCGCCGAGGTGTGCGGCGAGCTCGTGCGGCGGTCCGCGGCGCGCTTTCACTCGCGCGTTCACTCGTCGAGGAAGGCGCCGAACGCGGGCGCGGGCCGCGGAATGGGACGCTCGCCGCCCTCGGTCCCGAGGATCGCGAGCACGTCGAGCTCCGCACACTCGCACGGCGCGCCGACGAGCTCCGCGATCGAAGGACGCGTCATCCCGCCCTCGCCGCTGATCGCTTCCTTGACGTACGTGCCGTGCTGGGCGCGGATCACCAACTCGATCTGCGCCGCTCCGTCCTCCGCGCTCGGCGCGAGCTCGGCCTTGACGATCTCGATCCAGCGCTCGCGGTCGAGCTCGGCGCGGCGATGCGCGACGCGCTCGGGCGTCTTCTGCACGATGTCGCGCCGCGGCCCGACGAGTGAGCCGACGCGCGCGGGATCGAGCGGCGCACTCGCCTTCACGAGCGCGCGGTACTCCTTGGCGTGCTGCTCCTCCTTGAGCTGCGCCACGCGCGTCTTCTCGGTCCAGTGCAGCCCGAGCACCTCGAGCCGCCCCTCGTTGCGGCGGTTGATCTCGGCCTCGCAGGCCGCGAGGTCGACGTCGAAGCACTTGGGGCCGAGCAGCTCGACCACGAACGGCCGTCCCTCGCCGAGCATGCGCACGTTGACGTCCTCGCGTCCGGCGCCGTGGAACTTGTTCTTGCGCGTCTTGAAGGCCGCGCCGAGCACCCAGCCGACGAGCTCCTGCACGGAATCGCGCGTCAGCTTGCCGAAGCCCTCGCAGCGCGCACAGCCGCGGCGACGGCGCGGATGGCCCTTGCAGTCGGGGCAGAAAAAGACCGTCTGCGGCAGGTCGCGCGTGAGCTTGCGGTAGCGACCCTCGACGAACACCTTGGACTTCGGCAGCGACGCGCCGGGATCGGAGGACTGACTCATCAAAACACCTCTCGTGTGGGCTTGCGGCGACCGCCCGCGCGGTCCCCGGAACGACTCGGACGTTCAGCGCCGCGAGAGGCTAGCCTGCGACCACGCGAGCTGCCAAGCGCTGCCGTGCAATTGCCCCCACCCCAGAGCCGTAGTACGGTTCCCCGCGCGGCCCGTCGTCGCTCCCGCCCGCACGCCCCCTCGCCACGCCATGTCCTCCGCCGCGAGCTCCCAGACTGCCCCGTCGGTGATCGTCACCCTGCCGACGTGGAACGAGAGCCTGAACGTGCTGCCGCTCGCGCGCGCGCTGCTCGAGCTCGGGCCGAACTACTCGGTGCTCGTGATCGACGACAACTCGCCCGACGGCACGTGGAAGCTCGTGGCCGAGGCCGCCGCGAGCGAGCCGCGCCTGCGGTTGCTCCACCGCACCAGCGACAAGGGCCGCGGCGCGGCGGGCCGGGCCGGATTCGTGCGCGCGCTCGAGCTGGGCGCCGACATCGTGGTCGAGATGGACGCGGATTTCTCTCACCAGCCGCGCTTCGTGCCCGCGCTGGTCGCGCGCCTCGACGAGCCGGGTCGCGAAGTCGGACTCGCGCTCGGCTCGCGCGCGGTCTTCGGCGGCAGCGACGACGACCGCGGCGGAGTGCGGCGGCTGATCACGCTGTGCGCGAACCTCTACATCCGCGTCTTGCTCGGCGTGCCGGTCAAGGACTGCAACTCGGGCTTCCGCTGCTGGCGTCGCTCGACGCTCGAGCGCATCGGCGTGCAGGACACCTTCTCCAAGGGTCCCGCGATCGTGCAAGAACTCCTGTTCAAGACCGCGCGCGCAGGGATCGCCATCGCGGAGGTCGGGATCGAGTTCATCGAGCGCCAGCGCGGCGAATCGACGCTGACGTGGCGCATCTTGATCAAGGGCTACACGACCGTGCTGCAGCTGCGCTGGATGGCGCTCTGCGGAAAGCTCTAGTCGATGGAGCGGTCGCGGCACGGCTGGCTCGGGCTCGCGCTGGCGCTCGCCGCCTACGCGGCCCTGCGCGCGCTCGCGCTCGGCACGAACTTCGACGAGTTCGCGATGCCGCAGTTCGAGCAGTTCCCGATGGGCACGCTGCCGCTGCTCGCGGGCGTCGAAGGCGGGCTGCCCCTGTCGCGCGTGTACGACAACTCCGCCGGGCAGCTCTTGACCGGCTGGCTCGCGCTGCCGAGCTATGCGTTGTTCGGCGAGACGTACCTCGCCCTCAAGCTCGTGCCGCTCTGCCTCGGCGCGCTGGCGCTGGTGCTCGTGTGGCTGACGGTGCGCGCGAGCGCGGGTGAGCGCGCCGCGCTGCTCGCGGCGCTGGTGTTCGCGCTCGGACCGACGACGCTCGTCAAGTACTCGACCTTCGCCTCGGGCAACCACTTCGAGACGCTCGCGTTCAACGCCCTCGCGCTGTGGTGCACCCTGCGCATGCATCGGCGCGGCGTGACGCCGCTGCGCCTGCTCGCGACGGGTTTCACATGGGGTTTCGCCGCCTTCGTGTTCCTCGGAGCGCTCTCGACCGTGCTCCTGCTCGCGCTGCTCCACCTCGGCCTGCGCGGCCCGCGCGCAACGGCGCGCGATCTAGGGTGGCTCGGTCCAGGCTTCGCGCTGGGCATCGCGCCGCTTGCGGCGCTCAACGTCTGGACGGACTGGCGCGGCTTCGAGTTCCTGCACAACAAGTTCACGAAGGAAGGTTCGGGCGCGGACCTCGGACTCGTGCTCGAGCGCCTCGGAGCCTTCGTCGGCGAGCACTTGCTCGCGGCGACTCAGTACCGCGACTGGGGCGGCCTGCCGGGCGTGCTCGCGCGCGTCCTGTTCCTCGGCGCATTCGTCGCCGGCTACCTGCTGCTCGTCCCCGCGGCGTGGCGCGGGCTGCGCGCGGCGCTGCGCGGAGCCCTCGGCCGCCCCGAAACGGGCGCGACGCGCGTCGACGATGCGCTCTCGACATTCCTGTGCGCCTACCTGCCGCTGACCGCGGTCGCGTTCGCGACCAGCGGGCTCGAAATCGCGCCCAAGGATCCGCCCATGGAAGCCGAGGGCTATCGCTACTTCAACACGCACCTGTTCTACGCGACCTTCGTGATCGCGC
>Ga0194120_10009974_pt1 | contig 11889 bp, 9 predicted proteins | sample TA2MahCa65mmetaG_FD_148642 | JGI IMG/M metagenome (GOLD analysis project Ga0194120, IMG submission 148642) | Freshwater microbial communities from Lake Tanganyika, Tanzania - TA2015019 Mahale Deep Cast 65m | ecosystem: Environmental > Aquatic > Freshwater > Lake | place: Tanzania: Lake... | reverse complement strand
CGACGCCGCGGCCAACAACGCCAGCAACCTCGCGGGCAAGGTCAACGCCGTGACCGCCGACGCGCAGCGCGTTCAGAACGACCTGGCCGCCAAGCTCGAGCAGATCAACAAGACGCACGACACCTTCATGGCGGGCGTCGAGACCGTGCGGGCGGTGAGCGACGGCGACGCCAACAAGGCCCTCCGGCAGGGCGGGAAGTTCATGGCGGGCGCCGGTTATGCCGACCTGGGCAACGCCATGACCAACGCCGCCAACAAGGCCGACGCCCTGGGCGCGACGATAAAGGCCGTGAAGACCGGCGACGTCGCCACCGGCCTGGAGGCGGCCGGGACGTTCGCGGGGCTGTCCGACTTGGCCGCCACCGGCCGGAAGATCAACGAGGCCAAGCGGGTCAAGGAAGCCGCCGACCAGGGCGACATCGCCAACGTCGTGTACGGCGCCGGCAGCATCCTCGAGAGCAACCAGCTCATGGAAGCCGGCTGGGACGTCTACAACGCCCAGGAGGCCAAGCGGGCCGTCGAGTCGGGTGACGCCGCCGCCGCGGCCGGCGCCCTGGGCAACCTCACCAAGAGCAAGGCCCTGGGCAACACCGCCGGCACCATCCGCGACGTGCAGAACGCCAAGGCGTACGCGGACGCCGGCCAGTACGGCAACGCCATCTCCTCGCTCGGGTCGGCCGCCGGCAACAACAAGGTCAAGAAACTCGGCGACCAGGTGGACGCGACCGAGGAGGCCGCCCTGGCGGCCCAGGGCAAGGATCGCTACGGCAACACCATTTCCGACGCCGAGCGCATCGCCGGCGTCATGGGCGGCATGGGCCGGGCGACCGACAGCGCCGACCTGACCAAGGGCGCCCGCATGACCCGCCAGGCCGACTCGCTCGCCCAGGCGATCGACAAGCGGCAGCAGGCCGCGGCGATGAACGCCGCCTCGAGCCTGGCCTCCGAGGCCGGCCGCAAGCAGGCCTCTCAGAACATGCGCGAGAAGGTCGTCGAAGACGAGCGCCGCGAGCGGCTCGCCGCCGAAATAGGCGACGAGATCGACAACGAGCGCAACGACCTTCTGGTCGACCGCGTCGCCCAGGCGTCCGGCGTCGAGATCCAGAAGATGGAGGGCGACAAGGAGGCCAAGGAGTTCGAGAAGAAGGCGCAGAAGGGCTCGCACATCGCCAACCGCTTCGGCCAGATCGGCGACGTCCTCACCGGCGGCGGCGGCATCAAGGAGCGCTTCGAGAAGGGCAAGCAGGTCGCCGAGAGCCTGGCCAAGGACGAGACGCTCAAGGGCTAGATCAGCGACGGGGCGCGTTGCCCCCGGAGCCGCGGCGAAATCCCGCTCGCGGTTAGACACGAGTACCGAAACCCGGTAGTGCTCGGGGACCTCGATGCGAAAACCACCGGACTGCCGCGGGATTCGGTCGCCCGGACCGACCAGATGGTGGCCATCAACAAGGATGCGCTCACCGAGCGTGCAGGCCGCGTCGGGCCCGAAGTGCTGGACAGGGTCTTCGCCCGCCTCGACTTGGTCCTGGGGAGAGCCTGAGCGGGAAGAGGGCAAACGTCATCCCGGACCTGCGTGCCGAAGGGATCCGACACGGGATGGAGCCATGAAGCGGATCGCATGGAAGATGAAGGGGTCGATGAACGTTTCGCACGGCACCGACGTCGGCCCCAAATGGCCGTGCGGATCGTAGGCAGACTGTGCGGCTGCAAAGGCGGAGCGTGGGCCGATGTTGTTGACCCGCTGTTGTCTGCACGCCCCTATCGCGTGGCCTTGCGGCGTCTGAACCCCTGTGACTACGAAGCAAGACCCGCTGTTTCCTGATCCAGTACTTCGAGCGCTTTCTGAATCTGGTCCACTTCACGCCCCTCGAAGAGCGGCTCCTTGCACTGCCTGCAAACCCAGGCCGGAATAGCATCCCATACCACGTGATATCCCCGCCGGCTTACCGAGAAAGGCGCCTTACCGCGCTCTAGTTGACCCTTGCAATAAACACATTCCACTAGATTCTCCTCTTGAAATCATCCGCCCATTGATCTTGGTCCGGTCGGTAGGCCGTGATGATGGCGAGGTACTCGGCCTTCGGGGCGCAGACCACATGGATAGGATGGCTCAGTATGCCGCCGAGGAGGCAACTGTGCCCCCGGGGGTCGTCGGGGTAATCCTCCAGAAGCTCTCCCGCCTCGATCACGAACTCAACCTCTGCCCTGGTGATTAGCCGGTCTACATGGGACATCTGCTGGACGGCGTGAACCGTGAAGAGGATGCGCTTCGCTGCTGCCTCTCTGACCAATTCAAGGGTGTCGCCTGGCATACTCGAGTGTATCAGTCCGGATTGTGTCGATCGACCGTTCTAAGTTCAGCGGAGCAAGCTGTGCGCCGTGGCGGCGCACAGCGACGTGCCCTCGGCAGCCTCACTGCTGCCTCGACCTGGCGAGGCGGGCGCCGAGGTCGCTGCCGCGGCCGTCGGGGGTGTCGTAGCCGCGGCGCGCACCGCGCGCGTTCAGCGCGTAGTTGAGGCACGACCCGCCGCGGTAGACCCGGGAGGAGCCTGATACGGCACCCTGAGGATCCGTCGAATCTCCCGGGTACGTCCCGTACCGGTCCCACGCCCACTCCCAGACGTTGCTCGCCATGTCGTGCAAGCCCCAGGCATTGGCCGCCTTTCCCTTCGCCGCATGCGTACCTTTCGTCTTGCCGTCCAGCGAAAAGCCCTGCGAGTACGTCACCTCCGAGTTGCCCCGGTACCAGCCTATGAGGTCCAGATTCGGGTCCACCGGGTCGTAGAGGGTATTGGTGATCACCCCGTTGTAGAACGCCGTCGACGTACCCGCCCGGTACGCGTACTCCCACTCGGATTCCGTCGGCAGCCGGTACCCCTGCACAGGTACGGGTTCTGGTCCGTCGCGGTTACCGTCACCGTGCAGCTCCCGTTGTTGCCCAACGTCCCCGCCGCCGCCGTCCCGGACGTGCACCCGCTCACCGTGTAGCACGCCGCCAGGCTCTCGGACGCCGACATGGCATTCGCGTACGCCAGCGCCGACCACCAGGTGATCTGCTCCACCGGGCAGTTGTCCCCGCAGGCCAGGAAGTACGACGGGTTGCTCCCCCCGAAGGCCGCCTTCCACTGCCCCTGCGTCACCTCCGTCTCCTGCAGCCAGAACCGGTGCGTCAAGGTCACCACGTGCTGCGTTTCGTTCGTGCTGCGCCCGGGCTCGTCGGCCGGAGAGCCCATCGTATACGACCCCGACGCGATCGCCGCGAAACCGGACGGCGGCGTCGCCGTGGGGGCCGGCGTGGGGGTAGGTGCGACCGCCACCGTCACCAGCGCCGCCTTGATCCTGTCGGTCGTGATCTGCACCGACCCGGTCGCGGCCGCGAGAGGCACCGTCACCGTGACCGACCCCGCGGCCACCGCCGTCACGACGGCCGACACCGACGCGCCCGGGCCCGTGAAGACCACCGACGGCGTCGCCGCCCAGGCGAGTACCAGGTTGCTCCCGCCGAACGTCAGCGACCCGCCGGGGTAGATCTGCGTCGCGCTCATGGTGCTGACCGACGGCACAAATTTCGGCCCCAGCGTCAGCGTCGCCGGCACCTTCGCGCCGGCCACCACGACCAGGCCCACCGAGGCCGTCGCCACCTTCGCCCCCTCCTCGCCCGGAGCCGGGGTGGCGCCGGTCTGGGTGCGGGCGGCGAAGGCCGTCGCGTCCAGCCCGTAACTGCCCGCATCCACCTCGAGCGAGGCCGTGGACGTGCTGGCGCCTGCGGCGCGAGTCACCGACGCCGACGCCACCACCACGCTGCCAGTCGCGATCTCGTAAAGCACTTTCGCCGACGAATCCGGGATGAACTGCGCCCGGTACCCGGCCGGCACGGAGGCCGGCCCCACCCGATCGGGCCAGTTCACCCGCAGTTCTACCCCCCCCCGGCCGGCCGGGACCGCCCCGGGGCGGAACTACCGTCGGGGCACCGGCATCCAGCCGCGGCATGGCACCGTCAGAAGAAGGGACCGCCCTCCCGGGACCCTCCCCCGCCGCAGCGCCCGGACCGGCGATCGAATTCCGGGAAGTGCCGGCCGCCGGCGAAGACGGGTCGGCTCCCATGGCCGAGATCCGGCAGCCGGCGGCGAATGCGCACGTCAGCGCGATCGCCACGCCCAGGCGGCGCCGGTCGCCCGGCGTACCGGCGACGCGCCGCCCCCTACCAGGCTTCCTCGCTGCCGACCCGGTGTCAAGGCCCGAGCCTGCGAGCCTCACGAAGGCGGGCATCTTCCTTGAACGAGTCATTGCGGCGATCCCTTCCGTTCGTCGGCGCCTACCGATCAATCGATACTCGACCTGCCGAGGCTCTACGTCGAGGGCATGTCACGAATCGCCTCCTTCCCTGGCGACTAAACGAAGTATCGGCCCTTTGAACCTCGTCGAGAACCATCCACCGGCCGGTCGGGGGCGCGAGCACTTCTCTCGCGAGCGCGGCGGGGTCGCGAGATTACCGCAACATCTCTGCCGGCGGGAGGAGATCGATCGTCATGGCATCCGGCAGAACGGCTCGGAGCCACGTGCTCTTGCCGGTACCGCGCGGGCCGAAAAGGAAGAAGGCTTTCCCGGGAGCCACCAGATCCCTTGCAAACATCGAGGCCAAATTTACCGCATTTTTGGTGTCGAGATCTACAGGTGGCTCCCCCAGTCAATCGCGTCCCAAGGCCAGCCGGGACGCATCTAAGATTTCTTCACGCTAACTGAACCGCCAAGACCACCATGACACGCCCAAAAACGCCTTAACCAAATTCCCGCCGGCGGGGATTCCTTCACGTAGCGACGCCGGTCTTCACTGTCTTCACGGAGGCCCTGATCGCGGTATGCCGCCTGACCATGTGATTTCTCTGGAAACATACGTACTACGGATCCTTGAGAATAAGGTCAACTGAGAATCTGTCTTTGATCGCCTGAAACTGTCAATCGCGTCAATAGCATGGCTCCCGCAAGGCGGTGATTGGCTTCATCAAGCTTTTCAATGTAGCCATGATCCCTTTAATCACTCGATCTCTTGTCTCCAGAAGTGGGGATTGACAGCAGTTGCCCCCCCCCGTTAAGGATAGATAGAATTAGTATTAAGTGAACGTTGTCTACGGGGGGAGGGTCTTGTCCGTGAAGAGGTCGTCCAGGGTCGCCACCGGTTTGGCCGTTCTTGGCACCATTGCCGTGGCCGCATGCGGGCAGCGGGGCGGGAGCACCGTTGCCGGGCAGTTCGTGCCGGACTTTCGGCCACAGCGCATAGTCGTGGCCAAGCCCCTTACCACCGGAAAGACCGGTACGCTCCAGCTGCGGGCCCGTCTGGCCGGGTTCCGGGTCCAGGACGTCCCCGGCGGCGGCTTCACCATCCTCGACGTCCATTCGCTGCTGGTCACGGTCAAGGACTCGCAGGACAACGTCCTGGCCACGGCCACTCTCACGGGCGAGGAGGTCGACGATCAGCTGACGGTGAGCAACCTTCCGGTTGGGACCATCGTGGTGCTGGTGCAGGCCAGGAATGCCGAGGGCATGGTCATCAGCGTCGACGCGCAGTCGATGGCGAGCGTCATCATCACCGAGAGCGGCGTGAGCTCGGTGACGCTGTCGGTCCAGCTCGGCGACCTGACTCAGCAGGGCGAGAGCCTGATGTTCAACGGTATCGCCGTGGTGCCGGGCGCCCTGATTACGCCGGGGGCGGTGACCATTGCGACCGCGAGCCCGACGCCCGCGCCGACACCAACGTCAGCTACGACACCGACTCCCGAGGTGACCCCCACTCCGGAACCGATGCCCACGCCGGAGCCGACGCCGACCCCACCGCCCACCCCGACGCTCTCTGCCGCCAGCAACAACGTCATCGCCAGCGCCACGGCCTTCACGTTGGCGAGTGGCACCTACCTGCTGAAGGTTGGCGAGATAGCCGAGGGCGGCGCCTCGGCCACCTGGTCGCTCTGGACTGCCGACGGCATGACGCTCCTGGGCAGCTACACCGGAAGCTACTCGCCGGGCCAGGCGGTCACCGTCGACACGGCCGGCACCAGCAACGTGGGAATGCTGACCTTCAACACCGCCACGGTGCCATACGGATCCTTCGCGGCGGCGCAGGACCAGCTCACGGTCAGCCAGTAGGGACCAGCCAGCGATGTCCACCCGCTCCGCCGCGCTCGCGGCCGCCGCCCTCGTCATCGGCCTGATGACGGGTTGCGGAGGCACGGGCGGGGCGCCTGCGACCGACCCCATGGTCGGCGCCGAGGGCCCTGCCGCGCGGCCGGGAGTCACGCTGCTGGTCAAGGCCAGGGTACGCTCGGGCAGGCTGTACGGCACCCAGCAATTGGAGCCCTACACGGCCGCCTCCATCCGGCTCCTGGCCTTGACCGTCACCCACACCCGAGGAAGTTCCGTGGCCACCCTCGCGCCGGCGGATCTTGGAAGCGCCGTCCGGCTAGATGGTCTCGAACCGGGCGAGACCTACCACCTCCAGTTCCGTGCCTACCGGAGCGAGTCGGCCAACCCGGCGGAGCAGATTAGCGACGACGAGGCCTCGTCGGCGTCGATCACCCTGGACGGTAGCCAGCCCACCGTAACCGCCGCCTTGACCGTCAAGCTGCTCGATCAAATGGTCGATGCCAGGGCGACCGGCGGCCTCGCCATCCGGCCGGGCAACCTCATCATCCCGGCGGTCGAGGCGACCAGCAGCGCTCCCGACGTCTCCGACCTCGCCGGTAGCACCCGCGGCTACCTCGACGGCCCCGGCCGCTTCGCGAAGTTCGACACGCCCTACGGCCTGGCGATCGATGCCTCGGGCAGCGTCTACGTCGCGGACTCCGGCAACCGGCGGGTGCGGATGATCGCCCCCGACGGCCTGGTCTCGACCTTCAGCCGGTACTCGGCGAGCACTCTGCCGGTGGCCGGCACCGTCTCGAACCTGGTTGGCTTCGCGGATGGCCTTGCGATCGGAATCGCCGGTGGCGTGGTACTCGCCGACTCGCGAATCGCCGTCATCGCCACGCTCTCCGAAGGGGCGACCCCGTCGGTGATCGCCGGCAACGGTGTCGCCGGGTTACTGGACGGCGAGAATGCCTCGTCCTCATTCGACCTGCCGAGCGGGATCCTCGTCGAGCCCGACGCCACCATGTTCGCCGCCGACACCCGGAACAACGCCATCCGCTGGATTTCCCCAGCCGGATACACCTACACCTGGCTCGGCGACCCCGAGCCAGGACTGCGCGGCGGCTACGGGCGCGCCGCGCGGTTCAACCACCCGACCGGACTGGCCAAGGATGCGGCCGGCAACCTCTGCATCGCAGACACGGGCAACCACGCGATCCGCAAGGTCGACACCGCCGGGGGAGTCTCGCTGTATGCCGGCACCGGCGATTTCGGCGATGCGGACGGGCCGGCGCTGTCGGCTCGCTTCGACGGGCCGACGGGCATCGCGGTCGATTGCGACGGGTCGGTGTACGTCGCAGACTCCAACAACAACTGCATTCGCCGCATCTCGGCGGACGGCCTGGTCACGACGCTTTCGGGCAGCGGCATCGCGGGCCACCGCAACGGCTCTCATGTGGCGGCGCGATTTGACCACCCCACCGGGCTCGCGCTCGGCGGCGACGGCTGGCTGTACGTGGCCGACACGGCCAACCACAGGGTGCGAAAGGTCCGGGTCCGCTAGCCATGCTCGAACCAATCGCCTGCAAGCGCACCGCGCTCGCCTTCCTCGCGGCGCTGAGTCTGTTTTCCGGGTGCGGTCGGCCTCCCCAGGGCAGCACCATCGCTCCGGCGGCCGCGGAACGGGTGTCCAAGGCGCTGCCAGCCTCGACCGCCGCCGATCGGGCCGAGAAGGCAGAACCGGTGGCCCGGCGCTACTACGACGTCCTGTACGGGTCGGCCGGCGGCTGGCCCGAGCTACTGGCCCTGTCGGACCAGATCGATCTCACGGGCGTTGCACTCGAAGCGTCGGCCTCGATCCCGGGCGTGGAAGTCGCCATAAGCGGCGTACCGACCGACCGGGGAAAGGTCCGCGTGGCCATTCTCGATCCGGCGGGAGGCACCTACGCCTGGGCGATGCTTCGCGACCTGCGCGAGGCCGACCGCATCGGGCTGATGACGCCGGTCCTGCCGCCAGAGGTCGCCCCGGGCGGGGACGTCCGGCTGGCGGTGTACGTCCGCCAGGCGCGCTCCCCCGACCTGACGCTGCACCTGGGCTCCTTGCCGCCGGCGCCGGCCGACCGGGGATCGCAGGCGGCCGTGGCGAAGCTCGCCGAGATCCTCGACGGCGACGAAATCACCGGTGGCGCGAGCTCGTCATTCGCGCCGCTGGTACACGTCATGCTCGACGATCCGGGCAACCCCGATGCCATCGCCAACGTCCTGGCGCGCAAGCGGACCGAGGAGCCCCAGTGGTCCGCGCAGGTGGACAGCGTGCTGGCCACGACCGGCCTGGTCGCAACCCTGGAGCGCTACAAGGCTGCCGCCAGGCAACTGGCCGCCCTGCCGGTCCCCGAAACGGCAGCCCCCTACCGCACGCAGGCGACCAGCGTCGATCGCCGCATCCAGGGGGCGCCCGAAGCCATTTCTCTGATGCACTCGCGCTCAGATGCGCTCGCCACCCTGCGCGAGGCCGGGGTCGACGTCCAGAGCAGCCTGAGCGCGGCCATCGCCGCCCTCGAGAGGGCGCGCACGACGTCGGACGCGATAAGCGTGCTGCTGAACCTGGTGGTCATCGAGAATTACCTCGAGACGATGTACCGCGCCTCCCGCCTCCCGTCGAAAGTGACCCTCTACCCGCCGACCGTGTCCGGAGGCTGCGCGGACGACGGCGTCACGTACTTCCCCGGCTATCTCGACTGTTCCAGGGGCGCCTGGCGGGTCGCGGGCAACATCAGCAACTCCCCGGTCGTGGTCTCGGCCGGCAACCTCAAGGGCCTGATCACGGCCGGCTCGGATCGGCTGACGCTGACCTACCTGGGGATCCTCGGACAGCTGAGCTCGGAAGCGGCCTGGGAAGCGATCCAGAATTCCTGGCGGCGCTTCTGGCGCAAGGAAGAGTCGTTTCAGTACGCCGACCTCATGGCGTTCCTCTAGGATCCCGGCAACCACGAGATCGCCCGGGACATCCGGTACGACCCGGTCTCCAACTCGCTGTCGCTCGGGACGCCGACCGTGTTCTTCTCCGGCGACCTGACCGATTTCTGCAGCTTCAGGCTCTCCAATCTCGGGCGGTCTCCCGGCGTCGAGTGGCTCGGCGGCAACGTCTATCGCGTCCTGTTCGGCTCCGGCCAGCCCTTCTCGATCCAGGCCGAGACGGTCGCCCGGTTCTTCCCCAGGGAGGTCGCGCCGGCCTCATCGAGCACAAGGCGCACCACACGCGATCCCGGGATCGCTTCGGTCGTCGTCGAACCCCGCTCGCTGACGCTCTACCCGCCCGAGTACGAGAGCGAGTCCAGGGGGTGGGCCGCCAGTGCGCAATTCGCGGCGACCGCCCTGTTCCAGGGCATCGGCGTCGCGGATCCCCTGGGCGTGGACTGGACCGTATCGGATCCGACGCGCCTGACCGTGTCGTACGAAGGCCTCGTGAGGGTCAATGTCGGGGCGCCGCCCGGCACGGCCACCGTCATCGCGTCGGCGCGGTTCGACAACCGGGTGAGCGATTCTGCCACCGTGACCATCCCCGCGGTGACCGGGCAGGAAGGGAGCATCTTCAGCCCGCAGGATCTCTTCCGTGATGGCATCGAAGACCCCTACCTGTACTGCTGCAGCCTGGCCTCCCACCCGGACAGGAACACCCCGCCGCCCGGCAGCTACCGCCTGAGCCGTGACAACTACATCCTGGTCGGACCGGGTGGCGGAAGCCGCGATTCGTACCAGCTGGAACGTCGCGACGACGGCTCCTGGGTCCCCGTGGCCACCGTCGAAGATCTGCCGGGCCGGACCAGCTACAACCTCCTCTGGGGTGACAACTTCGGCATTCGAGTCGTGTTCAACACCGCCCCACGACAGCTTGGCGAGTTCGAGTTCCAGGTGACGATCGATGACTAGGTCCGCCGGCTTCCCGGGACCGGGCAATGCGCCATACTGCAGGCGCCAAGCCAGCACGCTCCCCGTTTCACTTCTCTCGGCAGGTCCGCCAGCCCTCCGCCCCATTCGAACTCATGATGCCCTCGTCCCGGAAGGCGCAACTGGCTGCAGATCGAAGCCTATCGGCCGGCCCGCCTACGAACTCCCTCGCGAGGTGAGGAATTGACTCCCTTCTCGATGACTGCCCTGGTAGGCATAGCCGACCGCTTGAACACGCGCAACAAGGGCAGCGAGACCTTCCCGCAAGATGAGGTCGAGGTGTCGCCCATGCCCGAGTCTACTTCTCTCGGAGGGAGTAGGCCAACGACGGCAAGTCCACCCTGGGCGCCCGTGGGGGCGTCATTTGCGCGGGCAGCGATTCTCTGGTCCGTAGGCGTGCACTGCCTCTCGGGTTGCCAGATAGTAGCCGGCGGCAGCGCCAGCAGTGCCGAGGGCTGGAGCGAATGCACCAACGGGAAGTGCCCAACGACTCATGCCATCGAGTTCCCGCAATCGGCATTCGTGCAAACGTCCGCAAAGGTAGACAATAAGGGACAGTGCCTCTATGCGACCGTCGAGATGTGGGAACGGTATCTGGACTCCCAGGATTCCTTTGCTCACGCCGCGGTCGAAAGCACGAGCTCTTACTGCGCCGGCCAGACTTCGGCCAACGCCATCGTGACGCAGGATTGCCTCGCCGACACCTGGAGAGCCGAAGACGGCTATGCTTACTTCGGAAACATGGGCACCTGGGCAAGGAAGGTTCTGCCGACGTCCGTAACGGCCGTCAAGGGCAGCCTCTCCCAGATCGACGTCGCGGTGCGGCAGAGGCTCGCCAATCCCGTTGCAGGCGTCAGGCATCCATCCGTCCGCGGCGTCCGGGGCACAGAACCCAACGTCCAGCCCGTGCAGGGCAACCCGTTTGAGCCCAGGACCAATCCCGAGTGCTGCGATCATGCGGTCCTCGTGGTCGGCATGAACTGGCCGGAGAGCGAGCCCCAGCCCAAGTTCGTCGCGGTCGTGAATCCAAGCTCGGGCAATTCACTCCGGACCAACGGGTCAGGGGCCCACTTCAATCATTACGTCACTCGCGACGGATGGCGGAAATGGACCACCGACTACGACATCCTGACGGATGTTCCTGCCGACCACTATAGCGAGGCCGTCATTCTGGATCCCCCCTCGCACCTTCTGGCGTTGCCCACGGTCACGCCCAGTCCGACGCCGTCCCCGATGCAATCGCCGACCCCGTCCCCGATGTTATCGCCGACCCCGTCCCCGACACCGACGCCTGTTTCCGCACCAGGGGGAAGTATAGATGGCACCTGGTACATGACTTTCAGGGCCGGCGGCAAGCCCTTCCCGATCACCATCAGGGATAGCGGCTCGGGTATCTCTGGCACGGCGACTTACGAAGGACAGACTGGCACGGTCGGCGGCAGCAGGAATTACGACCTCGTGGTGCTTCGAGTGACCGTTTCGGGAAAGACCACGAAGTACACAGGCAAGCTCTCGCAGTTAGACGCCCAAAGCAACCACTTCAAGCAGATCAGGGGCGACGTGGGTGATCGCATCGATAGCAATGCGTACAACGACTTCATAGCGGCCTGGAAGCCGTAGAATGGGGGAACAGTGGTTCGACTTGAAACCATGGCCGCCTGGCATTTGAGGGGGGCGAAAAGCGCGCGCATTCGGAGACTGTTCGTTTGACGAGGAATCGCCAGGAGTGACAAAGGGCCGGACTCCCGGTAGGTTGGTTCTGCAAGAAACCCAACCACTGCCAAGAGAACAGCCCTATGCCTGCTCCCATGATCGCACGCC
>Ga0194120_10009969_pt1 | contig 11893 bp, 15 predicted proteins | sample TA2MahCa65mmetaG_FD_148642 | JGI IMG/M metagenome (GOLD analysis project Ga0194120, IMG submission 148642) | Freshwater microbial communities from Lake Tanganyika, Tanzania - TA2015019 Mahale Deep Cast 65m | ecosystem: Environmental > Aquatic > Freshwater > Lake | place: Tanzania: Lake... | reverse complement strand
AAGCCCGGCAGCCGCCTGCGGCTCAAGGGCAAGGGCAACCTGCAGCCCGGCACCGGCCGCCGCGGCGACCTCTACCTCAACCTGCAACTCCAAAACCACCCGGTGTGGAGCCTGGATGGCGATCAGCTCAAGGCGGAGCTGCCCCTCAGCCTCGACGAGCTCGCCCTTGGCGGCGACGTGCGCGTGGCCACCCCCGATGGTGAGGCCACGGTGACCGTGCCCCCCGGCATGGCGGTGGGGCGCAGTCTGCGGCTCAAGGGCAAGGGCTGGCCCCTGGCCAACGGCCGCGGCGATCTGCTGCTGAGCCTCAGCCTCAAGCAGCCCGCCAGCTACAGCGACCAGGAACGGCAGCTGCTGGAGCAGCTGCGGGCCGCCCGCTCCAGCGATCCCCGCGCCGACTGGATCAGCTCTGCGCGGCTGTGACGCCCCCTGATGGACTCGAACCATCGACCGGCTGCTTAGAAGGCAATTGGTAAACCAAGTGATGAAGAGGCTTTTGAGTGTTTTGTCGACGAAAAGGCGCAGAATAAGGCGCAGAATTTCCGTTGCTTGTCGTGGCTTAATTCGCGAAAAAGTCCTTCCGGGCTGCCATCTCGGCTGATGGAGTCTGTGCGTCGTTAGCTCCTCATAGAAGAATGCAAGCTCGGGGGGTATTCCCCCTGTTTCCGGGAGCGGCGCAGGGTGCCTCGGAAATTTTTCAGGTTCTGGGAAATCCCCTTCCTCAGGCCCTGCTGTCTTGATCAGCCACCAGCAGCAGGCCACCCATGATCGCCAGGTTCTTGAACAGCTGAATCCGCTCCATCTTGTCGGCCACGTCGCCGTGGAACAGCAGGGTGGTGGGCACGAGGAACAACAGCAGCAGCACGGCTCCGAGTCGGGCCTTCCAGCCGCTGATCACCAGGGCCAAGCCCACCGCCATCAGGGCCATGGCTGCCACCAGCAGCACGGGCCCCAGCGGCAGCCCCTTAGCGGCAATGGCGCCGGTCACCTCGGCAAAGCCCGTCAGCTTTCCGACCACGGCATGAATGAATACCCCGGGCGACGCGGTTCAGCAACGAGGGCTGGTGGTTGTGCTGGCTCATGGGGCGGCTTGCAGGACGACAGGACGGCGCGCGTTCGTGGCGATGCAAACGCAGAGGGCTATTGCTCCCCCGCTGCGTGGTTTGCCAAGAAGGAGCTGATCATCGACTCCATGCCTTTCTGGGTGCGGCCATGGGGCCGCAGGCCCTGCTCGGCCCAGACGCGATCGAGCTCCTGGCGCAGCCCCTCGGGAATCCAGCAGGACAGCACGACCTTGCCTTCCCGGCTGGAGGTGCAGTGGCGCTCAGGCGTAGACACGGAGAAAAGTTGTGCACATGTGCACACTCTGCCGGATAAGGGGCGCTGCCGCAGCGGCATGGCCAGCGTCGATCGGGCAGAATGAGAACCGTTCTCGCCAATGGTGGTCCATGGATCAGCAGGCCATCCAGGTCCCCGTCACCCTGCTCACCGGCTTCCTCGGCGCCGGCAAGACCACCCTGCTCAACCACATCCTCTGCAACCAGCAGGGGCTGCGCAGCGCCGTGCTGGTCAACGAATTTGGGGAGGTCGGCATCGACCATGAACTGGTGGTGGCTACCAGTGATCAGATGGTGGAGCTGAGCAACGGCTGCATCTGCTGCTCGATCAACGGCGAGCTGCAGGAGGCCGTGCACCGCGTGCTGGAGCGGCCCGAGCCGATCGATCTGATCGTGGTGGAAACCACCGGACTGGCCGACCCCCTGCCGGTGGCGCTCACCTTCATGGCCGGCGACCTGCGCGACCGGCTGCGGCTCGATTCGATCATCACCCTGATCGATGCCGAACACTTCAGTGCCACGGCCCTCGAGAGCCCGATCGCCCGTGCCCAGGTGGTGTACGGCGACATCCTGCTGCTCAACAAAGCCGACCTTGTCGATGAGCAACGGCTCAACGCGGTGGAGGCCGAGCTGCGAGCGATCAAGACCGACGCTCGCATCCTGCGGGCAACACGCGGCGACGTGCCACTCGGGCTGCTCCTGAGCGTGGGGCTGTTCGAGAGCGATCGTCTGGCCTCGCTCCAGGCCCAGGAGGAGTCCCGTGAACAGCGGAACAACGACGGGCATCACGACCATGATGCGCACCATCACGGTGAGCACCATCACCACGACGGGCACGAGCACCAGCAACACGAGCACCACCACTCCCCCCATACCCCGGAACTGGAGGGCTTCAGTTCCGTGAGCCTGGCGGTGGATGCGCCCTTTGACCTGCGCCGTTTTCAGAATTTCCTCGACAACCAGCTGCCTAAATCAGTGTTCCGCGCCAAAGGGGTGCTCTGGTTCCGCGAGAGCGAGCGCCGCCACTTGTTTCACCTCTGCGGCAAGCGTTTCACGATCGATGATTCCGACTGGCCCGAAGGTTCAGAGCGCCACACCAGGGTGGTGGCGATCGGCAAAGACCTCGACCAGGCGGCCCTCAGGGCCCAGCTGGAGGCCTGCGTGGCGCCGGCATGAGCCAGACCCTGCTGATTTCCGGCCCTCCCGGCTGCGGCAAGACCACCTGGATCCTGAACCAGATCCAGAGCCACCCTGGCCCCTGTGGCTTTCTGCGTCTCGTGGGCTACCCCGACGAGGGCCTGCTCCAGGCCCGTGACGGCGGCATCGATCTGGTTTGGTTGCAGGATCAATGCCCAGGGCTGCTCGATCTGGCCGACCCCGACAAGGCTCTGGCGCCCCGAGCCGCCAAGCTGCTCGCCCTGATTGAACTGCCCCAGTTCCAGCCGCCAACGGACTCAGGCCTTGCCGGGGTGGATCGCCGCGCGATTCCCCAGCTGGAGGCCCTGCATCTCAGCCCGGATGCGCATCTGCACTTCGGGCGTGACGCCGCGCTGCCCCACCAGGACACCCTGGATTTCAGCAGCCTGCAGGCCTGGGGGAGGAACCTGGCGGGAGCTGTGTGGGATCCGGCCAGCCTCAGCAGCTTCTGGTTTGAACTGGTGAATGGTGCCTATGGCGATGTGTATCGCGCCAAAGCCCTGATGAATCTCCCCGATGGCCGGGCCTTCTTCTGCAACTGGATGGTGAGCCGGGAGGGCTCCCAGTTCCTTCCCTTGCAGACCCTCGCATCGCCCGACGGTCGCCCACAGCGCCTGTCGCGCCTGGTGGTGCAGGGCAAGGATCTCGATCCCGCCGCCATCGAGGTCACCCTTGCCGACTGCCTGCTCAGCGATGCGGTGCTGGAGCTGCAGCAGGCACCCCTGCGCCAACGGAAGGCCCCGCTTCATCCATCCCCTGTCGCCTGATCGACATGACCCATGCCGTGATCTCCTGCCTGCACGCCAACCTCGCTGCCCTGGAGGCCGTGCTCGACGACATCGACCAGCGGGGCATCACCACCATCACCTGCCTGGGGGATCTGGTGGGTTATGGCCCCCAGCCCAATGAGGTGGTGAATCTGGTTCGCGAGCGTGCCATCCCCAGCTGCCAGGGCTGCTGGGATGAGGACATCATCGAGGGGCTCAACTCCTGTGAGTGCAGCTATCCCTCCCAGCTGGCGGAACGGCGCGGTCATCAGGCCCATCAATGGACTGCCGAGCAGCTGAGCGAGGAGAACAAGGCCTTCCTCGCCAGCCTGCCGATGTCCTTGCGACGCGATCGGCTGCTGTTTGTGCATGGCAGTCCCAACAGTCAGCACGAATACCTGCTGCCCGACATGGATGCCTTTGCCGCTCTGGAGCGGGTGCAGACGGCCGATGCCGACACCCTGTTCTGCGGCCATACCCACCGCCCCTACGTTCGTGAGCTGCGGGATGGCGTCATCCGTGTGCGCGTGCAGGCGCCGACGGATCCGCAGTCACCAGCCGAGCGGGAGATGGCCTTGCCCGTGCGCCGCATCGTCAACGCCGGCTCTGTGGGTGAGCCGCGCCATGGCAACACCCACGCCACCTATGTGATTCACGACGAGGCCACCGGCAACGTCGAGATCCGCGAAGTGCCTTACGACGTGGAGCGCACCTGCAGGGCGATTGTTGAGGTTGGACTGCCGCCGGTGTTCGCCTGGCGTCTGCGCCATGGCTTTGAGTACGCCGAGCGGGCCGATGACGCCAGCCACGTGTGTGAGCGCTGATGGCACGCTGGGCACTGGTGAGTGGGTTGCAGGGCGACCTTGCGCTCTACGAGGCGATTCAACGGGATCTGCGCCAGCTGGCCCGAGTCGACACCCTGTTTGTGTTGGGTGATCTGATTGGTCCCGATCGGGATGCCAATGCTCTGCTGGCTCGGCTACAGGATCCCCGCCGCGGAGAGCTGGCGCCTCAGTGCATCTACGGCTGGTGGGAAGAGCAGTTGCTCGCCGAACGCGGCTATCGCGGTGAGCGGCGGGCTGACCCTCTGCGCCAGCAGTTCGGCCAGGCCGCCGTGGAGGCGCTGGAGCAGGCCGTTGATCCAGGTCATCTGGCCTGGCTAGCAGCCCTGCAGTTCGGCTTCATCGAGCTCGACTGCGCCCTGCTGCATGGCAGCTCGGCCGCTGTGGACGACAGCCTGGGTCCAGACAGCTCGCCGCTGTTGCTGCTGGATCGGCTCACCCGCATGGACGTGAACCGTCTGTTCACCGCCCGCAGCGGCCAGCAGTTCCGCCTCGAGCTCAGCGGCGGTGGCATCGAATCGCAGGTGCGGGATCTGGAGGGCCAACGGCAGCACCAGCAGAGCGTTCCCCAGCGCCAGGTGATCGGCATCGGCGCCGGCGTCCGCTACACCCTCTACGACCCCGGCAGCGATCGCCTCGATTTCCTCGTCGCCGGCAGCAGGCCTCAGCAACGGGCGCGGGGGTTTGCGTGACACCGCAGCTGGGGGGAATGCTCGAGACCCTGCAGGTGGACCTGGCCGGGCGACAGTTGCGCCTGGTGCTGGAGCGCCGGGGGCCGGCGGCGGCCCCCCTTTGGCTGCTGCTGCCCGCCTTGAGCACGGTGTCGAGCCGGGGCGAATGGCAAGCGTTGGCCGAGGCGGTGGGCGATCAGCGCCAGCTGGTGAGCTTCGACTGGCCCGGTTTCGGCGACAGCGACCGCCCCGCGATGCCCTATGACGCCGCCGTGCTGCGTTCGGCGCTGCGGGCCGTGCTCTCCTATCTGCGCACCACCAACCGCCAGCGCATCACCGTGATCGCCGCCGGCCACAGCGCCTCGGTGGCCTTGGGATTGGCGGCGGAATGGTCTGGCCTGTGGCAGAAGCTGGTGCTGGTGGCCCCCACCTGGCGTGGCCCCCTGCCGACCATGATCGGCTGGCCCTCCCGGCGGTTCGGCTGGTTGCGGCAGCTTGTCGCGTCACCCTTCATCGGACCGGTTCTCTACCGGCTCAACACCAGCCGGATGGTGCTGCGCCTGATGCTGCGGCGTCATGTCTGGGTCGACCCCGCCCTGCTCACGCCGGCGCGGATCCGCGAACAGCAGCGGCTGGCCAGGCGCCCCGGGGCACGCTTTGCCAGTGTGGCGTTCGTGAGTGGTGGCCTTGACCCGGCCGACGGGCGCGCCTGGTGGTTGCAGCAGGCGCGCCTGCTCCAATGCCCGCTCCAGGTGGTGCTGGCCTCCGAGGCCCCACCACGATCCAGGACAGAGATGGAGGCTCTGGGCTTGGAGGCGGCCGATCAGCTCAGCGTGATTCCAGGGCGCCTCGGTCTCCACCAGGACTGTGGCGCCCTGCTGGCACGGCAGTTGCTGGAGGGCGAGGCGTCATCTGGCTGACCAGCAGCGCCAGCAGGAAGCCTGCAAATTGCACGATCACCACGCAGGGCCCGGAGGGCAGGTTGGTGAGGCCTGAACCCAGCAGTCCCAGCAGGGCGCAGCCTCCGCCGAGGCAGGCGGAGATCAGGGCATAGAGCGGGAAGTGGCGACTCACCAACCGCCCCCCGCAGGTCGGAATCACCACGAAGGCACTGATCAGCAGCACCCCCACCGCCTTGATCGACACCGCCACCACCACCGCCAGCAGCACGATGAAGGCCAGGCGGTGACGGCTGGCGCCCACCCCGAAGGCTCCGGCGAGATCGCTGTTGAGGGTGAGCAGCACCTGAGCCCGCAGGCTCAAGGCGAGATAGCCCAATGCAATCAGCAGCAGCAGGCCGATCACCACCAGATCGCTCCAGCTGATGCCGAGGATGTCGCCGAACAGCAGCTGCTGGATGCCGCCGCGGTAGGTCTCCACCAAGCTCAGGGCCACCACCGCGAAAGCGAGCGAGGTGGAATAGACGATGTTGAGCAGGGCGTCTGCCGGCAGGCCGCTGCGGGCCACCAGCTGGTTCACCAGCAGGGCGAACACCACCGCGAAAGGGATCAGCACCAGGGTGGGATTGACCCCCAGCAGGATTCCCAGGCTGATACCCAGCAGGGCGGAATGGCCCAGGGCATCACTGAAGAACGAGAGCTGGCGCAACACCGCGAAACTGCCCAGCAGCCCGCCCAGGGCACCGGTGAGCAGGCCACCGAGCAGGGCCCGCTGCATGAATGGCTCGGCCAGAACGGACCGGATGGCTGTCAGGTCCGTCATGGGCGCTGAGCGCCGGCGTGGTTGTGCTGATGCCGGTAGGGCACCACGTTGGGCCCGTAGAGCTCCAGCAAGCGGTCGGGGCTGAGGGCGTGATCAGGGCTGCCGCTGCAGCGCAGACGGCGGTTGAGGCAGAGCACCTGATCGCAGCTGCGCCGCACCATCTCCAGATCGTGGGACACCTGCAGCACGGTCCAGCCCTCCTGGCGGCGCAGCTCCAGCAGCAGCTGATGGAACTGCTCGGTCGACGGCACATCCAGGCCTGCCTGGGCCTCATCCAGCACCAGCAAACGCCGGGGACGCACCACACAGAACGCCAGCAGCACCCGCTTGAGCTGGCCACCGGAGAGTTCACTCAGGAGGCGATCGCCAAGATCGGCGCAGCCCGTGCGCTGCAGGGCCTGCTGGATCGCCTGACGGCGGCCGCGGCTGCCACCAGCCAGCCAGGCCAGGTTCAGGCCCGGCAGATCAAAGCCAAACCCAACAAACTCATTCACTGACAGGGGGAAACGGCCCTGCAAGGCCAGGGTCTGGGGCAGGTAGGCGATCTGGGAACGAACCGAGCGTGGAAGCTCTCCGGCAGGACCGAGTTCCTGGCCCAGGATCCGCACCGAACCGCCTGACCTGGGCAACAGCCCCAGCAAAGCCGCCACCAGGGTGCTCTTGCCTGCGCCGTTGGGCCCCACCAGGGCGGTGTCGGTCTCTGGGGCCAGGGAGAAGCTGACCCCATCAACCGCCAGCAGGCCGTCGCGCAGAACGCTCAGGTTCTGCACCTGCGCCACCGGAGGCGATCCCATCAGCTCTCAACCTCCAAAGGCCTGGATCAGATCGGCTGTGTTGCGCCGCATGATTTGGAGATAGGTTCCAGGGTCCTTGGAGGATTCCAAACTACCGGTCTCTAGTGGGTCAAACACACTGATCTTGACCCCAAGATCCTTCGCCAGGGCGTTGAACGAGCGCTGGCCTTCCTGCGGTTCGCTCAGCAGAGCCTTGAGCTGGCTGCTCTTCACCGCCACCGCCACTCGCTGCAGATCGGCTGGAGTGGGATTGATCTCAGGCACATCCACCAGGAACTCAGCCTTGAGGCCATAGCGATCAGCGAAGTATGGGGCGAAATCGTGGAAGGCGATGAAGGTTTTGCCGCTGTAGGGCTTGAGCTTGCCTGCGATCTCGCTGTTCAGTTGCCGCAGCTGGGTGATGTACGCGGCTGCATTGCGCTTGTAACCCTCAGCGCAGCTGGGGTCAGCCTTGATCAGCCCGTCGCGGATGGTTTCCACCTGCTGCACGGCCCGCAGTGGATCCAGCCAGATGTGGGGGTTCACCGCCCCATGGGCATGTCCATGGACCTCGTCCTCTCCATGCTCATGGCCGTGTTCCGCTTCTTCTTCTGGCGAGTCGATGGTGGTGATGCCGCGGCTGGAATCAATCACAGCCAGCTTGCTGTTGCCAGCCGAGGCCACCAGCTTGTCCAGAAAGCCCTCCATCTCCAGCCCGTTTTTGACGAGCACGCGGGCCTGGCGCAGCGCCGCCAGATCTCCTGGCTTGGCCTGGAAGTCGTGGGGACCTGTGCTCGGCGGAATCAGGGCGGTGACCGTGGCGCAGTCGCCCGCCACGGCGCGGGTGAACAGAGTGATCGGCAGGAAGGTGGTGACCACCTTGAAGGCCTTGCCCGCCGTGGCGTCAGGGGGCTCCGGGCGGGGGGCGCCGCAGGCGGCCAGAGCCAGAGCCAGGGAGAAGGCGCCTAAACGGGCCATCAAGGGGGTCACGGGCTTCATCGGTAAAGGGCGATTGAGCAACCGGAACGAGGCACAGCGGCCGAGGCCCTGACGCCGGACAGGTCGAGAACCATTCTCATTCTAGAGGGGCTGCCGGGCCTGAAGCAGCACGTCTCGCCAGGGGATGCCGCGCGCGGCCAGGCTGTCCTGCAGGGCATCCAGCAGCGCGAGGGTCTGCTCCACATCGTGCCTGTCTGGCGCCTGCAACCATTGCTGGGCCAGGGATTCAAAGGCCTGCTGCAATCTCGCCACCGGCTCCAGTGCCGATTCAGCCTGCTGATCCCTCACGCGAAGACGAGCGCGATCGCTGAGGGCATCCGCAGGCGGAGGCAGGGCGGCCGGTCCGCCGTCTGTCGGGCTTTCACCCTGCTCGTAAAAACAGCCACGTGCTCCGGTATGGCAGGCCACATCACCGACCTGCTGCACGCTGAGTAGCAGGCAATCGGCATCACAGTCGTAGCGAAACCCCCGCAACAGCTGAAGGTGGCCGCTGGTGGCGCCTTTGTGCCAGAGCTGCTGGCGCGAGCGGCTCCAGTAGTGCACCTGTCCGCTGTCGAAGGTGGCCAGCAGCGATTGGCGGTTCATCCAGGCCAGCATCAACACTGCGCCATCGAGCCAGTCCTGTGCGATAGCAGGGATCAGCCCGTCGGCGTTGAAGCGCAAGTGATCAAGGCAGGCTCGCGGCCATGGGGGCGAACTGCTCATGGTCGCTTGTCCTCCGGCGAGTTGAGGGGCCACATCACCCAGGCCCCTTCCTCTCCGCCAGCAGCCAGGGCCTGGCGGTCGTGGCGCCAGGCCAGGCTGGTGAACGACTGGCCATCCAACTCCAGGACCTGAATCAGTGATCCAGCTTCGCTCCACAGCGCCGCTGTGCCATCCCGCGATGCCGTGACGATCGCCGCCTCTGCAGGGCCACAGGCCAGTGCCGTGATCCGATCGAGATGACAGGGCAACAGCACGGCATCCCAGGCCTCAAGATCATCCCCCTTCCCTGACCACAGCACGGCAGCCTCCGCAGCTGCCACCAGCAGCCCCCGCTGCCCGCTGGGCAAAGAGGCCACGGCAAGGGCGTGAATCTTGCCTGGCAGGTCACCGACGCCGAGTACGGGCTCCTGCAGATCCCGCCAGAGCACCAGGCGCCTGTCGATCAAGCCCGCCGCGAGCCAAGGGGGATCGCCTCCCCACGCCAGCTGCAACACGGCCGAATCTGTAACCAGCTGCAGGGGTTCAGCAGTATGGGGCGAGTCCAAGGGAACGCTCCAGACGAAAACCCCCTGGCCCGTGGCCGCTGCCAGCTGCGCTCCGGATGGACTCCAGCTCAGGGCCATCACGGAGGATCCCGAGGTGCGCAGCGGCGGCAACCAGACCTGATCGCGGCCGTGCCAGATCCAGATCTCCGACCCTCGTGCTGCTGCCAGCAGCACCCCATCCGGTTGCCAGGCCAGTTGATCAATCCAGCCTGCGAGCGCCGGCACCATCCGTTGCTCTGGTACGTCGTCTGCCAGACACCAGAGCGACAGCATGCCAGCCTCCCCAGCAGCGGCTAACCAGCGGCCGCAGCTGGAGAACCCCAGGGCATCAAAGCCCTGTCCACCAGCAGCGTGGGCTTGCTGCAGGGGCCAATCCACGCCGGCTTCAAAATCCACCAGGATCAGATCACCAGCGGCGCTGGCCACCGCCAGCTGGTGTGCCTGCGGAGCCCAGGCCATTCCGGTGATGCAGCCCTTCACCCGGCCGCGCAGCTGCTGCGTGATGGGCCCTTGCGCTGGCGGTGGCCCCGAGCGGCTGAGCTCAGCCATCCGTGCCGCTCCTCTCCAGCAACTGATTGAGCCGTAACCGGCGCTCGCAGCGTGGATCGGGAGCCAGCTCGCCCACCAGTTCCTGCGCCAATTGCTCCACAGCCTCGGGCCAAGCAACTTCGCCGGTGCGCTCCAGGAGAAGCTCCACTGAGAGCAGCCAGGCCTGCAATGCTTTCAGATCGTTGATGGCCTGCCACCGGTTTACCGGTCGTCGTTGCAGGCTGGGTGGCTCGCTAGTCAGGGTTTGTACGACAGCCGTCGTGAGGCTGCGCAGGGCCTGCACACAGACCCAGAGCTGACGCTGCTGCCCCCGCAGGGTGGCGTGCTGGCGGAGCAGATCGTCGTGGAGACGGTCGAAACGGGCCTGCTCTTCTGCCGAGGGCTGCTGATCCCCGGGCTCCTGCCCTGACCAATCCTGGGCGTCGGCGCTCATGGGCGCCGACGAGCAACAGGCGGCCGGGAGGCCGGCAAGGGGTGGCAGCGACAGCGCTTCCTCATCAATGAATGAGAATCGTTCTCTTAGGATATGGCCACGCCTTCGCTGGCCTCGTGATGCCACGGACGATCCCCACACCCCACGGCGAGGCGCGCCTGGATGCCTCCGCAAAGTCCTCCGTAAAGGCTTCCGTAAAGGCCTCCGTCTTCACCGTGGCCTTGCAGGGCTCCGATCTCGGTGGCAGGCGCCGCACCGAACGGCAACTGCTCTCGGTGGCCATCGGGCAAGGCAGTCTTCCAATCTGGCTGGAGGCGGAGCTGGCAATGCTTCCGGTGGGCAGCGTGCGGCGCTGGCGTGTAGGGCCTCGCCAGCGGCCTCCCTCGTTGCTGAACCACCCTCTTCTACCCAACAACGGATTGATCTGGCTCGAGCTCGAACTGCTCGACGCGCGCTTGCCGCCCCTGCAAAGCGACGGACCGACCGGCTGCGCTCTGATCAGTCAAGGCGAGGTGCGGGAGTTGTTTGAACGCTGGAACAGAGCACTGCAGAGCCGAGATCCGGAGCAGGTGGCGCAGTTGTACAGCCGCGATGCGGTGCTCCTGCCCACGCTCTCCGATCAGCCCCGCACAGACCACGACAGCATCGTGGATTACTTCAGCCACTTTCTGGATAAACGACCCCAGGGCCAGGTGAGCCAACGGGAAATCCTGATCGGCTGCAACATGCTCCAGGATGCAGGCCTTTACACCTTCCGCTTTGCTGATGGCTCCAGCGCGGAAGCGCGCTACAGCTTCATCTACATCTTTGAGGGTGGTGAGTGGAAGATCTCCCACCATCACTCTTCACTTCAACCTGAATCGACCGCTTGAGTCACGACAGAGATCCTGACCATGTCCCCGACTTCCTTGTTGCGCCGTCTGTTGCTGCTTCTGATCCGTGGCTATCAGATGCTGATCAGCCCGCTCTTGGGGCCAAACTGCCGCTTCACGCCCAGCTGCTCCCAGTACGCCATTGAGGCCCTGGAGATCCATGGAACTTGGCGCGGCAGCTGGCTGGCGCTATGCCGGCTGGGTCGCTGTCACCCGTTCCATCCCGGTGGCTACGACCCGGTTCCACCTGTCGCTGATCAGCCGAAACCGCTGCCGGCAGATGCCCGTTGACGATCTCGTGCAGGCACGGATACCGGCCACAGCCACCAGCGCCCCTTGGCATCTCCGGCCGCAAGGTGCCGGCCATCGGCTCGCCAGGCCAGGGCGTTGAAGCCGCTGCCCTGGCCCTCGAGCGGCTGGAGCATTCGTCCTTGGCTATCCCAGAGCGCCACGCTGCCGTCGCTGGAGGCACTGGCCAGCA
>Ga0194120_10009965_pt1 | contig 11895 bp, 13 predicted proteins | sample TA2MahCa65mmetaG_FD_148642 | JGI IMG/M metagenome (GOLD analysis project Ga0194120, IMG submission 148642) | Freshwater microbial communities from Lake Tanganyika, Tanzania - TA2015019 Mahale Deep Cast 65m | ecosystem: Environmental > Aquatic > Freshwater > Lake | place: Tanzania: Lake... | reverse complement strand
GCTGGTGGAGGCCCTTCGACACCACCGTGCTGGCCGCGACACCGGCCAGCGCGGCGCGCTCCAGCGCGTAGGCGCCGGGCACGTTCGACACCACCTGCACGATGTCGGCGGGAAACCAGGGGTCGGCGGCGGCGTCGAGCAGGGCCTGCAGGTTCGACCCGCGCCCCGACACCAGCACGCCCACGCGGGCGAGGTTGCTCACCTACACGACCCGGGCCTCGCCGCCCTCGTCGGCGACGACCTCGCCCACCACGAAGCCACCGGCAACGCCGGCGAGCGCCTCGGCTTCGCCGGGACGCACCACCAGCACCATGCCGAGCCCGCAGTTGAAGGTGCGGTACATCTCCTCGTCGGACAACTCGCCCTGGGCGCGCAGCAGCGCGAAGATCGGCAGCTCGGGCCAGCTTCCCTTGTGCATCACCGCGCCGAGGCCGCGCGGCAGCACCCGCGGGACATTGCCGGTGAAACCGCCGCCGGTGATGTGAACGGCGCCGAGAAGGCCAAACTGTTGGCGCAAGGCCAGTAGTTCTCTCACGTAGATGCGCGTGGGACGGAGCAGCACCTCGCCGAGCGGCGCGCCGAGGCCCCAGTCGTCGCGATCCATCGGCAGCTTGTCGAGGAGATGGCGCACCAGCGAGTAGCCGTTGCTGTGTACGCCGCTCGAGGGCAGGCCGACGAGCTTGTCGCCCGCTTGGATGTCGCGACCGTCGAGCACCGCCGAGCGCTCCACCACGCCCACGCAGAAGCCCGCGAGGTCGTAGTGGCGCGGCGCGTACATGCCCGGCATCTCGGCGGTTTCTCCACCGATGAGCGCGCAGCCCGCCTGTCGACACCCCTCGGCGATGCTGGCGATCACCGCCTCGGCCTCGCTGGGATCGAGCTTGCCGGTGGCGAAGTAGTCGAGGAAGAACAGGGGCTCGGCGCCGCAGACCGCCACGTCGTTGGCGCACATCGCCACGAGGTCGATGCCGATGCCCGAGTGGTCGCCGAGCCGTTGCGCCAGCAGGAGCTTGGTGCCCACGCCGTCGGTGCCGGCCACCAGGAGGGGCTCCCGGTAGCGATCCGGCACGCGGAAGAAGCCGCCGAAGCCACCGATGTCGCCCACCACGCCGTCGCGGTAGGTGCTGCGCACGTGCTTGCCGATGCGGTCGACCACCTCGTCGCCCGCGTCGATGTCTACCCCCGCGTCGCGGTACCGGTCGCGTTTCATGCGCCGCGGGCTAACCCAGCGCTACAAGTCCGCGGGCGTCGTGGCGGTGGCCACCGCCATCTCCGACTCGTAGCCGTTGGCGTCGATGACGGTCACGCCGAAGTCGTACTGGGTGCTGTACATGAAGTCGGCGGCCGAGACGGGGATGCTGATGTTCAGCGTGCCGCCCTCGCCCTCGCACTCCTCCACCACCTCGCCACCGCTGATCATGGCCGACTCGTCGAGCACGGCATCGGGCTCCGCGGCGCCGTCGATCGAGCCGTCGACGGTGCTGTCCCACCACAGCTTGGCCGAGAGGATGTGCGCGTCGCCGTCGACGTCTTCGAACTCCACCACCATCACCAGCGTGGGGTATTCGTTGCCGTTCTCGTCGGTGTAGATGTCGCCCTCGCCCACCGAGAAGCCGGTGATGTCGGGTGGGGTGCCCTCGCAGGCCGGGTCGCCGCTGTCGGCCTCGAGCGTGCCGCTGGTGTCCTTGTCGTCGTCGGCGGGGGTGCAGGCCAGGGCGAGGGCCAGGAAAGAGACAATGCGCATGGAAGGCTCTCCAGGCGCTCATTGTTAGCACGAGCTAGGCGACCTTGGCGGGCTCCGCCACGCGATCGAGGAGCCACTCCGCCGCTTTCATCGTGCCGCTGAACGCGGCGGCGGTGGTGAAGGCGGCAAACACGCTGAGGGGGATGAACCCCATCAGCTCGGCGAGGTCGCGAGCCTGGGCGAGGAGCATGCCTCGGGGATCGGATCGAGCGGCGCCAGACTCAACGCACCTCCTCAACGCACCTCGATCGCGTCTTGCTCGCCCTCGATGTCGAAGCTCAGGGTGTCCATGGCGCGGTGGAACACGGCGCACATCCGCGCCGCCACCTGCTTCTGGCGGCGCCAGGCGCTCACCGCCGCGATGCCGGCCCCGAGCCCCGGCACGAGCCGCACCACTCGCGCCGCCGCCGAGCCCACCGAGCGATCCACCACGTAGCGAGCCGCCCACTGCACCGCGCCCGACGAGCCCGGCGCTGCCGAGCGCACCAGCACCGGCAGCTCCGACACCCTCGTCGCCACTCGAGTCGAGTCGGGCAGCTCGACGCCGAGCGCGGCGGCGAGGGCGCGCGTGAGGACGATCTTGCCGTGGTCGGTTTCCGGGTCGAAGCCGTGGACCACCGCGAGCCGCTGGCCCAGGCGCAGGGTGTTGACCATCGCCGCTACCAACTCCGGCGGCATCGCCGCCGCCCCCGCGAGCCCAGTGACCGCGCCCATCGCGCCGGCCCTGATCTGGGCGCTCCTGACGACGTGATCGACAGCGCGGCGCAGCTCGTCCGGCTCGGGCGCGAGCCCCGCCTCCTCGTCGACGAAGGCCAGCCCGGCGCGGCGCAGCTCGTCGCGCACCTGCGACGTCGACACGCTCGCCGCGGCGTACATCGCCGGCAGCAGGTCCTCGTCCACCCGGGTGCCGAGGCCCTCGGCGATCACGCGCCAGGGTGAGGCCATGCCGCGACCGTTAGCCCCGCGCCCTCAGAACCGCACGCCGAGGTCGACCGCCGGTACGAGGCGCCACTCCACGCCCCATCGCTCGCCGGCCACCAGCTCGTGCTCGTCGCTCGCGACGGTTACCGCCGCGTCGAGCCGGGGCGAGAGCGAGAGCCACTCGGCGAAGCGCAGCTCCACGCCGGTGCCCACGCCCACCTGCGGGTCGACGCTGCGGCCACGGTAGGCGGTGGGCCCGTCGAAGCCGGGCAGGCTCAGCTGGGTGTCGGTGATCAACGCCCCGGCGGTGAAGCCAAGCAACGGCCTGAACTCCAGCCGGGGTCGGCTCGGCGGGAGGCGGGCGCGGGCGTCGAAGGACAGGCCCAGGCTCAGGCCCAGGTAGAGCTCGTCGCGGTAGCCGCTGCCCGCGCTCGCGATGCCTGGGCCGCTGCCGTCGTCGTAGAACAGCGCGCCGCCCTCGGCGAGGCCGGGGCGCGCGTGCCGCAGCTCCACGCCGAGCGTAGCCACCCGCCCGGCGTGGCCCACGAGCGCGAAGCGCTCGGCCAGCGTGGTCTCGTAGGCCGCGCCGCTGCCCCCGAGGATCCACTGCGAGCCGAGCCCCGCGATGAACGAGGCCCCGGCCAACGCGCGGCGCTACGGGAGCTCGACGTCGAACTCGAGGCCGGTCACGCTGCCGCCGTCGCTCACGGGGTGCGGCGAGGTGCTGTCGAGCGTGTCGGTGATGCTGCCGCCATCGTCGACGGCGAGGATGACGTACATCTCGATCGCGCTGCTGTCGCTGATCGACAGGCTGGTGCTGAAGGAGGTGGGCGTCTCGGCCGCCGAGGGACAGGTGACCACGGTGACGCCCAGCGGCGAGGAGCTGGTGGGGTCGGGGCCGGTGTAGGCGCCCATCAAGCAGGCCGCCGAGCTGCTCGGCACCTGGTTGAAGGTCATGGTGCCCTCGAGAGTCATCGTGATCATCGCGGCGCCGGTGTCGCCCGAGTCGGGGGGCTCGCCGGTGTCGCCGGTGTCGGGCGGCTCGCCGGTGTCGCCGGTGTCGGGGGGCTCGCCGGTGTCGCCGGTGTCGGGCGGCTCGCCGGTGTCGCCGGTGTCGGGCGGCTGGCCGGTGTCGCCGCTGTCGGGGGGACCGGTGTCGGTGTCGGTGTCGGTATCGGTGTCGGAGTCGGAATCCGAGTCGGAATCCGAGTCGGTATCGGCGTCGGCGTCGGGGTCGCCGGTGTCGTCCTCGCCCATGTCGAGGAGGTAGCAGTTGCCGTCGTCGGCGCGGCCGAAGCCGTCGCCGCAGGGGGCAGTGGCCGTGCCGCCACCGCAAGCGGCGAGAACCAGGAGGGGACTGATGAGGGCAAAACAGCGCATGGAGTGTCTCCGCAGCGGAGTGTATCGCCACCCTGTCAAAATGTCGCCAGCCTATGCGAAGTACCTGCCCTTCTCGTCTCGCTTCACCGCAGCCAGCGCCGCGCCGGGGTCGTGCGTGAAGAAGAGGCGGGCGCCGCGCGCGTGCAGGTCGGGGAGCAGGCGCGCCTTCTCGTCGACCAGCTGCTCCGGGAAGCGGTCGTAGCCCATGGTGATCGGCACGTGGACCCAGGGCCTTCCCGGGATGAGGTCGGCGGCGAAGAGCACCGGTCCGTCGTCGCTCGCGACCTCGGCCAGGAGGAGCCCCGGCGTGTGCCCGTCCGAGAGGTGGAAGCGCCACGCGCTGCCAAGCCACGGTGACCGCTCGCCGTCGACGATCTCGAGGCGGCCACTCTCTTCTAGCTGCCGGTTGAGCTCCGGGATGAAGCTGGCGCGGTCGCGAGGATGCGGGTCTTGCGCGCGCGCCCAGGCGCGGGCGCCCACGATGAAACGGGCCCTCGGAAACAACAGTCGCGCGCCCTCCTCGTGCGCCGAGAGCAGCCCGCCGGCGTGGTCGAAGTGCAGGTGGCTGAGGACGACGGCGTCGATGTCGTCGTGCCTCAGCCCGAGCTCAGCCAGCGAGTCAAGCAAGACGTGTCGCGACTCTGTGACACCGAAGCGCTCGCGCTGCTCGGGGGCGAAGAAGGTGCCGATGCCGGCCTCGCAGAGCACCCGGCGACGGCCGTCGTCCACCAGCATGGCGCGGCACGCCAACGTGATGCGGTTCTGCTCGTCGGGCGGCGACCAGCGCGCCCAGAGGGCCCGGGGCGCGTTGCCGTACATCGCGCCGCCGTCGAGGCGCTGGCGATTGCCCTCCACCGGGGCGATCCTCATCGCTGCACCGCGTCGCGCTGGAGGTAGCCGGTGACGACCGGGTCGCACCCGTCGCAACGTACCTTCACGCGCAGGGCCGCTTCCGACAGCACCGTCACCTCCACCCCCGGCTTGCCGAGCACGGCCACCGGCTGCCCCGCCTCGTCGACGATCGACAGCGGCGTCTTGACCGTGAAGGCCTTGTAGGGCTCGACCTCGGCGTCGTCGAAGGCGCTGGCGGTCGCGGCGACGGGCTCGTCGGCGGGCGCCTCGACCTCCGCCGGGATCTCGGGCTCGGCGGCCTCGACCCCCGACAAGACGTCGCTCATCAAGACCTCCGCGGGCGCGGGGTGCATGTAGGGCGGGGGCGCGTAGCAGCCGAGGAACAGGAGCACGAGCGGAATATATGCGCGGCCGTGCTGGCTGCCGGTGCGCGCATCGCTGTCGTGTCGCCCTCGGGGATCTCCGACCCCGATCGGCTCGACCGCGGCATCGCCCTCGCGCGGTCCTGGGGCTTCGACCTCGTGGAGCTGCCCCACGCGCGTGCCGAGTGCCGCTACCTGGCCGGCGCCGACGACGAGCGCCTCCGCGACCTGCACGAGGCATTCTCCGGGCGCTTCGACGCGGTGTGGGCGGCCCGCGGCGGGTACGGCCTGTCGCGACTCATGCCGCGCATCCAGTGGGCGTCGCTGGCGCCGGTGCCTTTCATCGGCTTCTCCGACGCCACCTCGCTGCTCAACGGGCTGGCGGCGAGGGGACGACCGGCGATCCACGGGCCGGTGCTGCACGCGCTCGATGGCTACCACGACGAGGAGAGCCGCCTCGCGATCCGCGCGGTGCTCGCGGGGGAGCCGGTGCGCTTCGCGGGACGGCCACTCGTCCCCGGGCGCGCCGAGGGCCCGCTCTGCGGCGGCAACCTCTGCATCCTCGCCTCGCTCTGCGGCACGCCCTACCAGCTCGATGCGCACGGCAAGATCGTGCTCCTGGAAGATCTGGGCGAGCCGCCCTACAAGCTCGATCGCCTCCTCGTGCAGTGTCGCGACGCTGGTGTCTTCGACGGCGCGGTCGGCTTCGTGCTGGGCGACTTCCTCGACGCGCGCCCCCCGGCCGATGCCGCGTGGACGGTCGACGACGTGCTCCTCGACATCCTCGGCCCCCTGGGGGTTCCCATCCTCGCCGATCTGCCGGTGGGGCACGGCCGTCGCAACCTCGCTGTCCCCCTCGGCACGCGCGCGCGGCTCCACGCCAGCGTCCTCGCCGTCGAGCCCGCGTGATCGCTCGGCTGCTCCAGGAGGCCGAGGGGGTGGTGGCGCCCTCGTTGTCGGCCTGCGTGATGGTGGGCGGCGAGGTGCGCTTCCTCTGGAACCCAGCGCGCGTCTACGACCTCGCCTCGTTGACGAAGGTGCTTTGCACCACTGAAGTTGCGCTCCGGTTCGCCGGCGAGGGGCGGCTTCCCCTCGACGCGCGACACCCCCTCTGGCCGCCCGGCGTCACCGCGCGGCACTTGCTCCAGCACAGCGCCGGCTACCTGTGGTGGAAGGAACTGTGGAAGCTCCCGGGTGTCCCGGCGCGCGCCGACATCGTCGCCCACGCGCTCCGCGAGCCCCTCGTCACCCCGCCGGGCGCGCGGCACGCCTACTCCGACCTCGGGTTCATCGCCCTCGGCGCGGCGATCGAGGCGGTGGGCGGCGCCCGCATCGACCAGCTCTGGTCGGCCCCGGGCCTCAGCTGGGGACACCCGGCGGCCGAGCCCACCGGCGAGGGCCCCGACGGCGTGGTCAACGACGAGAACGCCCGCTCCATGGGCGGCGTTGCGGCGCACGCCGGGCTCTTCGGCACCGCCGAGGCCGTCGCGAGGCAGGTGGCGCGCTGGATCGACGGCGAGGTGGCACTCGCCTCGAGCATCCACGCGCGCGGCGTGGGCTCGCACGCGCTCGGGTGGGACACGCCCTCCGGCGAGCTGTCGAGCGCCGGGCCCCGCCCGCCCGCCGATGCCCTGGGGCACACCGGTTTCACCGGCACCAGCGCGTGGTTCTCACCTTCACTGGGCGTGGTGGCCGTGCTCCTCACCAACCGCGTGGCCTACGGGCGCGACCCGGCGAGGATCCGCGCGCTGCGCCACGCCTGGCACGGCGAGGCCTGGTCGCTCGCCACAAGTTCACCGCCGCCGGGCTAAGCGCGCGCCATGTCGGAGCCGAAGGACAGTCCCCGCTGGTTCGAGCAGGCCCCCGCGCCCATCCAGGCCGAGCCCCGCACCGCGCCGGCACGCAAGGACCTCTGGGTTCGCTGCCCCGGCTGCGAGCAGATCCTCTTCCGCCCGGCGCTGATGGAGCAGCTGGCGGTGTGTCCCCACTGCCGCCACCACCACCGGTGGGACAGTCGCGCCCGCCTCGAGATGCTGTGCGACGAGGGCAGCTTCGAGCGCCACGATCGCTTCGTGGCGCCGCTCGATCCCCTCGAATTCGCCGATAGCAAGTCCTACAGTTCGCGGCTGGCCGCCACCCAGCGCGCCCAGGGCGAGCTCGACGCCTACATCGCCGGCTCGGCCACCCTTCACGGCGTACCCGTGGAGATCGGCACCTTCGACTTCCGTTTCATGGGCGGCTCGATGGGCTCGGTGGTAGGCGAGCTCGTCACCCGGCAGTTCGAGCGCGCCGCCGACAAGAAACGCCCGGCGATCGTCATCAGCGCCTCCGGCGGGGCCCGCATGCAGGAGGGGATCCTGTCGCTGATGCAGATGGCCAAGACCTGCGCCGCCCTCGCGCGCCTGCGCGACGAGGCCCGCATGCCCTACATCAGCGTGCTGGCCGACCCCACCACCGGCGGCGTGGCCGCGAGCTTCGCGATGCTGGGCGACGTGATCGTGGCCGAGCCCCACGCGCTCATCGGCTTCGCCGGCGCCCGGGTGATCCGCGAGACGATCCGCCAGGAGTTGCCCGAGGGATTCCAGACCAGCGAGTACCTGCTCGAGCACGGCATGGTCGATCTCATCGTGCCGCGCGACGAGCTGAAAGACGCGCTCGCCCGGCTCTGTCGCCACCTCGTCCCCCGGCGCTGAGCGGCGGCCCCGTGTCCACCGCTTCCGTCCTCGACCAGCTCGCCGGTGCCGGCGTGCGGCTCGGTCTCTCGCGGATGCGCGCCTTCCTCGACCACCTGGGCGGTCCCGACCATCGTTACCCGATCCTGCACGTGGGCGGCACCAACGGCAAGGGCAGCGCCTGCCGGATGTTGGCCGCCATCCTCGGGGCGCAGGGCCAGCGCGTGGGTTTGCACACCTCGCCGCACCTCCAGGTGGTCAACGAGCGGGTGATCGTCAACGGGCGGCCGGTGAGCGACGCCGACCTCGACGCGCTCGTCGCTCGCCTCGACGCCGCGCGCGCGCTCTGGGCCCGGGTGGCCTTGCCTCCCGACGAGCCCTTCCCACTCACCTACTTCGAGTTCACCGTGGCCTGCGCCTTCCAGCACTTCGCCGATCGCGCGGTCGACGTCGGCGTGTTCGAGGTGGGCATGGGTGGTCGCCTCGACGCCACCAACGTGTGTACGCCGGTGGCCACCGCCATCGCCAGCATCGGGCTCGATCACTGCGACGAGCTGGGTCGCGACCACGCGGCGATCGCCGGCGAGAAGGGCGGCATCATCAAGCCCGGGGTGCCCATCGTGGTGGGGCCGGTTCCTGCCGAGGCGCTCCAGGTGATTCGCACCATCGCCGCCGAGCGCGGCGCGCCGATCTCCGTTTTCGGCGAGGACTACGAGGCCTTTGGCGCGTCGGGCAGCTTCCGTTACCGGGGTCGTCGCGAGATCGGGGGGCTCGTGCTCGGGCTGGTGGGCGACCACCAGGTGCTCAACGCCGCCGTGGCGCTGCGCACGCTCGAGGTGTCGGGGATGGAGGTGTCGGAAGACGCGCTCCGGGAGGGACTGGCCCGCGCCCGCAACCCGGGACGGCTCGAGTGGCTCGCGCCCGACTTGCTCGTCGACGGTGCCCACAACCCCGACGGCGCCAATACCCTTGCCGCCTACCTGTCGCGACTCCCTCGCGACCGCAAGCGCACCCTGTTGCTGGGCAGCGGCACCGACAAGGACGTGCGCGGCGTGGCCACCGCCCTCGCCCCGCAGGTCGACCGCGTGTACACCACCGCGTGCGAGCACCCGAGGGCGCGCACCCCGTGGTCGGTGGCCGCCGAGCTGGAGGGCCTCGCGGTGCCGGTCAGCCCTGCCGGCCCCCTCGCCAGCGCGCTCCCGGCCTGCCGCAACGGGCGCGACCTGGTGATCGTGGCCGGGTCGCTCTACCTCGTGGGCGCGGTGAGGAGCTTGCTCGGCGCCGAGGTCGGATGACGGGCGCGGAGGCCGCGGAGGTGGCGGCCGCGAGCGCGACGGTGCTGGAGCTGCGCGCCGACCGCCTCGAGTGGAGCGCGGGGCGCTTCAGCGCCGAGGGGAACGTGCGCATCCAGCTCGGTGGCGACACCATCGTGGCCGAGCGCGCGGCGGGGACGGCGCAGCAGGTGGAGCTCGAGGGGGCCACCTGGTTTCACGGCGGCGCGACGATCCGCTTCGAACGCGGGACGATCCGCGTGGCCACGCGCGAGGGCGAGGTGGAGAGCGTGCGCCTCGAGCCCTGTCGGTGTGCCGATGGCGAGCCGCCGATGCTGAGCTTTCGCGCCGCGCGGGTGGCGCCGATCGACGCCGAGGTGGCGGTGATCCGGGGCGGGGCCATCGAGGTGTTCCGCGTGCCGCTGGTGCCGGTGCCCTACTGGCCGGTGTTGCTCGACCCGCGGCGTTTCCGGCTCTTGCTCCCGGAGCTTGGCTACGGCGAGCCCGGCGTGTCGGCGCGCTGGCACGGGCGCGCGGGCCTCGGGGACTACTGGTTCGAGGGCGGCCCGGCCTTCCGGCAAGACCGCGGCCTGCGCGGAGAACTGGGCGTGGAGGGCCCGGTGAAGGCCCAGGGCGAGCTGGGCTACGACGGGATCGACGGCCGCGCGCGGGGCGCGATCGCGAGCGAGGGCGGGTTCGCGGGGGACTGGACCGGCCGGGCCGATCGCGCGAGCGGCACCGGGCTCGGCGACCGTGCTGGCTGGGAGGCGACGGTGCTGGGCGACGCGGCCTACGCCGAGGACTACGCCCTGGCCTACGTCGACCGGGGAGTGGCCTACCGGGAGAGCCGGGCGGTGGCGCAGGCCCGTGCCCTGCGCGTGGAGGGCTGGGTGCCCGACGATGGGAGCCGGGGGACGCTCGCGACGGCACGATTCCGACCCGAGTGGGCGAGAGGTGGCGAGGCGGTGGCGCCCTGGGTGGAGGGTGGGCTCGCGGGCGCCGTCGACGACGCGGTCCCCTTCGGCGCGGCCGGCATCGACGCGCGGGCCTCCTACACCTGGGGACTGGTCCACGCCGAGGCGGTCGCGACCGGGAGCACGCGCTGGACGGAGGGCGAACTGGCCGCCGAGGGCGTGGCCCTCGCGCGGGCCGAGCTACCGATGTGGGCTGAGTTTGGCCAGAGACGCCTGTTGTTCTGGCCCGGCGCCGTGGCGCGATTGGAGAGCGAGGGCCTCGCCTACGCGGCCGGACCGGCGTTGAGGGCCCAGGCGGTGGCGGGCAACACCGTGGCTGGCCTCGCCGTCGCCGCGCCGGTCGACAACGCCGGGGCGCTGGCCCCGGAGCTGAGCCTCGATCTCGCCGGCGAGCGGCTGTCGCTCCGGGGCGATGCCGCCCTCGACCGGCAGTCCGTCGAACTGCGCGGCAGCGGCGACCTGGGCGGCGGGGTGGGCTTCCTCCACGCGGGCGAGGCCTGGCTCGGCTGGGGCGACGTCTACGTGAAGGCCGGTCGCCTCGTGGCGGGCGCGGGGTTCACCCTGGATCTCGCCGCGGAAGAGGCCGATCCCTGGGCGCTCGCGCCGGTGGCGGTGGAGGGCGCGAGCCTCCGCCTCGGCTACGACGACGGCTGCTCTGCGGCGATCCTCAGCTCAGCGATCTCGCCCGACCGCGCCCTGCCCGACGTGGGGCTACAACTCGTGCTGCGGCGCTAGTCCACGCAGCTCGTGGCCCACACCGGCGGGTTGACGTCTTCGCTGATGGTCACGTAGCGGCGCTCCACGCTGTCGTAGGCCACCGACTCGCCCTGCCGCTCGCTCGGGGCCTGCAGCTCCAGGCGGGCCGCGTCTTCCAGGTCGTCGAGGCCGTCGTCGGACAGGGTGTACTCCCACACGTGCCCGTAGGTGCGGAGGATCAGGCGGGAGCCGTCGGGCCAGAGGTCGGCGCCGGTGGCGGCCGCCGCCCCGCCCTCGCTGCCGCTGCCGGTGTAGAAGCGGCCCCGGCGTTCGAGCACGACCGAGGCGGAACTGTCGAGATAAGGGAAGGAGTACGCCGTGGACTGGTCGGTATCGTATTCCTTGGTGAAGATCACCGGCAGGCCTTCCGGGGTAACCGCCATCGACTCGGCGTCGTAAGCGCCGTCGGGGTAGGTATACTCGAACAGCTCGGCAGTGACGGTGAGATCGAGCCCGCCCTCGGCCGGGACCACGGGCTCCTCGAAGCGATACACCCCGTGCCAGGGGCGATCGTGGTCGTTGTCGCCGATCTCGCCGACGAAGACGCAGGTGGTTTCCCCGCAGTTGCCCACCGCGAGGTCTTCCCAGTCGTTGTTGGTCACGCCGTCGAGGGTGACCGTCCCGAGGCGGTTGCCCAGCGCATCCAGGGCGGTCACCTGGTTGGGGGCGGCGTGGTCTTCCATCACCCAGAGCACGCCCTCGTTGAGCCGCGACACGGCCACGCCACTGATCTCGTTGAGGTCGCTGTCGGCCACGGTACCGGTTTGCTCCGGGCTGCCCCAGGTGGCGCAGGGGGGCGATGCGGGATCGCGCCCGGTGGGCTCGCCGCTGTCGCCGTCGGCATCGGCCGAGTCGTTGTCGCCAACGTCGATCAGGCCCGCCGTGTCGGCCTCCCCGTCGCGCGCGTCGGCCGCCAGCACCGGGTCGGGCGGGGCCACGTAGGGGGTACTGCACGCCGAGAGA
>Ga0194120_10009961_pt1 | contig 11897 bp, 9 predicted proteins | sample TA2MahCa65mmetaG_FD_148642 | JGI IMG/M metagenome (GOLD analysis project Ga0194120, IMG submission 148642) | Freshwater microbial communities from Lake Tanganyika, Tanzania - TA2015019 Mahale Deep Cast 65m | ecosystem: Environmental > Aquatic > Freshwater > Lake | place: Tanzania: Lake... | reverse complement strand
GAAGCCAAGGGCAGCCAAAAGGCCGCGAGCGCGACGGGCGCCGCCGGCGAAAAGGCCATTCAGAAGGCCGAAGAGCAACTCCAAAGCTACAGCGCCAGCCTCAAGGCGATCACCGACAAGGCGAAAGCCAACGGCACCGGCGCGGCGGCCTCTGCCGCCAAATCCGACAACGCCTCGGACACCGGCAAGGCGGCCTCCGCCACCGCGCGCGAAGGCGCCGGCAAATACGAAAAGGCCAAGGCCGAGACCGCCGATGATCGCGCCGCCCAGGCGCCGGCCAAGGGCAGCAAGAAGGCGGCGAGTTCCGTCGGCGCCCAGGGCCAGCGCGCCCTCGAACGCGCCGAACACGAGCTCAAGAGCTATGACGCCAGCCTCAAGGCGCTCAAAGGCAAGAAGGGCGGCGCGGCCAAGGCGGCCAAGAGCTGATCCAAACCGACATCGACGAAAAAACGCCGCGCTGGTCGCGGCGTTTTTTTTGGCGAAGCGGGAAATTGGCGCACTCGGCGGGATGAATTGGGGCACTGGCGCGAAATTGTACCAGTCGAGTAGGCGACTGAAACGATAGCAAATACCAAGTCCTAGGCCGAGCCGTCCTGGACGGGTTTCATGCTTTCGCTGATGCGTCGGGGGTTGCGCGGTGTGAGGCTGATGATGGCCGACGCCCCTGCGGCGTCGGAACTGATCAGACGCGCGGCCCGAACGGCTGCGGCCTTGATGGATGGGCTGTCGTTAAATTGGCGATACCGGGCCGCCGTCAGACCACGTGCGCTTCCCGCAGCGCCGCGATCTCGCGCTGGGCGAATCCGCCCCATGTCGCCAGGACTTGGTCGGTATCCGCTCCGAGCGCCGGGGGCAGGCCGACCACGGGATCGCAGTGGTTAAACTTGATCGGCGACCCGAGCATGCGCAGCGACGTGCCGTCGGTTTGCGGTAGTTCGACCGTCATCTCGCGCGCCAGCGCTTGAGGCGACCCGACTGCCTCGCCCACCGTGTTCAGCGGGCCAACCGGAACGCCTTCGGCCGACAGCCGCTCGATCCAATGCTCGCGCGAATGCCGCGCGAAGACCGTCTGCAGCAGCGCAACGAGCGTCGCCTTGTTGAGGCACCGCTTCGCGTTCGAGTCGAACCGCGGATCGTCCCGCAATCCTGGGGCGTCGAGCGCCTTGCAGAAACCCGGCCAGAACCGGTCTCCGTAGACCGCGACGACGAAGGGCCGCGTCTTCGAGTCGAATGCCTGGTAGGGAACGATGTTCGGATGCCCGTCGCCTTGGGGCTGCGGTTCTTCGCCGGACAGCCAGAACGACTGCGCGTGGTAGTTCAGCAGGCTGAGCTGGACGTCCATCATGCCGACGTCGATGATTTCGCCATGCCCGAGGCGGTCGCGCCGGTGCAACGCCGCGAGCAGGCCGATGACAAGGTACAGCGACGCGCCGAGATCGCCGATCGGCACGCCCATCTTCGCCGCGCGCTCGCCCGGCCAACCGGTCAGGCTCATCGCTCCGCCCGCGGCCTGCGCGATGAGATCGTATGCGACCCAGTCGCGCCACGGACCACTCTGGCCGAAGCCTGAAATCGACGCCACGATCAGCCGCGGATTGCGTGCGACGAGGTCGGCACGCGCCAAACCCAGGCGCTCCATCACCCCGGGCCGGAAGTTTTCAACCAAGGCGTCCGTGCCGGCGAGCAAGCGCAGGAACACGTCCCTGCCTTTCGCGGTGCCCAGATCCAGAGTCAGGCTTCGCTTGCTGGCATTGGCCGAAAGAAAGTGGGCGGAACCCAGCGAGATCGCATGCTTTGACAGATGCCGCATCGGATCGCCGGACTCGGGTTGCTCGACCTTCACGACGTCCGCGCCAAGGTGACCAAGGACTTGCGCGGCGAAAGGCCCGGCCACGAAGCGAGAGACGTCCAGCACCTTGAGTCCCGCGAGCGGCCCGGGGCGGGTACTCGCAGGTCCGCCGGCCTGACTCATTTCAGCTTGTCCAGCGGAAAGTCGGCCATCGCCGCGAGCTCCTCGATCGGGATGTCGATGCCGTTGTCGATCCAGTACTTCTGCACGCGGCGCAGCGAACTTGCCGAAGCGTTTCGGCGCAGCAGGGCCTTGCCCGACTCAGGCAGCCCTTTCACGCCGCCGCGAGTCCACGCGTCTCCCCAGCAGATTCGCAGGCGCAATGGGTGGATCTCATCGGTATCGCCGACGACGTGGACGAGGGCGGGCCTGCCCGAAGCGAAAGCGCGATCGAGCGCGGGCAGGACCGACTGCGGGGTCGTGCAGTGTTCGACGTGACATCCCAACTCGGCCGCGATGCGGTCGTAGCGAATGCCCGGCGTGTTCTCCCACGAGCCCATGTCCGGATAGAACTCGTCGTGGCCGGCGGCACGCGAAGCCCACGTATTGTTGTTCATCACGACGATGACGGCCGGCAGCTTGCAGCGGGCCAGCGTTTCCATGTCGATCGCGCTGATTCCGAATCCGCCATCGCCCATCAGCGCGAGAACCTGCCGGCCCGGCCGCGCCACCTGTGCGCCGATCGCCATGCCGATCCCGTGTCCGACAGGCTGGTGCAGACCGGCATCAAGGATCTGCCCGGCAAATCGGGATTCGAGCTTGTCGGTCAGAAAGGTCGTGGCGCTGAACGAATCGAAGATCACCGTCGCGTGCGGGTCGAGAACCTGCGCGATGGCCGAGCCGATCACGTGCGGGTGGACTGACCCTCCGTCGCTCGCGGCCCATTTGTCCACGAGCGCCTTTTGGCGGCTCTTGAATTTGGCGCGGGCGTCGCGAACCGCCGTCAGCCACGCTTCGCGCGCGGAATTCTCGGGAAGTCCGGCGGCAAGCTGGTGCATCTGGCGAAGCACATTCGCGCTGGCCCCAACGCATGCAATCTCGGTGGGCAGGCCGACCCAGACCTCGTCGTCCTTTTCCTGAATTTGGATGTAACGGACGTCCCGTCGCCACTCGGGGGGCTCGAACCACTCCTCGAGGTACGAAGCGCGCAGGCCGACGATGCAGATGACATCCGCCTGGCGGAAGAGCTCGCCGCGATATCCCCCGCTGAACGCGAGCGGATGCGATTCGTCGACGGCACCGCGTGCAGTGCGCCGAGTGTGGACGGGGATGCGCATCCGCTCGGCGACCTCGAGCAAATTCGCCTCGCCACGGGACCAGTAGACCCCATCGCCGGCGACGATCAGCGGTCGTTTCGCATCGGCCAGCATGCGAACGATGCGCTCGACCACGGCAGGGTCGCCATAGGGTGCCGACGGCTTCGGCAACGCCCCCGCCTCGGCGATCTTGAGTTGGTTCCTGCGCCCGCGGTTGTTCAGCGTGGTGCGCGGGAATTCCAGGACCACCGGCCCGGGCGGGTATTCGACCGACTCCTTGAGCGCGCGCGCGGTCCAATGCGCACTCATGTTCCAGTCGAGGCAGCGGTGCGTCCACTTAGCGAACGGCTTCAGGGCCTCCGCCGCATAGCCTTCCTGGATCGTGTTGATGCCATCCCCGGTCACGCCATGCTGGCCGTTCAGAAGCACGACCGGACTCAGCGAACTCTTGGCCTGCGCGATCGGCGAAACGATGTTGGTGAAGCCGGGGGCCGACGACGTGAAGCAGACGCCCGGCCTGCGAAGGCAGCGCGCATAGGCGTCCGCCGCGAATCCGGCCGACTGCTCGTGACGGACGTGGTACCACTTGACGCCGTGGCGGTTCGCCTCTTCGAGCGCAATGCCGATCGAGCCGTAAATCCCGAAGAGCGCCTCGACCCCGTGCCGCGCCAGGGTTTCCCCGACTACTTTTCCGCCGTAGGTGTGATCGTCCTCTTGATCCCGGCTTACCGTCTTGTCCGTCATGCTGTCCTCTCGCGTGGATGTCCGTGCGATCCCATCGCGCGCGGCTTCAGTTGATTTTGATGCCGGCCGCCGTGACGATCTCCTTGATCTTCGCGATTTCCTTGCGCACGTAGTCACTCCATTCCGCTGGTCCGCGCCGGTCGATGACCAGGCCCATCTTCAGGAGTCGATCCTGCACTGCCGGATCCTGCAGCACCGTCCGGCTGTCTGCGGCAAGCTTCTGGAGGATTGCGGCGGGTGTGGCGGTCGGCGCTACAATGCCGACCCATCCGACGTTCTCGAACCCGGGATAGCCCGCTTCCGCGATCGCAGGCGTGTTCGGAAGCTGGGGAATGCGCTCGAGCGTGGTTACCGCGAGTGGCTTCATCTTGCCGGCGACGATATGTGATGCGAGGGCCGCGTAGGTGTCCCACAGCAGCGGAATCTGCCCGCCAAGGAAGTCCTGAGAAGCGGGTCCGCTGCCCTTGTACATGACATCGGTCACCTGAATGCCGGCGCGATGCTTGAAAAATTCCCCGGTGATGTGCTGCGCGGCGCCGACGCCCGGATAGGCCCAGCTCAACTGATTCGGTCGCGCTCGAGCGTCGTTGACGACGTCAGCGATGGAGTTGAACCGGGAGTCAGGTTGCGCGACCAGTACCATCGGGGCGATGACGAGCCCCCCGATCAGATCGAAGTCACGGAGCGGGTCGTAAGGCAGATTCGGGAACAGGCTGACGTTGGTCGCCATGGTCCCGCTGCTGACGACCGAGACCGTGTATCCGTCCGCGGGGGCATCGCGCACCGCGAGCATCCCCGGGATGCCGGCGCCTCCCGGCTTGTTCTCGACGACCACGGACTGGCCCCACCGCTTCGAGAGCGAGTCCGCCACGAGGCGGGCGGTCAAATCGGTGGCCTGGCCCGGCGGAAAGGCCACGACGATCCTGACCGGTTTTGTCGGGTAGGGAGTTTGGGCCATGGCCGGCCCGTACCACATCGCCAGCGACGCAATGGCCGCAGCCCACAGGGCTCTACGACTCGGCATGATGAGATCCCTCCCTGCCTTGGTTGCCGATGCCTGAGCAATCGTAACGGGCAGGTACGAGATCAAACAATATGAATTATCTAAAGCGTTCTTTAAAATACATCAACAATCGAGCGGCGCCGAAGGAGCAACCTCCCTGCGCGACAGTCACGTGCCGAGGCGTTGATCGGCGTCCCGAGTGCCGCCGAGCCGAAGGTCAATCAATTCCACGAAGCGAGCGGCCGCCGGCGACAACGTGTATCCCCGAATCTTGACGACCGAGATCGTTCTGGTAAGCGTCGGGCGCACGATTCGGAGCGCTTTCAGGCGGGCGCTTCGGGGTGTGGCGATCGCGGGAATAATCGCCACTCCGAGGCCGGCCTCGACCGTCGTGGTCATCGTGCTCACGCTGGTGAAGTCATAGTTCAGGTTCGTCGAGGGCCACTCCCGCTGGAGCGCGGCGCGCAGCTGCACCTCCATGTACGACCCGCTGATGGTCATCAACGGCATCTTCGCGAGTTCGCGCAGCGATATTGCCTGGCGGCGGGCCGCTGCGTGGGCACGAGGCAAAAGTGCGACGTATTCTTCCTGGAAGATCGGGCGGAAGTCGAATTCCATTGGCCGATCCGTCAGCGGGCCAATGCCGAAATCCACCTCGCAACGGCGCACGGCATCCAACAGGGCCGGCAGCGGCGATTCGCGCACACGGACCGAAATCGCCGGATAAAGACGCGCGAACTCCACCAACAGCGCCGGCAGCCGGGTTCCCGCCAAGGTCGGGACGCAAGCGAGGGACAGGTGCCCGTGCTGGACCTCCGCTGCCTGGTGGACCCTGGCGAGCGCTCCTTCGAGCTCGGCCATGGATTTGCGGGCGCCGATCAGCAGTTCCTCGCCCTCCCGCGTCAGCGTCACCTTGCGGGTGGTTCGTTGGAACAGGGCGACCCCGAGTTGCTCCTCGAGTTGCTTGATCTGAACGCTCACCGCTGGCAGTGACAGGCGCAATTCATCGGCCGCCTTGCGAAAGCTCATGTGTTCGGCAACGGCGCAAAAGCTCGCCAGCAGTTTGAGATTTACTCTCACCGGGGCAGGTCCTTCGCCGCCGTTTCAGCGTTTTTCGCCCCACCGCCTCGCGGCCGACAGAAGGCAATGATCCTGGCCCGCACCACCTCGGCGATCGCGCGCGCCGGAGCCTTGATCGGATGAGTGCGGGAGCGATTGCCTATGCTGGCCAAATATCCGGAAATTCCCTCCCGCCCACGCCGCGCAAGTTGAGCGTTGCACGGGGTCTTCTGCTGTTTCATTCGCGTAACGCCTCAATCGCCTTCGGGTTTGAAGCAACGATCTTGAGCAGCGTCCCGGCCACGCCCGGCCATTCAAGGAGGTGGCGCACCCGACAGGATTCGAACCTGTGACCTCTGCCTTCGGAGGGCAGCACTCTATCCAACTGAGCTACGGGTGCGTGGGGCGCAACCTAGTGCGAAACCGGCGTCATGGGAAGCGCCGGCGGAGGCCGGTTCGGCGGAAGGCCGGGGTCGAGGCCCAGGCGCGGGAGCGTGCCCCCGGCCGGATATTTTTTCTGGTCGGTATGAAAAAACTCTTGACAAACGCGGCCCGATGACCTAGGTTAAAAAACAGAACCGCCGGAACCATGTCCAAAGGGGAAATGGGCCGGCGGTCTGGTTTTTGGAGCTGGTCGTGACCGCCCACCGTTTCGGCCCCCGGAATCCGAAGAATCCGAAAGTGTTAACGGACCAAACCAGGCGCTTTTTCAAAAAGTCCCATTCGGGGTCGAATTTTCTTGAAATTTCAAGGCCAGGACTCCCGAAAGTCGTTAATTTTGTGACGCTTCCGTGACGCTGTCGTGACGGTTTGGTGACGCTTCCGTGACGGTTTGGTGACGGTTTGGTGACGTTGTGGTGACGCTTCCGTGACGGTTTGGTGACGCTGTCGCGCCACTTGGCGGGCCGGGCCGAGCATCTGCCGCGACGCGTTATCACATGCGTAAGGTCACCTATTGGCACTTGGTTTTGCCCATGCGAGTTTGCTGATATTGCATCGCACCATGAGGAGTGAGCCGTGAAGGATATTTCGATCAAAGCGAGGCTTTATCTTCTTGTGGTGGTGTCGGTTCTCGGCTTGGTCTTGGCGGTGGCGATCGGGCTCCATGGCGAACGCAAGGCCATGTTCGAGGATCGTCAGGCGGAGTTGCGCAATCTGGTCGAGACGGCCCATGCCCTGATCGGCCACCACCAGGGCCTGGAAAAGGACGGCAAGCTCGACCGCGCCCAGGCCCAGGCGGCGGCCCTCGCCGCCCTCGCCAATCTGCGTTACGCCGGCACGGAATATTTCTGGGTCAACGACATGACGCCGACCGTCGTCATGCATCCCATCAACAAGGCGCTCAATGGCCGCAACGTCGCCGATCTCGCCGATCCCAACGGCAAGAAGCTCTTCAGCGAATTCGTCAAGACGGTGCAGGCGAGCGGCGCCGGCTTCGTCGACTACATGTGGCCCAAGCCCGGTTTCGACAAGCCGGTCGCCAAGCTCTCCTACGTCAAGGGCTTCGCCCCCTGGGGCTGGATCGTCGGCACCGGGGTCTATGTCGACGACCTCGAGGACAAGTTCATGGCCGCGCTCCTGCGCCTCGGTGGCGTCGGCGCGGTGCTGGTGATCGCCACCGTGCTGTTGGCGACGCTGATCGCGACCAGCGTGGTCCGGCCCCTGCGGGCGATGACCGCGGCGATGCATCGCCTGGCCGAGAAGGATCTCGGCGCGAACATTCCCGCCGAGGGCGATCGCTCCGAGATCGGCGAGATGGCCGCCTCGGTCGCGGTGTTCAAGGATGGGCTGATCCGGGCCGAGGAGCTCGCCAAGGCCCAGGACGGGGAGCGCGCCGCCAAGGAGGCGCGGGTCGCCCGCATCGATACCATGATCCGCGACTTCGAGGGCAGATCGGCCGAGGTCATGAGCGATCTCGGCGACGTCGCCAAGGGCATGGAAAGCGCCGCCGGCGAACTCAACGGCGCCGCCGAGCGCACCCTCGCCGAGGCGAGCGGCGTCGCCGAGGCCGCCAATCAGGCGAGCGGCAGCGTCCAGACCGTCGCCTCGGCGGCCGAGGAGCTCGCCGCCTCGGTGCGCGAGATCGGCCGCCAGGTCAAGCAATCGACCGAGGTCGCCCAAAAGGCGGTGGCCGAGGCGGAGCGCAGCGACCAGCTGGTCCGCGGCCTCACCGAAAGCGCCGAGCGCATCGGCGAGGTGGTGGTGCTGATCCGCCAGATCGCCGGCCAGACCAACCTCCTCGCCCTCAACGCCACCATCGAGGCGGCGCGGGCCGGAGAGGCGGGCAAGGGCTTCGCCGTGGTCGCCTCCGAGGTCAAGAACCTCGCCAATCAGACCGCCAAGGCGACCGAGGACATTTCCAGCCAGATCGCCGGCATCCAACACTCGACCGGCGCCGCGGCGGGGGCCCTGCGCGAGATCGGCGCCACCATCCAGGAGATGGGCGACATCGCCAACACCATCAACACCGCGGTCGATCAGCAGGCCCTCGCCACCGAGGAAATCGCCCGCTCGATCCAGGCCGCCGCCGCCAACACCAAGCAGGTCTCCGAAAGCGTCGGCGTCATGACCGAGGCGGCGCAAAAGACCGAGACGGCGGCGGCCGATACCCTCGAGGGCGCCCGAAAGCTGGGCCGTCAGTCCGACGAGTTCGGCGGGCGGATCGACAGCTTCCTCAAGGGCATCCTGGCGGCGTGAGGTTGATCGGCGCGCGCTTGCGGCTATGATGGCCCTTCGCGACAAGGAGCGGGACATGCAGGTGAGCGAGACCGTCACCATCGAGACGCCGGAGGCCGCCTGCGACGGCGGCAAGGGGGCGCTCGGCCATCCGCGCGTCTATCTGACGGTGGGCGGTCCCCGCCACGACGTCTACTGCCCCTATTGCAGCCGCCGCTTCGTCCTCAAGGACGGCGCCAAGGCGGCGGCGCATTGAGCGCGGGACTTGTGGCGGCGGCGGTTTCAGGCTAAGGCGTCGCCCCATCCCGGCGCCGCAGTAGCTCAGCGGTAGAGCAACTGATTCGTAATCAGTAGGTCGCCAGTTCGATCCTGGCCTGCGGCACCAGGTTTCCAAATTCGATGTCCCGATGTTGCTGACCCTTTCCGAGGAGGGGTGGCGAGATCGCTCGCGGCTTGCCGAGGGCGGCTGCCGCCGCTAGGCTTGTACGATGACCAGACATCTGGCGGCACGAGCGCGCGACGCGAGGGGGGCGGTGGCCCTGCTGAGCCCCCTCGCGCCCTCGCGCAATCTGACCGATGTCGTCGTCGAGCGCATTGCCGGCGAGATCCGGGGTGGACGCCTCGCGCCGCGCTCCCGTCTGCCCACCGAATTCGAACTGATGGCGGCGATGGGCGTCTCGCGCACCGTGGTGCGGGAGGCGGTCGCCGCCCTCAAGGCCGAGGGGCTGGTGGTGACCCGCCAGGGCCTCGGTGCCTTCGTCGCCGACGATGCCAGCCGGATCGCCTTCCGCATCGCCTCGGAGACGCGGGACGGCTCGGACTCGATCGGAGAAGTCCTCACGGTGATGGAGCTTCGTCTCGCCGTCGAGGTGGAAGCGGCGGCATTGGCGGCGGAGCGCGCCAGTCGGGACGAGATCGCACGGATCAAGGCGGCGCTTGCCGCGATCGCCGCCGCCATGGCCGGCGGCCAAACCGCCATCGCCGAGGATTTCGCCTTCCACCGCGCCATCGCCGAGGCGACTCACAACCCGCAATTCGCCGAGTTCCTCGACTTCCTCGGTCGTCATGTCATTCCGCGCCAGACCATCCGCGCCGCCGAGGGAGGGCGCGCCGCCCAGGCCGCCTATCTCGCGCGGGTGCAGAAGGATCACGCCCGCATCGCCGGGGCGATCGCCAAGGGCGACGCAGGCGGCGCCCGTCGCGCCATGCGGTCGCACCTCGCCAAGAGCCTCAAGCGTTACCGCCGGTTGGCGGCGACACGGTCCGCGGCGTCCGCGCATCCGGTGGCCCGTACATGAAGGAAGAAGCGCCATGCACCGCGTCCTGATGACCGGCGCCGCCGGCGGCGTCGGCGCCATGTTGCGGCCTTTGTTGCGCGAGGCCTATCCCGGCTTGGTGCTGAGCGATCAGCGCGAGCCGCCAGCGCTCTTGCCGGGCGAGGCGTTTCGCCCGGCGGATCTCGCCGATCTCGCCGAGGTCGAAGCGGCGGTCGAGGGCATGGAGGGCATCCTGCATCTCGGCGGCTTTTCGGTGGAGGGACCGTGGGAGACGATCCTGCGGGCCAACATCGTCGGTTGTTACAATCTGTTCGAGGCGGCCCGACGCCAGGGCGTCAAGCGCGTGGTCTTCGCCTCGTCCAACCATGTCATGGGTTTTCATCGGCGCCGCGATCGGGTCGGCAACGCCGTCGTGCCGCGACCGGACAGCCGCTACGGCGTCAGCAAGCTGTTCGGCGAGGGGCTGGGCGCGCTCTACGCCGACAAGCACGGTCTTCGCGTACTCTCCATCCGCATCGGCAATGTCGGGGATCGGCCGATCGACCTGCGTCGCCTCGCCATCTGGCTCCATCCGGAAGACCTCGTTCAGCTCGTCCGCATCGGCTTCGAGCATCCCGATCTGGGTTACGAAGTGGTCTATGGCGCTTCGGCCAATGAGCGCGCCTGGTGGGACAACAGCCGCGCCCATGAACTCGGCTATCGGCCGAAGCACCGCGCCGAAGATCACGTCGCTTTCGCCCTCGCCGAGCAGGCCAAACTCCCGCCCGATCCGATCGGCGATCTCTTTCAAGGCGGCGGCTTCTGCAGCGACGAATACACCGCGCCGCGCCGATGACCTCGCCAAGCCCCGACAAAGCGACGACCCGGCGACGGGTGATCCGCGTCCATCCCGACGACAACGCTGTGATCGTGCTCGACGAGCAGGGATTGAAGAAGGGCACCGAGATCAAGCCGGGGATCGTCCTCGTCGAGGACATCCCTCAAGCCCACAAGGTGGCCTTGGCGCACATCGCCAAGGGCGCGCCGGTGCTGCGCTACGGTACCGTCATCGGCACGGCGGCGGCGGACATCGCGGCTGGCGCCTGGATCACCGAGGATCGCCTGGTTCTGCCCGACGCGCCGGGTTTCGACGACCTGCCGATCGCCACAAGCTCGACGCCCCTCATGCCGCCGCTCGAGGGCTACGCCTTCGAGGGCTATCGTAATCGCGACGGCACGGTGGGGACGCGCAATCTCCTGGCGATCACCACCACGGTGCAATGCGTGACCGGCGTCGTCGCGCAAGCGGTCGACCGCATCCGCCGCGAACTTCTGCCGCGCTATGCCAATGTCGATGGTGTGGTCGGTCTCGATCACGTCTACGGTTGCGGCGTCGCCATCGACGCGCCCGACGCGCCGATCCCCATCCGCACCCTCGCCAACATCGCCCGCAATCCCAATTTCGGTGGCGAGACCATGGTGGTCGCCCTGGGTTGCGAGAAACTGCAACCGGAGCGGCTCATCGGCGCCCTGCCGCCGGCGGACCGGCCCGACGGCATCGGCCTGGTGACATTGCAAGACCCCGCCCATGTCGGCTTCGAGGCGATGATCACCTCGATCCTGAGGACCGCCGAGGCCCATCTCCAAAGCCTCGATCGCCGGCGGCGGACGACGTGCCCCGCCTCCGATCTGGTGGTCGGCATACAATGCGGCGGCTCCGACGCTTTCTCCGGCATCACCGCCAATCCCGCCCTGGGCCAGGCCAGCGATCTCCTGATTCGGGCGGGCGCCACGGTCATGTTCTCCGAGAACACCGAGGTTCGCGACGGCATCGCCCAGCTCACCGCCCGCGCCGCCAATCCCGAGGTCGCGCGCCGGATCATCGAGGAACTCGCCTGGTACGATCGTTATCTTGCAAGGGGCTCGGTCGACCGGAGCGCCAACACCACGCCGGGCAACAAGCGGGGCGGCCTCTCCAACATCGTGGAAAAGGCGATGGGCTCGATCGTCAAGTCGGGCACCGCGCCGATCAACGGCGTGGTCGCGCCCGGCGA
>Ga0194120_10009959_pt1 | contig 11898 bp, 6 predicted proteins | sample TA2MahCa65mmetaG_FD_148642 | JGI IMG/M metagenome (GOLD analysis project Ga0194120, IMG submission 148642) | Freshwater microbial communities from Lake Tanganyika, Tanzania - TA2015019 Mahale Deep Cast 65m | ecosystem: Environmental > Aquatic > Freshwater > Lake | place: Tanzania: Lake... | reverse complement strand
CCGCCCTGGGCGAGGAGCGCGGCTACGCACGCCGGTGCCTTGCTCTCGGCGGCCACCTGCTTCGCCCAACGCTGCACCGGAACCGCGAAGGCCGAGCGGATGGGCGGAAGGAGGCCTCCCCGGAGCGCCACAGCCAGGGCCTCGGCGTCGCCTCCTCGAGGGCCGCGAACGAGGACCGCAGCCCGGCCTGCTCGATCACCGCGCCCGGCGCGGCCCGCCATCTGGAGGAGCTGGTCCGTGGCGAGCGCGCCATGCCCGGGGAACCAGGAATCGCGGATGTAGACGTGGGAGGCCGGCAGGTTGAGGCCGAGCGCAAGGGCCGTCGTGGTGACGAGGACCCGCGCGGTCCCGTTCGCAAACGCCTCTCGAGTCCGCTCTCGCTGCGCCGCCGAGAGGCCAGAGTGAAACGCTGCGACTTCGCGGGGCCGTGGCGGGCCCGACGCTGCCAGCTTCTTCGCCAAGACCTCGGCGTCCGCACGGCGATAGACGAAGACGAGGGCGGCAGCCTCTGGGGTCGCCAACACCTCTCCGAGCTCCTGCTGAAGCAGGGCGTCGGGATCGTCCCCCGCTTCGAGGTGCCAAACTTCGAGCTCGAGCGGGGGGAGACGCCGGTGTTCGACGAGGAGGTCGGCCGGCGCGAGCCACGCCTGGAGCCGTTCGGGCTCTCCAACCGTCGCCGAGAGCAGTACTATCCGCGGTGGAGTGGCGAGGGTCTTGAAGCGCGCGACGACCATCTCGAGCGTCGGTCCGCGTCTGGGGTCGGAGACCAGATGGGCCTCGTCGATGACTACCGCCCCGACCGTCCGCAGCCATTCCTGTCCTGCGGCGTGGCGCGTGATCGCGTCGACACGCTCGGGCGTAGCGACCACGATCTCCCCGCGCCCGGGTGGTGGTGACGCCAGATCCTCGTGCTCCAGGCGGTAATCGCCGGTCGTGAGCTTGACCCGGGGCGGCCTTGGGAGAATCCCCGGGGACGCGTGCGCAGCCAGCCCCTTGAGCTCCGCCGCGCGCTGTTGCGCGAGTGCCCGCAGGGGCTCCACCACGACCGCCCGGCGGCCCTTGGCGAGCTCCGCCAGAACGATCAAGTCACCGACGAGGCTCTTGCCCCCGTTCGTAGGGGCAATGACGACGAGGTTCCGACGGCTCGTCAGGAGGTGCCCTTCGGCGACGAGGCGCTGCTGTACCGGACGAAGGCCGCGTGGGGCCAGCTCCTGGAGCAGGTTGTGCCACGGGTCCGGAAGGCCGAACCTCGACGTCGACTGCTGCGCCCGGCCCCCGTCATCGCCGAGGGTGCCGATGGAGAGGCGGTTCACGAGTCCCTGACCATCAGCTCCACGGCGGCGATGACCTTCTCCAGCTTGTCACCGTCGATGCCGTCGATGAGCCGCTTCAGGCGTTCACGCCGCTTCTGGATCGTGACCGGCCGGAAGGACAGGTAGATCTTGTCCTTGGCGAGATCCACGGTGCGTTCCAGCCCGAACTCGCTCACGAGGGCCCTCAGCGTGGCCGACCGCGGCTCGCTGCCCCTCTTCCAGCGCGAGATGGTCGTCTTCGCGATGCCGAGCTTGTCTGCAAGACGCGTCTTCGCCCCAGACTCCAGGGTGCCGAGCAGGTAGTTGACGTTCTCGACAAGCACATGCTCGTGCGTCGGAAGCGGGTAGCGGAGGCCGCCATCGCGGGCGGTGAAGCCGAAGGCGGTCTCGATGAGCGCGATCTCCTCCTCCGCAGGCTCGCGGGAGCCCTCGAGGATCGTCTCCGCGTCGTGGATCGACAGGCCGGTCCTCGCCGCGAGAATTTCGGCCCATCGTTCGCGATGTTCAGCCCCGATCGTGGGGTCTTTCCACAGGAGGTAGCGCACGTTCTCACTCACGAGGCCGTGGCTATCGGCCTCACTTTGCATAATAACTCCATGAAAAATATGCGCTACCGCATGACAACGCATACAGTGATGTTGATTCGTAGGCGTGATGAGCTATACTCGGAGCATCGGAGGCAACGTGCAGACCCCCAGCCTCAACCCCGCCCAGCTCGAGGTCGTGCGTCGGGGCCTTTTGTCCTGCGGGTTTCACTGCGTGCTCCAGATGCCGACGGGGACGGGGAAGACGTGGCTGGCTGAGAAGGCGATCGACGAGGTGCTCGCTCGAGGCCTCCGCGCCGTCTACCTCACGCCCTTGCGGGCGCAGGCCGACGAGCTCCTCCAGCGGTGGAGGAGCCGCTTCGGGAAGTATCCGGTAGGGGCGTACGCCGGGACGACCGCAGGCACGGAGCCGGAGATCCCCTACAACAAGGCGCGCGTGCTGATCATGACGCCGGAGCGCCTCGATGCGTGCACCCGGTGGTGGCGGACCCACTGGGACTGGATCCCCGACGTTGAGCTCCTCATCGTGGACGAGTTCCACCTCCTCGCGGATCCGTCACGTGGGCCTCGGCTGGAGGGCGCGCTCGGCCGATTCCGAAGGTTGAACCCACTGACGCGGATCCTTGCCCTCTCGGCGACGCTGGGAAACCGCGAGGAGCTCGCGGACTGGCTGGAGGGGGTCGAGTACGCCTCGGACTGGCGGCCGATCCCGCTTTCCTGGCGGGTGGCCCGGTACAAGCGGGCGCAGGACAAGCCGGAGGCGGCGCTCGGCGCCGTACGGGGCTGCGTGGCCGATGGGGGCCGCAGCCTCGTGTTCGTGCAGAGCCGCCGGCGTGCCGAGCAACTCGCCAGCGTTCTCCGGGAAGGCGGTCTGCGCGCGGCGCATCACCACGCCGGGCTAGATGCGCCCACCCGCCGCACGGTCGAGGCCGCGTTCCGCGGCGGCTCGCTCAACGCCATGGTGGCCACGGGCACGCTCGAGATGGGCGTCAACCTGCCCGTGCGTCAGGTCGTGCTCTACGATCTGCAGGCCTTCGACGGCGCGGACTATCGCCCTCTCCCGGTGTGGTCCGCGTGGCAACGTGGTGGCCGAGCGGGGCGACCGGGGCAGGACGATCGCGGGGAGGTGGTGCTTCTCTCCCCCGCATGGTCGCGTGAGGCCGAGCGCTACCTGACCCCGAACTTCGAGCCGATTCGCTCCAGCCTCGCGGCTCCCGCGGCGCTCGCGGAACAGGTCGTCGCCGAGGTCGCGACGGGCCTCTGTCGGACGGTGCCACAGCTCCAGCGGGCGCTGGGCGCGAGCCTCGCCGGGTTCCAGGGGCGCCTACCGAGCGTCTCCAAGAGCGTCGCGACGATGCTCGACGCGGGGATGTTGGCCACGAAGGCTGATGAGGCCGGCGCCTCACACATGCTGGTGGCCACGCGACTCGGACGCATCGCGGTGCGCCAGATGCTGGCGCCCGACACCGTGCTCACGCTGGCCCGCGGTCTTTGCCAGCCGGACGTCGACCGCTGGTCGTTCTTCGACCTGCTGCTCCTTGCGTGCGCGACGGTGGACGCGGAGCCCCCGCTCACGGTGGACTTCGAGGAGCTGGATGAGCTCGCGGCGCTTCTCGGCAGCGAACGCTCCTGGCTCCTGCGCGACCTCGATCGAGCACGCGCCACCCTGGGTCGAAGCGGCCGGGCGCTCCTGACCGTCATCAAGATGGCGACGTGCGCGAGGAGATGGACCCGGGTTGGCGACGCCGATGAGGTGGCAGAGGCCACGGCGACCTATCCCTTCGAGATCGGGCGCTTGTGCGAAAGCCTGGAGCGCATCCTCTCCGCTGCCCAGGCGATCGCCGCCCCGAAGGACGACGAGGCCGCGCCGGAGCCCATCCCCGAGGAGCCCGCCCTCCGGGAGCGCCTTCGCGCCCTCGTCACGATGGTTCAGGCCGGGCTCGATGAGGAGGTAGTGACGCTCACCCTGCTTAGCGGTGTCGGACCCACGCTCGCGCGGGGCCTGCGCGCCGCCGGCGTCACCGACATCGAGGAGCTCGCCGGCGCCGAACTTGGCGCGGTCGCCGCAGTCCGAGGCGTCAGCGCCAGCCGTGCCGAGCGGCTGATCGCCGAAGCGGTGGCAAAGGTGCCCGAGCGCGCCGCGTGGTGCTTCCGCGAGACCGGGCCCCAGCTGCAGCCGATCGCGTCGACCTGGCCCGTCTCCGTCGACCCCTACCGGCTTCGCCGCGCCCTCGACCTGCGGGTGAGCGCGCGCGGAGACGGATGGGCCGTCACGGGCGGCTCGGATCCCCATCGGGTCGAGCTCGTGGCTGGGACGCCGCGGTGCGACTGTCCCGACTTCGCCAAGGGTAAGGTCTGCAAGCACGTGCTGTCCGTGCGTCTTGCTACCCGAGAGCCGGAGGTGACGCGGCTCGCCGACGAGCTCCGCCGGGTGCGGGCACCCGAGGCCCTCGACCTGCAGACGCTCTGGTTCGATCAGTCCGTGAGGGCCTCCGCATGAGCCCCCCGGTTCAGCTCGTGACCCGAAGGGGAGTCGTCCCGTTCCCGGCCTACCTCCCCGTCACCACCTTCGGGAAGAAGTACCCGCTCGACGACCTCGTGCGACCCTACCTGCCACGGCTAGCTCGCGGCGTCATGGTGAGCCTGCACTACGCGCGCCAGATGACGGCGCCGCCGCGGCTCCCGTTGTTCGTGGACTCCGGGGGCTTCGCGGCGATCTTCCAAACCTCCGTCGTCCGCGAGGAACACGACCTCGGCGTGCTTGACGTGCACCCTTCAGAGGGCGTGATGGAGACGCTCACGCCGATGTCGGTGCTCGACTTTCAGGAGCAGCACGCTGACGTCGCGTTCACGCTCGACTTCCCGATCCCTCCCGGAACCGAGCCGAACGAGGCGGAGCGACGCCTAGGGCTGACGATCGCCAACGCCCGATGGGCTGCGAGCAACCGCCGTCGTGCCGACCTTCGCCTCTATGGATGCGTGCAGGCGTGGGACGCCGAAAGCGCAAGGCGGTGCGCGCGGGCGTACGCCGATCTTGGCTTCGACGGTGTGGCGATTGGCGGTCTGGTGCCCCGGGCTCGCAAGCTCGACGACGTGTTCGCGATCGTCGACGCCGTGCGCGAGGAGCTTCCATCCTCGCCGCTGCACGTCTTCGGACTGGGGAACCCCGCGACCGTCCGGTCGCTCTTCGAGCGCGGCGTGCAGTCCGTCGACTCGAGCTCCTACGTGAAGCTGGCGGCCAGCGGGATCTCCTGGGGCGGGGACGGCACCGTTGTGACCGACATGGCGCCGCCCGAGAGGCTGCGACTCGCGCTGTCCAACCTCGCGTTGGCCTCACGGGCGACCGTTGGACTTGCTCCCCGCGTGTGGCTCGCGGAGCCCGTCAGATCTTCTTCGCCGGCAGGCGCGGAGTGAGTTCGCCTTGTTGAGCGGCGTAGTTCGTCTGGTAGTCCGGGCAGTACGTGCGCGAGTCGCAGACGACACATGTGCTCTCCTCGCTCGGGTTTCGATCCCACGCATTGAGCAACGACGTGCCGTACTCTTCGCGCCCGCGGCAGGTCTCGATGTCCTTCACGACGGCGTCGAAAGCAAGCTCTGCCTGTTGGACCGAAGCCGCCGAGATCGGAACGATCCGGAGTGCACGGGCCAGTCGGTACCCGAGAGTGAGCTGCGGGAGCGGTTGGCTGCTGCGCCACGCGCGAATCGCGATGTCGTCCGGCGAGCCCGGAACCGGCGCAACGTCGGTGGTGCCGGTCACAATCTCGTCCTTGAGCAGCTTCAGGTCCGAACGCGTGGGGTGCAGTTCGTTGACGTACAGCAGGACGCCGGCGACCACTTGGAGGGCGTCCGCCTGCTTCTGCCGGAGGCCACCGTAGGTCTGGAGCTGCCACTCGTATTGGGTCCAAAGGCTGTGCTTCGCCGTGGCCTTCGCCACTGGCGGACGGCGCATACCCTTGTAGTCGATGATGAGCTCGAACTCAGGCGGGACGTTGCCGCCGAGCGCGGCTCGGACACCCTTCACGATGGGGTTGCCCGCCAAGCCGGGGGTCGCGAGCTGCACGTGGGTGACCACGTCGACCACGCCCACCATCTCATACCGGTCGGCCTCGCGGAACTGGAGGTGGCTGGCGATCGGAGGCAACAACCGCGCGCCAGTGACCCTGACCTCCGCGCGGTGGATGAGCGGAAACAGAAGCGGACCCAACTCCTGGACGGCCGCCGCGGCGCGGTCATCGCCGAGCTGCTCAAGGTCCGGCGCCCAGGCCCGAAGACCGCGCGCCGCGAGCCGGTCCTTGATCAGCTTGCGAATGTCGTCGAGCTCGCTGACAGGCCAGGGCGGAAGGGACGGCACGCCCTTTCTCACGGACTCGTGGTAACGCCGGAACGCCTCCTCCAGGACGCCGTGAATGAACTCACCAAACCACTGTTGAACCGGACGCGAGGCCGGGAGCTTCCCGATGCGGGTATAGCGATACTGGAGTCCGCAACGCAGGAAACCCAGCAAGTCTCCGGTGAGGCTGTAGGACGGGAGCGAGTAGACCTTCGGGCGGACCGACAGCGACATGGGCGACTCCGTTCAGATCATGACGATGGGGCAGTTCGCGCCGGCCCACCGCTTGGCGCCCGTCCGGTCCCAGCCGGTAGCGACATTCTCAACGCGCCCACTCGGCGCCGTCGGGTCGACGCCGACGAGCAGCAACACGTCCTGGGGGCGGCTGAACGCGACGAAGTATTGCCGAAAGAGGTCGTCAAAGGCTCGGTGTACCTGGGGGCGCTTGGGGACTCCCAGCGGCGAGTGGACGCGCATCAGGTCCTCGAGACGGTGGGGTGGGCCGCCCTCCTTTGGGAAGCGCTTGAACTGGGGCGCCCGCTTGTCCTTAAAGTCGGAGCCCACGTCCACGATGGTCAGCGGAAACTCGAGCCCCTTGCTCTGGTGGATCGAAAGGATGGACAGCCGGTCACGGGGGAAGCTGCCAATCAGCTCCTCGTCGACGTCTACGAGGCCATCGGCGAGTGGAGCAAGAAAGTCGCGGAGCAGCTCTTTGACCGATGCGTCCGAGAGCGCCGCGTTGGCAGGGTCGGTGATGACGACGCCGCCAAACTTCCCGACCTGCGCCGCAGCCTGAAGCTGGCGCGTGAAAGCCTCCAGGTACACCTGACCCTCGGGGTCATCGTGAAGCTCGGGAAGGAAGTGGACAAGCGCGTAGATCAGCTCGATGGCTGTTGCTCGTGGGGGCCACACGTGCCCCGGGCCAATGGGAGCGCGGTTGGCCCATCCCTGGGTGAAGGCCAGCAACCCCGCGGGAGCGCTGGCGCCTTGGGCGAAGGCGATGCCCCGCTGTCGCCAGCGCGAGAGCACGCGGTGCTGCCCCGTGGTCTGGTCGCGCAGGATGCCCGAGGTTTGGCCCTCGATGACGCCACCCGGGTCGAGGCACTCGGCAAGAAGCCCCCCAAAGATCTCGCAGATGGCCACGGTCGCCAGGTCCTCTCCACGCGGGTTGAACACGCGGATTGGCGGGCTGAGGCTTTCCAATTCCTGCCGCAGAAGGAGCGGCAGCCGCTCCTTCCCGGAGGCGCCGTGCTCCATCGGACTGGAGCACAAAAGGGCGCAGTCGCCGATCGCTCCTCGGGTCGCATCCCGCTCGATCCTCCCGCCAGGAACGGTACGACCCTTCCCATGAAACACCGCATGGAGAAATCGGGCCAGGTCTGCAGCCAGATCATCGATGCTCGGGCGGAACATGCCGAGGATGGGGACGCCCTTGCGGTTCATGGGGGCCTGGAGCGGCGGTTTCCCGGCCACCCGCACGGACTGGTAGCCAGCATCGAGGGTGGCGTATCCGTTGACGAACGAGGTGATCTCGCTCGTCGAGCGGTAGTTGTTGGTGAGGAAGACCGTCTGGGGGGCCTTGCCGAAGACGGACCGGTACCGAGTGGCGAAGTCGCGGAACAGGTCGACCGTAGCACCACGGAACCTGTAGAGGCTCTGGTCGTCGTCGCCGACCACGCACAGGGCACCCCCGCAAGCCTTCGACAACTCGAAGTAGATCTGCTCCTGCATCAGGTTGGTGTCCTGGTACTCGTCCACCAGCACGACCCGGAGCTCATCGGTGAACTCTCCCATTTGCCCCGACCGGAGTCGGAGCAGAAGTTCGTGCTCGAGGGTCGAGAAGTCAACCATCAGCTTCTTGCCCAGCGACGCCGCGTAGGCGGCGTGGGCGTCGATCACATGCTGTCGCCCGGGCAACTGCGAAGCGGGGCCGGCGGTGCCGAATTGGCTCCAGGCTACCTGATCCTGGTGGCGGCGCTCCCAGAGTTGTTGCAGCAGGGCGGCCTTTGCGCCGATGTGGTAGCCGAAACGGCTGCCGTTGGGCGCGTGGATGTCGAGCAGGAACGCGTCGAGGTCGGTGTCCTGGTAGCGACCACCGCCAAACAGCCCCTCGCGGAGCATGATCGTCTTGCTGACGAAGTCGTCGACCAGAATCGGCGGTTGGGTCCCCGGCGGGCGGTGCAAGCGCAGGAGTTGTTCGGCCAAGCTGTCGATCGTACCAGTGAGTACCTGGTTGATGTCGAGGCCGGCGACGAACGCGCGCTGCTGTGGGCTCAGGACTGGGTCGACTCGAAGTGCTTCGAGCACACGGAAGCCCCAGCCCAGGATGCGCGAGCGGAGCTCCTCAGCGGCCTTCTTCGTGAAGGTGGTGGCGAGGATCCCGCGCGGCGGAATGCCATCGACGAGGATGAGCTTGAGGATGCGGAGGGTGAGGCTGGCGGTCTTGCCGGTGCCAGGGCCGGCGACGATGAAGAGGGGCTCCGCGGCCGGGGCCTCCACCGCCTGGCGCTGTTGAGCGTCGGGGGCTGGGCGGAAGGGACGAGTCGTCCCATCCGGTTGCAACACCGGGGCAGTCAGGGCACGAACGACATCGGAGAACGAGAGCATGGTTCAAACCAAAGAGAGAACGAGCTTGTCCATCTCGTCCGGGTAGTAGACCTCATCCCAGCCCGCGCGCACCAGCGCGTCCAGGTCGCTCTGCCGCCACGTGCCATCCACGATCAGGACGAGCTTCTCCACCTTCGCTCGGCGACGGTAGGTTTTTGCCTTGGTGTCCCACTCGTAGCGAAGCGCGACGGCCCGTCCACAGAGCTCCTTCTTCTTGTGATCCCGGCCTTCGTCCGAGGCGGACTGCCAGTTGACGAGCGTCTTCCCCACATGAGCAACCGTGGTGCTAGCGGACAGGGGATTCAGATCGGCCCCATGCGCTTCAGCGGCCTCGGCGAAGCAAGCCCGAACGCTATCGGTGGACAGCGGCTTCCCCAACGACATCAGCCTGGACGCAAGCATGCTTTCGAATGGGGAGAATCCACGGTAGGTAAGGAGTTTCGCCTCGAGCGTAGTCTGCACGACCGCGCTCACAACTTCCTCCGCATCGGCCTTGGGGTCCGGCTGGCGGCACTCCAGGAGGCGGATGGAGAGAGCGTCAGCGAGTCTCGCCAAGTCGTCGTCTGAAAGGCCATGCCCCGATGCCGTAGAGGTGCTGTGCCAGTCTCGAAGGGCCCGGTCGATGGTGTTCGCCGACCTCCAATGTGGCGCGCGCCCGAGAGCCGTCCGCACCCGACGCTGGTGTGCAACATCCTCGGCCAGCCTCTCAAGGTCGCCAGTGAGGACGGCCAAGCCGAACGCTGTCCTCGTCCCGCCGGCGAGTTTCACCCATTCCATCACCAGGAGGAAGAGCCACACGACCGGATGGCCAGCGGGAACGGCCTTCGGGCAAAGGGCGTGTGGGTCCCGATGGCAGTCCTGAAGGTGGCGCAGAAGTCCCTTCGCGGTGGTGAGTTCAGCCCAATGCTCTGCAAGGTACTTCAGCTGAGCCTGAACACCAGCCAGCGACATCAGGCTCTCGATCCACTCGGCCACGCGAGGGACCTCCCGACTCTTGTGGAGAACTTTGAGGTCTGCCCTCGTCAGGTTCTTGAGAGCCCAGAGCATCTGAGGGTCGGAGAGGCGGACGCCGGCGATGCTGTTGCTCGCCAACCCCATCGTCTTCAGCGCATCCACCAAGGACGTTGGTGTTCCCACCTGGAAGCGGCCTTGTCCATCCACGTGATCGATGTCATCGAGGAGCAGAAGCTTGCCCACCCCGCGACGAAGAAACGTGTCTCTGGCCGCGGGGGCCTGACCGACCTTTCGCGAGCGCTCCATGCTCCAAAGGGCCGCCAGGTCGTCGCGTGGGGTGCCTACCATGGCTCGAACCCTTGCTACCAGGTCCTTGATCAGCGGCGCCATCGTCGGGTCCGCCTTGATGGCCGTGACGCGCGCGTCCTGGTCCGTCGGGAGCTTCGATGCGTGAGTGTCCACCCACGCCCGCAGCCGCTTGCCGACCGGCAGGTCGCCGACCACGAGCTCACCGTCGAACGCGGCGGACTGGAGCGCCTTCAAGTCAGCCTTGATCACACCGTCAAACGCCACTGAGAACACGGACGGTATCGTCGCTAGGCGGGTCTTTGCCTCGGCGAGCTCACCGATGTTGCGCCAGAACTTCATGTGAGAGTTGCCGGCTGCGCCGCTGTGCGTGATCAGGAACAAATGCGTCGGCCGGTCCTTGTTGGTCCCGACCGTGAAGTCCGGCTCGATGGTCATCCCGGACGGCGTCTCGTTCCAGAAGACGGTCCCCTTGAGGGCACCGGCTCGTACCAGCTCCTCGAGCACGATCTTGAAGACCGCTTCATAGGTTGTCCCCTTACGCTCACCCGCCATGCTGCCTCCGTTCGTCGAAGTCCGGCACTTGAACCGGAAGGGCGACATCACGCAGGCTTGTCGACAGGACGAACTGCCCCCGGTCCAACACCTGGAGTTCGCTCGCAAAGCCACCGATATCCGAAGCAGCGGTCCTCACCGCTTCCCGCCGTTCGTCGGCGTTCCCCAGCGCCATCGCCAGCTGCGTGTTGAGCTGGGTCAAGATGCCCTTGTCGATCTCCGAGACCTGCTGGCTCACCACCCCGAGCCCGATGCCGAACTTGCGACCTTGCCTGCTGATGTCCCGGAACACGCTCCCGAACCGCAGCCGCTGCGGGTTCAGAATGCTTGGGGCCTCCTCAACCAGGATGTGCACGACGGGAAGCTCCTCCACCGTGCGAACGCGCGCACCGGCCAAGTAGGGGAGCTCGCCGCTGTCCAGGCGCGCAACCAGGGCATCGGCAAGGGTCCGCTGCCCCACACGCCGCGCCTCGTCATCCGCTCCGAACACCGCAAGGATCTCGGTGCGGAGTCGCTCGTCAGAGTCCGCGAGTCGAAGGGCACGCCGGAGGGCGAAGAGTGCGCGCGCGACGACAGTGTTTAGGAGGAACTGCTCAAGTTCGCCGAGGAGCGTGGTGTCGATGACGAGGACCCGGCCTCGCTCCAGGGCGCAGAGGATGTCCGGCAGAAGGGACTCGTATGCAAGCCCGAGGTCGGGGTCGAATCGGGTGACGAGGCGCGTCTGCCCGTGCGCCAGGAACCCGAGGCGACGCTCCACCGCCGCGACCGTGCCCGGGAGGTACTCAGCGCCACCTTCTCCGTCGGCGTCCAGCTCACCGGAGAACAGGCGTGAAATCCAGCGTTCGCCGTGCAGCCCGAAGATCTGCCGCGCGAACCCCACCTGCTGTTCTGAGAAGTCGAGGATGCCGAGGAGATCGTCCGGCGACACATCCGCCCGCGAGATTCGTACGCGCACCTCCAGGGGCGGCTCTACGGTGTCCCGGGCCGAGAGGTAGTAGAACGGAGCGACCAGGTCCGCCCGCTCCCCCTCCTCGTAGCCCCGGACGATGCCACGCACGCCGTCGGCCCCACCGGTGGCCGCGTGCCACGAGCGGAACTCGTCGTGGGGGTCGATGGCGAATACGGACGCGCGCCTGCCGCCGTCCATCTGTCGCCGGTTGTGCTCCATGACGCCGTTGAGAAGCGTCATCATGAGGTTGCTCTTGCCACACCCCGTTCGCCCAAACACTCCGATGTGGTGCGAAAGCGCCTCGATCGGGAGGTAAACCGGGACCTCGGGCAGCGAACG
>Ga0194120_10009958_pt1 | contig 11898 bp, 10 predicted proteins | sample TA2MahCa65mmetaG_FD_148642 | JGI IMG/M metagenome (GOLD analysis project Ga0194120, IMG submission 148642) | Freshwater microbial communities from Lake Tanganyika, Tanzania - TA2015019 Mahale Deep Cast 65m | ecosystem: Environmental > Aquatic > Freshwater > Lake | place: Tanzania: Lake... | reverse complement strand
TGCGGCGCTCCAAGCGGAGTAACACCAAGCGTGAGAGGCGGATCGGTAGGCAGCAACTCGGCCTGAGGCCTGTGTATGGACGCTAAAACTCATGCCTATGATAGTCTATTAGCGAGACGGTTCGATCAGATGGAAGTCTGATTCCGTGCCTTTGTACCGAGTAGCCGGACCGGGAAACAAATACTCTCCCGTTTTCGCCTACGAACCCAACGTGTCCATTTGACGATACTTCCCAAATAAATCCGGAAGCAGAGTAACTTTTCGGATTGGTTCTGAGGTTAACTCTCCTCCATGCCTATCCGCTTAGCCCAGAAGCGTGCCGGGGTGCAACCAAGAGCCCCCGTAGAGCCCTGCGCGGGTCGGCGCCGCGACGCTGGCCCCAATCCCCAGGACGCTATCGAATGCCGCCATCGGCCAGTGTCGCCGATTGAATCTGAAGGCGAATTCGTTGAGGTACGCCTGTAGATGCTTCGGGCTCACGCCGTGGTGCGTCCCGAGCAGCCAGGTGTCGAGGTTGCCGAAGACGATGTGGATCATGGGCAGGTGCTGATCTGTCTTTTCATGGTCCCCTCGCACTGCGACGCGCTCGTGCCGGTAGCCCAGGTAGTCGAGGTCGTCGTACCCGATCCATCCGTCCGTCCGCACCAGCGCTCCCGGCGCCACATTCCCCTGGACGAAGGGCTCAAGCGCCTCCTTCTTGCGACTCGGGAGGCATTGAAGACGCAGCCGGCCAGCAACGAGGCTGCGACCATGGCCCCCGCGGTGACGGGGCTTGCTGGTCTCCTCGCTCTCGGCCTTGCCTTTGCCGCCCAGGCGCGGGCGAACCTCTACAGCACCGACCACGAGAACCTTATCCGTCACGCCCCTCCCCTTCCCCTGCGTCGCCCCGCCCACGAGCGTCTCGTCAACCTCAACTGGGCATTGGTCCCCAATCGCGTCCCGCTCTGGCCGAACCATCGCGGCTCGCAGCTTGTGGAGCATCAGGAAAGCGGTCTCGTAGCGGCCGATCCCGAGGAGCTTCTGGAACTGGACAGCGCTCATTCCGGGCGTATGCGACGTTGCCAGCCATGCCGCCCAGAACCACAGGCTGATCGGTTGCTTCGTACGGTGCATGACCGAGTTCGCCGTGAGGCTGGTCTCGTGCCGGTGGGCCCGGCACTGGAGAATCTGGGGGCGCGTCCTGACGCGGTAAGGTTCACGGGTGTCGCCGCAGGCCGGACAGGCGAATCCGGCGGGAAATCGAATGGCGAACAGGTACGCGGCGCAGGCCGCCTCGTCAGGGAAGGCACGCTGAAAGTCAGGCAGGGAGCGCGGTCGGCTCATGCCACCAGACGACACGAGCGAGCCTTCTGGGGCAAGCGGATAGGCATGCAACTTTCCTCCGCATTCCTTACCAAGTTCGCACATCGAAAGTGAAATCCCCTGGATTCGTCCCATAAAATTCCATCCAGCAGTTCGTGAGCCCTTCGATTCCCAGATAGTGGTAGAGGCTCTCGGGGGTTACGGAGACGTCCGCGTACGCAACACCAATGCCCACGCCGTTGCAGGCCTCCCGGTACTCCCCTGCCAGAAGCTTCAGACGCTTGGCGGGACTGCCCCACTCGAGGAACCGGTCGTTCCTCCCGGCTTGGAGATCCCGAAGGGAGATGAAGGTGCTGGTCAGAGGCTGCCCGTCCCCGAGCAGCGTGTAGGTGTAGCCGTCCCAGATGTTTCCGTCGAAGTGCGGCTCGTTTCGCAAGGTGAACGTACCGGCCGGTACGAAGGTGTCGGTCGGCACGATCTGGCAGCACTTTCCGACCGGGCCGTTGCTGCCCCGGCTCTGGTAGAGGATGGGCGGGGTCACCGACACCCCTCGCACGACCTGCACGACCTCGACTCCCGCGGCGGTGGACATGGAGTCGTCGGAAACCGACCGGGCGGTGACGGTCGGCGATCCCGCCTGCGCGCCCAGGTTCACCGACACCAGGCCGCCCGACGTCACCGAAAGCCTGTTGCCGTCCGACACCGTCCACTGGACGCCGCTCTCGTCAACGATTCCGTCCACGGAGTAGGCGGTGGCCTGCAACTGGCCGGTGTGGTACCGGCCGATCGCGGCGTCGCTGTCCTCGCGCCGGTACAGCGCGAGCGACGGCGGCGAGATGGCGATCGACGCGATGCGCGGGCTGCGCGTGTAGAAGGTCGCTGACGACTCGGCGCTCGCCTCGTCCAGGAGGGTTTTGGCCGAGATCGTGAACGAGCCGCCCCGCCCCCTCTGGAGCCGGTAGGTTCGGCCGGCGGAAGACTCCACGGACCGTAGGCCGGTGTTGCTCCGGAAGGTCGCCGTGGTGTAGCCGCTCATGTCGCCCTGGAAGTAGGTGAACGGCCGCCCGAGCTGGATCGTGTTCGATGCCCCGTCGTAATAGACATCGCGGGCGATGGCCCGATTCGTCGGATCCAGGAAGAACTGCAGCAGATTGCGGTAACGGTTCGACTGCTGCCAGCCCAACCTCTCCGCCAGCCAGTTGTAGGTCGCCTCGGAAGCGAGCAGTCCGCCAAGGTGAACGGAGATGTCGAAGGCGTACTTCTCCTGACTCGCCCCCGGTGCCGTGAGGCGGGCCTTCAGGTCACCTATAGAGATCCGCGTGGGCTCGTTGACGACCGAACCGGTCACCGACCATGTGCCGCCAGAGCAGGAAGACGACGAGCCGTAGTAGGTCAGGCCGTTGCCGTCGCACGCTCCCTGGAGGGTCGGGCGAGCTAGCTGCAGCTTCGATGGCATGCTCGACACCCGGTACATGGTCAGCAGGTAGTTTCCCAGGGCCATCGTGTTGAGCATCACGTTGATGTCCTGGGCGACCGACTTGGAGGCGGCCAGGGCGGCGATGGCGGCACTCAGGTTGCTCTGGATGTGGTACTGAGCCGTCCGCAGGAAAATGGCCAAGTTGCGACGCGCCTGCATCAGCAACAGCGTGTCCTCCAGGGTGCGCTGGGCATACGGCAATGCCCCGCTCTGGGTTCTGTATGCGCCGCCCCCGGTCGTCGTGGGGGCAGGCAGGTTGGCGACCGCGGCGCGATACTGCTCGAGGCTGGTGGCGACGCCCGTCGTGGACAGCACGCTGTCGACGGCCGCGGCGAACGCCGGGTTCTCGGCCTGCTTCCTCTGGATCACCTGCAAGAACGACGAGGGGTTGCCCGGGTCGTCGACCAGCAGGCGCAGGATCGGCAGCAGCGACGAGCTCGCCTCGCCGGCGACCGGATTGTGGCTCTCGGTGATTTCCAGGAACTTCTGGACCACCGCAGCCGCTCCCTTGTCCGGCGGCGCGGGCGGCAGCGGATCGATGCGCAGCGTGAGGACCTGGGAGGTCGCACGCCTTGCGTACACCACCAGCCGGGCATTGCCCTGGTCCAGGATTTCGGCCGGGAGCACGGGGGTCATCAGCGCAAAGCGGTTGGCATCCCCGAGATCGCGCAGCATCGCCCAGGTATGCGTGGTCCCCTGCGGGTCGAGGATGGCGACCCTGACCTTGCCTTTGTTGGTCGGGACGTTGCGGACCACGACCTCCAGGCCGGGCTGCGAGGAGGACGTCTCGAGCTCCGCGGCCGAGAGATCGATCTGGCTCGACAGCCCCTGTAGCTCCAGGACGTCGTTTCCGATGGTGTCCCGGTAATGTCTCGGTTGCGGCAGGGCTTGCGGGGCGGGGGGCGGTGGTAGGGGAGCGATCGCGTCGACGACCCGGGCTGCCGCCTGCCGCGCACCGGTGCTGTCGGGGGCGCGACCGCACGAGACGACCAGGGTTGCCACGAGCATCGAGGCGAGGAGCGATTGGCAGGACCTTTTCATGGGCATCTTCGCTACCTCACCACCAGCCGCCGGATGCGGTGGTTGAAGGAGTCCGCGACCAGCAGCGACTCGTCGTCCAGGAAGGCCAGCCCGGTCGGGTGGTTGAACTGGGCCAGGACGTGCGAGCCATTGCGGTACCCGGCGACGCCGCTGCCCGAAAAGGTCGTGACCTGGCCGGCAGTCGAGATCCGGCGGATGCAGTTGTTGTTGGAATCGGAGACGAAGACCGCGCCGTCGCTCGCCACCGCGATGCCGGTCGGGCCGTCGAAGCGGGCGGAGAGCGCGGGCCCGTCGTCGTCCCCGAATTCGCCGGTCCCGGCGAGGGTCGTGACTTCGCCATACAGGTCGATCTTGCGGATCGAATGGTTGCCCGTGTCGCTGACGTAGATGCTCCCGCTGGCGTCCAGAGCCAGGCCAGTAGGGTGGTTGAACCGCACCGCCGAGCCGAAGCCGTCTTGCAGGCCAGCCTCGCCGTCGCCCAGCCAGGTGTAGGTGTAGCCGCCGGGCGAGATCCAGCGGATCGCGTGGTTCTGTGTGTCGGCGACGAGAACGGTGCCATCGGGGAAGGCCAGCACGCCGGACGGGAGGTTGAAGGACGCCGACGCGCTCTCCCCGTCCAGCAGGCCGAGGCTGCCGTTGCCCGCGAGCGGCGACGGCGAGGCGTCGGCGGTCAGACCGGCCACGACTCCCAGGCGCGTGTCGGCCAGCAGGACGCTGCCCGAGGCGCCCATGGCGATGCCATCCGCGAAGCCGACCAGGTTTGCGGGAGACGCGCCCATGTCCGCCTTGCCCAGCGCGTACGGGCTCCACGTCGAGACCAGGCCTGCGGGCGTCACCTGCCTTACGTGCCGGTTGCCGGAATCGGCGACGTACAGATTGCCCGAGGCATCCACCGTCAGGCCGTATGGCGTATCGAATTTCGCGAAGCGGGTGGCGCCGTCGAGGAAGCCCCGCCCGCCGCCGACGAAGTCGGAGACTTCTGGTGTGCTGGATGCGACCGCCACCGCCGGCACGACGAGGTCGCCGGCCCTGATGTCGAGGCCGCCTTGCGCCGTGGCGTCGACCACCTGGTCGCGCAGCTTCACCGACATGGCCAACGTGACCACCGGGGTGGTCTCGTCCAGGGCGATGGAGGCGGTGGACCGGGTGTCGTCGCTGATGAGGTAGGAGGGGTGGGTACCCTCGGCACGATAAGCCTGGAGCAGCAATTGATAGGTGCCGCCAGGCAAGAGGCCGTCCAGCCTGATCGCGTTGCCGAGATCCGCCCGGCCGATTTCGGCGGCCGAGACTCCCTGCGGGCCGCTCACCGTCAGGACCAGGTGGTGGACGGACGCGGCCGTGAGCGGCTCTATCGCCTGCGTCCCGTAGACCTTCCCGTTCCGTATCCTGGCTGTCACGAGCACCGTGATACCGCTGGTGAATGCCAGGGAGCGTCCCTCGGCCTTTACCAGGGTTTCGCCGATCGGGGTCGCGCCGGGGCGGCCGCACCCTGCCGCCAGGGCGGCGGCCAAGAGGCCCGCCCAGATCGCCTTGCGCAAACCCATCGGAGTTGCCTGTTACTGCGTGACGGTGAGCGAGTCCGTCGCCGCGACCGCCGCCGGGAAGGCGATGTCGGCAGTCGTGAACGTCAGCAGGCCCTCGAAGGTCTTGGCACAACCCGGGCAGTACGGCTCGTCCACCAGGGAAGCCAGCACCGCGCCGCCCCCGTCGTAGAGGCGCCATGTCGCCGAATTCTGGCCGCCGACCAGCCCGATCCCGGCGATGGCCAGGTAGTACGTCCCGGGGGCCAGGTTGAAGGTGCCCACGCTGGCCGCGACGGCGTTGCTGCCCAGCGCGATCTGCGGGGCCGGGGCCGGCGTGGGCGTCGGCGTGGGCTCCGGCGTGGGCGTCGGTCCGGGAGTCGGCGTCGCCGTGGGCACGGGCGTCGGGGCGGGAGTGGGGCTGGCGGTCGCGATGGTCACGGCGCCAGGCGTGATGAGGTTGCCGGGCAGGACCGTGATGCCGTTGAACACAACGTTCTGGCCTTCCTGGACCAGGTCGCCGAGCTGGACCGAGAGCGTGACCGAGCTGACGCCGTTTTCGGTGACGATGACGGTGGCCCGCGACTGGTCGTCGAGGCTGATGACGGTGCCTGCGGCATTGCGCGCCTGGATCGCGATCGTCAAGATGCCCACCGGGAGGTTCGCAAAGACCACCTGGTTGTCGACCTCGTCGCCTGTGAGGGTAGCGGTCGCCAGCTCCGTGTTCTGGGAATCGAGGACCCGGAGCGTCAACTGGTGCACGTCGGCCAGGGTCCAACCGCCGCCGGGCACGTCCTGCACGCGGAAACCACCGAGGCGCGTCCGGACCACCAGGGTCCCGGTCCTGCCCTGGGAACTGGCGTCGACGATCTTGCTCGACTGGTAGGCCGCCCGCGGCTGAAACAGGCCCGCGACCGTACTCTCACCCCGGTGGCCGCATGCGCCGACCGCCATGGTGCCCATGACCGCGATTCCGCAAGCGACGACAGACGATTTCTTCAAGGCAGCCTCCTCCTGCCCGGACCGAAGATCTGATCCGGGCGCCAAAGCGCCGCGCGGGGGCGGCGCGGTTCATGACATCAGGTTGTCTTAACCAGTGGTTTAGTTTTTCTTGTTGTTGTGATAATGGACGCTTATTCGGCAGCAAACAAGTCTTGCGGCAGCCGTTAAGACGAAAAACTCGTTAGTTAACCTCAGGCCTTACAGGGGCGCGGTTTGGCCTCCCTCGCCTCACCGCGCCGGCCCCCAGCAAGCCCTGGGAATGCGCGGCTCGCCATGCCGCCACGGTCGAGGAATTGAGCCCTTCTTCGGCGAGGATCGCCCTGACCTGTCCGCGTTCTGCGCGCTCGATTCTCTCCAGGACCGCGACCTTGAATTCGTCGGCGAACACCCGCCGCCGCCTACGTACAGGTTTTCCCCGTCCTGGGGGGGCACTGATGTGGTCGCCATCTTCGACGCTTCGCCGCATCGCCCACTCCTCCTCGACCGGAAGGCTTCGGACCGATCCGACCCGAGACTAACCCAGATCCGCGGGCGAGCAGAAGTGAGAAGCTTCCCGACCTGGGGTGAGATTCTTCCCGACTTTTCTCGGGCACCGGGCCGGCCGGGGATCGGCTGCAACCGCGCACGATCGCCGAATCGTACCTGTCGGCCTGTGTACTGGTGAGCTCGGGAGCCGGGAAGAAATTCCCAGGACTCGCATCTGAGTAGGGACATTCGCCGGAAAAAGAGCTTCCAGAAATTCGACTGGGCCGTCGTTCGGAGGTTGACCCGTCGGTGCGGTTACCTCTGCGGATCGTTGCCTGTCGGGCCGCCGACTAGGCGATATCGGACACCTCGATCGTCTCGACCATCGCTTGAGGCCTGGGCGGCTTCTGGCCCGTCTCCCGAAGGTCCCTTAGGTACCGCTCTACCGCCTGGCTGTAGAGAGCGATCGCCTCCTCTTTGGTGCCACCCACGGCGATGCAGCCGTCGATGTCGGGCGAGTAAACGCAGAAGTCGCTGTTGTCGTCCTTGTCGATGACGATCGCAAGTTTCATCTGGGCTTCTCCTCGATCCCGGCCGAGGCAAGGACTCTCCTCGCCACCCTCTTCGACAAGCGCCTGGACGGCGCGCCTGCCAATGCGATGTATACCCCTGGACGCCAGGGATGCTCGAGCAGTCGGTACTGCCCTACCCGCGATTTCTGCTGCCAGCCGTGAGCCGCGAGCAACCGGAGCATCTGGTAGACCGTCATCGCCGATCCAGGCTAACCGGCGGAAGAGGGTCGGCACTACCCGGCAGAGTGTGAAGAAGGACATGCACCGCTCGAGCCAAGCGCCGGGCATTCCTGCATCAGCAGGACGGCAGCGACAGAGGCCATCTGCGCTGACGCTCCTCGCGGTTGGCCACTCGAGCGAGAGCGGAGCGCATCGCAGTCAAGCGCGCCCCCGGCCCCCCAAAGGACCTCGAGGCCATCGCCGAACCGGAGACCCTCCGAGACCTCGTCAGGCAGACGGGCCGACCCGCAGCCCATCGCGCCGACCGGTCAGCCGCCTATCTGGCTCATCGTGAGTGCCTGGGCCTCGGTGCCCATTTCGTGCCAGTCGGGCTTGAGGGCCAGGGCGTCGAGGACTATCTGCCGCAACTCGTCGTTGGAGGCGCCGGCGCGCAGGGCGCCGCGGAGGTCGCGTTCGCTCGACACCAGCAGGCAAGATTTCGCGCGGCCATCGGCGGTGAGGCGGAAGCGGTTGCAGGTATCGCAGAAGTGGCGGCTCATCGGGTGGATGAAGCCGAGCGTGCCGGCACTGCCGGCGATGCGCCAGTAGCGGGCCGGCCCGTTGCCTCGCGGGGCCGCCGCCACGGGTTCCAGCGAGAAGTGCTCCCGCAGCCGTTCGAGCATGTCCTCCACGCCGAAGGTGCCGCGGCGCTGATGGAGGTCCCGATCGCCCACGGGCATGAACTCAATGAACCGGAGGTGCACGGGCCGATCGAGCGTGAGGTGGGCCAGGTCCACCATCTCGTCGTCGTTCTCGCCCGGGATGATGACGCTGTTGAGCTTGACCGGGTGGAATTCGAGTTCCAGCGCCCTGTCGAGGCCGCGCAGCACCCGTTCGAGGTTCCCGCCGCGGGTGATGCGCGAGAAGCGCTCGGGGTCCAGGGAGTCGAGGCTGATGTTGACCCGATCCAGGCCGGCCCGCTTGAGCGCCGGGGCGTATTCGGCCAGGAGCGCCGCGTTGGTCGAGAGCGCGATGTCGCGGATCTGCGGGATCTCGCGGAGCATGGCCACCAGGTCGGGCAGGTCGCGGCGCAGCAGGGGTTCGCCGCCGGTCAGGCGGACCTTCTCCAGCCCCAGGGGCACGAATACCTCGCGCACCACCCGGGCAAGCTCCTCGTACGTGAGGAGGTGCTCGCGGCCGAACCACTCCATCCCTTCCTCGGGCATGCAGTACCGGCAGCGCATGTTGCAGCGGTCGGTTACCGAGATGCGCAGGTAGTCGATGCGCCGGCCCAGGCGGTCTTGCATGGGCTGATTATACGGCCTATCTATTTCGCGATCTCCGACTAATCGGGCGCGGCAGGCGAGGGTATAAGTGAATTCGTGTCGGCACTCCAGTGGCTCTATGTCGCCCTTGCCGTCGCCACGGCGGCGATCGGGGCGATGCTCGTGGTGGTCCTCTGGCAGGTCGCCGTGCTGCTCGCGACCGTGCGCGCCGCCGTGCTGCCACAGATCCAGACGCTCCTGACCGACACCCAGAAGTCCCTGGTGCACGTCGAGTCGATCACGCAGGACGTCGAGCACAAACTAGCCCGCCTGGATGACTCGGTCGAGGACGTCACGGTGGCCACCCACTCGGTCGCCACCGCGGCCAAGTTCTTCGGGGAGGGCGTCGCCAAGCCCTTCCTGGTCAATGTCGCTTCCATCCTGACCGGCGCAGGCGCCGCCTGGCGGCGCTACCGCGAAATAGCAGACCGTCGTGGCGGCCGAGAGATCCCTTCCCCGCCGGATTCCGGCCGCATCGAGGAGAAAGCGGAGGCCAAGGGGGTACGCTGAGTCCATGACAGCAGTCATGGCCGAACCGGGAACCCTCTACACCCGCCGCATCGAGACGCCAGTCGGCCCGTTGCTGCTGGGCCTCACGAGTCGGGGCCTGGCGACCATCCTCTTCGGCCCCGACGCCCTGGCGCCCGACGAGGTGCTGCGGAGCGACTTCGCGCGGCTCGAACCGGCGCGCGGCGAGGCCGACGCGGCCGCGGCGCAACTCGCGGAGTACTTCGCCGGCCGGCGGCGGGAGTTCGCTCTGCCGCTCGACCTGCGCGGCACGCCGTTCCGGCGGGAGGTGTGGTCGGCCCTGCAGGCCGTGCCGTACGGCCAGACGAGGTCGTACCTGGAACTGGCCCGCCTGACGGGCCGGCGCGGCGGCGCCCGCGCGGTAGGCCAGGCCGTTCGCCACAATCCGGTGCCCATCGTCGTGCCGTGCCACCGCGTCATCGCCGCCGACGGCGGCCTGGGCGGCTACGGCGGCCGCTGGGCGGAGAGCGGCCAGTACGCCGACATCAAGCGCGCCCTGCTGCAACTCGAACGGCGCTGATCTCGTCGATCCGGCATGCACGTCTTTCGCTTCGTCGTCGCCCTGCTCGTCGCCCTCTGGCTGATCGTGCCGGCCGCTCCGCCGGCGCAGGCGAGCGGCAAGCCGGTCCTGGCCGTCCGGCAGGCCACCAGCGCCTCGAATGCCAACCGCATGCTCTGGGATCGGCTGCGCACCGCCGCCCGCAACCGCCTGACGCGGTTCCAGGTCGTCGAGGGCGCCGCGCCGGGCGCCGACATCGAGGTCACGGTCGAGTTCCAGCTCGAACCCACGGTGGAGATCAACCGCAAGGCCCGCACCGAGGAGTACGAGCGCAAGGATGCAAGCGGGAAGACCGTCAAGGACACGCGCATCGTCGAGACCGTCGAGTACACCTGCAACGGCGAGGCCGACGTGAGAATCCTCGACAGGCGCACCGGCCTCGAGGACATGCTCCACGTGGTGCGCACGGGCGTCAGCCACTCGTCGACAGGCGACGCTCGCGAGGAAGTCTACTCGGGCATCGTGCGCTTCGTCCTCGACGCCCTCCGGTCACGCTACCGGCTCCAGGCGACCGTCACGCACAAGGACGGCCGCAACGTCTTCCTGGATCGGGGCCGGGACGTCGGGATCGAACCCGATGCGGTCTTTTCGGCCCTGTCGCCCGACGGCTCGGTCGTCGGCGAGGTGCGGGTCGAACGCGTCGAGAGCGGTTCGGCGGTGGGCCGCGTCCGTGTGGGCTACTACAAGATCGGGCCGGGCACGCGCCTGGAAGAGCGGATAGGCGGCGGCGCGCCGGTCGGGCTGTCGATTGGCCTGGTCAATCGGTTGCTGCCAGGTACCGCGCAGCCGATCGGGCAGAGCTATCTGGGCCTGGAGGGCCACCTCCGCCAAGCCGATACGGATGCCTGGTTCGACGTGGCCGGCGATCTCACGTTCATCTCCAACACGAGCGGCGTGAACGGACTCGGCCTGTTCGCCTCGTTCATCCCCCAGGTCGAGTTGCTTCCCGAGTGGCTCTGGCTGCACATGCCCTTCGGGGCGGGCTTCGAGGTCTACTCGACCACCGCGGCTTCCGGCAAGTCCGCCACCGCCACCGGCCTGCACCTCACGGTGGGCCTGGGCACGACGCTTGCGACCCCCGTCGGCCTGCGCTTGTCGGCCGACGCGGGCGTCATGACGCCCTGGACCGTATCCGGCTGGACCGAAGGGAGCGGCCGCAATGCGGTTGCCGCCACCGGGCCGACCTTCGACGTGGGCGGCCCCTTCGTCCGCTGGAGCCTCACCTACGGGTTCTAGGCGGTAGAATTGGGGCGCCATGCCTGCAATCGCCGTCCAGACCCACCAACTCACGCGCAAGTTCGGCCACCTTGTTGCGGTCGATCGGCTCGACCTGGCGGTGCCGGCCGGGGAGATCTTCGGCTTCCTCGGGCCAAACGGCTCGGGGAAGTCCACCACCATCCGGATGCTTTGCGGCCTGCTGACGCCCACGGCGGGATCTGCGGCGGTCGACGGCCACGACGTGCAGAAGGCGTCCGACGCGGCCCGCCGCTCCATCGGCTACATGGGCCAGCGCTTCGGCCTCTACGAGGACCTGACGGTCCAGGAGAACATCGCCTTCTACGGCGCGCTCTACGGCATGAAGGATCCCGCGCGGGTGCGGGAGGTGATGCAACAGGTCGGCATTGCACAAAAGGCCGACACGCGCGCCGGCCACCTGTCGGGCGGCTGGAAGCAGCGCCTGGCCCTGGCTTCGGCGATCGCCCACTCGCCGCCGGTGCTGTTCCTCGATGAGCCGACCGCCGGCATCGACCCGGTGGCGCGGCGCGAGCTATGGGATCTGCTGTTCGACCTCGCTCGGGGAGGCACGACGCTCTTCGTCACCACGCACTACATGGACGAGGCCGAGCATTGCAGCTCGCTGGGCTATATCTTCCAGGGCCGCCTGCTGCTGGCGGGCGGCCCCGACGACCTCAAGCAGGCCCGGCAGGCCGCCGACGCCGGCAACCGC
>Ga0194120_10009956_pt1 | contig 11901 bp, 12 predicted proteins | sample TA2MahCa65mmetaG_FD_148642 | JGI IMG/M metagenome (GOLD analysis project Ga0194120, IMG submission 148642) | Freshwater microbial communities from Lake Tanganyika, Tanzania - TA2015019 Mahale Deep Cast 65m | ecosystem: Environmental > Aquatic > Freshwater > Lake | place: Tanzania: Lake... | reverse complement strand
AAACGACGAAGCTTGCCGACGGGGATAGTTTGGGCTTTTCCCGTCATGAGATGGCGCGCCTCACAATGAGGGATGGGCCATGACGCCGCCCGTCCGTGTTTGCGTGACGGCAGTCACACACCCTGGCATCGCTAGACCTACTAATGAGGACCACATCGCGATTGGGGAATGGCGCGCCACTGGAGAGATGGATCGGCCGGTGCAGATTGTGAGGGAGCTGCAGGATCCGCTGGCGTGTCTATTGGCGGACGGAATGGGAGGGCACGCGTCTGGCGAGGTGGCCAGTCTGGTCGCGGTACGGGTGGGTCAGGAATTGCTGCCATCGAGTGAAGATGAAACATCGCTGATAGACGTGGTCCGCCAGATCAATGGCGAGTTGTTCGTTGAAATGCAGAAATCGCCTTCCCTGCTTGGAATGGGCACGACCCTCGTCGGATTAGTTTTGCGGTCGACAGGACACCTCTATGTCAACATTGGCGATAGCCGACTCTATCGTTGGAAAAACGGGTACTTGCGCCAGCTGACCATCGACGACGACGCGTCGGCACCTCTTGATGGGGAGACTGGACGACGTTCCAGTGGTCTAAGCCAGTGTCTCGGCGGCCGGATTTCCATAACCGAAATCCAGCCGCACAGCGGCCAGGAACCAGTGGTTTCGGGCTGGCGGTACCTGTTGTGTAGCGACGGTCTCACCGACATGGTTCCCCTAAGTCAAATCGAGGCAACCATTGGCGAAGACGACGAGCGCACAGTGCAAAACCTGTTGGCGTCCGCATTGACGGCAGGAGGAGAGGACAATATCTCAATCATTCTCGTGTCCTTGCTATAAAGGACCCGTCGGGGAGCCGTTGGGAACTTGGTTGGAGTCTTCGTTGGCGATCTGTGGGCAAGGCGATAAGCTGTTCACCTTTACGTGCTTTCCGCAGAGCCAATGGAAATCAATCCGCACGACGAATTCCATCGAACGGTTGCATGAAGAGTTCAAACGCAGGATCAAAACCCAGACCGTTCTGCCTTGTGCTGAGACCGCCGCGATGTTGTTCTGGGCGCTGTTGGCGTCAGGCCAGATCTCCATGCGAATTGTTCGACGGTGAAATCTTCTGCTCGCTCAAGGAAGCGCGGGTCGTAATCGAGAGCTGGCGACGCTATTACAACACTGAGCGCCCGCATGGGTCATTGGGATACAAGCCGCCGGCGCCCGAAGTCTTCATTCCATCCTTCGCCGCGCGGGCAGCTGCGCAACCCCAACCGGCTCCGCCGCCCGCGCTGGCCCAACGGCCAACGATGCACTAACATTCCAGTTGGACCTGTCAGCGGGGGCCGATCAATCGTGCCAAAAATCGCTTTCTTGCGGCATCTCGGAATGAAAAAACACATCATATTTGCAATCTCATGTGGCATGGTTTTGGCGATGCAGCTGCGTCATTAGGGTCTCCTGACCCATCACGCCACCTTATGCATCGCGGCTTACGGATTCCTTGTCTCCGAGAGGGAGACAATTCCCCCTCAGGACCTCGTTCCACCCCTTTGTTCAAGAAACCTGCCGTTCCCGGCAGTCCCCGACCCCGAGGCTCTGCCTCTGAGAACAGAACGCCATGTCCCAAACTCGATCCCGACGATTCGCCGAAGATTGATCGTCGTGGTCGTAGCCACTTTGTCTCGATGCCCATGCTGCGCAACGCCGATCAAGAATAGCGGTTCCCTGGGAGACCCTTCTCATTGCTCGATCCGCGCGTTACTCACGAAACCGTTCAACTGCCTTTAGTCTCCCCCATCATCAGGGCTGTTCAATTCTCTAGACTGAGTCCCTCGCGCAACATGTTCCAACAATCTGATGAGTAACGCGGAGCCAAGGATTTCACGGGTTCAAAAAGTCTGAATCTATGTGAGGCAACCGAATCATTCGGAGGTTGCCTTGAAGTCATTCGAGCGTTTCCTTTCGCTTCTCTCGACAATCCCGGACCCGCGCCGCGCCGAAGGAAAACGTTATCAATTGCAGCACTTGCTGCTGTTTTCCATATTGGCGATCGTCAGCGGCGCCAACTCATATCGCGGCATCCGAACCTTCCTCATGGCGCATCGGCAAAGGTTGAACAAAGCCTTCAAACTCAAATGGAAAAAGGCGCCCTCGTATACTGGCATCCGATATATTCTGCAGGGGCTGAGTGCGACGGAGGTTGAAAAAGTCTTTCGCGCACACGCCGCCAACCTGAATCTCGACGCGTCGGATTCCAACGCCCGTGTCATTGCATTCGATGGCAAAACGCTCAAGGGCAGCTTCGACAATTTCAACGATATCAAGGCAAAGCAGGTTCTCGGCGCCTTCGCCGTCGATACGGCTCTGGTGTTGGCGCATATCGAGATCGATGAAAAATCCAACGAGATTCCGGGCGTGCAAAAGTTGCTGGAAGAACTCGACGTGGCTGGCCATATCGTCACGTGCGACGCGATGCATTGTCAAAAAAAACATTCGAAGCCGCCGCCGCTTCCAACGCGCACCTGATCGTTCAACTCAAGGACAACCAGCCGATCCTGTCTCGGAATGTCGAGGCGGCTTGCACCACCGCGACCCCTCTTTCCGGCGTCCAGACAGTCAACGCGAAAAAGCGCAATCGCCACGAAACCAGAACCGTCTGCGTGTTCGATGCAAAGCCAGCGGTCGCAGGAACGGAATGGGCGCAATATGTCGTCGCCATCGTGCAGGTTGAGCGCATAGTCAATGCATTCCAGCCCGCTACGGGAAGTTGGAAGCTCTCGATGGAAACCTCATTCTACCTGTCCAGCCGCGCCATCGACGCAAGCCGCGCGGCGGAAGCGGTTCGCCAGCACTGGCATATCGAGAATAAGTCTCACCATACGCGTGACGTTACGATGCGCGAGGACGCATCACGCATCCGAAAAAATCCCGGGATCTTCGCTAGGCTACGAAGCTTTGGTTACAATATCCTGCGCTTCAATCAATCCGACACAATCGCCCAAGACCGCTATGCAGCCGCGCTCAGAGGCCTCGATGTCATGCTATCCACGAGGTTCTGTATAGAGAATTGAACAGCCCCCCATCATAGCTGGGGGCGATGCAATCGGGTTACTGACTTGTGACCAGGGACAAGGTGTGGTAAACAACAGTTTAAGTCGCATTTGCATCTTGAGGCTTTTTGGTTGGGGAGGGGATTATGTCCGTAGTGGCTGCAGACTCTCGAATTTTGAATTTGCAATCGAAAATCATAGAGCGGCGTATGCATGATCGCGCTGCCGTCGAAGCGGAAATCATCGCGCGCGCCGTGGCCGAAGAGGATTTCCGGGCGGAGCTACTAGCCGATCCGCGCGGTGTTATCGAGCGTGAACTTTGCATTCAGCTTGGCAGAGAGGTAAAGCTGCCCGCCGATTTCACAATCAAAATCGTGGAGGAAACACCGGACACGGCCGTGCTAGTGCTGCCGGCCCGCGTGCCAAGCATTGTTCCTGGCACCGCGCCTTCCGACTCCGCATTGGACCCGCAGGGCGGCGTTGCCTATTACTGCACGACCATCACCTGCAAGCCTGGTTTCAGCTGCTAAGACCCCGCGACACGCCTCTAACGAAGAGAACGGGTGCGGGAATGACCTGTTGGGGCGAGCGCGAGGCCATTTACCGAGCCATCCGCGAGGATGGCTATCATGTCATTCGCAATGCTTTTCCCAAAGAATGGGTGGACGACCTTCTGGGAAGGGTTGCCGTCGTCGCCATAGCTCCCGCCATCGGAGGTGCCGCCGGTTACCAGGTCGTTGATTACGCCCGTAAAGTGCTTAATCCATGCACGCTGCTGGGCGGACAGGTCATAGACATCATTCTCTATGAGCCGCTAATAGATGTTGTCGAGCAGTTGATGGGTGCAGGGGGCATCTTGGCACAAGCCGGCTTGAAGTATGACAAGGGAGTCGGGTATGACTATTTTCCGCTCCACGCGGACTTCGCCGCTGGCTGGACGCACAGCGAGTCGCTCGTGCTTACACAAAAGCATATGCAGTCGATGCTTTCTATCGGGTGCTTGCTTTATCTAAGCCCCTCGAAAGAAGGGGCGTTTACCTATCTTAGAGGCACACATCAGCTTCAAGCACCAAAGGGATCTGAATGGTCTAATTACAGCGCAGCCGAACAAGCTGAAATGATGAGCACCCGCGTCCGCATAGACGGCGACGTGGGCGATCTCGTCATTTTTGATCCGCGTGGTTTTCACGGCCCGGATCTGCCAAGCACAAAGCCCCGGCTCGCTATCGTCTTTCATTTCTACAATACAAATATTTTTGGGCCCCGGCAGCTTATGCCGTTTCCGGTTTATGCAACCGATCTGGCCCGCTTGTCCGAGCGTCAGCTTCGCGTTCTCGGGGTTGGTGCGAAATCTTTTTACGATCCTCTGCATTTCGGCAATCGCATTCGCGGTACCAGAGCCTACCGAATCTCCAGGTTGCTTCTCGAAAATGCGTTCATCGCGGAACATGTGCAGAGAAAGCTGAGAAATCTTCTGCAGAAGAAGGCACGATGACGGCGCCCGGACCGCTCGGCGACCTGTCAGCATATGTGGGCCGAACCGCGGGCCTGTTCGATCGTCTCCACGGACCTTTTGAGCCCGCTGGGCAGGCAAAGGATTGGGGACGCAGGCTCAAGCGGTGGAAAGAGGCCGTTGATCCGGGAGGGTGCCCCGGCGCCTTGGCCATAAGGTTGAAGCATCTCGGTCTTAGCGAAGAACGGCTCCCCTCTATACTGGGGGAAGTGACCCTGACTCGTGGCGCGCCTCAGCCTCAGTGGCTCGACGACCTGCTCGAGATCCTCGAAAGCTGTGGGCCCGGTTCAAATATCGATCAGTTCATAGCAAGCGCCGCGTCTGTTGGAACAAGAGCGCTTCACTCGATAGAAGATAAGGCGGGGGTCATCCTGCAACCCGAGGTGCAGGCGTCTCTTAAATCCAGCTTTGAGAAGCTGATCCGCAACATCGCCGGCGAGGTCATCGAGTACGAGCGCAGAACTCGAAGAGCTGCAGCAAGCACTGCATTGACGCGATTGCTCGGGCAAGAAAACTCCTACATTCGACTGCCTGCCACCCCCATCCTTCGCCGCTATCCGGTAGCGGCCAAATTGATGATGAGCACCTCATCGCAACTGGTCACCTGCGTGAAGGAATCCTTGCTTCGTTTGTCCGCCGACTTCGCTGAGCTGCGCCTCGCTTTCGATCTTCGATGCGAAAGTCCTATCGTGAGCAAGCTCGATCTGGATATGTCCGATCCGCATGAGCACGGTCGCACCGTTCTAGTTTTTGAGCTGCAGGCGAAAGAAAAGGTCGTCTACAAACCGAAGCCATTGCAGGCGGAAACATGGTTCAAGGACGTCCTTGCGCAAAATCCGTACACTGCGGGCGCCCTCGCGTCGTATCCGCGCCATTTGACCCGCGACGAATACGGCTGGTCATCATGGGTGCCGGAAGAAGAAGCCGACACTCCGTTCGAAAAAAGCCGCGGATTGGAACTCGCAGGCGCGACACTCTTTGCGCTCTATCGCGCACGAGCCACTGACGTTCACTTTCAGAACGTCCGCAGCGTTCGCGGTCTGCCAGTAATCCTCGACTGTGAGACCTTGTTGCACCCAGACCCCCGGGATACACTTCTTTCGCTGCCGATCCACCTTGCCAGCCAAGCCGCATATTGGGACTCGGTTTTGCGGACGATGTTTCTTCCCCAATGGATGGTGGATTCCGCGAAACAACCTGTGAGCGTCGGCGGCACGGGTCGGTTTCTTGAGTTCAGCTCCGACGACAAGGCTTCGGTTGCTTGCTATCTCTCAGGGTTCAGGGAGGCGTACGCCCACGCCTTGGCGAAGCCGGACGCTCTGCCGCGGCTGCCGGAAGGGCTTTCGCTCCGCTACATTTTGCGACCGACGCATTTGTATGGTGACTTGCTCAAACACTCCTTATCCCCAGCGTTCTTGCAGAACGCTATCGACCGCAGCCTCGAACTCGAAGTGCTTGGCCGGCTTTATATGCCGGCTGAGGAGACAAGGAGAGCGCCGCCGCTGACGCTTCTCGATACCGAAATCAAGGCGCTCGAACGGCTGGACGTTCCACGTTTCGTTTGGCGGCCCGGAAAGCCGCATTTGTTCGAGTGCGGGCAGATTGTATGCCACGATTTCTTAACTGGTGACCGGCCAGGGGCTGCGCCCCTGACCGCCGAAGACTTAGAGAATCAGTCCCAAATCATCGAAATGAACATGACCGCTTATCACGGTCACGGTGAGCGCCAACTCAGGTCATGCCTTAGCGCGGAAGGCGAATCGCTGGATTGGGACACCTGGCTTGCGAAAATCGAGGCGGATGCGTTGCGTTCGGCCGTGCGGCGTGGCGATGGGGAGATCGCATGGCTCAGCCCGCAGACGGTGCGCGGAACCGACCGTTATCAATTCGGGCCGCTCGACGCTTCGTTGTACGACGGCATTGCCGGGCTCGCTCTTTATCTCGCTTGGTCGGGGAAGATCTTGTCCAGCTCGTCGGCTATGAGAACGGCGTGCGACACGCTTCGGCCCGTTGCCGAGTTCTGCCGCCGGGAGCCGACGCGCGCCGTGAAAGTCTTTGGATGCGGAGGAATGCATGGCGTGGGCGGGTTGCTCTATGCGTTCCGGCACTTGAGCGCGATTACCGCCCAATCTCTCTTTTTCGACGCGTCAACCAAGCTTATCGCCGTCTTGCGGGAGCGGCAATGGCCGCTGGAGACCTCCGCCGACATGGTATTCGGTTCGGGGGGCCTTTTGTCCGTCTTGCTTGGAGAGGACACAGACATGGCGCAGGACGCCGCAGCGAACTGCGCCGCTCACATCCAACTTCGCGCCGAGAGAACGCCCGGAGGGCACCTTGCCTGGCGGGATGCTTCCGACAGATTCCAAACCGGCTTTTCGCATGGCAGTTCCGGCATCGCCTATGCTTTGGCGCGCTGGATAGCCGTTAGCGGCTCCGACGCTTTTCAGCGGCTTGTCGCCGCCGCTTGGGACTTCGAGGATTCCGCCTTCGATGCGGCGAACGCTAAATGGAAGAAGTACGGCGATGAGGACACGGACGCTTATGGCTATGCTTGGTGCCACGGCGTTCCTGGCATGCTTATGGGGCGGTTGACCCATGGGGCAGGTGCTTGGGCCGATCGCCTGCTTATGGGCCGCCCCGGCATAGAGCTGCTGGTGCCGGCGACCGCTCTGACGCTCCATCAGGTCTGCTGCGGGCATATGGGTCGCGCTCTTATCGCCGAAGACCTTGCCCGCGCCTTGCCTCATCTGTCCGCTGCGCTTAGACGCGTGCGCAACGAAGAACTCAACGCCTTCGAGGGAACCGAGGGCTCGTTCCTTCTTCTGCCGGGGGTGCCGGCGATGGCCCTTCACCTCGGCCTGATGCAGGGGACGAGCGGCATCGCACTTGGTCGCCTCGCCTTGTTCGACATGAGGATTCCAGCTTTTTGGAGGTTGGCATGAAAGCGCAGCTCGACCGCGACGGTTACGCTGTCATACGGGGCGCGGTCCCGATAGAGCTGGTCGTTTGCGTCAAACAGCAGTTGGCGCGGCGCATCGCCGGAAAACCAATCGAGCTCGCCGAACATGATGGCGCTGTCATCGCGGCTTTCCAACAGGATCGGCGCTGCCACCACCGGCGTTTTGACGAACTGGGACCGTCCGCATTTGATCTGATTTTTTGCGGCGTATTTTACGAGGCGGCTCAGGAAGCGCTGCGCGCCGACCTCACATTGAACCCTACTCAGCATGTGCGGGCCAAATTACCCACTGCCCTCTACGAGACCGCCACCGGCAAGCCCGATCCGGATGTCGTGCCCTGGCATCAAGACGCGTTTGCGAGCGACGGCCATCCGTCGGTTTTCAACATGCTCACTTTCTGGGTTCCCCTTGCGCCGGTCAGCCAAGCGAACGGAACCTTAGGCGTCTATTTGGGCAGCCATCGCAAAGGCTCTCTTTTCCACCGCGCTCACGGTCTATCAGTAAATGAAGCCAAAGCCATTTGGATTGACGCGCGACCGGGAGACTTTGTCGTTTTCCATAAGCACCTTGTCCACGGCTCGGGCCTGAACTCCACTAGCGGAATCAGGTGGAGCCTCGATTTTCGCGTTCAGTCCGCCGGGGCGGACTGCGGCCGGAAAGACGCATCCAGCATCCCATTCGTGATGCTTGCACGCGGAGACCGTGTGCGCCGCAGCGAGGTTTTCGGCCAATGGCTGGCTCAGCAAAATGAGATTGGAACCTACGCGTGAAACCTCATTGCATGTTTTCGATCATGCTTTACGAGAAGGCTGAAACAGGCCTTTCCTGCGCCATTCCCGATCTTCCGGGGTTTCTCGGCGCCATGGAGCGCGACGTTCGCAGCGCGTTACGCGAGCGGTCGGCACCAGAGGCGCCGCGAATCCTCGAAGACCCTCTGCTCAGTCCCATCCGCACGTTTTTCACAGAGCAGGTCGCCGAGGTCGCGCAAACGTCGCCTGCCAATGTTCAATGTGTTCGCAGCTGGTGCCTCATCTGCCGCGATAGCGAGTACGTCTTTTTCGATCAACGCCAGTGGTGGCGGCATCCCCAGCCATCGATTGGATCCGGGCTTCACAATCACTTGCCGTTTCACTTTACCGGCGTGTACTATGTGTCGATACCGGCCGGGACAAACCAGCCGATATCCTTTCTCAATCCGCTTCCGTCGTCCTTCGGGCACCCCGACTGGTTCGAGTTCCACCCCCGTTCAGAAATGTTTCTCTTGTTCGAGAGCCATCTTTGGCATCGCGTCTTGCCCGCCCGCGCCGCGGTCGGCGACCGGATTTGCTTGAGCATGGACGCACTCGTGCTTGCGTGATCGATGCTTGAGATGGCGGCCACATTGCGGGAGTATCGGCTTTTTTGGCTCCACGAGCCGCTTGCCCGGAAATACATCATTGCGACATTGATCGACGACGTTGGCGTCGCGGCTTCTATATGGACGTCGCAGTTAATCACCACGAGGATGTTTATCTCGCAAACCGACCGCGCCTCGGTGATGAGCCCTTTCCTCATCGCCCTTATTTTGGGGATAGTTCTCGGCGGCCCGCTGGCGGACAGGTCGCGGAGGAAGGCTTCGCTGTTACCGCTAGCGCGGTGGCGCGTGGTTCTGATCATCCGTACGTTTGAGACCCTCGCTCTCGCATATCTTGCTCTCCAACTCGCGAGCGGCGCTCCGTCTGCATGGACGATCACGCCTTACATCGTCGTTGGAGGGTTCTGCCGCGCGCTGGCGCGGCCTAGCCGGCAGGCTTTCGAAGCCGACCTGCTGCTTGTCACTAACCCGATGCCTGCTGCCGATGGAGGGACAGCCGCTGTCAAGCTACACCTCGCTGTGTCAACGTCGCTGCGAGAGCTTGCGAACACGCTTGCGGATCTCGTTGGCCTCGCCGCGGGCGGACTGTTAGTCTCTGCCGTCGGCGGAGCGCTTTGGGTGCCGTTCGCGTTCGATATTCTTACCAATCTTGCCTTCATCCTACTCGTTGCCGGTTCATGTCGGCCGCTAATTGAAAGGTCAACGGACGCTCCGGCCACGCAATCGATCCCTTGCCTTAAACACCTCCGAGCATCCCTGACGCCAAAGCTCCTTCTGGCGGCCGGCCTCGGCTTGCTGGTTGGCGCAGTCAACGAATCTTATGATGGCAAGATGGTCTTGATGCACCAAATGGGTGCCCCCGATGAGACAATCAGGTTGTCGGAATTTTTCTGGCAGCTTGCGACCGTTTTAGGACTCTTGGCTCTGCCGCGCATCACCGCTGCCATCCGCAAGCTTTTCATAAGCTTCGCCTGGCTCGTCGCGATCGGCGGCGCCGCCGCAGTTGCGGCCGCAGTCGCAATTGGGTCAGGCAATGCACACCTGTTCGTCGTAATATTGTGCGGCACCAATTTTATTTCAGCGCTCGCTCTCTATATCCCCATCATAGTGTTGATCGATGGCTCATCGATTGAACATCGAGGATCAGCTATCGCTGCGTATATCCTGGCAGGATTGGTCGTAAATCTTTTAATGCAGCAAATCGCCGCCATCCTGACGGGGTTCATGTCCATCCACCAAATGTTGCTTTACCTGGGCATGACGCAATCAGTTTTGGCGCTAAGCTTGGTCGTTTCTTCCAAGCGAGTCAGCAACTAGGATCTCAAAACTGACGATGTCTTATCAATTCGACGCTCCGTGCATGTATGAAGATGAAACTCTGGATCATGTGCCCGCTTTCCGTAGTCATTTGCATGACGCTTTTCTACGGAATGCGCATCTCATCTATATCGGATGGCACATACACGTTCCGATGATCGACTATTACTGTAGCTCGTTCCGTTCCATTGCCATCATCGAATTGTGGCCGGGAAACGCGCGACTTGCGCGAGAAACACATCCTCATGCCGAAGTGGTCGAAACCGACCTTCGCGATTATACCCCTCAATCTCTGGAGGGAGGTGCAACTCTGCTGTGGCAGCAAGGCCCGGAGCATCTCACGGCCGCCGACGCCGAGGTCGCGGTTCGGCGCTGGAAAGAGCATGTTCGGACAATCATTCTTGAGGCACCGAATGGGAGCCGCCATCAAGGAGGCGCAGGGAGCAATCCTTTCGAGGCCCACCTCAGCGTCTGGTCCAGGGGAGATTTTTCCCGTCTCGGTTTTTGCAACGCCCTTTTTATGGACCCCGATCGTTGCGGAGCTATCATCGGCTATTGGGAGCAGACGCGAGATGTCAATCGGCGTCCTGCTTACGCCTGAAAGTCAGCTAGCTTGAGGAGGCGGTAGGGCATCGGTGCGGTTATTGTCGCGATGACGGCGAGACGCGGAATCATATTTGCGAGATCGTATCGCCGGTTGAAGCGGTATTCGAATTCAGCGAGGTAGCGTGGGACGTGTTTCTCGCCGACGGCGCGATAGGTTCCAACGATCGCCGACTTGATGTTGCCGAGTGCGGTGTTGACCCATTTGAAGGCGGGGGTTTTCACGGCTTTCTTTCCCGAGCCGGTGATGATTGCGGTGTGCGCGCAGCCGGCGTCCGTGACGGCGGCGAAACAGTTCAGCCCGTCGGAGACGACCTCTGCGCCGCTTTCGAGCGCCGCGCAGGCGAGTTTACGTAACTCAGCCTTGCTGAATGCCTTTACGCGCCGCAGGATGATCTTGTGCGGCTTGCCGTCATTCGTCGTCTCGACGGCGGCGACAAAAGGCGTTTTACCTTCGGCGCCGCGCCCCACGGAGCCCTCCCGTTCGCCGCCGAGGTAGGCGTCGTCCATCTGCACCTTGCCCTTCAGGCGCTTCTTCGCGTTGCGCTCGAGCATGACCTGCGCCAGCTTGTGCTTCAACTTCCATGCGGCATTGTAGGTGATCCCGAGCCGCCGTGACAGTTCGAGGCTGGAGATTCCCTGCTTGGATTGCGTAAGGTGATACATCGCCTTGAACCATACGCGCAGCGGCAGTTTGCTCGACGCGAAAATCGTCCCCGCGCGCACTGATGTTTGTTTGCGGCAAGCGTCGCATTGGAACAGCTTGCGCGCGCCGCGCTTCACCACGCAATGCGCCTTGCCGCCGCAATCGGGACATTCGAACCCCTCGGGCCAACGCCAGGCGACGAGCGATGCGTGGCATTGCTCCTCGCTTCCATAGGCTGCGTCGAAGGCGCTCTCGCTCAGACCTTTCTGAAATTGCACCTTGTTGCGTGACATCCGTCTTGTCCTCTTCAAATCAAAGTGTTCTGCATTTGTTCTATCCGATAAAATCAAGCTGATCAATAGGCGTAAGCAAGAATGGCTTTGTCTGCGACACTGATACGCGTGGACATTCGCGTCCGAACGGACGGACGCTGGCCGAACTCGTGGTCGATGCTTCGGAAGGTTTCGTTCCGCTCTGGGCC
>Ga0194120_10009954_pt1 | contig 11901 bp, 7 predicted proteins | sample TA2MahCa65mmetaG_FD_148642 | JGI IMG/M metagenome (GOLD analysis project Ga0194120, IMG submission 148642) | Freshwater microbial communities from Lake Tanganyika, Tanzania - TA2015019 Mahale Deep Cast 65m | ecosystem: Environmental > Aquatic > Freshwater > Lake | place: Tanzania: Lake... | reverse complement strand
CGGCACGTTGTCGGCGCCAGCGGGGGCGAGGCAGTTGCCGGTGCCCTGGTCGCAGGTGTCGTTGGTGCACGGGTTCTTGTCATCGCACACCTTGTTGGTGCCCTTGCAGGTGCCGCCGGCGCAGGCGTCGGCGGTGCACGGGTTGTCGTCGGTGCACGGGCTGCCGTCGGCGTTGGTCGAGACGCACTTGCCGGCGTTGCATGCTTCGGCGGTGCAGGGGTTGTTGTCGCTCGGACAGTCACTATTCTGGGTGCACGGCTTGGTGCAGTTGGGGATGGCGCTGAACACGCACTTGCCGCTCTGGGCGTCGCAACTGTCGGTGGTGCAGGTGTCCTTGTCGTCGCAGACGAGCGCCGTGCCGCCGCAGGCGCCCTTGGTGCAGATGTCGGTGGCGGTGCACAGCTTGCCGTCGTCGCACTGGGCGCCGTCGGTCACCGGCGTCGCGGTGCACTTGCCGGTGGCGGCGTCGCAGGCGTCGGTGGTGCAGGCGTTGTTGTCCTCGCAGACCGCCTTGGCGCCCGCGGTGCACTTGCCGGCCGCGCAGGTGTCGTTGACGGTGCACAACAGGCCGTCGTTGCAGGCGTCGCCGTCTTTGACCGCGGCGTTGGCGCATTTGCCGTCGGCGGCGTTGCAGCTGTCGGTGGTGCAGTCGTTCTTGTCGTCGCAGTTGGCTTTGGCGCCGGCCGCGCAGGTCGAGTTCGTGCACTTGTCGCCGGTCGTGCACAGGTCGCCGTCGTCGCAGGGCGCCGCGTCGGTGGCGGTGTTGGCGCACTTGCCGGCGTTGCACTTGTCGGCGGTACAGCCGTTCTTGTCGTTGCAGTCGGCGTCGCCGGTGCAGTTGCCGCCGCAGCCGACGATCGGCTTGGTGATGCAGTTGCCGTTGGCGGTGTCGCAGGCGTCAGCGGTGCAGGCGTCCTTGTCGTCGCACACCTTCGGAGTGCCCACGCACTTGCCCGCGCTGCACACGTCGGTGGTGCAGGCGTTGCCGTCGCTGCAGGTCAGCTTGTCGTCGTTGGCTGCGGCGCAGCCCTTGGACGGGTCGCAGCTGTCGGCGGTGCACGGGTTGCCGTCGTCGCAGGTCTTCTTGGCACCGGCACACGCGCCGGCCGCGCACTTGTCGTCGCTGGTGCAGGCGCTGCCGTCGTCGCAAGCGCTGCCGTCAGCACCCGGCGTCGACACACACGACCCACCCTTGCAGGCGTCGGCGGTGCACGGCTTGCCGTCGTCGCAGTTCTTGACCGCGCCGGTGCAGGCGCCGTTGACGCATTTGTCGTCGCTGGTGCAGGTGTCTTTGTCGTCGCAGGCGCCGTCGGTGTTGGCGGTGACGCACTGGCCGCCCTGGCACGCATCCTTGGTGCACGGGTTGCCGTCGTCGCAGGTTACGGCCTTGCCGGCGCACTTGGTGTTGGCGCAGGCGTCGCCATTGGTGCAGGCGTCGCCGTCGTCGCAGTTGCCGCTGGCGGCTGCGAACTCGCAGGTGCCGCCTTTGCAGCTGTCGGTGGTGCACGGGTTGTTGTCGTTGCAGTCCAGGGCCTTGCCAGCGCAGGCCCCGCCCGCGCAGACATCGCCGCTGGTGCAGGCGTTGCCATCGTCACATGCGCCGCCGTCGACCGGAGCCGCGCCGCACTTGCCCGCGGTGCACTTGTCGGCGGTGCACGGTTTCTTGTCGTTGCAGTCGCCGTCGGCCTTGCATTCGTTGTTGCAGCCCGGGATCGGCGCCGAGGCGCACTTGCCGGTGGCCTTGTCGCAGGCATCGGCGGTGCAACTGTTGCCGTCGTCGCAGGCCACGGGCTTGCTGGCGCACGCGCCGGCTGCGCAGGCGTCGTCGCTGGTGCAGGCGTTGCCGTCGTCGCACAGGCCGCCGTCTTGCACGTTGGCGGTCAAACACTTGCCGGTCTGGGCGTCGCAGCTGTCGGCGGTGCAGGTGTCGCCGTCGTCGCATTTCTTGGGCGACGCCACGCAGGCACCGGCGGCGCATGCCGGGCTCTGGGTGCACAGTTCGGCCACGCTGCACAGGGTGCCGTCGGCCGCGTTGACGATCTCGCACTTGCCGGCGTTGCACACGGCGGCCTTGCACGGGCCGATCTTGACCTTCATGGCGCAGTCGAGGTCGGCGACGCATTCGGGCGGCGCGACATCGGGACTGACTTCGGCGACGACGTCGGGCGCGATTTCGGGGCCAACGGTGCTGTCGGGATCGGGCGCGGTCTCGGCGACCGCATCGGTCCCGGGAGCCACCTCTCCGACCGGCGGCACGTCGGGCTGGGCGACTTCGGGCACCACGTCAGGGTCAGGCGATGCGGTGTCGCCGTCCACGGGCTGCACGGCGTCGGCGTCCTCGACCAGCACGACGTCCGTCCCCACGGTCGTAGAGTCGACGTCAGCGGTGCCGTCTTGACCGACGGTGGTGTCGACCGGCCCGGCTTCGGAGCCCGCGGCGTCGGGCGGGGTCGGCACGTCTGGCGCGACGGCGGTGTCGCTGCCAGCCCCCGTGTCGACCGCGACCGCGCCATCGAGCGCAGCGACGTCGGCGCCCCCAGAGGTGTCGTTGCCGGCGTTGGCGGAGGTGACCACCGTCGCGTCTTCACCGCAGCCCCACAAGGCCGCGCCAACAACAGACAGCCAGAAAGTGGACCTCGCGAGGCCGCGCTTTGCCGCGCCCCTCGGACATCGACTGGGATGCAAATGGTCGTTCATCGAATCCTCCCTCACGGCCCTTGGCGGCTGCTCCAGAATGGCGTTGCGGTCGCGCGGCGCGCGCGGCGCCGGGTGGTGGTGTCGGACTCCGGCGCGGAACCGACGACCACTTGGCGAATTGTCGACGCGGTTGATGCGCCCGCAAGCATGCCTGTCAAGTCCTCGCAGTCGCACACAGATCTTTCCACTCCGCCAGCGTTGGCGAAACCGCTGCATGGGGCCATGATTGCGCGACCGCGATTGCCGTGCCGGCAAAGGGCGCTGGCGCTCTCTATGCAATCCGCGGACGTTGCCGTTCACGAACAGGGAGGAACCCGTGCGCACACAATTTCGAACCACCTTGCGCAGCGCGCTGACCGTCGCGGTCGCGGCGCTTGCCATCGCCGGCTGCAAGAAGGAAGAAGCCAAACCCGCAGAGGCCAAGGTGCCCGAGGCGCCCAAAGAGGCCCCAAAGGAGCAAGCCAAGGAGGCCCCGAAGGAAGCTCCCAAAGAGGAGCCGAAAGCCGCGGCGCCAGCGCTGGTGCTCGCCGAGGACAAGGACAAGGAGATCCGCGCCAAGATGGAGTCGGGCAAGCCCGAGGACCTGCTGGCCGTGGCGCGGGAGACCTTCGACTACTTCAACGCCGCCAAGGTCAAGGCCGACAACTCCGGCTTTGAAGACGGCCAGTTGGCACCCAAGCTCGCCGACGCGCTGGTCAACAAGTTCAAGGCCGCAGCCGCAGCCGGAGCAGACGCCGCCGCCAAGCAGAAGCTGGTGGACGACTTCGCTGGCGTCGTTGGCCCCAACGTGTCGGGTGCCAAGACCAAGGTGCACCTGGAGTGGCTGTCGAACACCCCGGCGTGCGCGATTGTGGCCGGCAGCCCCGCGGCGGTCGACGCTGCGGCAGGCGCGTTCGCGACCGTTGCGAAGGATGTGCACAGCGGCTTGCTCAGTTGCCTTTTCCAAAGCGGCCCGCAGATGGCCAACAGCTACTTCGGCATCGCCGACGACGCCAAGGCCAAGACCGCGCGCCTGGGCAAGGCGCTCGCCGGCACCGCCGACCCAGCGGCCGTCAAGGACCTGCTCGGCCGCCTGCCGATGTTCAACCCGGCGCCGGGTGTGGACGAGTTCGGCGACGCCGCGGTGGCCAAGTACAACGCCGCCGACAAGGAACTCATCCAGGCGCTCGGCCAGGCGCTCAAGACCGCCTGCAACACCAAGCAGTTGGCCGACTATGCCGGCAAGGTCGGTGCCCTGCCCGACCCGCTCAAGGGCGAGCTCAAGCCCATCGCCGACGACTTGGTCAAGACCGCTGGCGAGAGCTGCAAGAAGTAGCCGGATCTGGCCTGGCGGGCGGCTCCCTCGTACACTCGGCGGGCCGCCCGCTGCGGCGCTTGGTGCCGCGTTGCCAGCCCCGACACCTCCTCACATCCACGTTTTCGCCTGGGCATTGGCGTGCATCTGCACCGTCGCCTGCCGCCCGGGCCTCGACGACGCGACAGCGACGCTGGCGGTGCCCAGGTCGCTGCCGCCGTTCGCCGCCCTGCCCCAACCGGCCGCAACACTGCAGCGCTCGCAAGAGTTGACCGCAGAAGCCCGCGAAGCCCTGCGCAGTGGCCAGGAGACGCAGGCCTTGCAGGGGCTTACGCTGGCGCTGACGACCTGCCCCGCCGACCCGGACGCCCGGCTGGAGTTGGCGCGGTTTTTTGCGACGCGCGGCCGATCATCGGTGGCCCTCGAACTCTTCAAGCCCGTGCGCGCTGCGTTGGCGTCGTGCGGTGCCTGCCAGGACCTGCTGCAACGGGCGGCCGAGGACCCGGCGTTCTTTCACCTGCGCAAGACGGACGAGGGTGCCGCGCTGTTTGCGGGCCTGCCCAAGCATCCGCTGCCGTGGAAGAAATGGGCGACCGACGCCGCGGCGGCCCTGCAAGCCGGCGACCCCGCGCGGCTGCTGCCGTTCATCCACAGCGAGTTCCCGTACGACTTGCTGCGCAGTTGTCCGGCCTGCAAGAACCCGGCAGCCCAACAGGTCCAGCGGCGCACGCTGACCGGCCCATTGGCGGCCGGAAAAATCGCACAGCGCTTTGACACCGCCCATCCCGAGGCGCGCGGTGTGCCGCTCGACCTTGCAGGCGAACCGACGTGTACAGCGGGGTGCTGCGACTGGCAGGCGAGCGCGCCACCGGCCGAGAAGCGCGTTCAGCTGCAACGCCTTTGCTTCTGGCCTGTTACACCTGGACGCGCCGCGCTGACCGCAATCGCCTTGCGCTACGGGCCGACGGACGAATAGGCGTTCACCTTACGCCTTCGGCCGAAAAGCCACCACGCGCGCCGGGTCGGTCTGCAGGAACGGGCCGCCAATCAAATCCACGCAATACGGCACGGCGGGCATCACCGCGTCCAGGCATTCGGCGATGGCTTTGGGCTTGCCGGGCAGGTTGATGACCAGCGACCGGCCGCGGACGCCGGCGATCTGCCGCGACAAGATGGCGGTGGGCACCTGGCGCAGGCTGGCCGCGCGCATCTGTTCGCCGAACCCGTCGAGTTCCTTGTCGACGATGGCGCGGGTAGCCTCGGGCGTCACGTCGCGCAGCGCCGGACCGGTGCCGCCGGTGGTGACGACCAAGCAGCAATCGGCCTCGTCGCACAGCTCGCGCAGCGTCGCTTCGATAAGCGGTTGCTCATCGGCGATGAGGCGGGCCACGGGCTCAAACGGCGTGGTCAGCGTCTCGCGGAAGTACGCCAGGATGGCGGGGCCGCCGCGGTCCTCGTAGACGCCCTGGCTGGCGCGATCGCTGACCGTCACGATGCCGATGCGCACGGCTTGCTTGGATTCACTCATTTCCTTCTCGCTTTCAGCGCACACCTGCGCCCGCCGCGACCGGCCGCGCCGGCTGGACCAACACGCGGCGGCCTTGGTCGCCTTCGCTGACCAGCACCATGCCGTGGCTCTGCAGGCCCATCATCTTGCGAGGCGCCAGGTTGGCCAGCACCAGCACCTGTTGGCCGACCAGTTCGGCGGGCGCAAACGACTCTGCGATGCCGGACAAGATTTGGCGGGGCGCCGCTTCGCCGAGGTCGATTTCGAGGCGCAGGAGCTTGCTCGACTTGGGCACCGCCTCGGCGACCAGCACGCTGCCGACGCGCAGATCGAGCGCGGCGAACTGGTCGATCGGGACGTCTGGGCGAGCCGGGTTCGCGTCTGGCCGAGGCGGGGATGTTTCGGACTGGACGCGGGACGGTGCTGCCGCGCCCTCGGAAGGTTGGGTTGCGGTCGGCGCGGCCGGCGCGGCGGTCACCGGCGCCACGTACTCGTGCTTGGCAAACAGCGGGGCGCCGCTGGCCACGGCCGCTCCAGGGCTCAGCTGGCCCCACTGCAGGCCCGCAAGCTGCACAGGCGACCCACCGGCCCCGACGCGGCGCAAGATCTCAGGGGCGCTCGACGGCAACAGCGGCTGCAACAAGGTCGCGGCGATGCGCAGGCCCTCCAGCGCGCAGTACAGGGTCTGGCCGGCCGCCGCCGGGTTGTCGCGCACGGTGCGAAACGGCGCGTCGTGCTGGATGAGCTCGTTGAGCCGGCCGACCAGGGCCAGACCATCGGCGGCCAGGCGGTGCAGGCGAAAACTGCGGATGGACACCGCGGCAGGCGCCGGTCGATCGCCCGTCCACACCGGATCGGCCACGTCGGCGGCGGTCGCCGGCCGCAGCAGCACCTCGGCCAGCTCGCGCACTGCAGCCTGGGACGCGGTCGTCGGGTCGGGGCTCGCGGGCGACGGCACCTTGCCGTCAAACCACTTCTCGACCAACGCCACCGTGCGCTGCACGAGGTTGCCGAGGTCATTGGCCAACTCGACGTTGTTGCGGCGCACCACCGCCTCTTCGCTGAAGTTGGCATCCTGGCCGACCACCATCTCGCGCAAGACGAACCAGCGCAGCGCCTCAGGGCCGTAGCGGTCGGTGATGTCCAACGGGCTGACGACGTTGCCAAGGGATTTCGACATCTTGGTGCTGTCGACGAGGAACCAGCCGGTGGCAAGGAAGGTGCGCGGCAACCACGCCTCGCGCGGCCGGTCAAAGGCTTCGGCGAGGCCCATCAGCATCGTCGGCCAATACACTGCGTGGGTGGTCAGGATGTCCTTGCCCAAAAAGTGAGCGACGTGCGGCCACCAGGCGGCGTAGTTCTCGGCACCGGTCGCCGCCGGGTCGGGCCAGCGCGAACCGTCGGTCGGTGGTTCGGCGTCGAGAAACCCGATGGCGGTCGCGTAGTTCAGCAGCGCGTCGAACCAGACGTAGGTGACGTAGTCGGGGTCAAAGGGCAGCGCAATGCCCCACGACAGCCGCGAGCTGGGACGCGAAATGCACAAGTCCTGCAAAGGCTTGTCGAGAAAGCCCAACACCTCATTGGCACGGTGGGCAGGGTGGATGGCGATGGCGCCACTGGTGATGGCGTCGCGCAGGACCGACTGGTACTGGCCCATCTTGAAGAACCAGTTCTTCTCCTTGAGCCGGACGACCTGCCGACCACAGCTCGGGCAGTTGCCGTCCTGCAGCTCTTTTTCCGTCCAGAAGCGCTCGTCGGGCACGCAGTACCAGCCCTCGAACTCGCGCGGCACCACCAACCCGCGGTCGTGCAAACGCTGCAAGGCGCGCTGCACCACCGCCTTGTGCCGCGGCTCCGTGGTGCGGATGAACTGGTCGGGTTCGCACAACAGGCGCGGCCACACCGCCTTGAATGCCGCGTGCAACTCGTCGCAGTGCGCTTGCGGGTCGATGCCGCGGCGGGCCGCCGCTTCCTGCACCTTCTGGCCGTGTTCGTCGGTGCCGGTCAGCAAGTAGGTCTGATCGCCCAGCAACCGGTGCGCGCGCGCCGCCACGTCGGCCAGAATCGTGCAATACGCGTGGCCGATGTGCGGCTTGTCGTTGACGTAGTAGATCGGCGTGGTGACGTAGAAGCGCTCGGGCATGCAGAACGGCGGCCGACCTCGCGGCGGGCGCGCAGGGTAGCACGGGATTGCGGCCTGGGCGACGTGGGGGCGAGTCGACCAGCCTGCCGGCAGAGCAACGGCATCGCGTGGTGAGCTGCCAGCCAGGCCTCGGCGCGCATCGCTCGCTCAACCACACCGGCCTCGGTCGGGCCAATTTGACGCCCGCGGCCGCCGCGTGCGCCAATGGCTGACCATGAGCCACGCCGCCACCCCGACCCTGACTGAACGACTGGCAAGGCGCTACGCGCGACTGGCCGTGCGGCGTCCATTCGCGGTGCTGGCGGTCGCGCTGGCCATCGTCGGCGCCTGCGGGTGGTACGGCAGCGGCATCCAGATCCGTTCGGACCTTGCCGACCTCTTTCCCGAGAGCACCCCGGCCGTGCAGGTCGCGCGCGTGGCGCAGGACACGCTGAAGTCCGCGGCGCAATTGACGCTGATGATCGGCAGCCCCGACCGCGCCAAGAACCGGGCGATCGCCGAACGCGTGTGCGCGACCGTCAAGGACTGGCCGGAGGTCGCTGCCCTGGACTGCCGCCGCGAGGTCGAGTTCTTTCGCAAGCACGGCGCCCTCTTCCTGAGCGTCGCGGAACTCGAGCAGGTGGATCGCGACGTCGCCGAGGCGGTCCGCAAGGCCACCGAGCGGCAGTTGGTCGACGACGCCTTGACGGAGGGGCTGGACGACGCGGCGACACCGACTGCGCCGCAGGCCGCCGGGCCAGCGATGGCGGCGGCGCCGGCAGACGCCATTTCGCCGACGACGGCCAGCCGCTTCAAGCTGCCCACCGACGACGACCTCAAGAAGCGATTCGCAGGCGACGACATCCGCGAATGGGACGAAAGCGCGGACGGTACCGCACTGGCCGTACGCATCTTCCCGACCATCGCCCAGAGCGACGTCGAGAAATCCGCGGCCTTCGTGCAGCGCCTCCGAGACACGGTCGATCGCATCAAGGCCGAGATCAACCCGCCGGCCACCGTCGCCATGTCGGGCGACTACGCCGAGATGTCCGCCGAAATCAGCAGCATCAGGAGTGGCCTGCTGGTCACCTCGACGCTGGCGCTGCTGGTCATCGCCGCCATCCAGGTGCTGCACTTTCGCCGCTGGCGGGCGCTGCTGTTGATGACCGTGCCGCTTTTGGCCAGCAGCGCGCTGACGCTGGCTTTCGCCAACGGCACGCTCGGCTACCTCAACGTCATCACCGCCTTCATCTTCTCGATGCTTTTCGGGATGGGCAACGATTTCAACGTGTACACGCTGAGCCGCTACCACGAGGAGCGCGCCGCGGGTCGCTCGCCGGCCCAAGCCGTGGAAGAGACCGCAGCGGGCATGGTGCGGGCGCTGCACCAGGCCGCGCTGACGACATCGGTGGCGTTCTTTGCGCTGACGGTCCTCGAGTTCCGCGGCTTCTCGCAGTTCGGGCTCATCGCGGGCGTCGGCGTCGAACTGGCCCTACTGTGCACCCTGGGCTTCTTCCCGCCGCTCATCATCGCGCTCGACCGTCTGTCGCCCGACCGGCCCGTCACGGCAGCGCAGGCGGCGGGCGCGCGGTGGATGGGCGCAGTCGCCGACCCGCGCTTTGCCCGGTTCTTTCTCGTCGCGATGGGGCTGCTGACGTTGGCGTCCTTTTTCATCGCTCGCAACTACGATTTTGAGACGGATTTTCGAAAGTTGCGCACCGTGGTATCCCAGCGCCCGCCCCAAGCCGGCGAGGCCGAGAGCCCGCAGGCCGAGCGCAAACGGCAGGCGCAGTTGCTCGAAGAGAAGGTCCGCGCCGAAAGCTCGGGCCGCACCGGATCGCCCATCGTCGTGGTCGCTGACAGCGTGCAAGACGCCGCCCACATCCACGCCCAGCTGGAGGCGCACAGGGGCGCGTGGCACCGCGTTCGCTATTTCGTGTCCATCCACAGCTTCGTCGCCAAGGACCAGGCCAGCAAGTTGCCGATCATCGAACGCATCGCCAAACGGTTGCGCGACAAGCGCGAGGCGCTGACGGGTCAGGACGCCGTCGACGCCGACCGGGCGCTGGACCTGCTGCCGTCAAGAGGCTACGGACCGAACGACCTGCCCGATTTCGTGCGCAAGCGCTTCCTGGACAAGCACGACCGCGTGGGCCGCTTCGTGCTGATCTACGCGCGCGGCAACCTCGCAGAGGCCAACTCGATCCGCGAAGTGACCAGCCAGGTTGGGCAGTTCCGGGTGCCGGACGGCGCGGGCGGCGAGCGCGTGTACCGCAGCACGGCCAGCTTCTTCATCCTCGCCGAGGCCGACGACATCGTGCGCAAGGAGGGGCCGATCGCGGTGCTGCTCGCGGCCCTGGCCGTATTCGCGGTCATCCTGTGGCACTTTGGGAACTTGCGGCTGTGCCTGTATTCGTTTGCACCGCTGGTGGCGGCGTTCGTGGTCTTTTTGGCGCTGGCGCACAGCCTGGATCAGGCCATGACGCTGTACGGCCGCGACCTCGGGCTTGCAGACCTGCCTGGCCTGTCGCTGAACCTGTTCTCGGTGACGACCTTGCCCGGCATCCTGGGCATCGGCATTGACGGCACCACCCACATCCTGCACCGCTGGTACGAAGAGGGCGACAAGGCCGACGTGCGCCAGATCGTCCAGCAGGTCGGCGGCGCGGCGTGGATTGCCCTGCTGACCACGACCGTTGGTTTCGCAACGCTCATGTTCCAGGACAACCGCGGCATGCAGACCATCGGCGCGATGGCCACGCTCGGATTGTTCTCGGTGTGCCTGCTGGCGAACCTGATTGCGGGAGCGCTCCTGGCGGTGTGGCCGCCCAAGCGTTCGGCGCCGACTACTGCCCCATGAACACCGCAGGCCGCTTGGCGAGGAACGCGGCCATGCCCTCGCGCTGATCGGCGGTCGCGAAACAGTCCGCAAACGCCCGGGCCTCTGCGTCGATGGCCGCGTCGAGGGACTGGTCCGCGCCTTGGGCGATGACGCGCTTGGCGGCGGCCACGGCGAGCGGTCCGCGGGTCGCGATGCGCCTGCCGAGATCGATCGCCTTGGCCAACAGCTCCTCAGGTGCGTGCAATTCCTGAACGACACCGTAGCGCAGCGCCTCGTCCGCACCGAACACGTCGCCCGAAAGCACCCAGCGCCGCGCGGCGTGCACGCCGATGATTCGCAGCAGCCGCTGCGTGCCGCCAAAACCGGGGATGACGCCGAGCGTGACCTCGGGCAGACCCAGCTTGGCCTTGGCCGACGCCAACACGATGTCGCACGCCAGCGCCAACTCGCAACCGCCGCCGAGCGCAAAACCGTTGACCGCAGCGATCACGACCTGGGGCATCTGGGCGATCCGCCGGGCCACCGCACCGCCGGCCCGCGCAAAAGCCAGCGCTTCGTCAGGGGCCATCGCCTGCATCGCCGCAATATCGGCGCCGGCCACGAATGCCTTTTCGCCCGCTCCGGTCACCACCACCGCGCGGATGGAGGGGTCGGGCGCCAGCGCGGTGAGGCGGTCGAGCAGCGCGACCAACAGCTCTGCGTTCAGTGCATTCAAGGCCGCAGGCCGGTTGAGCGTCAACACGGCGACCGGTCCGTGGTCGTCGCGCAGCACCAGCGCAGGGGCTGGCGCGGCAGATTCTGTTGTCATCGGGTCACCGCGCCGCCGGCGTCCAACGATCGCGACCGGCGGTCCAGCGCAAGGGCCATCGAGCGGGCTACTTGCCGCCGCGCTTGCTTGCCTTCAAGGGGTTGAGCACCTTGGTCTCGACCTTCTTCTCGATCTTGGCGTGCGTCGCGAAGTTGCACATGCCGCCCGCCCACTTGGCGCCCGGATTGGCGTAGCTGTTGCAGTGTCCCACCCCGTCGGCGAGGCGGACGTGGCCGCAACCGACGCACTGCGAGACGATCGGCTGGAAGCCGAACTTGCTGAATCGGGCTGACGTGGCGGCGTCGGCGGCAGGGGCGTTGATGGCGTCGGACATCGGATCCTCGGGGTCGGGCGGGCCTGAACGGCAAAGGGTGCGAAAAGTCGAAGGATTGCCGCGGCCAGGCCGGCGGCGAAGGGGCGACAGGATAAAGGCGGGGTGGGGTTTCGTCAACTGGGCGCGGGCGCCAGAATCCACCGCCCCGCGCCGGCCAGCCGCGGAGCGGCGGTGCCGGCGCCTTTTTTCGCCTCCACGCCGTGCCCGGCAGCGCCCGGCGGACCTTTTTTGCCCCCGGTTTTGCCGCCCCCCGCTGCGTTCCGCGCGTCCTAGGGGCGTTTGCGTGCGTTTGCGCCA
>Ga0194120_10009946_pt1 | contig 11908 bp, 10 predicted proteins | sample TA2MahCa65mmetaG_FD_148642 | JGI IMG/M metagenome (GOLD analysis project Ga0194120, IMG submission 148642) | Freshwater microbial communities from Lake Tanganyika, Tanzania - TA2015019 Mahale Deep Cast 65m | ecosystem: Environmental > Aquatic > Freshwater > Lake | place: Tanzania: Lake... | reverse complement strand
CGAGGCCCGCGACGGTCGTGCGCGGTGCCAACGAGCAGGCGGCCACGACCCCGGCGGCCAGCGCACCGCCGGCCGCGAGACACAGGTGCCGGCGCATCAGCGCAACTCCGCCGCGACGCCGCCGACGCCGTCCACGAAGACCGAGGCGGTGGCGCTGACCCGCGGATCGTCGATCGACGTGCAGGTGACCAGGACCGAGCCCCTGGCGGTATAGGGCCTGGCGACGATCGTCGCCTCGGGGTTGAACGAGTCGGTCGCGATCGTCACCAGGTCGGGCCCGGTCAGCTTCCAGGTGACCTCGTGGGGGAAGCCGTCCGAGGCGTCGAGGAAGCCTGTGAGCTTGATGCTGGTGCGGTACCGCTTGTCGGCCTTGCCCGTGGCGGGCGGCGCGTTGATGATCGAGGTGGCCGGCGCGAGAGTGATGGAGCGGATGATCAGCGGCGGCGGCGGCGGGATGGTGGCGGCCACGACGGCCGGCGGCGGGGCCTCGGCGACGATTTCCACCGGCCGTTCGGCCGCCGTCTTGACGATCTCGGTTGCCTCCTTTTTGATCGCCTCGACGTCGACCTTGCTGGCGGCTTCCTTGACTTCGGCCAGGAGGGCCGTGATGGCCGTGTCGAGTTCGACCAGGAGCAAGTCTTCCTCGGCCTCGACCTCGGGTTCGGGCTCGGGTGTGGGCGCCGGTGTGGCGCCGGGGGCCGGTGTGGGTGCAGGGGTGGCGGCCGGATCCGGCGTGGGCGTCGGCTTGGGGGTGGGTCTGGGCGTCGGGACGGGGGCTGGCGCCTGCTTGGCGAGGGTGTCGAGAATCTGCCCGGTGGTGGCGGTGAGGGCGGCCAGGGAGTTGCCCGCCTCCTGGCTCTTCTCGGCGGACTTCTTGGCGATGGTCTGGGCGACGGTCTGGGTCTTGGTGATCAGGGTGTCGAACGACAGGGCCGTGACGGCGACCGGGGCGCCGGATCCCTGGGCGGGGGTCGCAGCGCCCTTGTCCACCGCCTTGGCGACCGACCGGTCGATGGTCCTGGCGGCGGCTTCGATGGTCTCCTGCTTCTGATAGGCGACCATGGCGACCAGTTCGGTGCTCTTGAGCCCGCGGAAGCCTTTCTGGAGGTGGAAGTGCTTTCCGCCGTTGAGCAGCAGGATGTTGGTCATCGAGACCGTCGTGGTACCGGCGGTCAGGTCCACGGGGACGCCGCCGGTGGCGTTGGGGGCGACCGACACCGGGGACGACAGGAAGCCCGAGACCTCGCGGCCGACGATGGCGGTGGCCTGGATCATCAGTCCGCGCTGGCTGGCCGTCTTGGGGATCTTTGCGGCGTACTTGCCGTCCTTGCCCTGGATGACCGTCGCGACGGCCACTCCGGTGGACGGGTCGACCACCTCGATCAGGACGGTCGCGGGTTGTGGCCCGCCGTGGACCTGAGTGCGGTAACCCGCGCCGGCGTTGCCGATGAGTCCCGCGCCAGCGTTGCCGATCAGCCCTGCGCCGGCGTTGCCGATGAGGCCGGCCCCGGCGTTGCCGATCAAGCCTGCTCCGGCGTTGCCGATCAAGCCTGCTCCGGCGTTGCCGATCAAGCCTGCTCCGGCGTTGCCGATGAGGCCTGCTCCGGCGTTGCCGATGAGCGGGGCATTCCTCAGGGGCTCCTGGTTCTGGACGGGCGTGACGAACTGCGAAAGGCGCGTGTTGGCGCCCATGAGCGTCTCGCCCGCGAAGACCACCGAATCGTCCGAGAGCGCGAGAGTCTGGGCCTCGAGGGTCGATCCCTTGACCTCGATCGTAGGAATGGCGCTCTTCGCGGTGGTCTTTGCCGTGGGAAAGAACAACCGCGGCGCGCAACCCAGCAGCGTCGCTGCGGTTACGAGACCGGCCGCGCGGCGAAGGCTTCGACGCAGGAAGGTGTGGCCGCCCATTCCGGTGGCGACGGCTCCTCGTGATGGCTAGCGTACCACGTACGTATCGGAACGCACGCTGTTCTACGTGCTACCTAAGGATGATACCCGGATTGCCGGGTTAGCGACCGCAAAAGTGTGACGAAGCTGACGGCCGGCAAGCGGGGTTGGTCGGCCGGGCAAGGAAGAGAGGGTTCATCGTGTCTGGCCGGCGGTACAATCATCCCCGGATGCCGTTATCGATCCGCAGACTCCAGATCGCGCTGGCCAGGCGGCGGCAGCGCCCGGGATCCGGCTCGCCGCTCGCCTTTCTGCTCAAGAGGACCGCCGACGTGCAGTGGCCAGACCTCTCAGGTGTACTGGACGTTCCCTGGTGCGTCGTCGGAGCCGTGGCAACGCGCCTCTACATGCCCGAACGCGCGACGGCGGACCTCGACGTCGCCGTCGCAGGGGCTGATGCCGACCGCGCCGTGACTGCCGTACGGACTGCCGGGTTCGAATCACTGGGCGATCTGTCGATCGGCGGGTCCGCGTGGCGCACTCCGGAGGGCCAGGCCGTCGATCTCCTGTACCTGCTAGATGAGTGGGCGGGAGAGGCGATCGCCGAGGCTCAAGGCAACCGGGATCTCCAGGGCCTGCCCGTGATGCCCCTCCCGTATCTGGCCATCTTGAAACTCGACGCTTCTCGCCTGCAGGACGTCGCCGATCTCGGGAGGATGCTGGGCCAGGCGGGCGACGATCAGCTAGCCGCGGTCCGCGAGGCCGTGGCACGGTGGCGCCCGGCCGACTCCGAGGATCTCGAGGCGCTCATTGCATCCGGCCGGTGGGAACTTGGCCTCCAGTAAGGCGGCAAGGAGCCTACTCGGCGCGGCGTACAGCGTGGTTCTCGCGGTCTGCGACGTAGACGCGCCCCGCGGAGTCGACGGCTATCCCGACCGGGACGTTGAACTGGGCCGCCGACAGGGCGGACGGGGGCGAGACGTTTACGAAGCCGATGCTCGCCTGGTTGCCGCCGCCGTCATCGACATACCCGCCCAGGGGAGTCGAGACGGTTCCGCCGGTCTCGCTCATGTCCGAGATCTTGCGAATCACATGGTTCTCGGCGTCGGCGATCCATAGCTGGCCGAAGGCGTCGAACGCCATTCCGCAGGGGTTGCGGAACTTGGCGGTGGCGACCGGGCCGTCCTGGTGGCCGGTGGTGCCGTCGCCGTATCCGGCGTACAGCGTCGGGGCGGCGGGATTGGCCGCCTGCCATGTCGCCGCCGGCCAGCGGAAGATCGAGTCTATCTTGGCCATGAAGAGGTTGTTGGCGCCGTCGAACGCCAAGGCCCCCTGGTGCGTGCGCCCGGGGACGGACCCGACGATTTCCCCGGAACTCATGTCCACTATCCGGATGTTGTCGGCGAACCAGTCGCTCACGAACATCTTGTTGCCCGTGTTGTCTATGGCGATGGCGCCCGGCCCGGTGAACTTGCCCGTGCCAGGCAGGCCGAGGGCGTCCCCCGACGAGTCCTCGGTGCCGGCGAACACGGTGACGGCGCCGTCGGAGGCGATCTTCCGGACGACCAGGTGCGACCAGTCGGTCACGAACAGGCTGCCGGCCTGGGGGCCGGCCTTGGCGAAGGCCATGCTGTTGATGGCGTCCCAATCGCCGAAGTTCGCCGGGCCACCGGTGTTGTACTGGGTCACGTAGGCGCCCGGGGTTATCTTGACCACCCGTCCGCGCCCGTCCGGCACCGTGTACAGGTTGCCCGCATCGTCGATGGTCAGCGCCGCTGGCTTGTACAGCGTGGCGTTCTGGCCGGCCTGGTCGTAGACCTCGCCCCCTTCGGCCGGCGGCCCCTTGCCCGCCCAGGTGGCGACGGTCGCGAGGACGCGCGCCGTGGCGACGTTGAAGGTGCCCGCGGCGGCCGTGACGCCGTCGACCTTCACCTCGACCGCGCCCGTCACGGCGCCGGCAGGGACGTTGAAGGCGATGGCGCTTCCGGAGGCGGCCGTCACCGTCGCGGACACGGACGCGCCCGATCCGGTGAGGATGACCGCCGGGGTCGCCGCCCACGCCTGGGACAGGTTGGTGCCGCTGATGGTCACCTCGCTCCCGACGCTGCCCGAGTCGGTGCTCAAGCCCGTCACCGCCGGAACGTACAACGGAGATAGCAGCAGGGGCACGGCAGTGGTCTTTCCGCCGGCCACGGATACGCCCTCGGTCAATCCGCGGGCGACGGCGGTTCCCCCGGTCGTCGCGGCCTCGGCCAGGATGCTCAAGTTGGAACGCGTCGCCAGGGATAGCGAGACCGAGGCGGTCGCCTCGGAGCCCTCGCGGGTGACGCTAGCCGTCGCAAGCGTCGTGCCGGCGCTACGTACGGTGAAGTCGATCCGGGTGACGCTTGCGGGCAGAAGCTGGATGCGCGCCGCCGCGGGTGGCCGGTTCTCCGGCCACCAGACGGTGATCTCGAGCCGGCCCTCGGCCCCCACGCGGACCGCCACCGACTCCCCGTCTGGTCCCGCCTGGCCTGCATTCGCGCCCGGGGCGATGGCCGCGCCCGCTGTCCGGGGGGCTCCGATTTGACCGAGGCAGCCGCCGACCAGCAGGAGCAGCAGCACGCAGAGGCCGGAGAGCAGCGCGAATGCGCGGTGGCTCGTCATCTACCGCACCTCCACGCTGGCCGTGCCCGTCCCGACGTTGGGTAGCCGGTACCGCTCGATCTGGGTCGGGTCGCAGGTGCAGGAATCGCTGTGGCCGCCGAGGATGTACAGGTAGTCGCCGATCACCAGGGGCGACATGCTGTGGCGGTCAGTGGCGAGTTGCTGCGCCAACTGCACGAAGGGGCCGAGCGTGCCGTCGGCATTGACCTCGGCGCGTTCAATCGTTTTGATGCCGCCTCCGGAGCCGAGGCCGCCGATGACGTAAACCGCACCGTCGTGGACGATCGACCGGTCGCCGTTGCGCGCGGTGATCAGCGTCCGGTTGGCCGACGCGAAGTCGGAAATGCTGCCGTCGGCGTTGATTGTCGCCCGTTCGACCTCGGCACGCCGCGCACCGCCGGTGTACCCCCCGGCCGCATAGACGTACTTGCCGGGGAGGACGAACCAGCCGTCGTTGGCAAGCGCCGGTGCCTTGCCGGTGTTTTCCCACGCCTCGGGGTCCTGCGTGGCCGCCACCGGCGGGATGTCGTGGTCCGGCCGGTCCTGGAGGCGCGGACGGCCTAGCCCGTGCGAGAGGGGCCGTCGTCCCTTCCGCCAGGCAAGGGGGCCGGTGGCACAGAGGCCCGGTCCTGGACCTCGACCACGAGGCCTCCCGTGGCTTCCAGGATCTCGACCGCCGACCCGGCGCATCGCAAGGACACCGTCGCGCCGCCCACCCGCAGGCCCGCCAGGGTCACGGTGCCCGCCCACTCGGGCAGGTACGGCCGCGCCAGGGTGAGGCGGCGATCGGCCGCCGACGCCTTCAGCCCCAGCAGCGCCCGGAGCAGCAGTGCCGGCGTGCCGGCCGCCCAGGCCTGCGGGACGCAGGCGACCGGGTAGGGTACGGGCCGGTCGGCCGCCCGGCGCTCGAAGCCGCAGAACAGCTCGGGGAGCCGCTGCAAGGGGTCTGTCCGGGCTACCGCGAAGAGCGCCTCGGCAATCCGAGCGGCCTCGGCCACGTAGCCGTAGCGGGCCAGGCCGGCGGCTATCAGGGCGTTGTCGTGGGGCCAGACCGAGCCGTTGTGGTAGCTCACCGGGTTGTAGTTGGGGCTCTCGGCCGACAGGGTACGGATGCCCCAGCCCGAGAACAGGCCCGGGCCCACCAGCACGTCACGCACGGCCTGCGCCTGGGGCAGGTCCAGCAGGCCGCTCCAGAGGCACTGGCCCTGGTTGGAGGCAGGCGCGTCGACCGGGTTTCCAGCTCCGTCGAGGGCGATGGCGAAGTAGCCGCGATCGGGGAGCCAGAAGTGGCTAGCAAACGCCTCTCGCAGCCCCGCGGCGACCGCGCGCCAGGTAGCCGCTAGCTCCGGCTCGCCCAGCGCCTCGGCCAGTTCGGCCATGCGGCGGCGGGCGTCGTAGGCGTAGCCCTGCACCTCGGCCAGGGCGATCCCCCCCGCGGGCACGGTGCCGTCCGGGTGCAAGATGGCGTCCCAGGAATCCTTCCAGCCCTGGTTCGATAGGCCCTTTTGCCCCTGGCGCCGGTATGCCAGGAAGCCGCGGGCGTCAGCGGAGCGATCGATCCAGCCCAGGGCCGCCCGGGCATTGGGCCAAAGCTCCCGCACGAGGTCGAGATCGCCGGTCCAGCGCCAGGTTTCGTGAAGCAGGATCAAGAACAGCGGGGTGGCGTCAACCGTGCAGTAACTTGGCGCAAACGGCACGATGCCACTTTTCGACAGCTCTCCGACCCGGCTCTCGTGCAGGATCTTGCCGGGCTCTTCGTCGCGCGTGGCGTCCTGGTGCCGGCCCTGCCGCGCGGCCAGGTAGCGCAGGGTGCCGATCGCCGGCTCGGGGTGCAGCGGCAGGGCCTGGTAGGCCGTGATCAGCCCGTCGCGCCCGAACGGGCAAGCGTACCAGGGCAGGCCGGCGGCGAAGTAGGGGCCCTCTTCGGTCGGCAGGAGCAGGGCAAGCAGATCCTGGGTACCGCGGGCCAGGAAGCGCTCGAAGAGGGGATTGGTGCTGGAGATCCGGGCGAATTCCCCTAGCGCCGCGGCGTGAGCGGCGGCCGGGGCCGGCCTCGCGACGGCCGGCGCCGGCTGCCGCTCCGGCCGCGGAGGCGACCCGGGATGGCACGCCAGCCGGATCTCGCACTCTTCGTGCGGAGCCAGCCTCACCTCGAACACCGCCTGCTCGGTGGTCAGCCGCGCGGGCACCGGTTCGAAGATCAGCACGGTTTCGCGGCGGAGTTCGTCGATCCCCTCGTAGCCGAGCCGCACGGTATCTCCTTGGGAGTTCGGTTCCAGGTGCTTCCCGGGCGATCGAGGAACGCCGCTGAACCCGCGAACGGCGAACATGTCGAGGAAGTCGGCCGAGAATGTGCAGGCCACCTCGAGCGACACGGGCGACCGGCCGTGATTGGTCACCACGAGCGTGTCGAAGAGCGCTCCGTCTAGTTCCCGCGAGAGCGCCAGCAGCACGTTCCCGTCGTGGAGGTAGTGGCCGCGGGCCATGACGCCCGAGTCGGCGTCGTAGGCGAGCGCTTTCAGGGAGGCCGGCAGGGCGGCCGGCCCCACCCGCCACTCCAGCCTTGACAGGTGCCTGGTGTCCCTGAAATAGAGCCCCTGCCCGCACGCGCACCGGCCGTCGATCATGCCGTCGGTGTGGGACACGGCGAACACCGGCCCGCGCTTGATCGCCACCCGCGAATGGGGGCAGGTCGCGTGCGCGCGCTCTTCTGGAGCGGCAACTTCCGATGGCATCACGCTCTCGGGCAAGCGACGTCTCCGGGCAGAGGTTGGGGGTATTTACTCCTCGCCAGTACTTACCCGGAGTCGCGGCTTGTCCTACCAGCGGTTCCTCTCACTAGCCGTCGCCCTGCTCTTGGGCGCCTGCCGGCCAGGTTCGTCCGCGGACGACGGCAGGACCGTGATCCGCTTCTCGGGCTATGCCGGCAACCCGGCCGAGACCGGGCTCATGAAAAAACTCGTGGCGGACTTCAACGCGTCGCAGGGAGACGTCAAGGCCGTCTACGAGCCGGTGCCCGGGCAGTACTACCCGAAGCTCCTGACGATGCTGGTCTCGAAGACCGCGCCCGACGTCTTCTACCTCGACATCCTGTACTTCAAGCCTTTTCTGGCCAAGGGCATCATGCGTCCCCTAGACGACTACATGGCGAAGTCCGGCGTGGATCGCGGCGCGTTCATCCCCTCCCTGCTGAACGCCTTCAGCGCCGGCGGCAAGACCTACGGCATTCCGAAGGACTTCAACACCCTGGCGCTCTTCTACAACAAGGACGCGTTCGGTAGGAAGGAGTTGCGAGCGCCCGACGCTTCCTGGACGCTCTCCGATTTGCGCAAGGCGGCCAGGGACCTGACCGGCCCGGTCGACGCGCGGAAGCAGTACGGTTTCGCGCTCACGCACGACAACATCGATCGTTTTCTGCCGGTCGCCCGCAAGCATGGCGCGACGCTGTTCGACGCGAAGGGCAGGTGCGCCCTGGCGTCGGGACCGGCCCGGGAAGCCATGGGCTTTTACTTCGGCCTCAAGGCCGAGGATCGCTCGGCCATCTACCCGTCCGAAGTAGGCAGTTCCTGGCCGGGCGACGCGTTCGGGCGGCAGGACGCCGCGATGGTGTTCGAGGGAGGCTGGCTCATCCCCTACCTCGCCGAGTCGTTCCCGAAGGTGCGTTACGGCGTCGCCGAACTGCCCAGGGGCCCGGCCGGCCGCAGCAATTTCCTGTTCACCGTGGCCTACGTGATTCCCAAGACGTCCAGGCACCCCGAGGCAGCCTGGAAGCTCATCGAGTTCCTCACCAGCGAGCAGGCGCAGGCGCAGGTCACGTTCGCCCTGCCCAGCCGCAAGGCCATCAGCAGGCGCTACGTCCAGCAACGACCGGAGTACGGGCCGATCCTGGCCGGGGCCGACTACGCCGTGCCCTACGAGTTCGGCCCGAAGGGCGACCGGGTCAAGAATCGCCTGGGCGTGGCCGTGCAGGAGATCTTCCTGGGCGCCAAGCAGCCAGCGGAGGCCCTGGAGGACGCCTGCAAGGAAGTCGACCGGATCCAGCAGCTATGACCAGACCGCCTTCCGGCAGGCCCGTGAAACTCGGCGACGCCATCGCCGGCTACACCTTCCTCGCACCATTCCTCGCGGTGCTCGCGGTGTTCACCGTCTGGCCGCTCGTCCAGGCGCTGTGGCTGTCGTTCCACTCCTACGACCTGTTCAGCCCGCCAAGGTGGGTAGGGCTCGACAACTACTCCTACCTCCTCACCCAGGGCGACTTCTGGATCAGCGTCCGCAACACCGCCCTCTACACCGCCGTGGTGGTGGCCGCCCAGACCGGCCTGGCCATGGTGCTCGCGCTGATCATGGACCAGAGCCTGCGCGGCAAGAACTTCTTCCGCGTGGCCTTCTTCCTGCCGTCGGTCACCAGCAGCGTCGCCATCTCGCTGATCTTCATGTTCATCTTCTTCAAGAACGGCGTGCTCAACCAGACGCTGGCGTGGCTGCACCTGGACGGAATCCTGGCGTGGCTGGGCCTCAATACGCCGGTGGACTGGCTCGGCGACGTCAAGACCGCGCTCTGGGCGATCATGGCCCAGAACATCTGGTCCACGTCGGGCTTCCTGATGATCGTGTTCCTCGCCGGCCTGCAGGACATCCCGGAGTCGCTGTACGAGGCGGCGCGGGTGGACGGCGCCTCGCCGCTGGCGCAGTTCTGGCACATCACGCTGCCGCTGCTGCGGCCCACCACGTTCTACGTCGTGACGATGGGCCTCATCGGCTGCTTCCAGGTCTTCGACCAGGTCTACGTCATGACCGAAGGCGGGCCGCTCAAGGCCACGCTCACCACCGCGTACCTGCTGTACCAGGAGGCCTTCGTCAACTTCAACATGGGCTTCGCCTGCGCCATCGCGTTCGTGCTCGCGTTGATCATCTTCACCGTGACGATGGTGCAGAAGCGCGTGATGGGGGAGTAGGCCGATGAGTCATATCCCCGGCACCGGCGGCACGCTCCCCCTTCCCGGCACCGCGCCCCTGCCGCGCATCCCAGAAGGGGCGCTTGAAGGACCGCGGACGGTCTACGTCGGGCCCCCGCCGCGGGCACAACGATTGGCGCAGGCGCTGTCGCGGGGCGCCTTCTACGCGGTGCTGGCGTTCTTCACGCTCTTCTCGATCTTCCCGTTCGTCTTCTCGGTCCTGACCTCGCTCAAGGAGCCCGGGAAGGCCTTCGCTCCGGGCATCTGGCCCGAGCGCTTCACGCTTTCGAACTACATCGAGGTCGTGCAGTCCACCCCGCTGTTCTTGCAGTGGGTCGTCAACAGCGTGCTGGTGGCCGGGGTCTCGGTGGGCGTCCTGGTGCTCCTGGCGATGATGGGCGGCTATGCCTTCGCCCGCATCGCGTTCCCGGGCCGGGATCTCCTGTTCGTCACCATGCTCGCCACGATGATGATCCCGGGCCAGGTGCTGTGGATCCCCAACTACGCGACGCTGGCCAATCTGGGGTGGATCAACACGTACTGGGCGTTGATTCCCGCCTTCGTGGGCACCTTGACCAGCGGCATCTTCATGGTCAGCCAGTTCCTCAAGGCCATGCCCAAGGAACTCGAGGAGGCCGCCCTCATCGACGGCCTGTCGCGCTACAGCCTCTTCTGGCGCATCATCGTGCCGCTGGCCGGGCCGGTGATCGGCACGATGACCATCACGAGCTTCATGGCTAGCTGGAATTCGTTCGCGTGGCCGGTGATCGTGCTCAATTCGCCCGAACTGTTCACACTGCCTATCGGCCTGAACTTCTTCAAGGGGCTGTACATTACGAAGTGGACGTTGATCATGGCGGGATCGATGTTCAACACCATCCCGGTCCTGCTGGTGTTCATGCTGTTCCAGCGCTACTTCGTCAAGGGCATCGCGACCGCCGGAATGAAGGATTGAAGCCATGTTCGCTTGCCATGCCTGCCGGCACCCCCTGTCGTTGGCTTCCAAGTTCTGCCCGCATTGCGGGGCGCCGATCCGCGGGACATCGCTCCTGACCAAGTCCACGCCCGATCTCCGCTCTTCCACGCGTGAGCTGGTGGGCATGCTCTCGCCCATGCAGGTCGTGACGCTGGTGCTCGGGGACGTGGCCGCCTTCGTGGAAGCGTACGCCGCCGCCGACACCGCGCCCGAGACGCGCAAGACCTTCGAGGCCCTGCTGGCCGAGCCCATCACCCGGCGTGGCGGCGTCGCCAAGTCGCATGAGGGCTTCACCCTCGGCCTGTTCGGCGTACCCGTCGGGCACGACGACGACGCCTTGCGGGCCATCGAGGCGGCGACCGAGATGCGCGAGGTCGCCCGCGCGCTGGCGGCCGAGGCCGTCGATCGGCTGCAGTTCGAGCCCAAGCTCACGATCTCGGTCAACACGGGCATCGTATCGGCCTCGGTGGGTGGCGACCAGGGCATCATGTCGGTCCTGGGCGAAGCCCTCGAGGAGGCCGGACGCGTGCAAGGCCTGGCCCGCAAGGGCTCGATCGCCGTCTGCGAGAAGATCCGGACCCAGGCCGGGTCGGCCCACGACTTCGCCGAACTCGCGCCCGTCTTGGGCGAGCCGCGGGCCTCGCTGCGGGTCTTCGAACTGGTGGAGTGATCGCCGGGGCGAAGCCGCTCCATCCCGCCCTTCGCGCGGTCCGCCTCCGCGCCGGTAAAGATAACCTGGAACTCACACGGCCGGCCGCGAAGTGGGCGTTGGCGTGTCGTGGCCGGCACGGCCCGCGCCCAGGCCCCGAGGCGATCTCCCGGGAGCATGACCGTTACCGGGTTCTCCTGCGCGAAGGCCCGGGCCTCGACCCTCGCGGCAGCCATGCCCGTCCCCTCTGCGCAGGCCCGGTATGCAGGTCGCTGGCGGTACAATCATCAGAGCACATACAGACCGAAGGGGACCGACAGCCGTGACTTGGCGGGACGTAATCATCTCGGATCCGGAGGTCCTGGGAGGGAAGCCGGTCCTGAAGGGGACGCGGCTTTCGGTGGAGTTCGTACTCGAGCTACTTGCGGCTGGCTGGGATCAGAAGGCCATCGAAGATAACTATCCAAACCTCACTCCCGAGCGGATCCGGGCGGTCCTCGCCTACGCGGCCGAGACCTTCCGGGAGGAGCGCTTCTACCTGCTGCCTCCGCCGGGACAGAGCGCGTGAACGAGCGCTTTCTCGCAAACGAGAACTTCCCGGCCTCCATCGTTCGGCGACTCCGGGCTTCGGGGGATGACGTGAGCCACGCTGCCGAGGCGCACTCCGGGGCCTCATAGCGGCGCTCAAATGACCTGGCGCCTATCGGACGCAGGCACGGAGGCCTGCGCCACCGATGCAACGGGTGGGGCCGGCCTCCGTGCCGGCCGCGATGCCGGAGCGAAGTCATCAGAGCC